>ERZ794946.661-NODE-661-length-13180-cov-4.455467_pt1 | contig 13180 bp, 10 predicted proteins | sample MGYA00433072_ERZ794946 | MGnify/ENA primary metagenome ERZ794946 (study PRJEB30137, sample SAMN04331413) | food metagenome | isolation source: Y3 must sample point D1 replicate A | place: Australia: South Australia | collected 2014 ...
ACAAGCTCAGCAGCGAAGAAGGCAGAGGATAGGACGATGGCAACAATCAGTCTTGTAGAGGTTGATGAATTGCTACGGGCCATTTTGAATTATGCCTTCGTGAAAGAGGAAGAGAAGAGAGAGAAACAAACATAAAGAGGGTGTCAAGGCTCTCAAAGCCCGCTATGGCCTCGACACATGGCAGAAGAAGAAAGAGCACATGGTAGCACAAGCGTATCAAATCATGGCGGTTGCTATGTAGAAGTAGGACGACGCCATCAGGGTTGGAGGACAAACCTTCGGGTACTTGCCTCGATTTGCTTTACTACAATCCAGTACTACATGATCACGATTAGAGCAGGAAGTATAGACTATCGAGTGTGTCAACAAGGCGGTGGTTGAATGGTTACCTCATTGGGAAACGGTGAATCAGTTGCGGCGTCACTTCCAGCAAGCATGACTCTTGCACAAAGTGATTCATCCCACATTTCTACCAGCACAAAACACCCCGCTCTGTTCGTCACTTGAAATAATTCGACACACAACACATCATCATGGCCGAAGAGAACGCATTGGAGAGCAAGCCCGCTCAGTCGATCCCCGAGAGACCCAAGGATGCACCTGCCGACGAGGCTGGCGCCGCTCCCGCCGAGGGCGACAAGGGCCCTTCCAAGAACGCTTTGAAGAAGGCCGCTAAGGAGAAGGAGAAGGTGCGATCGCCTTGAGCGAGTGGCAGCGGCATACAGCTGACAATCGGACAGGCCGAGAAGGCCGCTAAGCGCAAGGCCGCCGAGGACGCACAGAAGAAGCAACAAGAGGGCACCGATGTTTCCTCCAACGACTACGGAGACCTGCCCATGATCGGCTCCCAGGAATACAAGCCCTCCGGCGTTTCGCGCACCACCCTTGCTCAGATCTCCGAGAAGTACAACGAGACCACCCCCATCGACGAGGCCGGCGGTGTCGAGGTCTGCTTCCGCGCCGTTGTCGAGAATGCCCGTAACCAGTCGGCCAAGCTCTCTTTCCTGGTCTTCCGTGAGGGTCTCAACACCATCCAGGCTGTTGTCGCCGCCAGCGACTCTCTCAGCAGACAGATGGTCAAGTTCGCCGGTAGCATCAACGCCGAGTCAGTCGTGCTGGTCCACGGTCTGGTCAAGAAGACTCCCGAGCCCGTCAAGAGTGCCACTATCAGCCACCTCGAGATCCACATCAAGAAGATCTACGTCGTTGCAAAGGCCGACAGCCAACTGCCCATGCAGGTCCAGGATGCTGAGAGACCTCTGCCCCTCGAGGGTGAGGAGATCAAGGAGGAGGAGGGCGCCCGTCCCATTGTCACCTTGAACACTCGTCTCAACAACCGTGTCATTGACCTTCGTGGCAAGCACAACCGTGCCATCTTCGCCATCAAGGACGGTGTCACTGCTCTCTTCCAGGAGTTCTTGCGCAACCAGGGCTTCATTGGCATCCAGACTCCTAAGCTCCTTGGTGCTCCCTCCGAGGGCGGAGCTAACGTCTTCGAAGTCGGCTACTTTGCTACCAAGGCTTTCCTCGCCCAGTCACCCCAGCTGTATAAGCAGATGCTTATCGCTGCCCGTTTCGAGCGTGTCATGGAGGTCGGCCCCGTTTTCCGCGCTGAGAACTCAAACACTGCCCGTCACTTGACCGAGTTCACCGGTCTCGATCTGGAGATGGCCTTCGAGGAGGACTACCACGAGGTCGTCGAGGTTCTCGAGAACCTCATGCTGTACATCTTCAACGGCCTCAAGTCAAAGTACAAGCGCGAGACCGACCTCGTCCGCAGCATCTACCACGTCGACGAGTTCAAGCTCCCCGAGGCTGGCAAGGTCCCTCGCATCCCCTTCGCCGAGGGTATCCAAATGCTCCGCGACGACGGCCTCGAGATTGGCGACTACGACGACCTCAGCACACCCGACGAGAAGCGTCTCGGCGCCCTCGTTCTCAAGAAATACGGCTCCGACTTCTACGTCCTCGACCAGTTCCCCCTCAACATCCGCCCCTTCTACACCATGCCCTCGCACACCGCCCCCGCCCACCAGACCGGCGCAAAGGACCCCAACTCCGGCTACTCCAACTCGTACGACTTCTTCATGCGCGGTCAGGAGATCCTGTCCGGTGCCCAGCGTATCCACGATGCCGAGTTCTTGTGCAAGCGTATGAAGGAGCACGTCAGCCCCGTCGACCCCAACTCGGATGGTCTCCGCGACTACGTCAACGCTTTCCGCTACGGATGTCCTCCTCATGCAGGCGGTGGTATCGGTCTCGAGCGCATCGTCATGTTGTGGCTGGGTCTTCCCAACGTGCGTCTCGCTTCGTTGTTCCCCAGAGACCCTAACCGTGTCATGCCTTAAAAAGCGTGTTTGCTGCTTTAGCTTTTCTATATCAATGGTCGCTGTTGCTGAAAGAAAATGATGGTTCATGTAGACATGCTGGTTCTTTTTGATGCAAACAAAAAAATTCAAATTTCGTTTTTCGTCAATGTCGTTGTTTCATATCAGACTCTGTGCTGTTGATTCTAAGTCGTGTTTTCCTCCTCTTTTACTTCATCCGCAGTATCGGTTGCCTCTGCCTCGCTTGATGCTACTTTAGGTGCGGTCTTGAGTTCCTCCACTGCTTTGGCAGCCACATCCCTCATCTCCTTTCTCGTCGCATCGGTATCTTTACCCTGCTTGACCAGATCCCTCCACTCCTCCAACTTTCCTCCAGCTTCTTTATCCCCTTCCTTGACCATCTTGATCATCCTACTGGTATCCTTTCCTGAACTCATGTACAACCCTTCCCTCTGCTTTGCCAGCAAGATCCAGATAACATTCTGCAATAAATCAGAGGCACGCTTCATCCTCTTCATACCCGCCACTTTTTGAGCTAGGATCTCTTGTTTGCGTTGTTGCAGGGAAGAGGGAGAAGGTTGTTCGATCTTTTGCTTTCGGGCTAGTTTTGCGGTGGCGGTTAGGAGATCATCTAGGGTTCTTGCTGCTTGGATCGCGTCGGAGAATTTGTCCATATCTCTGGATGCTGATTTTGAAGAGATGAGGTTGTTATCTTTGATGGTTTTCAAGACTTCTGGGGTCAGTTCTTTGCGGGCCCAGTCGTAGACGAACTCTTGAACTCGGGGTTGAAGTGTAGGGTCTGTGATTGAGTCGGTGGCTTGGGTGTATAACTTTAGAGGTGCTAGAAGTTCGAATTGAATGGTTGTTGCGAATGATTCGGTGGTGTCTTGTTGGAGCTGGACGATCTTGGTTTCGAAGCTTGTTCTGGTCTTGTTGTCTGGATCGCCAGATTCGAGGATCGCTTGGTCGAGAGAGGAGGAGTTGGCATCAAATAGCTTGCTTGGATCAAAGGTTACATCCTCGCCTGGTCGTCTTGAGGGCCATTGCTCAGAGGCTGCGTCTGCAGCTTTTGCAGCGAGTAACGATAGCTGTTCAGAAAGCTCTTTCTCTCGTATGAGGAACGACGAGTCCTTTGTGCTCAACTCGAGCACTTTGGAAGTACTATCCTTCTGCGCAAATTGCTTCAAGATTACCTGAGTGAGATCCGCATCCGAAGCCTTCTGGAGAATTTGCGGTCGAGAGTTCGCAGTGACCTCGCAGTAGCCAGTCTCGGTCAGTTCCTTTACAGCGTGTTGAATATACGCATCCTGTGCTTGCTGGAGCTCGCTCTTATGCTGCACAAGCAGAGACTGTGGTGTGAAACGTAGACCACCAGATACTGACTCAACGATACCCTGAGCCTCGTTGCCATCTTGTGATAGTATATCTCTAGCTGTTGACTCTAGCCAAGTAATAGGAACTTGGGGGAAGGTGTTGTTGAGCGTGACCGCGGTCTGGGTATCTCTGATGGTCTTCAAGATTTCTGCCTTGACTCGTTCCAGATATTTCGAGTCATAAGTCTTTCCGTTGTCAAGATCCTCAAGGGCAAGGCTGGCATCCTGTGCAGCAAGAATACGTCGAAGTGTGGCGAGGGTGATATCCTTTTCAGCAGCAACCCTGTCCAGATCCATACCACCAGTAGCCAATTCGCTCTTGATACCCTGGTATACAGTTTTCTGAGTACCTTCAGGTAGAAGTCGTCGGCGGTCTCTGTTATAATAGATGTGTTCGTCTTCTTGCGCCAGGATCCATTGGATATCATGAACTCCCAATTCGTTGTGCAGACTATTCAAGAAGATGGGGCCAGTAGCACTCTGGAGTAGAGTGTGGAAACGCTTGATGACTGCATCTGAGCGAATGAGATTACGGCCAGAGAGACTGCGAACGAGAGATTCTTTTCCAGGTCGTGGTTCCGGAGGTGGGAATGACAGAATTAGTTTCCGGATGTCGTCCTCTGTAAACACAGGAGATCTGTCTGCCTTCTTCGATCCAAACATGGAAGGAATCATCTTGATCTGAAAGTGTTTGGAGAAAAGGAAAGAACAATGATGGAGTCCATCAGAAGTTTCCTAATTGGGAGATTTATAGATCGGCATGTGCCGCTCGACTTCTTCCGTCAGCGCCGCCATCACCGCCGTGAATCGACAGCGACGGGCAAGGAAAGCACTCATTCGTGGTATATTCGACTTCTACAAACAACTACCGCAGTCATGTCTATGTTCCGTTCGAAGAAGCTGGACCTCGGTGGTTTTGTCAACATTAAGGTCATCCGCGACCACACCAAGCGCAAAGTCTTTGAGCAGAACGAGACCGAGAGGTCAGTCGGATCCTAGGAAACACGCTCGCTTCGATCAAGGGCAGCAGACTGATACAATGCGATTATAGACAAGCACTCCGCTACATCATCCGTAACACACTTCTGCCAGCACGCGCCCGTGCCCAGGCTCAATTGCAGCTGTCGCAAATGCACTGCTACACCCGCCCCACCCAGATCAAGAACAGATGTATTGCTGGCGGCAAGGGAAGAGGTGTTTTCCGTGATTTCCGCATGGCAAGAGTACGTTCTGGTCCAAGAGCAATACCGAGAAGGACACAACGCTGACGTCTTCTTACAGTACCAATTCCGTATGCACGCACTAGCTGGACAATTGCCTGGTGTCAAGAAGGCCAGTTGGTAAAGCACACGGCTATTTCATGTCACTATATTGTACAATACTCGAAACACGGCATTTGGGAACAGGCGTTGGTTGGGAACCAAGGAATCAGGGGTGCTTCGAAATTCACATCTTTCTACTATACTGCTTCGTCGCAGACAGGCCGTCCTTTTTCCTTCTATCGGTTGTTTATTCTTTGCAGCATGGCCAATCTGGCAGGATGTATGCCCTCCTGTGCTCCTGCGTCAACCTCGGGCTCAGGTGCTTCTTCTTCCTTGGCTCCAGGAGCACCACCCTTCTTGGCCTCCTTTGCTGCCTTGCGCTTCTCCTGCTTGGCCTCGGCCTCTGCCCTCCTCTGTCTCTGCTCGTTCAGTCTGACGTTCTTCTCCTTGAGCTTCTCCTTTCTGCCCTCGGACTTGCTGCCACCGCCTCCAGCCGTCAACTCGACATTGATTCTGCGCTTTCCTCTCTCGCCGCCGACACCGCTGTCAAACATGCTGTGGTGGTACAGCTTCAGGCAAGTCTTCATGCGGTCGTAGTTGGCGAACTCAAGGAACGCGAATCCTTTGCTCTTGTTGGTGCCCTTCTCGGTCGAGTGACGCACTGATTGCGGTTGGATGGATGCGAAGTGCTCTTTGATTTGCTCTGTCGTGGCCGTGAATGGTAGGTTACCGATGAAGACGATGAAGCGCTGGTTCTTTGCTGCCTCGTCGCCTTCTGTTGTGGCCGCATCTCCTTCCTTCTTCGCTAACGGCTCCTTGTTGGCCGAGGGCTCCTTCTTGCGCTTCTTTTGTTGCTTGGGCTCGGCGGGGGCTGCGTCTTCCGCGGGTGCTTGCTGCTCCTTTTCTTCTTGCGATCGCTTGCGCTTCTTGGACGAAGACTTGTCTGATGTGGCATTTGAGTCGTCTGCTTCCGCGGCGGGTTCGTCGTTCTTTGGTGTGTCGTCGGTGGTCCCCTCGACCTTGCTCTTCTTGTTCTTCTTGTATCTCTCCTCGGAACGCTTGGCCTTCTTTGCCTTGCCTGTCAAGACTTGCGCGTCTGCTTCTTGTGACATTTTGAATTGTGTGGTGGATTGAGATTGTTTTTGCGATCACCACCAAAAAAAGTCTCTGTCTGGACTCGCTCTGGCTTCTCCGCACATTTTAAGTCCGTGCTTTCTCCGACGCTCTCTTTCACATGCTTGACTTGAGGATAAGTGATGCTAAGGGCATTAAATTAGGTCAATTGTTCCCTCATGACCTTTGTGCTGAACGTTTAGCTGTTGAACCGTACAAAGCTTTGGAGGAAGTGTTAGGCGAGAGAGTGGACGAGTCGGACTCAGCGGACCTTTATCAAGTTCTCAATACTCGACTGTGCAACTTGATAGTCAGTCAGTAGCTGTGGCTAGCGAGAGCTAGGATCGGCATGCGCTGGGTGCACAAGTCGACCTCACGCGCTTGCTATGAACTCCCAACTTGACTTGACTTGTTCGAAGCGCCGACAGTTTGTACAATGCAGAAAATTAAAAAAGTTCATTCAGACCATATGTACAAAACGCTCAAGAAACCCCAGTAAGAAAACGATGGTCATGACTGCAACCATGTCCCAAAAGACACACGCGACAGCATTCCTCTCCGCGGTTGCTTTCTGCGGTCACCCTTCTTTTGTGTGTGAGCCTCCTCTTGAGCCACGTCCGGAAAATATGACGAACTGGGTACTGACTGTTCCGTCCAGAGGTGACTTCCTGAGCGTAAGGGCCTGAGTGCAAACCATGACTGTGTGTCTGTGTCCTGTGCTAGTCTGTGTGTGTGTTGCGTCAAGTGGGTATCTGCGCCGAACACTGCCGTTGCTCCCCCAATATCAAAGGATCCAACGCCAGTGACGCCCAGAGACTAGACTTAAGGCAAATCGATTAAAGAGATCTATCATGCCGAGAAAATGCGAATGTTGTGAAGTAAGGGAAGTCGATGCGAATGTTGCCTGCCTCAGAGAATGATGCATTTTTGCTTCTTGGGCTTCGAGGTAGGGCGAGGGCTCAGGACGGCTCTGTTTTGCTATGTCAGCGGCTGCAAGTGTTCAAAATGCTGACAATACATGCGTACCTAATAGCCTCGTCGAAGACGCTCTTGAGGTTGCGCTGTGTAAGAGCAGAGCACTCCATGTACTTGACTGCCTTGATCTCCTTGGCGACAGCAATGGCCTGCTCGTACTGGATAGGTGCCATCTTCTTCTGTCTCAAACTTTCCTTGGTGCCTTCATCATCGCGAAGATCGAGCTTGGTTCCGACCAGGATAATGGGAACACCGGGTGCGTGATGCTCAATCTCGGGGTGCCACTGTGACGCCATATTAGTATCCTTCAAGGCTTCAGTATGTCTTGCCTGTTCGTACCTTGGCCTTTACGTTGTCAAAAGAAGGAGGGCTGACGATGGAGAAGCAGATGAGGAAGACGTCGGTCTGGGGGTACGAGAGAGGACGAAGACGGTCGTAATCCTCCTGACCAGCAGTATCCCAGAGACCAAGACTGATAGGCTTGCCATCGACCATGACACTTGCGGAGTAGTTGTCGAAGCTGTCGAGCATCAAGGCGTTAGTTGTCGGATCATGCGTACGGGCAGTATTTGTGTAACATACACAGTAGGAATGTATTCGCCGGGGAAGGCATTAGTAGTGTACGAGATCAAGAGACAGGTCTAGCACCCCAGTTAGTTTGCGGTTACCTGAAGACCAAAGACGAGCACGAACCTTGCCGACAGCACCATCTCCTGTGACGACACACTACGAAGGTGTATTAGCAATTGCATCTTCCGGAGCTTCGACCCTATGGCGTACTTTGAGCGACTGTGTTTGAGGGCCGGAAGCCATTGTGAAGGTGTTCCTTTGGTTGGAGTGTTCCGAGAGGGGGATGAGTGATACACAGGGTCGACGAGATCTTGATGATGTCGTGCGAAGAGGGGTCTTGGATTGGCTTCAAGGCTTCTCCGGTTGTTTCGTTGATGGAGCGTCTTTGGGAGCGTCAAGTAAGGGCCAAATCGATCTCGAGAGGAAGATGGGCGACACGACAGAAGGCTGCTGCAGTGAAGTTAGCACGATGCGGCTCTGGGCCCTAAGAAGGCGGTAAACATGCCTTCTTTCACCGTCTCCACGTCGGGTCTAGTCTCGTGCGATCGGAGCAGGAGGCAGGTCGTCAAGTAGATGACCAGGTGAAGCAGCAATGGCGAGAAAAAAACGTCAAGCTCCTGATATGGCGGTATGGGCACTGGATCTGAAGTTCACTTTGGGGGCTCGACACTGCGATTGGTTGAGTTGAGCTCCTAATCCTATTATGCCGCCGGGACGAACCGAATCGCTACTGCTCTTCCTGCTTTTGCTTCTGCGGGGCGCTACGAGCAAGAAAGACCTTCTCGACGTGATTCAACCCTCACAAAACTGCATGCACGTTGGGTTTTTCTTCTCGTCACCAGCCGCGCCGACTCGCCATCGGCTATGCGTTTGCAGGCCTTTCCAACGTTATGCGCGCGAGTCACGCCGACCGGCTTTCTTGAGCAAACATTTATCAATTGCTTGACCACGCTTGACCAAACGCGCCGCCTACCCCTTGAATCAATGAATGACGTCTGGCATGTCATTACCAAATACTATTTCCGGCATGTCCAAGATCCAAGCGCCTGTAGCTCTGTGTATTTCTTTGCTCTTCCAAAACTACATTGCAGTCAACATCTCAAGCCCATACCTTGATGCTCTCCGAGGCGGCCACGTTCTGGTTCGAATCCCGTTTCATCATGTGGAGAAGGGGGCAGATAGACTTTGGATGCCCTCCATAATCTCGTTTTGCCCAAAAAGGCAGTCTTCGGTCACCTTTGATCGATTTCGTGCTTAGACTTCAAATTCGGCCTTGCAGGGACAGACGAACTCGGCCAGGCTTCAATCCCACGCTGACTTAGACTGTGAATGTCAAGGTGAGAGTCGGCATCACACGAAGGACTTATGATCGAGTGCATGCTTAGCAATATGTGTCCAAAATATGACTGTTGAAATGTGTGCGGTTTTCGAGGAATCTGACCAGTGTCCATTGGGAGCTCAGCTGCAGTACGGAGTAATCTACCGCTCAGTAAATTCTGAATTTGCGATGTCCCAGTACGACATCACAGCTAAGTAGTAGTGTCTATCGATAAAATCCACGTGCTTAGTATCATCATGTTCTATCAGGGTCACCAAAATGGCAGTCAGAAGCTTGTCTGGTGAGTGGGGCGCCCACGGGGCAAAGCCAATCCGACTCTCGGGTCTCTTTCATACGAGCAGCTTGAAAGCTATGCTTTTTAGATAGGCGGGGGTCCGCAAATTCGTCTTCCTTCCTCAGCTTTCCTCCTCCAGCATATATGTATGTGTCTCTGCGACGTTCCTGCAATGTTCATGTTTACTGACTTCTTCAGCGCTCCTCCAAGATGCCCGTCCAACGTATCGGCCAATCCATTCGCCTGCGCAGAGAGTATGTGGACGAATATATTAAGATCCACTCGGAAGTCTGGCCTGGCGTTTTGAAGAGAATTGCTGGCAGCAACATCCACGACTACAGCATCTTCTATGATAAACAGTCGAGCATCCTGTTCGCAACCTTCAAGTACACAGGCACAGACTTCGATGCCGACATGAAGGCCATGGCTGAAGATGAAGAGACGCAGAGATGGTGGAAGGTGACGGACAAGATGCAGGAGAGCCTGAACGAGGGGGCAACGAGCAGTGTCGATGGTGGTTGGTGGCGCGCATTAGACGAGGTGTTCCATGTCGAGTAGGGTAGTGATAATCCAGAGTGATTGCATCGAAGCAGCGTCTTTAGGTGTCCTGCTTGCCCTTGCTCTTTCTCTTCTTTTTCTTTGGTTCCTCTTCTGTCGGCAGAGGGCCTTGTAGCAGCGCTTGGAAGGCAGCTTTGTGACCGCGCGGTGCCTTGTCTGACTTCTGCTTCTTAGGAGCGGATTTCTTGGTCTTCTTCTTGGAGTCTGATTCGGTAACATCGGCTTCTTTGGCGATTCCTTCAGCGGCCTCGTCGGCGTCCATCTTCTTACTCATAGCCTCGAAGCGCGAGTGACTGCCAACTCTCTCGGTCATGTCTTCGAACTTGCGCTTTGCTCCATTCTTCTCCTGCTCTTGTTGCTCGGCGCGTTTTCTGTCGTACTCGTCATTTCCAGCGAGACCGTGTTTGATGAAACGTCCAGCAGCGGCCTTGTCGAGGGTGGCATTGCGCTTGACATGCGAAGTCTCTGCGAGCTTGATCTTCTCGAAATATTGCTTGACGCGAGTGAGCTCGGCAAAAACGGGGTGTGTTTTTGCGTCGAGACCGTTGAGTCGGAGATAGGAGAATAGCAGTGATTCGATGGCGTACGTGACGAGTGTGTATAGTTTGGCCTTGTCTAACAAAGGGAGTTTGCTCGTGCTAGCGGACAAGGCAGTGTTGATCAGGGGCGCGAGTATTTCTTCCACATCATCGATATTGGCTGAAAGGTTGTCGACCAGTGGGCGCAAATCTGGAGTGTCCATGGTTGTTGATTGTGTTTGGGATAAGACGATGGAAATTTTTGGAGACGCGAGAATGCTTGATGCAACTTCTAGAAGCAGCGGAGAGAGCGGCGGCGGGAGTGCCGAGGTCGGTCGGCCAATCAGAACCCCCGGAGCAAGCATAGTTTTGTCACAGTTACGACCTTACTTCTATTCCACCTCTGCCTCTCCCATACCTACGCCTCTCCTCACAAAGACATCTTGCCTTAATTCGACCATCAACATGCCTCGCAACAACCGTGGATCTGCTGCCCCTCCCAGGCGCCCTACCGCCGCTCCTGCCCGTCCTGCGCCACCCACTCCCCAGCAGGCTCGCTCGGCCTCCACTGCTGCCCACCCTCCTCAGCAACAACACGCTCCTCCCCCAGCCGCCGCTGCACCCCAGCAGAGCGCCGGCCCCGGTCTTTTCGGCCAGATGGCCAGCACTGCTGCGTAAGTTTTGCTCCGCCTATTTGGCTGCCTAGAGAGCTTCGGAACAACTCAGACTGACATTTGAACAACAGTGGTGTCGCCGTCGGCTCTTCCATTGGTCACGCAATCGGCGGTTTCTTCGGCGGCGGTTCCTCAGCTCCCGCTGAACAGCAAGCCCAGGCTCCTGCCAACCCTGCCGATAACAGCACTTACACTTCATCCAACTACCAGGCCCCCAGAGCCTGCGAGACCGATGTTACCAACTTCCGCCGCTGCATGGACGAGAACCAGGGCAGTCTGACCATCTGCGGTTGGTACCTCGACCAGCTCAAGGCCTGCCAATCTGCTGCCTCGCAGTACTAAGCATCTGTCTTCTGTTCCCTTTTGTACAATACCACATGAATCACGTTAGTTCGTTATTTCGCCTCTCAGCACATTTGTTCCTGTAGGAAGATTGTATCATTATCTGTTTTACATTCACATCTCGTTTCGGAAGATACATGCGGAGCCAGCTCTCAACACATAATCTAAGCCAAATATCTCTTGAGTCCACGCTCGGCCAAGACACCGACTGCGCCAATCCCAACCAATGCAAGCGACCAAGGGTTGCTCACCTCTCTCAGAGAAGGCCAAAAGCTGTTCTTGTTTGCGCGCCATTCCTCCAGCTGAGCGTACTTCTTGGGTGCCTCTGTCTTGTAGCGCTGCTCCTGAGATTCTTCGTTCTGCTTGTCGCCGCCAATGAAGCGTAGGAAGGCATAGTTGGCTAGAGGGCCCACAATGCTGACGGGGTTGAATAGACCATTGGCGAAGAGGAGCAGTGGGAAAGAGAAGTGAACTAGAGCGTCACCGAGGTAGTTGGGGTGACGCACGATCGACCAGACACCACTGCGGTTGAGATCATCGCTCTTCTTCTTGTGCTCTGCAATCTGCTGGTCTGCTAGAGCCTCCATGTTGAGTCCAGCGGTGTACATGCCAATTGCAAGTCCGTGGAGCAAGCCGCCGTACTGAGGAGGTGTAGCCTCGAGGCTTCCAATGGTGCCCTGTTGCAGTGCTACAGACCACGATAGAGAGATGAGGGCTTGGAAGACAGCCTCAGGCAGGAAGACGGTGAAGAAAGCCTTGTTCCAAAAGCTGGTGTCCTGATTCATGTCATCATATCTGGGGTCATCCTTTCCACGCTTGATGCTGCGGCTAGCGATGCGGCTGAAGAGTCGAACACCCCAAACCGTAACACCACCAAGAAGAAGCTTTTGTGTCCAGCCAAGAGTAGAGAGTGATTCGCGATAGGAAAGACCAGTTTCCCAACTACGGGCAATAATTCCATGGTACCAAGCATTGAGGACCATTCCAGATGGCCATAGCCAGTCCTTGATCTCCACACGACGCGTTGTACGGCTAACGGTGTACGCGAGAAGTGCGAGAGACGAGTGCAGGTTCAAGGAAGGCAGTAGGTTGTCGTGCAGAAGACCTAGCACATTGGTGGTTGCTGAGGCCACTTGAGGTTTGATGTCGGGAATTCGTGAGCGTGAACTGCCAGTAGCAGCTGGGTCCGTTGGGACCTTGGAGCCGTATTCCATGACTGTGAGTGTTTTGATGGTTGATGATTGGAGCGCGTGGTGGACATTTAAACCAAGATGTGGTCCGTGGAGTCTTGTGACGCAATTCTTGTGTATGATCGATTTGCTCCATTCGAGTTGTTTGCTTGGCCTATATCGCTATGTGCAACACCAGAAGGGTCGATTCAAGAGCACTGAAAGGTGCTTCTAAGTATAATGGCGACCCTCAAGTGAGTGGGCCTCTAGACGGCCACGCGAGTGGAAACCTACTTTGATGCACACTTGCTTTGGCACTTCCCTAATCTTTGATATATTCCCAGCTGCCTGAGTTGAGCCACTTTTGACTTGACTGCTGTATGAATCCAACAAGAAGCCTATACTTCCCGTTCTAGCCACTGTAAATTGATCACTGAATGGGAGTATTCGGAGTCCTCTCACCATCGAGGTGTGGTCGAGACTCGGCCGCAGGTTCGAGACAGGGTCATCCCGATGTCATGGGTTTTCGGGCAATGCGTAAGCAAGGTACGAAGAGCATACGCAGGTCCTGTCGCTCGGGTGTCGAAAAGATACCTACAGTCCGCCATCCCATGTAGGCTCTCAGACAGTGACAAAGGCTCCGAATGCTGCAGTTGGTTGCTCTTCTTGGTGTTGGTCATAAGCAA
>ERZ794946.662-NODE-662-length-13178-cov-3.909929_pt1 | contig 13178 bp, 16 predicted proteins | sample MGYA00433072_ERZ794946 | MGnify/ENA primary metagenome ERZ794946 (study PRJEB30137, sample SAMN04331413) | food metagenome | isolation source: Y3 must sample point D1 replicate A | place: Australia: South Australia | collected 2014 ...
AAGGTGTGCCTTTGAAAAGAATTCGCTGAGTAAGATCGATCTAACGATGTGCTTGCGATTGTACTCGATGGTCTAAAGGACTGCGATTGCGACCTGGTAAGAGAAATCAATCGACGATACGATGGATATGGGTGCGAAAAGGATAGGAACTTCTGTCTACGTAGCCAAAGTGAGACGATTGATGATGTGTGGACAGTGGATCAGAGGAACTCGTGAGAGAAGCGTGAGGCAAGCACCACAAGCGAGTTTCTCCGATGTCCAGGGCATGTTCTGATTCCTGGAGCTGTGTGTGACGTCTGGTCTCGAGCCGCATACGTAGCTCAACACCGAGCAGATTGACGGGGATGACGACCTTGTCCGACGGTACGAGACTTGTCACCTTTGTTCAGTGTCAGGCATCAGATTAGATCAGCAAGCCCTTGAGCGAGGTCTCGAGATTGGCAACAGATTAATGCGATGAGTTCGTCTATGTCCTGGTGCTGCAGTTGAGAATTGATGGCCTCAGGGATGCGGGATGCCCTAAACACGGCCTATTCATGCGGCTGGAAGTGTCAGAAACACTCATGCATAAGCCCAGCCAAAAAGCATGTAAATAGATGAACATACCCGTTTGTGGTACGAAAGTAGGTAGCGATGGTGATTGATCTTGAGAGTCCTTTACTTTTTCGATGGACCAATGATCGTGAGCTTCGACGGACTCCGAACTAATCAACTGGCTCGCGTGCTTCGATTGCAGAAATGAGTGGGTTTCATCAGAGAACTGGGTGATATGACGAAGTATTACGCAGTGCGTGCCCCATACTTCGCTACTTCCAACCCTTTGCACCTATAAAGGTGGCCGAATGAGGAAATAGATAGGTGATCGTCCTGTTCATCCTGCTGATGTCAATCCTCCTCCACAGATTGAATAGGAGGATGAGGTAGACAGTGGAGTGCAGCACAAAAGTAATACAGAGGCAAACAGCATCATAGTGTGCCAGACTGTGCATCCACTTTGCATCTTTCAGGAATGTCCGAGAGCATGGTTCCGCGACGTCAGAAGAGAGCAATTCACAAAGACAGTTCGAGGCTGGGAAAGGTCGTTGCCCCGACTCCCCAACTCTGTGCGTGCCATGCGTGAGTGACATGAGACCCGAATCTACGTCATTCGGCATCTCCAAGGCGTCTCTCCCTGCGAACGGTGGTGGCGGCGGCGGCGGTGACGGTTCGACTGCCCGTGGTGGTTTTATGTATCGGCTCACTGACTCTGTGACGCGCGGGTGTGTTCACGGTGTGCCTGACAGAAGTCACGGATGCTTGTCAGCGGTGTACATCTCGATTCATGAAGTCCCGACCAAAGGGTCACGGCGGACTCGGCGAGGTCTGGAAAGCACATCAACATCAATTGATAGGTCAAAGGAATCTGGTAAATTAAACACCAGCGCAGGGTAAATGCGGAGGATAGTCGTTGAGCAGTTCGTAAGCAAAAACAACGCGAGGGTTATGATGCATCCAACCGAGAAGGAGCGACACGCGACGTCGTCGTTGCTCTTCCCTCCCTCTCAGCGACAGACCCGACGTCTGAGAGCTGCCCGTATGAACCGCCGGAAATTTTGCCAGCTACATCATGATCAACAGGGTCCTCTCTGGTCACGGTCTAGCCTCCTCGGGGCCGTTGTTGCACACAGAGCGATGAGCTAATTGCGGGCTGGCACGATCCAATGAACAATTTCCGATACTCGCAGCTTCCCGCCTCCGTGACAGGGAAGCTCTAATCGAAGCCTTGGACACGGGAATAGACTGGTTTTGCTTGCGGGCGTCTTTGACCTTGCGCCGTTGCGCTGCCGATCTTAGCGCCAACGACCACAGTCTAGAGGCGCAGGGTCTGACGTTGATCCAATCCTCTGCCTAGCCGTCATACTTTCGGTCTCTGCTCACTCTGAAGAACCACTCCCACTGTACTGTTTTGACATATAAGGAACCTGGTTCTTCCTCTCCGTCCAGACTCCTTCCATCAACACATTCCCACTTCAACAAACATCTTTCAAGCCTTCAAACTTCCACTCGAAGCATCTTTCAAGCATCTTCTATCAACGACTTTAAACCAAACAACCAATATCTTCACAATGGCCGCTCCTTCCGAGATCCAGCAAGTCTACATCGCTGAGGACTTCTCCGAACCTACTGCTCCTCAGTATGAGTTCCCTCAGCACTACGACCTGAACGACCCCGACTCTGCTCGTCTCTCCTACCAGAGATTGATGCACGAGCACACCAAGCAACAGTTTGAGCTTGCCACATCATCTGCTCGTCGTCGCGGTTCTCCCCCAGAGCACGACATCTCAAGCCTGCGCAAGGAGACCTCCGGCATGAGCATCGATTCTACCTCATCATCATAAACGCTTCGGTCTGCGACCAAGTCACGACAACATCTACCTTCAGCGCACTGTCTCTTGTAGCGGCGCGACTGGCATAACGACTTTCATGGAACGGAGTTTGATTTTTGTATTATTGGGAATGGCGGGTCTCGCATAGAGGCAGGAGTTTTGTTTTAGATGATCGTTCAGCCGGTTGGACGTTTTGGTGTTCATAATCTCTGGCATTTCCAAGTCATGTATTGTCGATATTAGTCGACCGGATTCTCAGAGTATTTGGAGCCCCAGTCTTTGCTATCAGCGCAAGATTTTCAGAATTGAATGAACTATTCTCTCTTCACCTCACTTTCGATCATGATTTCCAACCGTGCCTCTTTGTCTAACAGACTCTCATGGCTCTTGGCTTGTTTCATCTTCATACAGCTCAGCCTCCATGTCTTTTTGGCTTTCCTTCGTCGCCGGCCAGGTTTTTCGGGCGCCAGAGTCGTGGCACTCCTCGGTTGTATGCAAGAGCGGATTTTAACCGTGAGTGAGATAGGCTTACAGCAGATCTATGGTTGAGGTGTGCGAACATGGGGGGCTGATTGAAGCGAGACTCTGCAAGCCACGAAAGCAGACCCTTGCCAATCCCCCGAGACGGCACGAACAGCCAAGGTCAATCACCACCTCCACTCTCCTTCCCCTCCTACTTGACGACCATTCACGGCGCGTTCCTTGCAGATCGACAGCGAGTGAATCAATAGTCCATACCTGCTCATCCGGACGTTCAATCAACGTATCTCTAGGACTGAGGTTGAGTTTCTGACAAGTGCCGAGTACCACACGTTGCAAGAAGTCAAAAGCCAAAAAGATTGGGCGGCAGGATTTGACCTCGTCCGGCAGCAGCTGAAGTTGTTGAAGTTGATGCAAGGCACACGGGTCGAGGCCGTGAGGGCCGGGAGCCAAGTCGGAAACTCCAGGTTTGCATCTCCTAGGAAATTGCTGTGGTGAGAGATCTGCAAACAGCACAACAGGATGTCCTCTCTGCGGAGGAAGAAGGAGGTCAGCCTAGACAACGCCATCTACGTGGTACATGGAGCCGCTTCCGTGACAGACAGGTGGAAATTGGCTTGACGAAGACGGTCAATCGGGTCACGGGTGTAAGACTGGACTCTCGGAGTGGTCTCCTTGACGAGCAAAGTTCCTCAACGAGGCATCCACGTCGTCATGACTGTTTCGTCTTCACGAGCAGTTCCGTTTCGCTAGTAAAGTTGTTTCGCCGGAGCATGGGCCGGCAAAGGAGGCGCACGCGGACGGGTGGCTTTTTCTGGTCAAGGCTCGACCCTTGGAGGTTGGTCCCATCCATGATCTGCAGCTGTGCGGGGCGGCTATCTCTGTTCCGGTCAAGACTCAAGAGGGCTGCGCGACTCAAGCTCACCGAGACACACGACAACAAGGTGGAAGTTGGCACCCAAACCGCTCGGATCCGAAGCCTCCTTTAGACCCTGTGAGAGAGTCATCCAGCGACAAGCACGGATACCATCAGCCACAAACCGAACCTCAGCGCCATACACACCCACCTCCACAGGCGCCATCCACGTCTAGACGTCACGACTCGACATCATGCCCTCGGAACGTAAGTCTCTCTCTAGACCCTGATGACTCTACGACCAGCGCGCCTAACCAGCGTGCGCCGACAACAGAGAACGCACTATTGGCCCAAGTCCCATTGACGGTATCCCCGTTCGTCACCCTACCAAAGGCCCCGACCTTACCACACAATTACGCCAGTATACCATCTACCTTACCGCCATCCATCCTCAACACCGACAGCGATGACCCATCCGCACCTCCTACCTACGTGACCTCTGGCACAGGCTTTCGCGCCCACCCCTCCACAATCATCACCCAAAACAAAGCCCTCCGCGATCAACTAGACACCGCTGCCTCTGACAGCAGAAAGAAGATACACGATTGGAGACAAGCCATCGATGAGCGCGAGTTGGCAGAGAAGAGAAGGAAAGCTCCTGGCTGGTTGGACAGCGATGCCAAGATCTTGAGGCCTGCGACGACGGTACCGCCGCCTGATACTAAGCCTGGCGCAAGTTTGCTGGATGCTGATGAGCAGAACACTGACGCGCTGCGGCCGCAAGAGTCTGCCAATGACATGGGCTCGCAGATGGATCGTGCTTTTGGTTGAGCATTTGTGTCTGTGAAAGACACATTTCTCTTCCGACACGCATCTCTTGCGCCCAGGACATCGTATACGCGCTGTAACAGCATGATGCTAGAGCATGCTGGCCTATAGTGCAGTCCAAGCACGCAATGCTATGGTTCCACTTAGATCCTAGAGCATGGTAGCAGCCATAGCACAATCCAGTCAGCGACTTGCCATTGCTGCAAGATCAGATACAGTAGGTAGCTTCTACGCTGTGAAGCAGACAATGCCTACCCATGATGGCTATATGAATTACGAAGCTAAATAATACCACGAAACACCAGCTTAAATTACATCATCCCAATCTCGTCATGTCAACATCACTCCCCTGACACCCTGTCTCTCATTGACCAAATCACTCAACCTCCAAAACGTCTTGCCTCTCTAACACTCAACACTGATATCGGAATACTACAAAAACCCACTTCCCACTTCCCACTTCTCACTCGTTATCGTTATCGACCCCTTGATGGTTACCTTGACTCACCTGATGAATGTTCTGCTTTCCCATGACTGCTTATCGCACTTTACAACACCATCGAGACTCAATGCCTACTCTTCATTACATTGCTCACAATGTAAATCTTTTCCCGCAAATCACGTCGAGATCCCAAAAAGTATCACAAGAGGCCTTATGAGCTGGTCAGCAACATTACAGATCATGCGAATGTGATGCTGAAAAATCACTGTTTCTCTGTACAATGACATTTGACTGCACGACTCAGGTTCTGGACAGCTGTCAAGAATAATGGGTGTATCTCATGTTCTAGACGATGTTGACCACAGGTGGGAGGGACGCATAAGGGCAGTTCCACAGGGCGTGACAGTATCCGAGGATACAAATTTGTCCCCACGCCTGGTTGCTGCACTGGATGATACGAGTTACTGCACTGAGACACAATCGATTTGGAAAGATCAGAATAGAAGACAAGTAGACAACCGAAAAGTATATTCATTATCACCACCACCACCATCCAAAGAGTCATCCAACAACCAACATACAAACAAAGAAGCGAAAAGTTATAAACACAAGAACTTTTTAATCCATGATCGGCCGTTAACCATCTCTTCCAGCTCCTTGTCAATGTCCATTCATACCATCAATGCCATCCATGCGATGAAGACTATCCACACTCAGTGCCTCCTCCTCCAACAACGCTTCCAAAGCATCATGCACCTCATCCTCCTGCACAATAACGTTACCCGTCCTCGCCGTGGACAAATAACTCATATTGAACGCCGCTCCCTCTCCCGCTCCACCATCATCTCCTAATCTTTCAAGTAACCTGCCAGCAACACCGCAAATAATACCCGTACTTTCCTCAGGGAGCTTGCGCAGATCAAACACGATGGCGAAATAAGTCTGGTCGTTTTGAAGTAGTATGCCTTCGCCGGACTCGGGGAAGTTGGTGAGGAGTTGTTGGTCGAGCGTGATGGAGACGGTGTCGGTCTGGGTCAGTGTGATGGACATGAAGCGGGGGTTTGTGAGTAGGCATCTGAATACGCCTAACATGATTGCATCGTGGACGTCGTTGCTGTCACTGCGATAGCCTGCACATGTCCTCAGCTCTAACGTCTCGTCTACCAGCGGTAAGATGTCATTTCGATGCAGTGTGCTGAACGTCTTGGTTTGCCATTCTGCGACCGTGGCTGGAGGGGGTGTACCGGGAGGTTGAGAGTCGAGAGAGGAAGAGGAGCTGCTGTTGCGGTTGTGGGAGTGGAGAGGTGAGGAGATGTTGGTCATGTTTGCGCCATGGCCGTTGGAGATGGGCTCGAAGGCGAAACCACGTTCTTCCAAGGCAGAGATGACAGTGGATTTTGAGTTGTAGGGGACGAGGACGAAGTCACTGTAGTAGCTGGTGATGAAGAAGATGGAACTGGGCTTGTTAGCTTGTGATACCCGAGAACGTTGGATTGTTGTACTCACATTCCGGCGAGCGCAAGAGGTGCAGTGAGGTCTAGCACTCTTTGTCCGGCTTCCATACCTTCGCCTCCGACTTGTATGACGACAAAATCATCATTGCTGATAATAACAGCTTGCTTTGCTTTCGCGTCCAGTCTCTCAATCAAGGGTCTGAACAGCTCGTCGACCAACGGCCGAGGGCAGACAACCGAACACTCGATGGTCGTGACCGAGATGTTGGTAAAGGCGTTGGGGTATGCCCACTTCCTACGTGGGAGACCGTCCACCTCATCTGTGCTGTCCGAGAGCGTCAAGAGACGTAGAATGGGCTGGATAAAGTGAGGGTATAAGTGTAATGGTATGTGCACGATTGCTAGTTTGGTTTCCTGTACAAGGGGACCGAGGTCAGTACAGGCATAGATGGATGGCCAACAATGAGAAGAAGAACAAATGACCATTCTGTTGTACGGGAATTCAAAACTAATGTGTATAGACCCCTGAATCTACCAAACCAGACAGAGGAGCCAAACGCAAGTAGTCCCGTATAAAAGAGTGAGCATTTCCGAGGAACATCAAGACTTTTACGTACCAGAAATTGGACCTGAGCATTGAGGAGTACCATGGAGTGATCCATCATGGTGGAAATCCCGACTGCGGGGTCGAGATGTGTGGAGCGGTTTGCTGCTGCCTCTGCGACGTACACAGAAGAAGCAAGCTTCCGAGACCAAAGGGTTAGTGTGAAACAACGATTGACGTAGTTTGTGGATGGTGTTGAAAATGTCGATATCAAAGTAAAAGGCTCAGCGGTTGATGTGTTCCTGTCCGGCGGGCCAATGAGAATAATCGTTTTTGAAGTTCATAATCCGAGTCCAAAGGTCAAGTAGAAGGCGAGTCTGGGGATGTCCCCGAGTTAAGGAAGTAAAGGTGATCGAGGGGAAGAAGCGTGGACCGTGGAGATTTCAAAGAATAGAGAGGAGGAGCTCAAGGTATATATAACACGGACCGGTATAAAGCGGAGAAGAAGACGTCTTCACGAGAGTTGGTCCTTGCTGTCCGGTACTTTGCTAGCTTGGAGTACTCGTATAGAAGAGACGACGGGTTCGAGGATCCTGCAAGTCTAAAAGTCAAGTTTCGAGTGTCACGACCTCCAATGTCGCAAAGCTGTCCTGCGGCTCGAGTCAATGCTTTCAAGGAACCTGACGAAAGCGCGGGGGTGTGCTGGTGATTGTATGTGCGTGATCGAGCGGATCAATATGCGTGACCAGATGAAGTCGCAACCGATAGGACGTGGGGGTGTGAAGCAGAATTCCTGCTTGCACCGGATTGGCCTGAATTAATCGCTGCACGCGCGCAAGCTCCGATAGCGTGGGATTGGTGAAGATGGTGATGGCTCCTGTAGACAGCGAAAAAAGATTTGAGAAATGTCAGAGACGATCTTTTGCGTGACTTGTCGGGGACCGCCGACACGAACAAAGAGACGTGAAAAAGGAAGCCTCGATTGCGGCGGATGCGGCTACCTCTATTCTAATATGCGATCACAATGAGGATTACAGAATAGGTGGAGGCTGGCAAAAAAAGTGTGTTATCTTTCTTTACTATTTCTTTTACATTCGGCGTGACTCATGAGGGTGAAGACGGAGTTGTGTCGATGAGTTGTTTGGCTTGCCCTCGCCAAATCTCCGTTTCTTGCCGGGCGCGACGAGGGACGAGGCTCCACCAAGCTCTCAACCGTCGGGAGTTTCTTTCCCCTCAGGAACCACTTGCTCTCGATCGACTCTCGCGCAACACTGTGAATCTCTCGCGCATCGACAAGGGTGCTTGCTGCGCGTGCATTGAAGCTCGAGACAGCGTGAAGCCAAGCGAAATGCTTGCTCGCAGCTCAGCTGCCATCCCACGCAGAACGCGACTGCATGATTCGCACTTCAACAGCAGCGTCAACATCGCATCTTGCCCGTCCCCACCTTACCCTGGAGTTTCGTGTTGTTTTTAGCGGCAGCGGCAGCAACAGAGCCACGGGTCTTCAGGTTTCTGCAGGTTATGCGCCACCAGATATGGCCTGGTGACTTTGGATTTTGTACCTGCTCAACACCTTCAGCAGAATTGTTCCGATTCGCCTGATGTCGGCTTTTGCAATCTGGAAGCCAGATCCCGCTCTCGCCTGGCCTCAAATTATCTTTCTAGATCGCAATGGCTTGCGAATGACGGACATTGAGGCGCGTCCTTGTGTGTCTGTTGTTCATGCGAAAAGACATCCCACTCACGAGTCGCACCCCTGGGTCGTTCCCGCCGGTTGATTTGCATGCACGCCGCACGGTGGCTGTTCGGCTCTCTGCTGCACGGGCTCATCCTTGACGACATGCCTCCGCGTGGCTCTTATCTCTTGCGCCATGTATAGTACGCAATGCCATTTGATAAGCGGCAGTAAGCTCGACTGCAAGCGCCATCAACTGTGTGAGTGGAGAAGAGACGAGGAGAATCCTACGCTGAATATGATCAGTCAATCTTCAATCAAAAGTACAAAATCCATGGCTTGAATCTGATATTGCTTTCGATATCGTGGCGCATTGCCAGATGACCCTGTCTGCTTCTTGGCCTCTTTGCCGTACAGGATGTTCAGGTACGCAGAAGCTCTTCATCAATTCCTTTTTGCTTGGGCAACGCCACACATCAATCATAGCGCATGCGCACTGCAAGAAAGTCGAGTGTAAAGAGGGGTGCATGCATGGCGCAGCGACGAGTGGGGTAGTCAATCAGAACTCCTGCTGCCTCAAGACAGCTGGGACGCTCGGCAGCCAGGGGCCGCTCCAGCGGGCCAGGAGCTCTAATGATCATTCATTATACTAAAGAGGACAAACTCGCATTCTTCAACCGTCAGAAGGACATGGCGAATCACACAAACCTGGCGAACATCGTGTGTCATCCCACGTGAGAGGTACCTGTGGTACATCACTTCTCATCGGCCATCGGGAATGTTAGAGGTGACCTCCGTAACGACTACGCTTCCGTTGTGATACAACAGAGTCTCTTGAAGACGCTAGATACGACCGGCGTTTGTCGTCGGGTCGCTAGTTCTCCGCTGTCACGCCGTGTAGCAGAGCGTCGGACTTCTCGATGTCATGATTTCAGCATCGGCTTCCTATCTTTCGTCAAGCGAGCTCAGCTTGTTAGGCCGTTTGCTCCCGACTAGCACTCTGCGAGCGGAGTCTCTTCGCAATCTGCTGAGTTACGAGGTTCGTCGGTAGACATCGCATGAGTGTTCTCTACGAGAGATGCACGTTCGACACATGCAAATTCTAGCAGCGCCATCTCAGAAGGAGATTCTTAAGAGATCTGTGTGAACAATGACTCCTGGAAATCTTGCTGGCATTCTGTCGAAAGCGGCGCGGCAGATCCTCTTCCAAAATGCTCACTTTTGGAAGTGAAGCGATATGTCGATGTTCCTCGCCTCTTACGATAGTCTGTCCGAGATACAATAGAATTGTCTCGCTCAAAAGTAGGAAGTGAGTATGACTTGATCGAGACTCATAACCATCCAGAATGTGAGTCGAACAATAGCAGAAATAGAGTGAGGTTGTCCACAAGTTCCATCAATTCCTTCATGCACGAGGTGAACCATAGCTTCTCTCGATTTGAAAGAGTTCACTTTTGCCTGACTCTCTACCTTCTCTTCAAGATTCATCGACCTCGAGCCTTTTGTCCTCTCAAGCCGCACTATTTACGTTACCCTTTCTATCCAGTCCGATACTGCATCACAAGGTTGTTATGTTCCCTTTACTGCTCGAGCTACGAACAAAGTTGCTGACAGAAGCGAGACCAGAACCATGTGCAGCCGCGCTCCCCACCCCACAGCCTTGCGCACCAAGAAGAAGCAAGGCTTCAGACAACCTCCTGGTTTGAACCTGCTCAAGTCTACTCCGCTTATTCGTTCTTCTCCTCAATTTCTCAACATGGACGGCATGGGAGACGTGTGGGACTTGGGAGGCTATGGCGACAAGGCACTTCAACCCGGCACAGACATTGAGCCTGACACAGGTGGTCAGCTTGACAAAGATGTCATGGACGACTCCGATGATGGCGACGGTCCTGACGACCTGGACGAAGTGAGGCACATCTCATACACTGCAGGACTCCGCACAAAGGCTTTCCAATCCGAGAAGGTTCGTCTGGCCAAGAAGTTTCTCCGCGAACTCGATGATGAGATCACTGGAGGCGAGCTTAGCAGAATGACAAGCTCTTCTGGTGGCATCAAGATCGTCTGGAACAAGAGATACTCCAAGAAGGCTGGCAATGCTAGCACAAAGATCACTCGCGGCGTGGTGACATACAGCGCCACAATCAGCTTGTCCGAGAAGTTCCTCACCAACAGAACCCGCCTACTCAACACTCTCGCCCACGAGTTCTGTCACGTTGCAGACAACTTCATCAGCAACAAGCATGGCCATGGTACATCGTTCGAGTCATGGGGTCGCAAGTGCACCCAGGCTTTCGGACACCGCGGCATTGGCAGGATCGAGACTTACCACAAGTACGACATGGAGTTCGATTACATCTGGACTTGCACCAACGACGATTGCGGCAAGGAGTTTGGTCGTCATTCCAAGAGCATTGATCCAGACAAGGTTCTCTGTGATGACTGTGGTGGTGCTATCGTACAGACGAACCCTATGGCTAGAGCTCTTCGCAACCGCCGCGACTGGAAGGGAGGCAATCTCTAAGTCGCATCGAGAACGTTCTCTGTCGCATAGACAATGAAGGCACGGTATAATTCTGCGTAGCATCAAGACAAAAAGCACCCGTAAGCATTAACAGCATCGACCCATCTGCCCTCCGCTAACAGCAGAAGGAGTGCGTAAATCACCTCCCTTCGTAAGCTTAGCATCCATCGAAACAACATTTACAATCAAAGCACAACATGGAAGTATCGGCGAATATTCATTAGACTGTCACCCTGGAGGTCATCAAGAACAGCAACATGCCGCCGATACAAATCGAGGAGGGAAATTCAAGAAGAAGAAGAAGGAGAAGGGGAAAATCTCAACATCAAGTACATCCCAACACAGCACATATCAAACACGAAGAAGTCAAAAGCAGGACTTCTGGCCTCAAACCAGAGATATCAAGCATGGGCGGATAAAGTTATTATAATTCGACAGCACAATTCAATGGAGCTGGGCCGTCGTTGTTGCCATTTCACGATATTTGTGTATCTTTGTGTAGTGTTGTTGTGGCGAAAGAAGACAGGGGCTTTCTGGAGTTTCGTTTGTCTCCGCCCTCTGGTTCCCATAACGAAGTATGCTTGGCCATCCTCGGCGACGACGATAAGATTTGAGAGAAAATAGGCTGCTCCTCTTCAAAGCCCTCGGAAAAAGAATGAGCTTGAGAAATTCGCACACAGGTGGTGCACGCGACAAGATCTCTCAACACGCTGGCCAATTCTTGTACCTAGTGTTCTATTCGAGCACAGTGGTTCGTTGACTTTTCCTGGATCCGATTACCTGACCTTACTACTGACCTGTGCCAGCATGATCATGGCGAACCGCTCGATTGGGCCTCCAACCTTCTACTGGGGTAATGCTGCAGAGAATGACGAGTTCGCAAGAATTCACTGCCGGACCACGGCGCTGCGCAGAAGGGAGTTTGGGTTCAGGAAAAAGGACATCGCTGAGTGGTTGATTCACGAGCTCGACCAAAGAACGACCGGAGGAACAATCGCTTATCTCACCGGCGGAATCAAGATCATCTGGAAAGAGAGAATCCCTGGCAAACTCGGGGTCGCGGATGTCGTCTCTGGCACCATCCAACTCTCGGAGGAACTCATCGATGATGAACAGAACCTCCGCAACACGGTCTGCCATGAATTCAGCCACCTGTTAGCTTACTACTACAGCGGCCGCACAGATCATGGAGAGCTGTTCTTCTGCTGGGCTCAGTTCTGTACTGACAAGATGAGACCTCTGGACATGGGTCCTGTGCAAATCAAAGCTCCCAGGCAAGACAGTTATGAATTTATCTGGCAGTGTGAGAAGGAGGACTGCGGTCAAAAATACGGTCGACACACCAAGAGCATCGATCTCAGATGGGATAAGTGTCATCGCTGTCTTGGTGCTCTGCTCCAGACCAATCCTATCGCGAGAATCCTTCGTTGGCAGATTGACACCCCTGGAACGATCCACTGAACATAGCAGCAACTGCACTACATCAAAAATAATGAGGTCGACATTACAACGACAATGGAAGCGATAATGATGAAGTTGACAAGACCGAGGCCGACAGCCGTAGAAAGGGCATTGGAATCCCGGAGTCAACAGCTCGTGCGGCGATTCCAGAGAACCAGAGTCTCGCGCGGGTGTCCGGGATTGTTGGATTAGACATCGTCGTCAGGAGTCCAAACATCGAAGTTTTTTCAGCCCCCATTTGTCTTTTCGTTTGCCCTTGTGCTAGCTATGCTTTCGATGAGTTTTAAATGACAACTCGGTCCTGAACGAAAACAGAGTGCCGTCTACCATGCTATTGGTGCCCCGGTGAAGTCGATGATAAACGAGTAATAACGCATCTCTGCTAGTTCACATTGTCATACATCTCTGCAGCCAATAGAGGATCGATAGTCCAATAATTGTCTAGTGATTGATCTTTGACATGCCCAACTCTTGCCTGCTTATGCATGGGATGCCGGGTAACTTATTGTGTTCTTCCGGTTGAGAAGTTTTGATGATCGATATGATTC
>ERZ794946.663-NODE-663-length-13178-cov-3.732226_pt1 | contig 13178 bp, 8 predicted proteins | sample MGYA00433072_ERZ794946 | MGnify/ENA primary metagenome ERZ794946 (study PRJEB30137, sample SAMN04331413) | food metagenome | isolation source: Y3 must sample point D1 replicate A | place: Australia: South Australia | collected 2014 ...
GCGCCTGTTGATGGGGCTGAGCATATTGCGGCGGCATATGCTGTGCTGCGTACTGCGGCGGCGGTGGAGGTTGTTGTGGTGGCTGCTGTTGTTGTTGCTGCTGCTGCTGTTGAGGGGCATGTGGCTGCGCAGGAGGTGGGCCCTGGTGCTGCATGCTACGGTGCTGCTCCTGTTGCAGTTGGGTCAAAACGTCCATAACGCGGTTCCATCCATTCCATTCCGGCTCTTCTCCCATAGACTGGTCATAGGCGCTGGTCGCTCCTTCGGTAGCAGTCGTAGTATGGTCCAGTGTTCTCTGCAATACTTCTCCACCAGTCCAGGCCCAAGAAGTCTCGTGTGAGCCTTGCATATCAGCACTGGCATATGCCAGCATTTCCTCGTCCGCTTCGAGCATTTCCGGGCTGCCTCTGCCACTCTGGACACGTTCGACAAGGCAATCTAGGAAAAATGATATGTAGCGTCCACAGGCTGGGTTGACAATAACTCGGGTTCCAATTGCACTCAGCGGCATGATGCAGGTAATAGCAGTCGCATAGTCTCCACATAGAGCTGCTACCAGAGTGCATCGCCAGAAGTGGAAAACAACGAAGAAAGGTGCGATGTCAGCCATACGTGCGTTCCACTCCGGACTAGGGCGCAGAGCCTGACCAGAGTAGCGAGGCGGGCCGGGAGAAGTTTGTATAGAGCGTTGAAGATAGACGGCCGTATCTTTGGCAACCGAAAGACAACGGTACAGGGCGTCTTTGCGCTCCTGAGGGCGGCAGGGAGGGGCGAGGTTATGGCGATAGAGGTGGAAGCGGGCGATCTGGAGCAGGAATATAGCACTAAAGTAGACGGGGTCGAGAGGAGCGTTCGAGTGGATCGGGTACGGGTCAGGCCAAGAACCCATGATGGAGCGGAAATGTTCGTCGTAGGCGTTCAGGGTCGAGGCGGTTATGGTGCGTGACTTGAGTGTCTTCTTGAGCGGGTAGATGATGCGGACGACTGGAACAAAGACAATGAGCGAGTTCGGGCGTGCACCTTGGCTGCCAAGTCCATTGGGTCCTATACTCGCATCGTCAACTGGAGTTGGCTCGCTCACGTCGACATCGCCATCGTCGATGATGGGCACTTGGCCAAGCTCTAGAGACAAGATTCTATCCCAATTGTAGACAGACCACCAAAGGCGGGTTTGCATCTCAGCCTCGAACTGGGGAAGCTGGCCGTGCTCTCGGTGCAGACCCAATAACTGAGCGAATCTGACACCCGATCCAAGCCAGAACCAACTGGCTGCCTTACGATTCATGTTTGAAAAGCAGATGCTGAGGAGTAGCGACGTGCGCACGTGGTCAGGCGAGATGTCATCGTCGACTGACTTTGTACAGTACTTAGCAATCTCGGCGAACTTGATACACTCGGAATCTGGGTGCGCTGATCCTCTCGCGTCTTGTATGCTGCAGCCACATGCCAGGACTGCAAAAAAGAGAGCCTTCCAGATCTGGCGCAGTCCTTGGAAGGTACCTCTTCTGTATAGCTGATCGCATTCGTCGATGAAAGTAGGCCAGTGGAGGAAAGGACATAGAGGCTGTAGGACGGTGTGGTAGTTCTGCAGGAAATTGTCAACCAGCTGCTTCGGTGGCAGCGGTGTCGACGAGTCGGCGCAGAGGACCTGCACGGTAGGCGGACTGTACGGATGCGGTGGCTTGAAGATGCCCTGGCTAAACTTGCGAAGGTTGGCCCTAACACTGTCGAAGCTGTTCATGACAATGGGACGGTTATTTCTTTGCTTGCTAGGCGTGACTTCGGGTGGCCCCGACACGCTTGTTGCTGGGGGTGGCATTGGTGCACCTGCAGTTGCGCCGCCTTGATCGCTGAGCATGTTGCGAAGCTGTCGGTTCTCCTGTCTAGTCTCTTCTAACTGGCGTTCGAGGTCTTGGGCGTGCCTGACACATGTTAGCTTGACCTCGATCTGCCGGATGCAAATGTCTCACTTCATTGAAGACATGCGTCGGTTAGTCTCTTTTGTAAATTGGCACTTGACGCTCCTGCTTGAGCACTCTGTGCAGCTCGACGTGTCGGTAGCATCACACTGCCGTCATGTTAGTCTTAAGCTCTCTGTGCCACGTGCTCTAGCTCTGGAAACCCACTTTGACTTTTCGTTCGCGACACGCGTCGCAACTGGGATCCTTGCGGCGCTGACGGTATGCGCGCTTGTGGGCAGACAGCATAGCAGCGGAGTGGTGTCTTGGCGACATGCCGGGTGCACCCATGTTAGGATCGTGCATCATCATCCCCTCCGGCATAGCACCAGGTCCGGCAGGATTGGGATTCGGTGGCATCGCGTAAGCAGGAGGGTAAGGTGCTGGCGGAAGAGACGTCTGCATAGACATCTGAGGAGGTGGACCAGTCGTTACAGCAGGATGGTACGGTCCGGGAGGGCCAGAGTGAGGAGGACCAGGCATGGCGTAGCTCATCGGAGAAGGCTGTACCGGACCATTGTGGTGAGAAACAGTTGGTGAAGCTCCGTTGCCAACATACTGAGGTTGTGGAGGATAGTGATCGGGTTGCTGGCTGAGCGGTCTTCGACCATCATTAGCCATGACGGCCTCGGGTGCGAGATGTTGTTTTTGGTCGTTCATCAGACGCGTTGGCCGGTGACGAAAAAGTCAGGTGTTTTCTGAGAGTGCGTAAAACGTCAAAGACAGGCCAATCTCATCCTAGACTCGAGAAATGGCCAAGAAGTGACGTGTGGCAGGAAGCCCAACTCTAAGACAACGCAGCACAGAAGGCGCGATCACGTCCCAACAGCGATTAGATTATTACAGAACACACCGCCAGTCGGCAGGGTTCGATAAGAGGCGAGGGTAGGGCGTATTACACGACGCGATTTGCTGCCAAGTTTCGCGATTGACGAGGCGGGAGGAAGCTTTGAGAGAGGCAGAGGTGTCAGGGAAAGGCGGAGAGGAGGAAAGTGCGCAACACGCGGAGCGAACTGCGGAATATGTGTGAAGAGGAGAGAAGGAGGCTTCGTCCAAAGATGCACAACAAGCCGTCGAAAGGAAAAAGCCACAGCAGAAACAGACTCAAGACGTCAGCGCGACAGCCGAACAAGGCATAAATATGAGAATTGGGTTGCTCGACGAACCTCGAAAGATTATTATTATTATTCAGAGGCAGGTTCAGCACAGGCCCTCCCGCTCTCCCTTTCGCATGGCCATGCGGCCGCCGCCAAACGTGCACAGCGGCGGCTAATCTCGCCTTGCTGTAGTTCCTTCTGCCTGCATCGTTCGGCTGCTTCAGCACTTGTGCACATGGATAGCCTGGCTACTGTTGTCTCGCTCTCCTGCTTGCTGTCCCATACCACCAACCCGTCTCCGGCCTTTGACGACTGTTCCCGCCGTCGCTCTTGTTCCCTACATGCCCCTGTCTTTCGCGTCCATGTCAGAGACCGTCTTTTGGTCTTACCGGCACGGTGGCACAGCTTCTACCACTAGAATCACTCAAAAGTCTAAACCCTAGATTCGTACCGTTTGCTCATTGACAACTGCCGCTACCATGCTTCCCGTCTCGTGTGCAGACTTGGCGTGGGTGATGACATTCTTGAATCGACCACCAAAAGGGCAGAGAGAGGCAGCATTGCTCCTTACTGCCCTGTGCCCTTGCAGCAGAAGCAGCTGTGTGTGTTGCATGCATTGCAGGTCGATCAGCCTCCTTTTCGACGGCCTGGCGTCGAGTCAGCTTGCTCAAATCCTCCTGACATGGCGCTATAAGATTGCTTGCCTTTCCAAGACTCGACGGCATGACAATAGGTAAAGAACACGCTTGGAATTTGCCTAGCGTTGCCGAATGTCACCTTGGCCCTCCCGTGGCCTACCCGATCAACTCGGGCCTACAAAAAAACCCTGCCTACCTATTTGCACAGCTGACCAATACAAGGGCAGAGCGCCCCATCACGATGCACCACTTTGCCGTGAACTTCTCACGACACTGCCGGCGGGGCCTGTAAACTTTTCAGGAGAATAATCCATTGTTTCACGAATCAACGGCTTGCTATGCTCGAGCGACATGATCGTCGCAATTCTGCCACCTCAGTAAGCTTACATTTCACTTTTACGTCCTCGCTCTCTTCCGATCGGTCCACTCGTTTCTTGCAGCCTTGTATTCGTCACCTCGTCCCGTTACCATTGACTTCTAGTCGCTCTCGTTCCGGCCTGTCCAGTATGACTGCAGTGGCTTTCCTTGAAGCCACAGTGTTCAGCCGCTAAAAGGTATATCCCAGCGTTTTGGCTCTGTCCCGTCTTACGAGTCACCGTAAAAAGCCCTACCGCCGTGGAGATGACCTCGTGCGGCACCTTGCGTCGGTACACACAGCCGTTCTTTGGGAGGCTATGGATCTATCCGCCGTGATCAGCGTCATAGTCTGGGATCGGAACGTACCACTTGTATCCCGCTACCTCTGCACCTCATCTAAAAAGCGCAGTCCACTTCTCAACAGGAGAGAGGTTGCTTCGTAGGCGGTCGGTAGTTCCACCCGTGCGCCATCTGCAACTTCGACTCGCTTGTTCACTTGGCCAGTTGTCGCTTCTGTGAGCCGAGGGTGTGTGACAGCGCCATTCATCCGTGCCTCCAACGGCCACGACACCACGCAAAGCATTGTTTGTTCACACCATCGGTCGACCATCCGAAGAAGTAAAAGTGCGGAGCGACGACCAGATTCCAGTTGTTAAACTCAAAGGCTGGGGGCCCCGCAACCGAACGTTGGTCACGGCACTTTCGTAGAAGCTTTCTTGCCGAACTGCGAGCAACAGTGCTTCGTAGAGCACATGGCACCCTTCCCATCCATGGTTCCAGAACCACACGTGTCTTGCTCTTCCCAGTCCCAACTCGGAACGACTGCTCGCCGGCTTCACCGCAGGAACAGAGTCAGCTTTACATCGAGGTCTATGGTGCTGAAGAATCAGAGATTCGGTATTTGTATCATCTGAACCTTGCCATATGTCACGACGCTATGGCCGCTACAGCAAAGCTTCTGGCGCGTTCTAGATTTCCTGTTTCTTTCTACTCGCGCCATAATTGATTTGGACATGCGCTTCCTGCAAATTTCAGAGATTGGTCCATGACATGCGTAACTGCATTCTCCCAGTTAAGCAGGTCGCCTGCATGATCTTTCGATGATAAGCTCTGGTCCGCGCCGGATAACTGTACTGCGAACAGGGGTGCACCTCTTTTGTGGACTCTAGTCACTAATCAAGCCAGAAACCTCAAGGATGTCCAACTGTAGAAACTGTTATAGAGTTCCCTTCAAGTCGACAGCCCTAAGTACAAGACAACTTGCGGATGCACAGCGGAAGTATGCGGTTGAGCACGGCTGAGTGAACCGAGCGAATCGGGCCTTCCGGAACGTGTCTGTCTCGCTTGTATCGGGAAATTTTGAAGACCACCGCCGGCCCGCCGGTCTTGCATTCGGACACGACTTGCATGTTTCGGACAAGAGCTGTGTCCGAAACGCTGCGACTGGGGAGATCCGATCCGAGATGATCTCGATACCATGGAAGAGAAGCATTTGTTGTTCCTTCAGTCTTCCATCGGCCACCAAATTACAGTCCACGTGCCGTAGAAAAAGGGGTTCTCTCTGGCACCCCCACCCTGTATTCCCATTGAGGCTGTGTCTTATTTCTCGCTTGCTGAAGCAACAAGGTCAAGCCCCAAAGCCCTCTGTTTCTTCAGACCCTGGTGGCATCATCATACAGCTTCAACCTTCAAGCTCACCGCTGCACCAAAACCCTGAACTCCCCGTCAAACGGCTCGTAGAGTTCGTTCGTCGTAGACCAACAACTGCCTAGACATGGCACTAGTCAGACCGCTTAGATCCACTTCCACTTCTGTGCCGTTTCGACAGTCAACAGTCTCACGTGTTCAAGTCCGTTGTTGACCTCATTATTCAAGGACCCTCTCATCCCTGAATTCTCAGGTTACAAACGTAACTATCCTGAGTACAAGTGCGAGGCGCTGTTCCCTGAGTGTCTTTTGACAGACTGCCATTTGTTGTCGAATCTTGTTGAGTCCTATCGTAGCCAGCGTCGTCGGAGCCGGCCGAAACGTTTTCGAACCTCCAGACCCTACTCGGCCGTGCTTCGCAACAGGCGAGAAAAAAATTAGTAGAGATTTCTCTTACTGTGCAAACCATTGAATCGATCTCGAGTAATAAAAGGTCGTACTGCTCTCTCGAATAGAAGACTTTCAAAACTTTTTACAATCCTTTGATCCTAATTCTCGTGCCATCGGTATCTCTAATCGCAATTTCATCCGACCATAATCTCGTTCTCCTCATATCATCATCATCGACAACAACAACGACAACATGTGCAAATCCACATTCCACTCTTTCCTTCAGGAGCTCCCCAAGTGCGAGCATCACATGCACCTGGAGGGCTCTCTCTCCCCTGAGGTTCTGTTCACATTGGCCAAGCGCAACAACATCACCCTGCCCCAGGACGACGATGCCTTCCAATCCCCTGAGACTCTCCTGGCTCGTTACAGCCGCTTCACTTCTCTGGATGACTTCTTGCACTATTACTACATCGGCATGTCCGTCTTGATCTCAGAGTCTGATTTTGAGGACTTGGCAATGGACTACTTCCGTCACGCCGCAGCAGATGGTCTGGCCCACGCTGAAGTTTTCTTCGACCCTCAAGCACACATCGAGCGCGGTATTACTTACAACACCGTTCTCGCTGGATTCAGTGCCGCCCGTGCTCGTGCTGAGAAGGAGTTCGGTATTACCAGCGAGCTGATCTGCTGTTTCTTGCGTCACTTGCCCGTCCCCAACTGTGTGTCCATGTTCAAGGATGCCGATGTTCAGGCCAGTTTCAAGAACGGCTCAGTCACCGGTATTGGCCTTGACTCTAGCGAGAAGCCTTTCCCTCCTGCTTTGTTCGAGGAGATCTACGCAGGTGCGAAGGAGCTCGGTCTCCGCCGTACTGCTCACGCCGGTGAGGAGGGTCCTGCTACCTTCATCTCTGATGCTCTGGATGTTCTCAAGGTCGAGCGTATTGACCACGGTATCCGTCTGGTCGAGGACGAGGCTCTGCTCCAGAAGATCGCCAAGGATGGCACCATGCTTTCTGTGTGCCCTCTCAGCAACAAGGTGTTGTGCTGCGTCAAGGAGATCAGCGAAGTTCCCATTCGCAAGTTCTTGGATGCTGGCGTCAAGTTCAGCATCAACAGTGACGACCCGGCTTACTTCGGTGGCTACATTCTCGACAACTACTGCGCTGTTCACGAGGCCTTCAACCTGTCGGTCGCCGAGTGGACTAGCATCTGCCGTGCCGGTATCGAGGGCAGTTGGTGCTCTCAGGCCAGAAAGGACGAGATGCTGGCTCGCCTCGATGAGGTCGTCGGACGCTGGGCCCCTAAGCTCTCTGCTTAAGCGATTCACACCATAGTGTTTCGTTGAAACGAATCTTCGAGGGGTAACCCTGTCTCTTGGCCTTTGGATCGTCGAACAAGTTTCGAGCAAAAAATTGGATCCTACCACGATTAGGTCGCATGACAGCTACGCTTAAGATCTCGGCTATATTTGGACGAATGTCACTGTTTGCTGCACTTTGGTGTTACATTGGCGTCCTATGCAGGCGTAGGCTGCAAATCGGACATTCCTTGCATCGAATCGCTCCTGCCTCAACCAGACGGCTGGGTGTCGGGCAATACATGGAAAAAAATCAATAGACGAGGACACTCGGACTGACGACCGACAACCATTTGTGGAAGGAGCGCCTGGACGGGCAATTATCGAAAGAGGCTTGTGGTGAGGCTGTCGGCGTCGCACCCGACTCGCTCCTCACACGACCATTCGACGTTTTGGGATGACATGCTTGTACATAGATAGACTTTTATATACCCCGATAGAATAATCAAGCATGTTGAAAGGACACCATAAACTCACACCTTCTTACTCGGTGAACGTTGTACCGAGCCATGCTACGCGTAATCCCAAATCAGCTTGGATGTGACCGCTAATAATTGCTCTCTGAGTGCTGTGGTCTGTCACGCATGTCGTTTTGTACATGTACGATTTCACGTCGAGGCCGCATCCACTGGGAGTGTACTTAGCGTTCCTTCTTCGCGGACGATTGCACTAATCTCAAGGGCATCGTTGATTTTTACACACACCTTGTCGTGGCTGAGGGTGGCAGTCTGTGAGCATTGAAGCAGACCCAGAAAAAATGTTTACTTTCACCACAAACCACCAACACAGCCAATTGAGACGAATAGCGCAAGATAAGTGGTTCTTATGAGTATCAGACAGGATGGATATGTTTATAGCGAGATGTGAATACAAATTGGTGATCACTGAAATCGGATGTTGTGGAAGAACTATTGAGTCCGGGTGGCCCGACCAACATCTCGGACGCGCCTTCCATATTCACGTATCGTCGAACTCTAAATTCGAAACATGGATCGCATCACAGAATCACTGTCGCATCTCTACCATGAGCATGCTCTGGGTCTTGCCTAAGTTCAGACCATAGGACTGCCATCTAATCGAAAACTCATGGGATCTTGTTCCGTGGTGATGTAGATATTAGGTATTGTGGACACCACGCGTGTCAACAGAGAGCTATAAATATGCTCACTCGCTTATCTACAATTGACCTCAAGCCCTCTTTTCACTGTTGCCCACTCCCGCTTTTGACAGAAATGCCAATGATGTTGTGGAACCTCTCATGGCGTTGTCGAGTTGCCGGTTCATCCGGGCTTGGAAGGATGCGATGGCAACAAAAACCTGCTGGAGCTTACGGAGTATACGCCAGTGGAGTCATCTATGTAGTAGCCTTGTGGTAGGAGCGAAACTAGTGATATAGTACTTGCTCAGTGGGCTTTTGATGGCTTCGGCGAGATACTTTGGTCTTGGTCTCGGTCTGGCCGCGTGTGCAGGTACGCTGGCTTATGTACCATGTCAGGGTCACCCGACCCGGGATAGCCGCTTTCCTCGGAGCCCGAGACCGTCTTGTGGTAGAAGCCGGCAACCGAGGAGATGCTGCAAGGCCACGACGACGAGTCAGACACCTTGATGGTGGAGCTAAATAGCGGCATGACTAGATCAGGAAAAGTGCAATCATGGTAGGAAGGAGCGTTGTGGTTTGATTCATGGTCAGCTTCGTGACTGCCGTTTTTTCATTTCAGAAGATATGTAGTATACTGAAAAGCTCTGGAAAGCGAGCAAGAACAAGAGAGGCCTTCTAAATGTGCGGCGAGGATTGCGAAGAAGGAAAACGGACACATACACCCATACATTGTTTCTTGCCTCATGTCAAATCTTCCAGACATAAAATGCTCAAATGCTTCAAAACTCCTTTTTGGTCGGCCAATGCATACAGAAAACGGGAAAAGAGGTATAATGTTTCGTTCGGAAAAGTCGAGACGCGTCCAACAAAAGTGGTAGGAGATTCGTGTCGAGTAAAAAAAGGAAGTCGAGAGTTGTAGTTGTTTTGTTGTGGTGGTATAGTGGTGGTGGTGGTGGTGGTTCTTGCGTGTCGATTGGGGGGACTGTCGGTATCGAGAAATTGGAGGGTATCATGCGCGCTCGCGGTGCAATGAAGTAACGAAGTCGAACTAGAGAAAAGAAAAAAAAAGTGTTGAAAAAGGCGTCTTAACAGACACCGCTCGCGTAGCGAGAATGAAACGAAAGGAAGAGGGCTCGACATCTAGAGACAAGGCTGTCTCTCATCCTTGACTATGGCCCTGAGAACTTGGTGTGTGGTAGCCGTGCCGGGTAGTGGGAGTCCTGGATCGCGCAGCGTAATTTAGTTTTTGTTTTTACTCCGTGGGGTGCGTCGGTCATGCCCAGACGGTCGGGGGAACTACGAACCCGCCTCGAAAGCCCCCGTGGGGTGCTTCTAGTTGCTCAAAATCGTATGAGTCGTATCCATGCTCTTGGTCGCCGGTGGTGTATTGGTTTGGTGGAAAGGCCGGTGAATGTGCAGTGCCCCAATGGCTTGTGCCGTCGGTAAATCCACTCTCGTACGAAGGTGTCGGAGTGGGAACTCCAAGGTAAGGTGAGCCCGATAATGAACTCGAGGACATGCGGTTCTGCTCGCGAACGTGGCTGATGGATGAAGGGACAAAGCCAGGGCTGAGGTTTCCGAAGTTCATGAAAGGCGTGTTCACACCGTCAAGGTTGAAGACAGGCGCATAGGGAGATTGTTGGGGTGTCTGTTGGAGTTGAATCTGCTCCAGGTGTTGCTGTGTCCATGCCAGACGGGCGCGGTAGGCGGAGACTGCTTGTTGAGGGAAGTGCATAAGGGAGCTGATTTCCAGTGCATGCTGACCGAATTGGCCGTCTGTTTGCATAGGGGCAGTCATCTGGATAATTCTTTCGAGGGGAGGTAAGCTGATGGCGGCACAGAAGGAGGCACCGAGGGCAGGGAACAAAGGTTCCAGCGAGAGCGCAGTGGCATACAAGTGGGCTACCACAAGTGTCGAAGGACCGTCAACCATTGGCTTCTCTAGGAGCAGACAAGGAACAAAGAGAACCCATTTCCGTAGGCTATACAATTGATCAAACTGCTCAGCAGCCGTGTGCGCAGGCTGAGTGGCCAAAAGGAATGAGATGTAACCCAGGAGCTGTTCGATCCAGTATGCCTCGGGACTGTTGGTGACAAGGAGAGGCTGTAGGCGTTGGAGGGAAGCAAGTACGTTGGTGAGTATGCTATGGCGCTCTTGCATGCTAGGGAGCGGACGCGGATCTTCTGAAGGCTTGTAAGGGCTCAGGTTAATCAAATCTGCAAAGACCGATTCATGCTTCCATCCGGCCATAGCACTTGCAACAGTACGAATACCAGTCTCGAGAGAAGACCATGTGCGCCAGTCGTTTGCTTGAGTCATAAGAAGGATAGAAGTCGCCAAGATAGCGTCCGCATTGGACTTTGAGAAGGAGCTGAGAGCATCATGAAGTCCACGTAGAGCAATGCCGCCGTGCTGGATTTGAATCTTGCGTGTGTCTGGAGAGGGAGAGATCCATGCCAGATGGCTGGCAGAGAATGCCAAGAATGCGTGCATGACGTACGAATACGAGGTCGCTACACTGAGATACCTAAACGGGCTAATTAGGGGTGGATGATCACAGTGAAGAGGGGTAACACGCACTTTGGCACCTTTGAGGTCCATACTGTCATGTCGCTGGTGCTGTTCATGAGCAGTGACCTCGAGATGGATGAGAGATGTTGAATGAGACGCAGCTCGATCCTTGAATGGCTTTGTGGCCTGGGCTGAGGGAACACTTGGAGCTCCGGGTAGGGGAAGCTGCCTGTCTGTTGCCAAACATCAAGCATGTGCTCAACACCTGGCGATGAGGGTAGAGGGAATTGATCTCGCGGTGGCTGTACCTCTGCTTCGGGTCGTTGTTGGTCCATGTAGTCACAACGGACCTGATGCTTTGTGCAATTACGACTGCAAAGGTGGTTAGCAATTGACCACAGAGGGCTACAGAGAATCAGTTGCTCACCATTGGGGGAACGTCTCATCACATCTGATATGTCTACGCTTGCACGTCTTGCATCCTGTTCTACTCTTGGTGTGGCTGCGCCGAGAGGGACCTGCGCCTTGACCGGCCATGATGATCTTTAGGCTTCAATTGTGCGATTGAGTATGCACCGATTCTGGAATGTGAAGAGACTGGCTCCTTGGTAGCAATTGGTATCCCAAACCGGTGGGAGGTTCGGCGAATAAGTGGAAGGGAGAAAGGAAAGTCTAGAAGGGCCAGCAGACGCGTGAGGTTTGCAAAAAGGCAGAATACGGAAAGTGGGAAAGTGATAAGAAACAACTAGGCAGCGAGCGTGCTTGATGATGTGCAGGGAAGCGAGTGAATGGGCCCGGTATTAAGTGGGACCCCGAATGCTTTTCTTTGATGGTTCAGGACGAACTGGTCAAGAACGCAAAGGCGGTATACATAGTGTTCGACGGGAACCCGTCGAAGAGTACTATTTTTACCGAGAGGGACCTGCCAACGGGTCAAAACGTCGCATGACATAGCTCTTCTGGGGAGGAGGAGGGCCTGCGCGAGCTGCTACCCAAACCGGAGGATGAGCTTGTTCAGGGCATGGTACATACCAAAACAGTTTAGACTCGAGGCAAAAAGCATCCCAGATCTTTTTGTTTTCACGTCCAGCACAGTCCAGTCTGGTGTTCCAACGCCCGCTGACAGGCACACCCTTCCGCCCGGGCTCACCGAGCTGGTCGTCCATTCCATCACCTCGCTGTGCAACGTCGAGAGGGGGCTTGCCTATCTCCTGCCTCTCGGTCGCGTAGGTTGAGCAGCGTCCAGCCAAGTCACCGCCTTTGGCTCTTCATGTGTCTGGTATTCTCTTAGGCCGGGCGAACCATGATTTGCTGATCACACGTGCTGCCCTAGGCTCCATCCGAGAGAGTGAAAGAACGGTAGATATTCTTCGCTTGTGTTTATTTTTAGCAGCGAGACAAGTCACTCTCCGCCAATCGTTGGACGTTGCCACTTTGGAGTTTATGGGCGTTGACTAGATTCACAGTCGACCTGTCCCAGAAACTCTCCAATTATTCGCGCGACAGTGTTTTCTTCACACTTCAATTGGTTCCGCCGAAGCCTGCGCTGCCGTTGCGCCCTACGCCGTAGTGCCATCGATCTTTCCCTGAGCTCCAGCCTCTCTCTTTCGATGCTGAAGCGTGAAGGAGCTCACGTGGCGGGGTCTTGAATTCTCCGCCATCCGACGCCCATCATTTCTTGTTTGTCATGATTTCGATGACAATGGCTCGCTGTCCCTGCGATTACTCTGGCACGCAGCGGCTGCGCTAGCAGTGCAGTAATATGGCTACGATCAGGCCCTGCATCCTGCTGTCATATCAGATCCAGAAGAATGTGACGCTATCGATAGCCCTTCAATTTTTGAGGTGTCATGCAGATGCCCTCTGCTTTAGTAGAATGCTGCTTGCCGTAGACAATCAATTCGCATGACACCGTAGCGTTCTCTCGTCGAGCGCTCTGACCTGCATACAGTAATATTTTTCTGCAAACCGAGATCCTTCGAGTGTCCTGGACGGACCGAGATGCCGCAAGATCTACAGTTGCATCCCTCCCACCGGCCATTTTGCTGAACGTCGCCGTCTTTCACGCAGAACATCAGCCGGCAGCCCGACAGACTTTGTGTTACGGCGTATAAACGACA
>ERZ794946.665-NODE-665-length-13157-cov-3.873302_pt1 | contig 13157 bp, 11 predicted proteins | sample MGYA00433072_ERZ794946 | MGnify/ENA primary metagenome ERZ794946 (study PRJEB30137, sample SAMN04331413) | food metagenome | isolation source: Y3 must sample point D1 replicate A | place: Australia: South Australia | collected 2014 ...
GAGAACTGATTTCCAGTAAGATGGAGATCTTTGTTCAAACCCATGACTGCACCGTACTTTGGGCAAGTGTTAGCAGGGTGTCCAAGGTCATGTAGATTTTCTACTAACATTGAGTATAACCTTGTCAAGAAAAGACATAGTATAGCAAAGGAAGAAGAGAGGTATGATCTGCCAATCCACACGACGTCTCAAAGCCTTTAATCTTGTTTGATCAAACACAGGTTCATCATTCGATCCGGACTTGGCCAGGAATTTCAAAGCATGGTCGGCGTCTTCTGGCGTTACATAAGATTCTTCGTTGTTGGTAGACATATCCAGGGTGGTAATTTGATATCAGTTCCTGGAAGGAGAGATAGGATGATGTTCAATGTGTCAAGGGAGTTGAGACAAGTTATAGAAAAATTCTACATCAATATCTGAACTCCGTGAAAGGATTGACTGGCTTGACCTACAGGTACGTACCTTTTACAGCACTATTGTTCTCAGCATCATGCATAAATGTCATGCAACACCATTGTTTGCTGACTGCAGTTTGCAGGATTTCGATATAATCGCCGATCGAAAGAATTAATGTCAATGTACGCGGGGATTGAATAACTCTCAGCCATGACCACCACGAGTACTGCATGCAATCTTGTCCTTGGTATTGGCTCCTGATATGATCGATATCAAGTACGGAAAGAACGGGGCTCTGCTTCCAGGGGTTTCGGCATCCAAGTTACCTCATATTTTCGTGACCCTCAAATACTTTCAACGAATTACATAAACTCCTCCATTGCTCGAACAAAGAAAGAAAATTCACTTCCTGCCCCAAGCAAGGACAGCCTCCATCTTCATGCTTTTGCCATCATCAAATCCTTTCCTAACAACATCTCCAGCTACTTTCTCCAGTTCTTCTAAACTGCCCTCTCCATGCTCTTTCCAATCATCAATAAATTTCTTTGCAACTGGATTGCCATGATTTCCAAACCACCATTCGCAAAACTCCTCTGCGCATTCAAATTTAAAAGGCATATACAAAGAAAGTATCTCAATATCCTTGAATCCAGCCTTCATCATCGCATCTCTCTGTTCCTCTTCACCAGACCAAGAGCCTCTCGGATAAGTATCGATACGTTTGTAACTCGGATCAAGTCTCGTGCAAGCGCTGTTGTGGATTGTATCAACGTCAGTACCACCACCCCAGATGGCAAAGCCAGCAATACCTCCAGGTTTGAGTGTTCGATACATGGCATGCACAGTTGCAAGCATGTCTGGGGTGAACTGATTCATGAAAGAAGTCAAAGAATGAGTAAATGTTCCATCGGAGATACCAGACAAATCACATGCGTCTTCAAGTTGAGTGGTAACTCCAGGTAAATGAAGAGCGTCAATCAGACCGAGCATTCCTGGAGATATATCTGTCGCAAGGATCTTGGTTGATGGAAAGTTTTGTTTGATGTTTCGCAAGATCGAACCTCCACCAGTACCATTGTCATGGACGAAGCTGTTGTCGTCGAAAGGGTACCGAGAATTGGTGGTATCAACAAGACGTGCTGTGCCATGCATTGTACAAGCACCAATTCGATTTTGATAAGAACGGGAGAATTCATTCCATCCTTCTGGCTTGGAAGTCGAATCACCCACTTGTTTGGTTGTTGTTGGAGACATTTTGAAAGATAGTAGGGGGATCTGTGATAGTTGCAAATGGAATGAGCAGAAGAAATCATTCATTATATAGGTCTCACTTGCTAATGTAGTAGTTCATTTCAATATGAGGCAGATACAAGGGTAAGCGAATGTCAGCCTGCATGTAATTATGTATCCATGCATGCAGGCTGACAATAACCATGCCCTCCGGCGTCGGTATGAGTGGGGAAGTAGCCAAAAGCGGAAATTCGTGGGTGGAAAAGAGAGGCCGGAAGTAACTCAATCACGACACTCTGAAATGCAGGGAATCATCAACTTAATATCTCGAACTCGATGAGTCGCCGACAATGCTTTACAGGATGCTGCGAGTTTGTTGTACCGTGACCAGATCTCGAAAACATCGTGCGTCTGCAGCCGTCTCATAACATCATTGAATTCTGGGCAAGAAATGTACATACCTTCATTGCACCAGTCATCGGTATAGAGAGAGCAATGTAGCCTCTAATAGAACCAGTGAGCTCGGAAAACCACTGTCAAAATATGCATAGAAAGCGCAAAATTTTACCACACTCACTGGACAACCACTCAGTGTTAAAAGGGACTTTATATTACATCGGCTGCTTTTCTCACACTTCCCTCGCTTAGAAAGCTTGTTCCGCACCTTTCCTATTTACAAACCACAAACCCAACACCACTTCTAGCCTTCATGGCCGCTCTTTTGAGTTCTTGTTCTTCCACATCCGTCCATTTGATAGGCAATTCATCCCATTTCATGGTTTGGAAGTCTCGTTTGTATTGTTGTTGCATACTCTGCAGACGGCGCATTTCGGTGGGGTCGCCGCCGCCGGAGTAGACGATGAAGGCGGTTTTGGGGGGTAGGGAGTCGTAAATGGCTTTTATTGATGCTGTGGTGCGCGAGACGGCGTCGGCGAGGGAGGAGGTGCTGATGCTTTCGCCTTCTGAGGCGCCGTTGGTGGCTAGGGTTGAGGCGAGGCGTGCTGCCGCGTCCGCAGAAGTCGTGCGGGTCCACCAGCCGCGCAAGGCCTCGAGCTCTCTCAGACGCGCCCATACAAAATCGCAGCCGCCAGCGGGTATATGCTTAGCATTCTCTTCGTCGTCCTGAAGGCCGTTAATCGCACGGTTGATCCCTGCAACCACGTCGGCATCACTCTCACATGCTACAGTGCATGTAGCGGCAGAGCCGAACCCGCGCTTCGGGTCACCCCAGTCGACTACAGCGCCTGTACGACCGATTTTCTGCTCTTCTTCAGCAAGCATGCCGCCCTCATCTCTATCTTCTTCGAGACCGGCACGGCTCAGGCGCTTAAAAATGCTCTCGCTTGTAGCTTCGGAGGTACCCCACATCTTGCCCTTTTCGCACTTCTGCTTAACAAGATCGAGACAAGCTTTGGCGTCTTCGACACTGTCGTGACCTTGAGGACCGCGGTTCTGAATCTCGCGAGAGAGGTACTTCTGGGTGAGCCACTTGAGTGATGACTTTTGGGGAGGACCCTTGGGGTGAGGGTATATGAGTGTGGTATCGACGATGAATGGGAAAGACATGCGAAGGGCGCGGAGATCTGAGTCGAGAGAGTGGCCAAGTAGAATCGTGCGTGGCGTAAGGACGTCTTTCAGTTTAGCCTGTAATTCCTCGAGGGTTTGCGTGACTCCTTCCATCATCTCCTTAGTGATACCAGAGTATTGTGTCAGATAGTCAGTGACAGTGCCTGGAGGCTTCACGAGCTCATCAAGCACAACGTTGCCATCCCAGTCGATGAATGACACACGAGCAAGAGCGAATCTCTCTACCGATGTTGTGATCATCTCGCAATCAACAGTCAAGACTTTACGACCTTGAAGGATGCTGCCCTGTTCGATTTCATCCGACGGAACGATGCCCTCATCAAGGGTTGAGATATCAGGTAGGTCGATCCAGCCATCCTCTTCTGACTGACAATGCTTGTGGCGCCTGGCCTTCTCTGCTGCACGCTCGGCGTCTGTACGCAAGTATGCGGGATGGATAGCGTATCCATTGTCCATGAGCTCCTCTCTGGTTGCTAGGAACTCGATGATGGGTGTCCTCTGATTCTGCCATTTCGCACCTTCTCTTGGGGGCTTGGGGCCCTTGATCTTTTTCTCATCCTTTGCCTTGGGTAGAGGCGATGTCAACAGAGCTTGTAGCGGTGAGTGCATGCGGTTGAATTCTCCAGGTGTCTTGACAGGCCAAATATGCGGGAACATCTCAGCGAATGGTTGAAGAGGCGTGGGTAGTTTGGGCGACACGAGCTTAACCGGGTAGTAGTCATCTGGCGAGATGGTAATTTTGAGCTTCTTCGAAGGCGGTGTCTCTGCATTTTCCGACTTGGCTTCAGGCACGACTGCAGCACTTGTTTGCTGAGGGTCCAGAGAGATGTTGGCGTTGAACATATCAGCTTCGAGGCCAGGGACCATTAGGCAAACGACACGCTCGATATCTTTCTTATGGCGTACGCTGATCCATTGTGGGCCACTGCCATCAGCGAGCAGATAGAGCACAAGGTTCTGAAGGTCGGAGATTTTGACGAATGACTGAAGGCGTGCGTTCGGCGCATGTGTGATTTGGGGGTAGTTCTGCTGTATGCTCCTCTTGTGGCGTTTCGAGCTGCGGTCGACCGTCGTCCACTCGCCGCCATCGTCGCTGACACCGCCCTGAATCGTCGCAGGTGAATCCGGATGTTGGTTGCTGTCGCCGTCGCCATTCAGGCGTGCGAGTGTTGCGCCAGTGCCTAGTAGCTCCCTTCCATCCTGTTGGTCGAGCTTGCGCTTCTGACCACGACTGTGGCTGTCACCTCCTGACATGACTGCGATTCACTACGCGAGGGTTTGTTGTAGGTTGGTGACGTCGCAGTGCTTTCGTCAAGAAATGCGACGCAAAGGCTCGGAGCAGATCTAGATCTCGGATCTAACCGAGAAGGCAAGAACGTTCTGGCTGACTTGGCTTGTGCTTTCCAGCGTCAGTGCGCAAGTCGGTTCCATCATCGTTCTCGAAGTTCGAGTTTCCAATTGAACGTGTCGACAAGTTCCATGTCTCAGCATAACCCATGAGAGTTCTACCACCCAACTGGGAAGGGATTCATCCCGCTTATCCCAGCAGACCCTCACCCTTCAATGAGTCCGCCCTGACGAAAGCGCCCTTTTGGGCTGGTGGCGCCGGTGCCGTTGCTGCTGCTATCATGCTGGTCACGAAGCGCTCGCCCTCCGCTGGCCTCAAGACCGCCGCCTGGACTACGCTTCTTTTCGGAATCCCTACCACTGCCCTCGAGCGCTACGCCGGCCACACAATAGCCAAGCCCTACCTCGAGAGCAAAGGATGCGAAGTGCCCAAACAAAAAATAATCGATCGTCCTTTCGCCATTGACGCCGACAACTACATCCTTGTAGGAGGCCTTCTGGGAATCGGAGCCGCTGCTTCTGTGCGCAAGCCATGGGGAGTTGCAGGCTGGCAGCGTTGGCTAGGTGCCTTTAGCTGCGGCAGTTTTGTCGGCGCGTCCTTCAACCAGGTCTACCACTACAGCACGACACCTACCCTTATGGAGACCATCGCTAGACAACAATCACAACGTATGATGTGGAGAGAGGACGTGAAGCGTTTTGTCGAGTCTCGTGCCTTCACAGAAAGTCGTCTGAGCCCCGACAACCCGAAGCAACCAGGCATGACTTCCATGAACGACATGCTCAAAAACCTTGGAGGTTCAAATAATGCCATGGTCAGGGCGATGCATGCTGCTGCCGAAGAGGCCGCACAAGCTGCTCAAGAGGAGGATGTCGACGAAAAAGACCCACAACCACACTTCAGCGAGATGCGCGAAGGAGAGCGTGTCTTCTTCCCCGAGCCAAATTACAAGTGGCAGCCCGGTACCGACGGCGTCGAACAGATCGAGTCTCACATTCAAAAGTTGAAAGAAAGACGGTCACGCCTAGCAAACGAAGCATCGATGCTGTTCTACACACTTGCCTCCAAGCAGAACGACCTGTATCTCACCGACAAAGATGACTTTGAGAGAGAGCAGCGTCGCGTTGATGCCGAACTCATGGGCCATCTACACACTCAAACATACCTTGAAATCTCAAGACTGGATTGGTGCATTGCCGACTCACAAAAGACACGACTTCAACTCAAAGCTCTGGAGAACGGTCAACAATGGTTGCCCCAGAAGCCTGAAATTGAACCAATACCCCAACATGCACGCCGTCTGCTCGACGACTTTGACCATGAGAATGAAGTCGCTCGCGCCGAAATGGATATGCTTTCCGAGCAAGCCGTTGCCGCTCTGCAGGACCCAGGACTTGGCGCAATCGACATGACTACTGGCAAAGTGGTTGATGATCCTCATGCACAGATCAAGAAGGATCTTCAGGAACTGAAGCGAGTTCAGAAGGAATCTGTCATGATCCGCGAGGCCATCACAAAGCTCAGAGAGGAGATGGGTATTGAAAAGGCGGATGATTAGCCTTATCTGTAAATAGACATGACAGCAATTGTACATTCATTCAAACACCCTGATGTTCCAGCCGCGTCAATCACCAAACTCAGGTTGCTGTTGATCGACTCTGCAACGTTGATCATACGAGGACAGAAGATTACCCAGGGCTTGGTCAAACAGACCAAGCGAGAGTTGCGAAAGACGTGCTTGTGAATACTCAGCCTGAGACAATAGAGCGTAGGATACACCGGCCACCTTCCATAAGAGGCTGCAAGAATGGTACAGCAATGTGACAAGAACAAGGCAAACACGGCTGTATCCTCCAGCGCATCATACCTTATAATTCATTGTCACATTGTTCAGCCAGGCTGAATCGTGTGGCAGCAGATATTCCTTCCGGCCAATCTTTCGCCCGAGTAACCAAGATGCCGATATTAATAAATCGACCAGCGCTACCGATCTGACATGCCGGGCCCTAGATCGAATAGTAGAAGCACATATACCCTCATACTCATCCTGGCAACGGCTATAGGCAGTGCAAATAGAAGATGTGATGCAAACATGTCGTGTAGCAAAAAGTGTATACCATATGCATTGTTCGCGAACAGAAAGGGTTGCGAATGAGAGGATGTACGAATCCGAGTACGAGATACGAGGGGGAGGATTTAGGCATTAGGTTCTGTCATATGAGACGCTAGCTACAAATCAGGCTTAGTTTTTCGCAAGCGATGCCATTTTGCGCATGTGCCCGGCAGGGCAGAGTGAACCGACACACCCGTTTGATGGATGTGATTTCGGGAAAGGCACAAATGTCACGAAGTGTGCCCTTGGCCTGATTAAATAGAAAAGTAGGCAAGTCTCCAACGGCAAGTGTAGGTTGGCCGCCGCATCTTCCTTTCACCGCACCTCCTCCGCCTTCTTCAACATCATTGCTACTGCAAGAAAAGACACCGCCAACTTTGTGTCACAATCAATCTTTCATCTCTCATCGCCAGTCACTTTTCCCTTCCGGATCTGTCGGATCACTGCAGAAAAAGAATTTTAAAGAGCCATGGCTATCGGGACGACTGGCTGCGAGGCTTACAACCCATTGCAAAGAACTGCCTACGGATATGTGCCCTCGCTCGCTGCCGGAATCGTCTATTGCGTCCTTTTCGGACTGTCCATGTTCTTCCATGTCTTCCAGGCCATCAAGACAAGAGCGCTCTGGAATCTGGTATTCGCCATCGGCTGTTTGAGTACGTTCACCACCAATTCCTTCGTTCCACATGCAAAGCCCGATATTGTACCATCACGAGGCCGTTGCCGTCTGCGGCGAACTTGAGACAGGACAACCGCATCGGTGTGGTCATGCGCTCCCGAAGAACGTCGCTCGAGCGGCATGCCGGCGGGCTGATGCAGGTCATCTGCTTTGGTGTCGTTTGCCGTCCTGCACAATCAGTCTCGCAGTCGTGATTTGCCCTCAATCACTTTGCTAATCTGTTCTCGCAGCCGAAGTACTTGGTTGGGCTGCTCGATCTTGGTCAAATGAGTGTCCATACAACGCAAACGCTTTCCTGATGCAGATCTGCACCTTGATCATTGGTATGCACTCCGAGATCATGCTCTGTTTCGGTTTTATACTGACGTTTGCACAGCACCTACCTTCTTCACCGCCGGAATCTATGTCATCTTGGGCCGCATGATCGCAATTGCCGGACCTGGAGTCAGCCCCATCGGACCTACTTGGTATCTCTGGATCTTCTGTACTGTCGATGTCATCTCCCTCGTCATTCAAGCTGTTGGTGGAGGTTCTGCTGCTGTCGCCTTCAATTCGACTCCACCTGGGAACACCAAGGTTGGCACCAACATCATGGTCGCTGGTATCGACTTTCAACTCGCCTCGGTCGTCATCTTCAGCGTCCTCTTCTTCTTGTTCCTCTACAGAGCCGCTGTAAAGCTGAGCCTTCCCGCTTTCAAGAATGACAAGGACATGAAACTTCTGGTCTTGGTCACCTCCTTCTCGATTCTTTTGATCATCATGAGAAGCATCTACCGTACTGTCGAAATTGCTGGCGGCTGGAGTGGCCATGTCATTGAGACAGAACGATACTTCCTCGCCCTTGACGGCGCACCCATGGCGGCACTTGTCATAGCATTTAACATCCTACATCCAGGAGTTTTGATCAACCGTGTCATGGCTCACAACGGTGTTAGTATGGCCGAGAAGCCCTCGAAGAGGTCGAGCAAATCGAGCAACCACGACATTCCGTTGTCGCAGGAATCTGCTTGAAGGTTCAGGATCGAGGACTACGATACACACGCCTTCCCTCCAACTGCAGTTTTCTTTGTTGTATATAGCGAATACCCCCTTGCTTTTGGCTGCCGTAATCACCTTTCTCAAATTCATCTTCTCTTTCTCCCTTTGTCTGCCTGTCCTGCATACCCGAAAAGGAGCATTTGGAGCCGATTCCTCACCAGTGACTATTGCATAATGAGGTAGCATGCGTTTGTGAAGTCTTTCTGCTGGAATATTCTACATTTACCGCCTTGGATGCCACGTGGTGGCGCTTTGCGCTCCGTCACTCATCTGGTTAGTCATATGCTGAGTGATTTTCAACGTGCGCTTCACCGCTGCTATACCAGGTCGAACGCTGACATTCATCGTCGCCTTCGTGAAAAGCGCCAGCCTGTACAACCTCTCAACCATACGATCTTGACCACTACGACTGTACAAATTTTACGACCTTACGACCCTGGCGATCTTGCGACCTCTACGATTTCACAAGCCTTACGATCTTACCCTCCCCTACGATCTGACAGGCCTTACGACTCTTACATCTTCCGACTCGTACGATCTCACCACAAGATGGATCGCACAGTGACCACACACTGCGACAATGGTCTGACCATTACCACTTACGACGCAGACGTCATTACCAAGGACTGTTCGCCTGCCCTGTTCAACTCTTGCATGGCCACTGACGAAGAGATCGCCACTCTACGTGATATCGTCGGTCCTGATACTCCACTCTCTGAACCACCTCGCGGTATATACTCCTTCTCCCACTTTGCCGCTCTAGTCCAGCGCTCCCAAAGCCTCGACAAGGATAAGAACAACATCTGTACCGCCGTTCTTCCCGTCTCGCTGGCAAAAGAAATCATCTCTGCCCAGACCTCCTACCTCATCACTGGTATCATAAGCGCCACCACTCTAGATGACATCAAGCTCGCCTTCCTATCCTCCAAACCTCTATCCAACCTCGTCACTAAACTGCAATCTGGCAAGAAATGGTTCGCACGTATGGACGACTGCTCACCCAAAGATTCGGAGAAGCAAAATCTACCCATCTCTTCCATAAGCGAACTCATCCTATGTCTCTCCACCTCCAACCGCGCCAGAGGTGATTTTGAAACCCATATCCAAGATGACAAACCTATCCACCTTTTCCTACACCCCTGGGACGTTACGATGAACCAAAGCGTCGAAATCCGCTGTTTTGTACCTCCTTGGAAATCACAAAATGCAAGAATTACAGCCATTTCTCAATATCATTGGCATTTACCCTTCCCCAGTGATGACTTTACCCCCCGTGTCGTTATCGATCTCGCCGTCAGCTTCGCCACTAGATCATTGCAAGATATCCTCGCCACGGCTTTCGGTAAAGGGTATCTATAAGGATCTCAAAACTTGGGGTTTCAGCTTCGACATCGTGGTTAAGGGTATTTGTCCTGCAGGGGGAAATGTGGAGGTGGTAGAGATTAATCCTTTTGGGGCTAGGAGTGGGTGTGGGAGTTGTTTGTTTCATTGGGAGAGGGATGGGAGTGTGCTTTATGGTGGGAAAGAGGGTGTTGAGGTTAGGATTTTGATTTGAGAGGTAGATGAGATGTGCAAGGTGTAGAGATGGTGCTTAATGATGGGCTTGATGATGGGCTTGAGGAAATGTAGATAGAGGTCTGATGGAATACCCTTGTCGAGTTTTCCTCTCCTCGATCGGAAAAAGGGGCTTACGAGAGAGTTCGTAAGAACGCCGCTCTCAATGGACATTGCTCTGATACTGAAAAGCGCTGTGTCTTCTTATGAAGTGGATTCGCAAGTCAGATGGGTGGATGAGATGTCTTGCAAAATCGGCTTCGTATCGGAAATCTATAAAATCTGGTATCCTACAAGAATCAGAGATACACACCCGCCATCCTTGCTATGCCGCGAGTTCCCCATGCAAACGCCCGCTATAGCCAAAAACAGGTATATGCAACGCCTCAATCGTCAGCCTCGAGCATACCCAAAACGTCAATCTCCGTCTTGATGATTCTCTCGAATTCTTCTCTTCCCATGCCTACGCTTCTTGCCAAGCGGTACATGCTCTTCATCTCTGTGCTGATGAATTGTTTGACGCCGACTTCTGCTCTTGTCATGTCTTCGGCACCTCTTTCTAGTTTATCGACACTGCTTGCTGGACTGGTGGGTCGTGGTGCTTCCAATTCTGCTTGCTCTTTTTGTAGTACGTTGTTGAACTCGTTGTTGGAAGAAGCGTACATAGGGGGAGCAGGGTTCGTGTTGGGCTCTCCTGCTGGTTGTGTGGGGACTGATCTTTGCTCGCTCAGTTCGCCGCCACGAAGGGTTGAGTTTGCGGTTTCAGGGGTCTCTTCATCGGGGTCGTGGTCGTCTAGTGCTGGTTGCACTTCTTCTGCATAGCGGGCAAAGTATTCCAACTCTTCTTTTGTGGGACCGAGGTTGCTTGATGTGGCAGCAGCACTGGCTTGAGGAGCCGGACTAGCGCGTTTGGCCGGGGTGCGTGCGGGTGTTCTATTGTTGGGAGTCCTGTCATAGCTAGCCCAGTAATCATCGTCGTCGTCTTCGTCTGCAGCTGAAGCGTGCTGAGGGTATGAAGTTGTAGCGGGAGCGTTAGGGTGTGATTGCGATTCGAAAAGGTCGTTTGCGTCTGCGATGCTATCGGTCCATTGGGCGATATCGTCGCTGAGATCCTCGAGGGCGCGCAGTTCGGCTAGTCTCCATCCCGTGGTTCCACCTGTCTGGCCGCCTTCTGCATCATTCTCGCACCAGACGTATACCGGCAGCAGGCCAAATTCTTCGACCTGGAGACAGCATTGAATGGTCTCTTCGTCGACTCTGCGGTAGCCGACCTTGTCGATATCTTCGAGCTCGAGCTCGCCGGACACGGGGTGGGCTTCGAGTTGTAGGTTTTCAATCTTGCCGCCGAGTTTGGAGGAGCGAGAGGTGGACCAGGAGAGTAGGTTTAGCCAGCCGCCTTGGCCGGAGGAAGTGTTGCCGGCGAGAAGGTTGACTCGTTGGCGGAGGATGGGCGAGAGGAGAGGGAGGAGTGCTGGCGGAGGTCGCGGCGACATGAATGCTGTGGGAAGACATGCCAGCAGTGGTGGGAACAGCGTCCGTGGCTCGGGAGGTGTGATGATGGTGGTAGACATGTTTGATGGTTGTGAAGGGAGATGGTTGGTGGGAAAAAGCTGCCAGGACAGAAGAGGAATATGTTGCGAAGAAAGTCTTTCTGCTTCTTTCTTCTCCCGAGGACCAATGGGCAGGTGGCAGATGGGTGTGACTGGCGGTTGTGCAGTCCGGTCGACCGAGAGCGCTTCTCCCACTGCAGCACCAGCTTTCATGTGCTGAGACGTTTCTCCACAATCTGCCCCACTTCCCGATCTCCGCTCAACTCGTCCGTCAAACAGCGATTCCGTCGGCTCTGCAACTTCCAACGACATCTCCGGCTCTCCTGTTCATCTATCATCTTCACATGTCATGGGCACCCTTTTATCATGTCTGTCGTTAATCAGAGGTTGTGCTCTTTACACCGTGAGCATTGAAGCAGTAGGCAAGCCCAGAGCCTACGGAGTATTATAACTCGGAGTTCAACCATCCGGCTCAAAATACTCACTTCTCCACTTTACATGCTCATTGAGATGAGCCTTGCTAAGCATGGTCTGAGCTATCCCATTTCGTTCACCGAAGGACCTCTAAATATCGGAACTGAAAGCCCGCGTGCTTGTGACTGTATCGCTGACGTTCACCAGTAAAAACCCATCCGAGGGATGACTGACCATTCCATGACTTTCCTGAACATCTGCTGCTGATAAATCTTTAGTACTTCCACTCCAAGCTAATTTCTCCTGCTGGTCCTTTTGTTGCTATCCGAGTATTGTAACGGCTTCAATCATCTCAAACAGTGTCTCAATGCCCGCCGTCAAAATCAATCCTTCGCCCATGAATCTACCTCCTGAGGTACGGGTGATGATCTATACCATCATATTCAAGAAAAGAGATCAACAGCGATGGGACCATCCCCTATTGGCCACCTCGAAAACCATAGAAGCAGAGTGCTTGCCGGTCCTGATGCGCCAGCTTCTCGTCTCAGTATCTATTATCGGAGGAGATGGTTCCTATGTCGAGCTGGAACTTGTCCGCAAATTCGATCACTCGCATATACTCAAATTCGGACATGCTCTCACGTCTTCGTTCGCCAGGTTGCATGAATGGCCAAACTTCCTCAAGACAAGACTAGCAAGCCGAGTTTTCAGTAACATGGACAATCTATGCATACATCTGAACGTCCAGGACGCCTGTGTCATAATTGGTCTCGGGGATGGGGAAAATGTTATACGCACCATCTGCTTACGCGAGTCGCTGCGTCCAGATTTGAGAAGATCAGTTCGGGCTGTGTTTGGGCCCACTGAAAGCCCAAACCCATTCTCGCCTTCATTGATAGACCGGATGGTCACGCAGTTAACTCCCCTACTAACACGACGCGTGAGGTGATGCTGTATACATGCTTGAATGTTTCGGAAGGGGTCCAATCTGGATGCAGGAAACTGACTCAAACTGCGGGTACTGCGGGTAGCCGAGAACATCAAATACAGATGCCCAACCACCATTTTCATTTCTTCAACTTTTTCTCCAATTTTTGCGTCAAGCGAAGCAAGACTCCAGCAGATGACTACCTCACAGGCAGACAGCATTCTGCCAGCAGCACGCAGAGACAGCTTCCCTTTCATGGACCTTCCCCCGGAAATTTGACTGATGATCTATGGCCATCTTTTCGATTCTAGTGCCGAGCA
>ERZ794946.672-NODE-672-length-13047-cov-3.311576_pt1 | contig 13047 bp, 3 predicted proteins | sample MGYA00433072_ERZ794946 | MGnify/ENA primary metagenome ERZ794946 (study PRJEB30137, sample SAMN04331413) | food metagenome | isolation source: Y3 must sample point D1 replicate A | place: Australia: South Australia | collected 2014 ...
GTATATCCGAGCACATTTGTTGGTCTAAAACCTTATTTCATATGAATACTTCTGCAAACCTAAAAACTTTAACCCAAATAAGCACTCCAACCAGCAATTAAGGTTTTAATATATATATATATAAACGTCTATCTAATCTGAAAAAAGCTTAATTCAATTCACCTTCGTCACCGCCAATGCAATAACTCCGCTACAATCATGTGACGATCCTGCTATTTTGCTTGTGCTTCGGACTTAACGGGTATCGGACTTATGCCTATCCCTTAAAAAAGTCACCCCTTCCCTAAAATGGCAATTTGAAAAAAAATCATGGATTTGAACAGCTTTGATAGTTTGCAAAAGCTCTGAAACATCTCTGAAAACCATCATCAAAAATGGGGTATTTGTTATCTACTCTGAAGACTTACTTTCTTGTTTACATTCTAGGTGGTATTACGTTCCTGCCACTGACTCTAATTGTTGTATTTTTCCTACTTCCTAGCAAAAAGAGCACTAGTTCAGATGACGAAAAGTCAATCATCGACAACGACCTTAAAGTTGGAGAATACATGGACTCAGTTCAAAGTCCTGAAAAATCAGGTTTTATAACGGTCATGAGTAAATTCAACAAGAGCACAATATCAGGGAAGCACAACAGAAATACTGGATTGGAAATGTTGGCTGTGGAGTCGTCTATTTACTCAAGATTGAAGAGCAATAGCAAATTCTTTTGTCAATTGAAAAACAACAACATTGTCTTGTATTCGGACAACGTTGAAGGATCAGATACCATGAAGGCACATGAAGAAAATTCTTATAATATCGATGTTGTTACTTCAGACTTGAACTTGCAAGAAACAAAGAAAGTCATTGCCTTGAAAGATTGCTACGTCACATTATGGCCACCCAATCTAACTGAAGGCTCTTTATTCACTAAGAAGACATCTATTTTAATCATTAAAAAAAACTTGTACGATTCAGATACTAACACATTCAAGCTAGCTACCAAGATTGAGCACTTTATCAGTAACAACGTATTTTTCCTACAGTTTGAAAACAACTTTGACAAAGAAGACTGGTTTTTTACTATTCTTCAAAGTCAAAAGCATGCATATGAAAAAGAAGTTTTTGCTGAATCTGAGCCAAAAGGTGCTGGATTTGTTGATGGATTAGGTCATTTCTTTGATATTCCACCACCAACATACCATTTCCAAACAAAAGATGTTGCCAAATTAATGGCCTTGAACAATGCTGATTTCAACCACATAAATTGCAAGTGGTTCAACCTAGTTTTGAGTAGAATCTTCATGGCTTCAAAGGCTAACAACAAAATAGAAAATGCCATTAAAGAAAAAATCGATGAAAAGCTCTCAAAAGTCAACATTTCCTTCTTGGATGAGTTTGTTATTAATGATTTAAAGTTGGGAAACATTCCTCCGCTATTATCAAATCCTAAAGTCATTAAAATGGATTTGGAAGGTGACTTAGAAGTTCATTTTGATATCTTATTTGATTCCAACTTTACCTTGAATATTTCTACTTTGATAAACCTACTTAACAAGCCATATCCTATAGAATTGAAGCTTGACATTAAAAAGCTAAGAGGTACTATTATTCTTATATTCAAAAAACCACCAAGTAACAGACTTTGGTATACTTTTAAGTCCATTCCTGCTCTAGAAATGGAGATAGATCCTGTTATCGTTAACAAGTCTGTATCATATAGTAAAATTTTGAAACCATTAAAGAACAAAATTTTAGATTCCTTTAAAGAAGTTTTGGTGTATCCAAATTTTGAAGATATTAATTACTACAAAATGTCTGATGAACATAAGGATAACTTTTATAAAGGTGGTTTATGGGACTTTACAGGGTTTGAAGAAGCTTTTGCTCAAAATGAAAGCGAGACATTGGACAATTCTGCAGATGATGACGATATTAAGGAAGAAATCATTACAGAAGAAGTAGTTGTATCTGAAGTTATAAAAGATAATGATGACAGCAATAACGATAAAGGATCTGTTTTATCGACTGGAATCTCAGTTTTCAGCACTGGCACTGAACAGCCAAAGAATGGTTTGAAAGAGAGAAGAACTTTTAAAGATTTATTAAAGAGGTCTACTAACACTTTCACAAATGATAATTCTAGTGATAATCATGAAGTTGAGAAAGATACTCAAGATGTTTCTTCTAATAGCTCAAACGAATCTGGTGCAAAAAAAGTCACTAGCAAGTTTAACACATTTTATCAAAAAGCAAAGAAATCTGCATCAACAATGATTGAAAACATGAAAACAGAATCTGAAACAGAGTTGAATGATGAAAAGGAGGAACTCAATAAAGCTCCTGTTGAAAAGGAAGAAGACCATTTTGAAAACGAGAAACTAAAGAAAGCTTCAGTTGAAGAAGAAGAAGACCATTTTGAAAAGGAGGAACCCAAGAAAGCTCCAGTTGAAGAGGAAGAAGACCATTTTGAAAATCCCTTTGACCAGATACCTAAGTTGCCTAAAAGAAGACCACTGCCACCTATTCCTGGCGATCAAATCGCTGAAACCATTAGAAAAGAAAGTATCCAGCAAAGCACTATTGATCAAGAAGTGAAACACGACCTATCAACAAGTCCAGTAGCTGTTACACCATTGGTTCAAATCGAGCAAATTCAACAAGTGGAGCAAATTCAACAAAAAGTTGAAGTACAACATAAGGAAGCTAAAGCTCAACAAGACGTCCTTACAGATAATAAAGCTTCGGTTACTGAAGATCCATAATATTAGCTTACAACTATATATATTCTTACCAAATAGGCATCCAACCTGAATACATCTTATACAACAACTCTTGATCCTGGGCTGATTTCAACAACGTTTCTACTTGAGCAGCAACAGAAACAGTTACTGAGTCTTTAGGGTCTATACCTCTCATTTTATTTCTGATAACATCTAAGATCTGTTCAAAAGATAAACCTTCTCTACCTACGTATATCAAAGAATGGTCACTTGATTGTGTAGTATATTTTTGAGCTTGTTCCAAAGATTTCATTCTTCCAATCATCATCATCTCGAACTCATTCAATAACATGATTTCGTTTTCCCTAATCAGATTCATAGAAAGTTCACATGCCTTTCTAAAAACACCCTCAACATTAGTGATACCTAGACAATCAACAATATTATTTGTAAGTCTAAATGGAACTAATTCTGGCACAGGTAAATCCAGTCCTTTTTCAAACAAACAATCAAAATCTACATGTAAAACGGAACCATCAATTTCACTTATCAAAATGTTATCAAAGTGTCTATCACCCAAACCTAGAATATGGCCCACCATACACATGACTGCATATGATCTTGAAAAGTTGTTTTTGCAATTGTACCATTTAGCTGGGTCAGGGAACTTTGATAAGAACCATTCATACAAAACAGGTTTAAAAACATTCAAGCTTTGCTCAAATAACTGCTTCAAAGCTGTATCTGACTTTTTTATTTTGTTCCACTGTCTCAGATATTGAACTCTATGTTTTTGCAAGTTTCTGTTATCATAAGAGTTTGTTAATATTGATCTAATAGTTACCACACTTGGTACCATTTCTATGATACCATAAGTCTCGTTCAAGGGCATGATATAGTATGTTGAGATACTCATGTTTCTTTTAGAAGCTTCTGCATCATTATTCAACATGTACTTCATGGTTTGTGCAAATTGCATGTATTGATCGTCTTGTCTGACATCCTCCTTCTTACAAATAATGTAATAGTGTTTACCATTGTTACCTTTTATAGTTATTTTCTTTGGCTTTTTCAATGACTTGAACACAGAATACTCAGGATATATTTCATTTATACTAATCAGCATTTGATCAACTAACCCAAGTTCAGGCAACATCATAGAAAAGTTTTGTTGAATAGGCACAGCCATGCTTGTAGGTAAAGCACTAGTCAAATGATCAAGGTTGAAGTCTTCTATCAAATTTTTGGGATTATCAGGGGACTTCTTCAAACATATTACAGACAAATCATCAATTAATAGTTTGGAGTTCTTGACTAATAGCTTTCCTGACTTATTGGTTTTCTTCAAAAAAGTTTGAATTATCTTATTTCCAGCTTGCTTTATGTAGTCATCTCTGTTGTTATGAAGTACTACAATATACCAAACTATGTAATCGGGGTAAGCTATAAAGACAGTTGTCAGTATTTTGACTATTATGTCTCTGGCTTCCTTATTAGGTACTAATATTCTTGAAATCAATTGCAAGATAACAGTATACCAAAAGTTAGGATCCCAATCAATGACAGCCTTTTTAATCATTTTATTTATGTTTTTAATAACAGGGTGATCTTCTTTGATAATACTCAACTTTTCCACAGTATCTAGCCATAAAATAACAACCTTTGGTAACGCTTCCTTAATAATTTTGTTCTGTTTTGTCATGGTTAATGATTGCAACAGAAACTTGATAGCATTGGTGATTAATTCATTGTCAAAATTCTCATCGTTTGATGTTTTGTTAGGTATAGTCTTCTGTCTTTGTTGATAGTACCTATCGTAATATAAACCTAGCTCAAAGTAACTGTTATCATCTTCACCACCCATTTCAATAAATGTCAAATGTTGATCTATTAACTCTGTGGGTGACTTTCTGTTTAAAGTATCACACCACTGTGTGTACTTTCTTATAATAGCTGAAAACATCTTCAAATTATCAGTGGTTTTATCCAATTGTATCTTTTTGCCTGTTATCTTGTCACTGTAATCCTTAATGATGTTTAAGGCATATTCTTTTTCTCCTGCTTCCCAAAGAATCTTTGCATACTCAAAGTCAAATTTCAAAGTGTCTTTACTATCATTTGGATTAATGTTTTTAAACCATTTCATTAAATATTTAATAGCTATTTCAGGTTTATGGTTCTTTCTGGCTTGTTCAACAAAGCTAAATAGCTTTGCTTGGATGTCTTCATCGTGAGCCATGCCAAATTTTGAAAATAATGTGACTGCAAATACTTCCGTGTCAAAGATGGTATTAAAATCTAACAAATAAGTTGATCTTTGTTTATTCATCAAATTTGCCATTTCTTTATGCTTTTTGAATAAAAGAGAATCTGATGAGATTTGTTCATTACCTAATATACTATGATACTTCATTATATTCAAAAGACCAACATTATCTAAGTTTACGACTATGTCTTTCATCTTCAAAGATGTCATAGTTTTAAATTCAGATATAAATCTCTGTCCAATAACAGCTCTTGCCAAATCCAAGTTGTTCAAAGCATCTGTGTTATTAGGATTAGTCAACACTTTGTTTAAAGAATAATTTAATAGCAATGTTGTATTCGGATGTGCAAATGTCTGTTCAACAGCTCTGCAAAGCTCATTAGACATTTCAACTTTAGACTCAAGCATAGTCGCCTTCAAAGCAATAGTTGAGAGTTTTGAAGCCTCATTATAAGATATGGCCGTTTGGTCATTTATTAATCTTAAATCAGAATAGGCAAAAGTAGTAAACTGCTGCACTATATCTCCATACATCTTGTTTTCCGATAATATTTCCAAAGAACTGGAAGAAACCTTTCCTCCCCAGCCAGTGTTCAATTCATCGAAACATTCTTTAGCTAGTTCCCAATTTGTTGAAGATTTAGACAGCATGTCCATTTTGTCATCCAATGAATTGTTTGTAGTAAAAAATTGTTCAACACCATCTAATGCATCTAACTCTTGCATGTTTGAAAAGGCCGTATTCAAGTTGTTTTTCCATTCTAAAGATGTCATTTTATTTTTATTTTGCCTATATGATAGCTCCATATACAAAACAGACCTCTCATAAGCAGAAACATCCAAGGCCTTACTAGCAATGGATCCACCAAACAAAATCTTGCTAATGTAAAGATTTAAATTCTCAATTTTAGCTTTTTGGTCGTCATTTTTCAAAGCTAAGTTATTGGATAAGTCAGCCTTCAATTTCTGGACATAATCAATAGCATTGAAGATGTTATCGTAAATGCTTCTTAAATTCTTGACTTGATGTTTGTTCAAAACTTTTAAATCAATACTGAAAATATGATTTACTTCTAATTTCCAATCATTTAACAACTTTCCGTCATCATCCATTATAACTTGTGCAATGACATAAGGAAAAATGGTTTCAAAAAATATTGATTCTTCATGACATTTGTTTAATTGCAAGTAATTTATGAAAATTGGATTAGCTTCACAATGGGGATTTTTTGCCAATCTTCGAATAAGGTCTGGAATCAAAGAGTTCAGCCAAGTATTGACACTCATAGTCTTTTTATAGATAGGATACTTCAACGGAGTATAGTTGACAAAGTTGGAAGTAATCATAAATTCAGAAGATCTCATTGGTTCAATGATATTTCTCTCCAAATCTGTAAAGTTTCTGTTCAAATCTTCATTAATTTCTATAGATCTATAAGAATGACTACTCTCATCTAATTTGGAAAGCTTGGACTGCTTCAAAAACTCTTGGATAACAAAAGAGATATAAGATTGATAAATTGGCGTTTTAACAATCCAAAATGCCGGAACCAAAACGTACTTGATCAGTCTCTTCATAAATAAAATCCTCGTACTTTGTTCACTAAAGTCATAAACCTGATTAATTCGGTTTCTGCCTTTATTCTTTTCTGCAATATTACTCATTTGAATTTTTAGCATAGTTGAAGTTCTATTGGCAAGCAAACTTAAACAATTCACTGCCAACAAGTTGATGTTGAAGTCTGTACTTTGGAATTTGTAGCACAAATCAAATACGGCAAGACCAATTTGTGACAAAATATTATTCACCTTTTCATCTTTGCTTGTGCAAATGTCAACCTCTTTGATCAATTGGAATTCTAATAATTTCAAATTTCTTTCAATAACAAAGGAATCGTTCTTGATGATAACTTGATGAAAATGGTTATTTATGGCTTCAATTTTATCAAAAAATAGGTTTTTGCTTTTAAGAATTTGTGAGAACTTTTGGGGATATCTTTCTAGCACTTTCAATTTGTCATCAAAGAAGAAATTCATTAATGTCCAGTATGGGATTTTTGATTCATCATACTTGAAAATTTGATTTGTGAATTGCATGAATAAATCTTTGGTCATATCACTTAAGAATTCCCAATGCTTTTGGAAAAAAGTTATAGGAACATCAATAATGTACTCTAGCGGCTGTATTCCAAGTTTTACTAGCACAAAAAACCAAGCTTTCAAAGACTTGTGTCTTAATTCCTGTGATTCCAGTCCGGTTCTCAAACCCATGACTATTTGTGGTAGCACCGACATCAATTGATTTGGTTTTGATACAATGATAATGATAGTCAAACCATCAATAGCTTTAGATTTATCATATGTTATTGTGGTGACGGAATTATCACATAAGATTGTGATCAAACTATGTAATATACCAATTATAGCATTTTCCAAGAAATTGTAAAACAATTCTTGTTCAGAGAATGGCCAAAATTTAAAGCTTTCTATAGAATCAAATTTTTCTATTCTTTTCTCCACTTCTTCAATAGTCTGAGTTTCATTGGCAACATGGAATTGGATTAAAGAAGCGTAGTAAAAACTTTTAATTAAAGTGAGCTGATTCGAAAAATTCAAGTCAGAATTCATTTCTAATTTGTAATTAGTCAAAGAAGCTGGATTTGAATAAAGCTGGAAGATTTCAGTGACTACTGAGTAGTAATCAAACTCACTCAAATCTTTATGATAAAAATCAGGGCTAATATTTCTTAATACTCTCAAAACTTTCTTGGACTTAAAACAGTTACCATTGGTTATCACGTAGGACACTATTTTTGATTTAAGCTTAGAATTGCTGATGATTTCTTCTTTTTCAATGCCAATTTCATTGGCTATTTTTTTGATTAAGTCTTTTTTATAATAAGTGATGATCTCTGATGGAATCATATATTTTAAAAATCTGGACAAGAACTCGCCAAATGGTCTACCGGTTAATACAGCCAAATTCTTAAATACAATGATATTATTGTCTAGTTTCAAAACGTCTGCATTGGTCACTGTAGGCAAAATTGGCAATAATAACTGATAGGTTGTTTCGTATTCGTCTGTGATCTTAGAAATGTAATTGATGTTACTCCAAGCCAAGTCAGACTTTATAGGCGGAACTGAGTCTTGAATATAGTCTAAATGTTTCAGCAGTAAGACATTTCTTAAAGGTGAGGAAATGTCAGCATTCAAAGTGATTTTGGCAATTGTATCCATTACTATTGGAATAGAAAATTTTGGATTGCTTTGAGCCAAATACTTTAATACAAACTTTGTCAGTTTTGTTTCAGCTGAGAAATCTGTACTTACCAATAATACTAAAACTTGCGATGCAATTTGTTTTAAGTGGATTAATGTTGATTCAAATGAAAAGGTGATTAAATCCCACAACTTCTTGAGTAAGGCTAAGTTTCCTGCATTACCTTGTTTTGAAGTTTCTAAGTCATTCAACAAACTTAAGTCATTCAAAAAATCAATCTTGGAATTATGGTTTAAAGTTTTTAGTAACAATATTAGTAGATTCTCTTGTAAAATAATTTCACTGCTTAATCGTTTGGAGTCACAATTGTTCAAAACTTCTCTCAAAATTTTGAATGGATATGAAGAACCATATGAAGTTTGCTGTCTTTTGAAGGCATTACATTTCAACAAATAACTGTAGTAGTTGTCAGAGTAATCACAAATCAAACATTTTCCATTGTGAGTAAATTCACAGTTCAAACTAGACACCAAAGTTATAATTTCTCCGATTTCACTAACGTTGAAATTAGATTCTTTAATTTTAAACAGAAAAAATTCTTGAGCATCTTTCCACTGAGAAAATAGTTGACTTGAAGAATCAATGTTTGGTGCTTTTTTGACCAATGATTCTATAAAGTGAGTATTTGTAGCAGTTGAAGGTGTTTCAATCTTTCTGTTGAAATTTGAATTCATTTTCAAAAACAGGTTTTTTAAAGACGAAACAAAAGTTAATGACGAACTATGGATGTATTGACCAATAGTATTTTCAATTATGGCTTTTAATTCACATTTAATTGAAACAACATGATCAAAAACGTTGTTTAAAGTACCAGTCAATACTACTTGAAAGTTTACACTTAAGTTTTCAGTTTCATTTTCGGAAAATGAACAATTAGTCAACAATTCGAGTATTGATTTGAAAAAATCCATAGTAAATTGTAAGTTATCGACATTTACATGAGTCAGATTGTTAAGCATGAAATACTTTTCCAGAAGCTTGACGAAATAACCTAATATAAACCACAACTTTTTACAATTTGCTTTATGTTCGTCCAAGCTTTCATCGTATTCAAAAAGCAATATGCTGTATTCATCGTTCATTTGATGTAAGTATTCCGTAAGACCATCAAATAAGTACAATATGACTCTTAAATGTTGATTTATCACATGAATATTTTTGGTGTTGTTATTTTGGTTTATTATTATAGTCAAGAATATACATTCTCTGATTAATAAATTGATGAAATCATTAATACCAAGCTCTTCATCTTGATCTTCATTGATAAACATTGTAAGTTTCAAATATGAATCCATCAATTGATCTTGAAAGACTTTGTTAATTTCAAATTCTAAGGAGCTTCCGTATATGTCCACAGCAATTTGTAACCAGTTATTGGTTAAAGTATCTATAATTTTGAAAAAAAAACTTTCATATAAATCATTAGTTAATGTTATAGAGGCATTTGAAAACGATTTTATAAAAGCCTCAATAACATTACCAATCAAATACCAAACACACTCCGTTCTGTTTGCTGAGCCATATTGAAAGTAGATATTCTTGTCATTAGATTTCGTAAACGCTTGAGAAAATAGCTGTGGATTTATAAGTAAGAAGTATGTTATCAACTCTATAAGATTATCGAACAATTTCAGATCTTGGACAATGGTTTCGGCATTCAATTTTTCAATAAAAGTATTCAAATACTTGATATTGGACTTGTCTTTGTTGTTAATTGTATCGAGTTCAACATTGATGCTTAAATAATTCCAATGAAGCTTCGTATTACTTCCTTTATTAATCGATCTTGTGTTGTTCTTTATATCTTTCCACTGTTTTTTGTACTTAGAAATAAGTATATCCATGTTATCCATGTTGAACAGACCAAATCACAATCCCTTGTATCTGACTGGTCTACCTATGGTATACTTGTGTGGTCTCTCACCTAGCTGTTATTACAGTTTTAAAAGTAGCTGAAATATTCATAAAAAGAAACGCGTCAAAATGAGCTTTTTCACGTATGGCGGCCAAAGCCGTTGTTTCGGATATAAGTTGCTTTTTTCGGATATAACGTTATATTTAAATACATCACGTGACTTAGCATTTATTTGGTAGCGTCTTGAGGCTACAGTCTCTATATCCGATCTTCAATCTCTACATCCGAGCTCCAAGTCCACTACACTACAAGAGTAATATAAATAAAAGCTTTGAGATGCTTATGCTATAAAAATTGTTGATAAAATTAATAAGTATCAAAGATTTGGATATATAATTTGCTACAAATTCAAAGAAGTTTGGTGTTTTTGTTCATATATCACATGTACTGCTTCTGCTGGGTTTCCAAAAGATGTCTATTCTTAGCAGCTTCTTCGGCATCAAAGTCCTTAGGTCTTCTAAAAAGTAGAATGTGTGGTTCAGGTGTATGATTTTCGTAGTGAACCCATCCCAAAGATTGGGTGATTCCTAGGTTTCTCCACTCATCTTCGGTCAATATTCTTAGTGTTCCTGTCTGCTTGTTGAAATAATCAGTAGGTATTTCTTTCAGCATTTGTTTCGGTAACATCACATGTCTATACTCATTTATGTCATCCGAGTATCTTTGAGAATAATGAATATTATCTTGGTATTTCATTAGTTTTGATCTTTCACTGTCTGTTAGCTTTCTACCTTCGAAGTGCATATTTTGATAGGACATTTTGTAGCTTAGAGTTTTTATGTTTTTATTAATGAAATTGGTGCTGGCGACAGGCAATCGTACGGGATTGGGGGGTTGGTGTTGTTTGTATAAGCCAAAGTTCACCTTAGTGTTGATTCGTTATATGTGTTCCTATGAAGGTGTATTGCGGGCTTCTTAGTTTTTTTTTTGGCGGTGTTCATATTTGGCAATTGAGACTCTCTTCGGGTAAAAGCAAACTTAAATTTTTGCACGTGACTTTAATTGTTATCTCCGAAAACGTGAAAATTGGAATTTTAAAAATTTTTGTTGTTTTGGGCAAAATCATTGGGTGAACAGAGTTGGGATACTTGTATATGGAATACCAAACAGCACAGTTACTGCTCAGATATAGGTACTTATTGATGCTTGGTAAACGGGATAAATCTGTACATACAGTTAAGTATACAAATTTTGTGAATCTAGGGGTTAAACCGGAAATTAAGGACTCAAAGTTTAGTGTAAATATCTATGGCCATAGGTTCAATTCTATTCTTATACCTATAACAAACCATTTGTACAAGGAAAACATAAGATCCAAGTATATAAACTTCATAAACAACCCAAGGAATACATCTATTTACAATAACAGTGATAAATTTAACATTGATTTTCCTAAATTGGAAGAGATCATCACTCATGACTTCGATGACCAAAATGATATCTTAAAAATTAATAAAAAAATTGGGCTGCTGAGCTCTTGGATAGACCTTGGGACTGCAGATCCACTAATCAACAAAATATCTCTTAAGGTAATAACAAATGAACTTAAAATTGGTGTTGAAATGCACGGTATAGACACTTTCATCATCTCTCCACCGAAAGATGTTTCGGATTTGACCAGCTACGCTGAGATTATCATGAAAATCTTGGACTACATTCAAAAGTATGATGCGAAGTTGAAGATATGTATTTCTTTGCCAATAACAACAAATGATGATTTTGTCAATGATCGACTATCTACTTGGGAGCTTTGGATCCGTATAAAATGTTTGTGTAAGAACAATAAGAATTTGCATGTATCTTTAGCTTTAGTGCAAAAGTATGTTTCTTTGAAAGACTTGGATTTTTTGACCAAATGGTTGAATGAACCAGTTGATTCGTTATTGATATCGAGTTCAGTTTTTCAAGAAAACAAATTTGCACAACCAGTTTTGAACAAAATTAATCAATTAATAATTGAAAGATTTCAAGAGAACAGTTATAAAAACGAATATCAGTTTTCTGTACTACTTCATGGTTTAGAGAAGTATCCTACATATACAGAAAACATATATGTTGATTATATGGATTATATTTTAGCAAAAAACTACGATAAATTCAGCATGCTGGGTAGTCAAACTCAGGAAAATCTAACGAATAATGATGTTTACAACAATCTAATGGCAGTAATCGAACAGCAATTTCAATCAAAAATTGTCATTAATGGCGATAAAATTTCAAACTTGTTGATAATGATACCTGAGAAATTGAACAATTCATACAGGCTGATTGATGTTGTTGTTGCTACCCTTTTAGAAAAGTTGACAAACAGCAACATTGTAAAAGTACTGATATTACCAGAACAACAAAATGGCTCAAGTTTTTTACAATTCAATGAGCTATCTTTGTATTTAAAACAAAAAAATTATAAAATAGCTATTGAAATTATAGCAGACCTTCAAACAATTCACAATCCTATAGATATATTAATCACTGACAATATTAGTAACATTGAAATGCCTATTCTTTACAGCACTATAAAAACAAAATTTAAATACCTGTTTGAAAACTGCATTTTTATACCGGATAATATCATGTTCAGTTGTAAACCAATCTATACCAAGGAAATGTATGGAGGAATGAAGAAATTTTTCATTGATTACGACAACTACATCTCGTTATCTAATGAAAAAGAAGTCTTTGGAAGTAATCCTATAACTTATAAAATCAACAAAAAACACAATATGAATGGCTTACTTTTGTCTGTTAGCTATAAATTCTCTGATAAGCAAGATGATGATTTTGTCAAAATTCGTAAAGTTTATTTAAAGCTGAAGACGATGTTTTTGAACAAAGACATGGAATTGGAAATATCACTAAGGATTTTGCAAAAGGAAAA
>ERZ794946.674-NODE-674-length-13012-cov-4.308328_pt1 | contig 13012 bp, 13 predicted proteins | sample MGYA00433072_ERZ794946 | MGnify/ENA primary metagenome ERZ794946 (study PRJEB30137, sample SAMN04331413) | food metagenome | isolation source: Y3 must sample point D1 replicate A | place: Australia: South Australia | collected 2014 ...
TTCGACAATCAGGAGCTAACACAATACAAGAGTTGATGTTCAAGATCAACGCTTCCATATCCAATCACACCGACTAGCTCAGAGTAAAAGCAAACAAGCGGTGACAATATAGAAAGGGTTGGTGATCAGTTGTTGCTTGTCAGGGGAGTGACCCTGACGCTTGGTGGCCGTTATCAACTCCCAAGGTTCGGGCCTAGATCTTAACGGTCACAAAAGCCTAACGCGAACGCGATAGAGGGGTAATCGATAAGGGGTTTGATAGTCGTGAATCTGGTTGACAAGTATATGTAAGAGAAGAAGAAGAAGATATGATGATTCGTGAATCAGAGAAAAGCCGTGAAGCCAGAGGTAGCTGTTTGGGACAGAAAAGAAAGACAAGGAAGCCACCCAGGAATCGTCAAGCAGATGTAAACATGAGTAGGAAAGAAAAAAGGAGTAACAAACGAATGAGGTGGTTGAAGAAGAGAATAGCCCATTCTCATGAAGCCCAAGAAGGTAAGAAAGACACAAAACTCCATCCACTTTTGAGGGAAGCGCCGCCGAGAAGAAATAGAACACCAAGATGCAAGCCGGATATGGAACAAGAGGAATGAAGGAAGAAGGTCATGCAAGGAAGAGTGGAAGTATTGTCTGATCACCTCACACTCTTGGACATGAGCTCCTTGACCTTGACAGCCGGACTGCGCTTGGAAGAGCTGGTGCTGTGTTGCCACGAGCCTGTGCTACCGGTCGGACTGCCAGGCGAGTCTTGGAAGATGTACTCGCCGTCGACGTATCGTGCGTTGAACGTGGTAGTGGCGCGCTTGTCACGACGAGCATAGCGTTGTTCGAGACGGTAGAGCTCAACCTTTGCGCGGATAGAGTCCATGAAACCCATTGTTGCAGTCTTGTGTGTGTTTGTTTCTTGAAAGGCGGTGTGTTTGTCGGTATTGACACGGCTTGATGCAGTGGGAAGATGACGGGTAGGTTTGAGTGATTGTGTTGACTAGTAGATCGAAAGTAGGGGTTTAAGGGCGAGCTGTTATGGCAAGATCTTGTCGTAAGAGGGTCGAGAAGAGCACGTGTGTAGACAGCGGAGTTGGTAGAGGGAATGACGAGTTGGACGTTCAATCAATGGTGAAACGAGTGGATGTTGACAGCAGAGTCAGGGTCGTAAGGTGGCTGCAGGAATTGAGGGTCGGTTATAAAAGAGAGTGACGTTGGCCTGGTGGGAGAGATTGAAGGTCGGAAAAACAACAGAAAGTCGGAGAGGGCCAGAGGGGAAACGAAGGGCATGGATAAGGGTTTCGTTGGTAGTGCCTTCCCGGATAGGATCTTGCTCCGCCCTGAGCCTGCATAACCGAGCGACGATCTGTGCGTGTCAAGAGCCGAGTCATGTTAACGAGGGGTCCATGTGGAGACAAGATGCTCCTACCATCTTGCATCAAGAGGGACATCTCACCTTGCCTGTCTTTTGTCACTATCGACGATTCAGGCCCATCTATCAACATGCCATCTGCCAGTCTTCTGCTTCCTTTACGCCTTCTTTAATTCCCTGCCCTCGCCACTGGTTGCTGTCCTGACATTCTCGACCAAAGTCTGGGCAAGCCACCGTCAAAAACACGTTGTCGCTAAATTCCCAACGGCGCGTGAAACAAAGCGACCGGTATCTTTAGCTGATTCTGAATGCTACTGCCGAAATGTCTACTGTACCATTCTTCCATTGTTAATAATGGCGCTTTCTCTACGAAAATACTAATGCCTGAAAGTTACAATGATTGCCATGTCTTGCATTTACCTCGCCCATGAAAGCCATCCTTCCCATGCCTATGAAGCTCTGCCTCTACGCCGAGTGTACCAAGAGAAATCCTTCTAGCTCTTCAATCACATCTATCCGCTGCGTGTTTCGGGAACACTGCCCTCTACCACTGAGGCAGGCCCAACATTGGGTGCATCGACATTGCCGTTGAGCATGGCAACAGCTGAGATGACATCCATCGGTTCGAGCAAGTGCCAGCTAGCCAGAGTCTGTTTCGAGCTTGCGCCAACTGTCACTGAGAAGACGTGCTCCTTGGGGAGTCTGGAGTTGCTGAGTGATCTGAACATGTCTGCAATGTCGATGTTAGCTTTCAGCCTTGTGTGCAAGGAATGCGAGTCGATACATACCTTCATCGGTGAAGTCGTCTCCCAAACACAAAACGAACTCTGGTGCCATGCCCTTCTCATGCCCGTACTCCTCAACCAGACGTTTGGCAATCTCTCCCTTGTTGACGAACTTGGGGCGGACCTCCAGGTTGGCTTTGCCTGGCATAACCTCGACGTCGTACTCCTTAGCAACAGTGTTCTCCAACTGCTTACGGCATTCACGAGCCTGGTGCACTCCCCAGTCAGGGTCTGCGCGGCGGTAGTGCCAGGTCAAAGCAATCTTCTTGCGCTCGATGAAACTGCCCTGGGTACGTTCAGTGTAGTGCTGGAAAGTGTCAATGACCTTCTGTTGCCAAGACATGTCCTCCTTTTCGGTCAAGTTCTCCCAAGTATCGCTCTTGGGCTTGCGGAGGAAGCTGCCGTGCTCAGCACTGAGTCCGAGCTCTGTGATGTGACCCATCCACTCATCCAGGAACGCCTGATCACGGCCACTGATGATCCAGACAGCATTGCGGGGATCCGAAGCCAGTGTCTTGAGGGTACGAATAACGCGGTCGGAAGGAATGGCGGCCTGGGGATCCTTGACGATGGGCGTCAATGTTCCGTCATAGTCAAACATGAACAAGCGCTTCTCAGACTGGCGGTATTGGCTGAGCAGTTTGGTCTTATCCAAGACTGGGGTCACGAATGCTTGGTTGAACGACGTGAGGTTGGTGAGCAGACGCTTGACGTAGTTGCTCGTCCATGTCTGCACAGTGTTGGTTGTGACATTTCTGTACAACTTCTTGTGCATCTCGTACTTTTGCTTGGGGTCCATGACCAAGGCGTGATGAATCTCGTCTGCTGTGCCTCCAAGGTCCCAGGGGTTGATGTGTGTAGCATTGCCTAAGCTGCCAGCAGTTCCCGAGAATTCCGAGATGATCAAAGGACCATGGTTGTCCTTTTGGCAAATGACATACTCGAGAGCAGTAGTGTTCATTCCGTCACGAACACTGGTGATCAGTCCGACGTCAGCAATACGAAGGAGCGCAAAGTATTCCTCTCTTGACAAGTACTGAGGGTAATGCTGAACTGGGGTGAAGCTTAGAGATCCGTAGGTGCCGTTGATTCTGGCAACCAGGTCGGAAATCTTATTCGCGGTCCTATCCGTGCCTTCTTCCTTGTCCTCCACACTGGTCGGGCTGGTTACCTGGATCAACACAACCTTGTCATGCCACTCGGGGTGACGCTCCAAGAAGATTTCGTATGCTTGCAGCTTTTGTGCAACACCACGAACAGAGTCCAAACGATCACGACCAACAATGATCTTCTTGCCAGCATACAGTTCTCTGATACCGGCAATCTTCTCATCAACAGCAGCATCATTGAAAGCCATCTCATGAGTCTTAGCGGCGTTGATACCAATAGGGAGTACTTCCACAGCTACATGAGCTCCGTAAGCATCGACCCCGTTGGCCGAAGAATCGAATCCGAGCACTCTGGTGCAGCACGATGAGAAGTGACGCGAGTAGCTGAAAGCTTGGAAACCAATCATGTTGGCGCCGAGGACACCCTCCAGAATATCCTTTCTTCTGCTCAAGCAACGGTAGAACTCACTACTGGGGAAAGGTACGTGAAGGTAGAAACCGATGTAGATGTTCGGGATGCGCTGACGGAGAAGTCCTGGAAGTAGGAGCAGATGGTAGTCGTGAATGAGCACAACGTCTCCAGGCTTGTATGTCGAGCAGATGGCATCCGCGAAGGCCTTGTTCAGACGGAAGTAGTCAGCCCAAGCTTTGCGGATAGCACGACCATCGGTAGGCTCGTTTTGCTTGTAGTGGAACAGAGTGTACAGCTCGTGCTCGGCGTAGCGGCGCCATCTAGCTTGGTCCTTCATGACTGCCACATCGCCGTCCATCTCGTCCGGCAACCAGACAGGCAAGGTTCTGCCCTGAGGATCGCGGTCGAGGATGCGTTCCAGCTTCTGACGATCCTCTTTGGTGATTCTCATGCCTTCGGTGGAACCGGGCTCTGGCGCCGGAACATGAGCATCGACGGGAATAGGCGCAGATGCCTTGTTGAGAGGTGCGACGTTCATGGAAGACACATTGTTCTCGTCCATGAAAACCCCGTTGCGAGTCTTTGGCTGAATCTCTCCAGTCCAGCCAACAAGCGTGTGGTTCCATGGAGATCCGTTTGATGAGAGATGGGCGAATGAATCGAATAGTGCGGAGGTACCTCTACGAGACGCAAGATCCCAGTCTGATCCTTGAGCATAGCCGATCTTGTAAGGTACCGTGAAGAAAGCACTAATCACTTGACCGCTCAGGTTCAAGCTGGGGTGGGCAAGCTTTGGGTCAGTATCGGCTTGGTCAGTAGGTTGTTGATGTCCTCTTAAGCTCAGACGACGAAGGACGTCTTCTCCAGCACCATCGTTTTGACCTGTACACGAGTTATTTGACTGTATTTTGACACTGATGCTGTCTACTCAATACCTTCAGGCGAGGCCACTTCAGGGGAAGAGATCTGTTGGGTCTGGAAGAAAGAAGTACGTCCAGTAGTGTCAACAGCCGGGGTCACGGGAATTTCAGTGTTCTTTGGGTCAAAAACCGGGTTGATTGAGCCAAGTCGCGGGTTGGGAGGGCGGTTTGCCATGGTGTTCCTGAGAGGGTAGAATTATAACAGCTAAGCAGTTGGTCAGCATCCCACATAGACGAACATGGGACATGCGCTCGCCGCTTCCATTCCGTGAGATCGTGCGAGTACAGATCAGATTGTTGGTTCGTACGACCAAAGCACTGCGATCTCAAGGCAAAGATGATGGGTGAGGCTGAAGTCGCTGTACATACCTCTGCTATTTCCAGGTATTTACACCGCAATTTGAGCTGTTTCTGCTGTTTCCGCGGGTGTCCCGGGCAGGTTGTAAAGTCGTGGGGGTCAAGAAGAATAGAAAAGTCAAAAGTGCACCGATTGACCCATACTGTTATCCTTTTAATGTGTATGTGAGCAGGTTTTGATAACAATCAGTTTGGAAGATTCTACAAAGTAGGCGCGAGTGACGTGGGTACCCAACGCGCACCGACGTTTGGTCCATCCCCCCGATCGTTCGATAGTTCCAGCACCACGTTCTGTATTTGGAAGCAAAATCGTTGGTTAGACGTTTTGTAGGCAGCCTTGACGTTCTCTAAGAGCCAACGCGCTTCCATGGCTTGGCTCAACAAAGTGAACAAACAAGCCGTGAAGCAAGTGAGCAGTCATTTTGTCGTAATGGCACTGCTCTCCTTGTTTTGTAACCAGAGAGCCTTCCTACGATGTGAGTGATTGTTAAGTGGAGCTTCAGCTGCCTTGTGTAGCAAATTGGGTTATGTATAGCACGACTCAAAGTGAGTAGAATTATTGTAGCTCGTCGAAACACGTCCTTGTGTCTTCTACAAATAGGTAGTGTGTGCAAACAGTAATCGATTCCTAGTGTAGGTAGCTACTCATACATGGTCCAGTTGCTTCGGCTTGATGCTTTATGAGACAATCACCCGTAAAACATCTGCCCAAAGTAACATCAATTAAGTAGAAACTCTTGGTCCCTGGATTCTATGATTTGTGCCCCTGTCAATCTATTCCCATTTGAACTGACTGAGGTGTCGCCGCATGTCAATAACCAACCACAAAACATAGCACGGGCAGAATCAACATGTACGGTCGTATTCGCTTTATCGATTCAAATGAGTCTCCTGTCTCTGGCACATGTGTATGCTTGATAGTGAAGGTAAGATACAGCCCAGGGTTCGGCAAGCTGCAATGTAGGTTGTGAGTGTAGTGATATGTCAGTGACCTGTACAATGAAACAGGTCTTCTGTAGCTAGGCGGACATGAGCTACCCTGGCCAAAGTTCAAGCTGCCATTCGTGCATCAGCTCATGGAAACACAGTGCGAAGAGGGTGGTAGAAATGGCAATGACGAAGCTGATTCTGCTGCCCCGCACAGGCGCCGAAATTGAGCTGTGCACCGCAACCACCGAAGTTCCTTCTGCGACAACGTCAAAACTCTTACACACCTCTTTACATATTCCCTAGATCTATTTGAATCCAAACCAGATCTTCAAAATGGCCACCGAATCAGCTGAGATTGGTAGGCGCAACCCCGACATGATGTCGAATGCTGGAATAATCAGAAGCTAATTGACTTTGCGAGTAGACTACAGTCTGAACAACCCAGACACGTACGGCCCAATCCCCGACTGCCCTCGAAAGCGACATACACTGACGTCGACACTAGCCTCACCAAGTACAAGACCGCCGCTCAGATCTCTCAGAAGGTTCTGGAGGCCGTGACAGGTACATGGCGTGACCGCAAACAACAGGCGACTGAAGACTGACATGTGTTCAAGGATGGTGCACTGAGGGCGCCAAGATCGTCGACGTCTGCGAGAAGGGCGACCAGCTCCTTGACGAGGAGATTGCCAAGGTCTACAAGGGCAAGAAGATCGCTAAGGGTGTTGCCCACCCCACCACCGTCTCGCCGAGCGCCTTTGTCACCCCCTACACTCCCCTCAAGAGCGACGCTGAGGAGGCCGCCGTCGAGCTCAAGGCTGGCGAGTGCGTCAAGATCCAGCTTGGTGCTCAGATTGACGGCTTTGGTGCCATCGTCTGCGACTCAATCGTCGTCTCCTCGACCAACGGCGAACTCGAGGGCCGCCAGGCCGATCTCGCCCTTGCCACTTACTACGCCAACGAACTCCTTCTGAGAACCATGCTCCCTCCTGGTACCCTCGCCTCTGGCTCCGAAGAGGAGATTGCCAAGGCACGTGCCCAGAAGCCCTACAGCCAGGGCAAGATCACCCAGCTCCTCGAGAAGGTCGTCAAGAGCTACGACTGCAACCTGGTCGAGAACACCACCTGCTGGCAATTCGAGAGAAACGAGATTGAGGGCAAGAAGAAGATCATCTTGGCTCCTGGCGAGGGCGTCAGAGGCGATGGTCTCCCCGAGGTCGGCGAGGCCTGGGGTGTCGAGATGGGTGTCAGCTTGGGTACCGGCAAGGTCAAGTCTCTGGGCAACCGTGCCACTCTTCACCGCCGCACCACCACTACCTACGGCCTGAAGAGACCCAGCTCGAGAGCCACTCTTTCCGAGGTTGTCAAGAAGTTCGGTACTTTCCCTTTCTCTCTCCGCCAGCTGGAGGACGAGCGCGCCGGAAAGGTCGGTGTCGTCGAATGTGTCCGTGGTGGCGTCCTCCGCCAGTACGAGGTTATCGGTGACAAGGACAACGAGGCTGTCAGCCGTCTGTTCACCACTGTTGGTAAGTTTGCGTGATGTTCCAAAAAAGTGTTACAATTCTCTAATCTAGAAAACAGCCGTCACCAAGAACGGTATCAGCCGCCTGAGTGCACCCCCCACTCCTGACCTTACCAAGTTCAAGACCGACAAGAAGATCACCGACGAGGAGGTCCTGAAGATTCTTGAGCAGCCTCTTGCTAAGGACTCGAAGAACAAGAACAAGAAGAAGAAGACCAGCGCCAAGAAGGCTGAGACCACCGAGGCATAAGTTCCTACCAAGGGACACAAAAATGTTCAAGGATGAAAGCTTCTGATCGAGGCTGAGCAGCCATACTGAAAAATCTCTCATGGTGGAGATGCAGTAGGATGACAGGCTCAACGCATGAACAGCAGGGCAAGACACGAGTTGAAGGTGCTTATGGCTCGAGGGGGAAGTCAGAGATGGCATGCCAGGCACTAGTCGAAAGCAAATCGAAGTCAGATATGAGTGTTCATACTCAGCCCTTAGCAATATTACGCATCACGTCAGACAAGTTAGCAGACAGACTGGGAACAAGTGATAACGTGAAGGTGGTGTGTGATGATGATGAAAGACTGTTGAAGAAGGGGCTGGGTGTTTGGCTCCCCTTGGCACGGCGATGAGATTCCTTGAAGCCACACGCCTCGACACAGCACACATAGGTCGCAGTGAGGCCTCGAAGTGGAGAGTGAGCGAGCCGGACACGAAGAACAATCCTTTAAGCAGGAGCGAGAGCGATTCGGCGTCTGGAGAGGGTGTTTCTACGCGACCAGAAAAAAGTCGTAGGCGTCACGGCTTTCGCACGCTTCAGATTCGACGTACCTGCCTCCCTACCCAACATCGCGACTTCCACCGAACCGAATACTGTACCGCCGCATCTAAGAAAAGAGGCATCTCTGGCCTAGAAAGAGCTATAAAATAAAATGGATTCGACGCCGTCGACCAGGAGCAGGAACCGGAGCCCCCGTGCATCGACCGCAGCGTCAGGCCAAAACCGCAGTGTCGCCCAGCCTCCTGCTCCGAATGTCTCTACCCAGGACTGGATAGAACCGCCACTCGCATCGCCCATCCCGAGTTTTGAGGACCATGGTGGAGGCCCCTACGGAGTGCTCGAAGACATGCAGGCTCTGGGTAGCCGGCCGACAGCAAAGGTCAGAGGCAGGGTGAAGCCAGACGGTCCCAGAAAGAACGCTCTGAACAAGTCCCTAGCCAATCCCATGGCTACTGCTTCCAATCAGGCTACTCCAGAAACAACTCCTGCCCCCATGGAAGTCCTGCCCGAGCAACCTCTGGTCATTGTTGATGATGAGCGTGACGATGACTACACGCCACGCCCCTCCAAGAAGCCTGCAAAGGCCCGTCTCTCTCGCTCAGCTGCTATCAACGCCAAGTCAACTGCTTCGCCAAAACCCACTACGCCTTCGGTCACGGCCTCTGAGACCCCTGTGCCCTCATCTGTTGCTACCCCTGTCGCTTCAGCCACACCAGTTGCCCCTCCTGTTGCCCCTCCTGCTTCTAGTGCTCCCACCGCTTCTGCCAGGCATCCACCAAACCCCTTGCCAAAGGACGAAGTCATTCGTCACTTGAAAGCATTCGATCGGGTGGTTCCGATACCGTCTGACCCAGACCAGCGCAATCTCCACAATGTTGTGAAAGCTGCAGTGAGAAAATCCATGGAGGTTGGGAACAAAATTCTTGGTCTCGCCATTCAAGACGTTTATCTGGAAAGTTTCTCGGACCCGCGTCTGGTACATTTATTGAAGGGTATTCTCGATCAGACCTCTACGCCAGGTGAGATTGCCGTTTTTAGAGAGCACATCAATCAGGCCAAAAAGAAGATCAAGGCCAAAGAAACTGCTATGAAAAAGAAGTTGCCGAGTGAGATCAAACGAACCTCTTCACCAGCTCCCGAAATGGTTCCGCGCCCTTCTATCGAAAATCAGGCTGTTCCACGTAAACCGAAGATTTCACTTAAAATGACGAAAAACACGAAAGCCGTCAGCAAGCCGGTTGACTCACCAGCACCTCTTCCAGCCAAAACCAAGCCGCGCGCATCTAGCGTCTCGAGCTCTTCGTCTCTTTCATCACTCACCTCAATCGAAGAAACTCCTGAACCTCAAGCACTAATGGCACCACATTATTCACCACCTCCTTATCCGCCCCGTTCGACTGTGGCCCCAACAACGCTTGCGGCTCCCGTAGACACAAACGGCTCTGGTAAGCGCTCGTCCATGGAAGCCGGAAACGACGAGGATGACCGGCAGTTCCAAGCAAAGAAGCAGAAACTCGACGAGACTGTCAACCGAGACGCTCCCACTGAAGAAAGCCACGTACGACCAGATTTATCCGCCATCCCCAAGGTGCACAAAAACTTGATGGTGCCACCCGTGCAACTCACTGCAAGTGATGCGCGCAGCAGAGACATTTCTGCAGATGCTGCATCGTCTTTGACCGAAGTCTCGTCACCGCTCTCGTCTACATCTCGTAGAAATACGCCAAAAAGAACCAGCATGCCTGCCAAGCTCTTCAAGAAGAAGGCCAAAACCAAGAACTCGTACGTCTCTCCCATCTCTGGAACTACGCGCAGTATATTGAGCGATTCTACTCTTCCGCGTATCAGAGACTACGATTATCAAAATGCTAACCACAATTTTGCGCGCAGGCCAGTCAAAAAGCAAGCACCGGGGCAGAGTGCTGACGAGGACGGAACTAGCCGGAGAGCCAGCCCCGGCGGGCCTGATGTGAACGAAGAGGTACGAACTTCCTGCAGTCCTCCATCTGTGCACATTCGTGATCTCTCCCCTACTTACATATTCGTCATGCTTGTTGCATCTCGACCACGTCTACCATGAAAATTTGCTGCAAAAGTCCTTCACTAACACCCCTTCTTCAGTCCGACAACAACGACTATTGCACAGCTTGCAATACCAGCGGATTCCTTCTTTGCTGCGATGGTTGCGATAGCTCGTTTCATCTCCATTGCCTTGATCCTCCCTTGAGTCAAGATGCGCCTGAGTTGAATGAGGCATGGTACTGTTTTGGCTGTACAGCGAAGCGCGCACAGCCCCAGAGACATTCTCGTGGCCTCTTCGCTGCGTTGCTTCTCAACCTTGATAAGCGTAACCCGTCAAACTTCGTACTCCCTCAGGACATTCGCGAATACTTTGATGGTGTCGCTACCGCTAAGGACGGCAAGTTCGTAGAGCAGCTCGCTACAAAGACTCGGTAAGTCGATGCGCATGAGATTGGAACCAAGCACCAGAAACGCTTGTTGTTCAACAGACCTCGTGCAAGCGATATGACTCCGAAAGATTTACTGACGTTTGTTACAGAAGAGGTGCCGGATATGATGAGCTGCCTGACCACTTCAAGACAAAGGATGCTAAAGGTCAGGCTATCTTGTGCTATAACTGCTCGCTGTCATCTCTTGGTCGACGCGAGATTATTACTTGTGATCAGTGTAGCGCACACTGGCATCTTGATTGTCTCGACCCACCTCTTGCCAATGCTCCTTATCGCGATCATACTGGCAGAAAGATCCGTGACTGGCTTTGCCCGTTGCATGCCGATCACGCGCTTCGCGCGATGGAAGTGCCTCGTCTTGCTGACCGCCAGTTCCAGAGGGAACGAAGAATACACATGCGCAGACCTCGTGGTGCAAAGGTTGTTGACACTGCACTCAATCGTGACTTCATCAACGATGGTGTGATTGAGATAGCCAATGACTCGAGCGACGATGATTCCGAATTTGAGGAAGTCGATGTCTCTGGGGTTGTTTATCGCCTACCTGAGAAGGGTATCAAGCTCGACTTCATTGACAGAGTCAGACGGTAAGCTGTTTGCACTGCGATTCGACAAATCTTGTTCTAACAACTTCTCAGTGGCCGAGCAGCTGAACAGTACTACAGCAATCCTCAGGCTTACTCTCGCCCCAACAAGAGAAGGGCGATGGAACAAACCGATTTCTTCCGTCGCTCTTTCGTGGAACAGCGTACTGCTCTCGATCTTGTCGGTCTTGCCAATCAGCAAGCCGACCTCGACTTCAACGGTGACCAAGTCAGTGGTCTGCTCACCACCCTCATTGTAAGACACAGCTTCTTGAACAGCTTTTGAACACCGTGACTGACTCTATCTACCAGGCTGAGGCGCCAGCTGATGTAGTTGCGCAAATGATCGAAGCTGAGAAGGAGGCCAAGTCATCGGACACGACAGGCCCACCCTCACCTCCCGCATCGGATCAACACACAGAGCAAAGCTTGGCGCAGCAGCGTAAGAGTTTGGAGCTGCTCCAGACACTGATTGCCAGAAAGCTTGCCGCCATGCCCGACCAGTAATCGACACGGGTTCACAGACGGAATTCGACGTCTACACTCGATACAAAGCTTATGCAAGAGAATCATTGTTTTCTTGCTGAGAGTCTAGCCACGTCCATGACTCTGTAACTCTTTATCATCAACGAAAAGAGAGGACACGGCTTCGGCGCTCGCCGGCAACAAGCCCGCTCAAGCATCGCACTAACACTCACACCGCGCTCCACCACTCCAACTCGATTCCGCGGTCACTCTGTCCATCAATCGCTTTCCGATTGCTGCAGCCTTGGGTATTAGTTTCGGTGTATCAGTTCGGATCTTGTCATTAGCATTCTTTTTTCGCGGAGTGATTAGGAAGGGGGAAGGGAACAAAACATTGTACAATAGCTAGTAATATTTCGTTGGTGCGCGAAAAGGAAGAACGAACGCGCTTTGCATCCATCTCATACACTTCTCATCGACTTGTCTTACTCATCATTCTCGTGTTCGAAACTGATCGTTCTCGTTAGTCGCATCAAATATTGTTGCGCTGTTGCTGCACGTTTATTGTCCGATTAGATCGCAGGAACGAACATGGTCACTTAGGTCCTCGGCGAGCTATCATAGTTGCCCGAGTGTGAGCATATGAGTCTTGAACATTGAGTGTCAAACTTACTGGAGGTAGCGACTCTTTGACTTCTCCAAACAGCGATATGGCTAATGCGATGTCAAATGGGGAGGCTCAAAACTGACATTTCATCTGTTCAAAGCTGTATATAAGTCTGGACTCAAGCCAATCTGTGCGTTTCAATACTCGACTCAGTTTTACCATGCTCCTATCACTCTTAGCAGGCTCTCTCGACCATCTACATACCCCTCTCAAATCCCCCCATTAGTACGATTTTCCGCCGCCAACGAAAACCCCGGCTCCATTTTATGTCCCTCATGCAACGTACTCCCCTGCGACCCCAAACTAAAAACCTTCTGCATCCCAGGACTCAAGGGCCCCTGCTGCTGCCCAGAAATACCACTCTTGGTCAAATGCAAATTCAAACCTTCTTCTCCGTGTTCGTGAACGGCAGCCCCTTTACCTATTTTTTGCAAGCTGTCTCGCATGAGCATTTCGTAGTAGGCTGTGGCGAAGAGGGTGGCGGGTATGTTGACGAGGATGGAGATCCAGGAGTAGGAGTGGTAGGTGAAGGCTTCGCGGCCGAAGAAGATCAGGGCGACGAGGCGGGTGCCGAGGTCACGGGCCATGTTTGTGCTTATTGTGATGTCTGCGAACGACCATACCATAGTAGAGTATGCGAGGCATAAAATGTAGTTAGTA
>ERZ794946.675-NODE-675-length-12977-cov-4.261337_pt1 | contig 12977 bp, 13 predicted proteins | sample MGYA00433072_ERZ794946 | MGnify/ENA primary metagenome ERZ794946 (study PRJEB30137, sample SAMN04331413) | food metagenome | isolation source: Y3 must sample point D1 replicate A | place: Australia: South Australia | collected 2014 ...
TCTGATTGTGGATGTCGTGTCCAATCACAAGGTAGTCATCGGTTGCAGGCTTTCCACCAGCAATTCCAGCATCGAAGTTGTTCTTTGCGTTTTGAATAAGCGCAGGAGAGTCGTTGTTGTAGTCATCTGGAACACGTTAGTGGACACAGATCAGTCTCGGTAGCAAGGGTATCATACCAGTATCTACGTCAAAGTAGGTAACATGGTAACCAAGGTCGGCCATGTCCTGTTGACATCCAGATTCCGCAGTGCAGTCGGAGTAAGGAGGTCTCATGTAAGTGGGGAAGAAACCCAAGATGTTGCGCAGTGCCATCTCGTTGCTGTACATGTTCTGTTTTCTCTGGGCGCTGGTGATGTTGGAAAGATGTGGGTGAGTCCAAGTATGAGATGCGATCTGGTGGCCTTCAGCGTAAGCACGCTTGATGGTAGCAGCCCAGGGATAGGCAGCGTTATCAATCTCTCCCTTGCCATTGTTGTTGCCAGTGATGAAGAAGGTGGCCTTGGCTGAGTACTGCTTCAACACATCCAGGATATGCTCGGTATAGATGTAAGGACCGTCGTCATAAGTAATGGCAATGGTTCCTGCCACTGTGCAATCGTAGATACCAGCTCCACCATAGAGTACGTTACCGAGCTTAGTTCTAGCAACGGTAGAAGTGCTGCTGCCAGATGGAATCGTGTTGTCATCGCAAGCTGGTCCAAAGTTGAACTGACATCCAGGTGCAGCACAATAATCGCTTCCTTGACCACACCAGCCTAGTGGATGTTAGCTTCGAGCTACAATTGCGAACGTACGATACCAACCGGCTTCAGAACAGCAGTAACCATCAGCACAAGAGCCGAAGCCTTGTCCACACTGGCCTTCGGTGTTGGTAGAAGCTTGACGCTTTTCATGAGCCTCGGGCACAATTGGTTGGTAGCTGCTTGCTACATTACGGGCTCTTCTGGCACCACTCAGAGCTGATCTTCTGCCAAAAACTCTGGGAGCTCCAGGGACATCACCGTGAGCTTCGATAAAGGATGGCACAAGGGCCAATGTCGCCAAAGCGAGGCTGTTGAAATGCATCTTGATGCTCTTGAAATGATAAAGACGGTTCGGGAGCGATACTCGAGCAAAGAATACTGAGCAGAAGTACTTCAACGAGTGTGAGGTCCAAAAAAGACAGGGGCAGAACGAAAGATGCGACGCGACGGAATGTCAATGGAAAAAGGAAACTTGCCTATCTCACGTCTTCGAAACTTCGTCGAGCGTGCTATGATATATACTTGCGACCTACAAAACAAGCCTCTGCGAGCATCCCCTGCTGCATTGGCCTCCCTTGCTTGTGGCCTAGGCATGCTCGTAAATATCCATAAATCGCAGGCAATGCCCTAGCGGTCTGGAGACAAGAGTGGATGAGACCGATTCTGTCGTCCAGAAGCAGAAAGGTTGCTTGCATGTATCGTCTATCCTGACTGGATCGAAACACTGGAACGGCATGAGGTGAAGCCATGGTCTGTTTCGTGCTGTTTCTTGGCAGTCAAAGCAAGCGGGACGACGGCTTGGAGCTCTGTGCCGTACATTTTTCAGAGCGAATCATCGGGTGACTTGTTTGAGGTGTGCATGTGGCTTGCTTTGGAAACAACACTCTGGGACGTGGTGAAGAGGAAAAGGGAACGAATTGTGTAAAGACTGCATGTGGACCAAGTCATGATTGGACGTTCGAGAGGTCACTGCGCAGATCGAATTTGAACCCCATGCTTTCTCCACGACCCCGATTATTTTTAGACTGCATGGTGCAACCGACCTCGAGCTCGAGTCGGTCGTAAATATGCACGCCCAGCTGGTTCTCCAATGGTTAAAGCATATGCATTGCAGTAGGTAACCCTCTTTCATGTACATGTTATTGAATTTCCAAGAACGATCTGCAAAACATCATTTGCCTCGTCAAATGAGCATCCTGTCGTACGAGATCGACCTGTGGCAAGGGAGCGATTGACGGTAGGAAGAGACGACAAAAGACAGAATGGACGTACTTCTATCTGAGTACTTGGAATAATTTTGATGAATTCAGTTTGGACAAAAGCGTGTAATCTACATGAGCAATCTAGGAGCTTCCTGGGCCTCCTATGAGAGCGAATCTTCTCACTATTGAAGGGCCGTATTCTGAAATGTCTGTCAGTATGTAATGAGAGTAAACAAAGGGATGTCAACGAACCGTCGTATTCTGCCTTTGTGTGACAGTAGCTCTTGAACTCGGGAGTCTGACCCAACAAACTACCACCGAACCAGGGACCATGACGTTGTCGCTTGTGAGTAATGACCTGGACATCAAGACCACCCGACTTGGCACCACCACTGCGAGCCTCGCTAGCCTGAATACGAGCGTCGACCAAGTGTCTGATATCGCGCTGAAGTCTGCGGCCAAAGTTCTCGTAAAGGGTTGAACCACCGGACAAGACGATGTTCTTGTAGAGACCTCTTCTGACATCGATGGGTGATTGTTGGATGACGGTATCGACGATGTTGGGTAGAGGAGTCAAGAAGTCGGATGAGTAGATTTCAGGGTTGAAGAAGATTTCGGGAGCAAGGAAACGCTCGTAGCCGACATCGACAACAGCATTGCGACCGTTCGGGTAGTTGATTGTGTGCTTGCCGAAACGTTCTGGCTCACGATCGTAGCGTGCGAATTCCTTGACAATGTCGGGACAGACGTAACAGAATTCCTCCTTGATCTTCTCGGCCGTCTTGAGAGAGCTGTCCGGCTCACCTCTGTCACGAAGAAGGCTTTGGACGAAGTATGTGATATCACGACCAGCGATGGGCACACTCTTGATGGAGGAACCGATAACATAACCCTCGGCGACGGGAATAACGTGGGTAACACCCTCTCCGGAGTCGATAACTGTACCGGTCAGGGAGCGGTCTTGAACCTTTGAAGAAGTCCACGAAGCGGCAAGGGCCAACACAGCCTGGACGGCGATGTAAAGACCAGCAACGTTGAAGGACTCGAACATGATTTCGGCAGTAGCTTCACGGTTCTCTGGAGGGTTGAGCGGAGGTTCGGTAAGGAGGAAGTGGTGATCTTCGGGCTCGACGCGGAGGTACTTGAATATCGAGTTGGACCAGAAGCGCTCCATTTGATCCTGCGCAAGTCAGCATTCCTGCCGAAGGAGTTGTGATGCTGTATTCTCTGCATACCCAGTTCTCAACCTGACCATGGCGGATAGGGTAATGGAGACCGTAACCAGGACCGCTCGAAGCGGCTAGAGCCTCGTCGCCGATGAAGTAGTCGAGATCCTCTGTACCTCTCTTTCCCGAAAGCATTGAAGCATTGTTGCCGCCACCAGGTCTACCCGAACGGCCGACGGTTCCGCTGGTAGGGCCCTTAGTAGCGATGGCGGTAGGGAAGACGAAAGACGGGGAATCATTGCCGGCGAAACCTGCGGACTCAGTGATTGCGAACAGGACGGATGAGTATTTAGGGTGACCAACCGAGCTTTGTGTAACCCGTACCGCTGTTCCATGTTAGTGTTGCTGCCTATGCGCGCGACGAGACCAGGGAGCACCTACTTGTCCATGACAACGGCAGGAGTTTGGTTGGCCATGATGACTTAGAGATTTATCCGGGTGCCTGTGTGGGTATGAAGAACGACCAAAGGTCAATTGTCGGAAAGAGGGCGAGAGCTTGACCGGGCACGTATAAGAATTGAAGATACAGGGCAACCACGAATGTCGCGTTGTCTCCAAGAGCGTTGTCGTCAGTCGGAGAGCTCGGCCACTGCCTCCCCGCCATGATGTCCGTGCGCATACTGCTTGACCGCCTGGCAATGGACCATTCTATCTGATTGAGTGACCTGTAGACTTCTGTTAAACGTACATAGACCATCCTTTGCTTCATTTTGCTATCCATTTCGACCATTCTCATCAAAACTCGGCCATCATCTATAGCCATAACGTAATCGCTCTGGCAAGTGTAGTATTGCTTCAACACGCTGTTCACGGCCGCACAGGCTTAACAAAAAATGGAAAGAGCGACCCTCATCCAAGCCGTACGGAGTAGGCCAACAAACATCTCGTTCTCGTTCTTCGAAGCTCATCTTCCATCTCTCTCCTCCCACAAATCCCGTAGTTGAGTCTTTGCATTCTCTCGGCCGCTTCTGTAGCGGCGTGTTGCAAGACTCACTCTCTTCACATTATCATCACTCGCTCCATCCTTCTTCCTGTCTGGACCGTCCTTTTCACTCGACCTATTGCCCTAGCGTGTGGTTGTTCTTGATTGCTGGTCTTCTTCTTTGTTCTACCTTCCAGACTTGAGTTTGTTACTATCGAAAACTGGCGCCATCAACAACTTCACTCTCGCCGTTGGATGCTGTTCCAACAACTGCTCAAGCCCCTCCACCCCCTGCCGAACCTCCTTCGAAACACGCTCCGCTCTTCACTCCATCTGATCTGTTATCTAAAGCGACGCCTGTCACATCGCCTGCTCCCCCTCGTCAACTCACAAACGACATGCTCCATTCGAGAATCCACAAGATTCAAAAGATTGGTGCCCACCAACCCTGCATCTTCGTTCATGCTGGCGCTGGCTATCATAGCGTACAGAATGAGAAAGCCCACCTCAAAGCCTGCGAAGAGTAAGTTGGTCGAGTCTCGGACCTACGTGCTTTGCTGATTCGAGTAGTGCTTGCAAAGCCGCCATGGCCATTCTCCGTACTGGTGGCACTGCCGTGGATGCCGTCGAAATCTGCATAAAAGTACTGGAAGATCGTGAGATCACCAATTCTGGTTATGGAAGCAACCTAGCTATCGATGGAGTTGTTGAGTGCGATGCCACCGTTGTTGACCACCACGGTCGCAGTGGCGCTGTTGGTGCAGTCTCACGTCAGTCTATTCATCGGTTCATCTTCCTTCCTCGACTGACACAACGCAGAGATCAAGAATCCCATCTCGCTGGCTCGCGTACTTCTGGATCGCAGCACCCATCTGCTCAGCCTTCGCCGTGTCCCTCCCAATCTCTTGGTCGGCCAGGGTGCCATCGAATTCGCTGCAAGCGCCGACATGCCCATCCTCCCGTATGATGCCCTGGTCTCTCCTGCTGCCAAAGATCGTTGGAAGAAGTGGAAAGCCGATCTCAACACTGTGGAGGAGAAGAGCAGAAGAAGCTCGGCATCTCAAACCAAACTATCCAGCTCAGCCAACGCTACACCATCTTCGCAGTATTTGACGTTCGACCCGGAACATCGTGTGCGTGAACAGATGCGTCGGGCCCATACTCGTGCCCTGGAAGCTGGCGTCTGGAACGAAGCGCAGCCTATCACTCCGCTCCCATCTTCCGATTCCCTCGCATTGCCACCACCTGTTTCAAGAGTCTCGTATAACGGAATGCCTGCAAACAACAGAAACATGAACGGTCTTCCCGACCCTTCTCCGATGATATACACTGATCCATACGGACCACCTGGACCTCGTTACATCTTTGGTAATGCTCCTATGACCAACGGCGGTTACGGCAATGCTCCCATGGCCAACAGTGGTCGTCGACTCAATGATGGTCACTACTCTGGAGCTAACTTCTCGTTCGCCGATACCATGGACATTGATGATATTCAAGGTCTATCCGGTGGAATTTACGGCTCACGCTACAGTGACCGCCATGATGGTTCTTCCGCTGACTCGGAACTCGAACTCGAATCCAGTTCTGCATCATCAGAATCTCTGCAACTGCCATCAATAACCCCAAGTCCTGAACTTGAACCCATGCCAGAATCTCTTCTGCCTGCTCTGGAAGCTATTGACGTCGAATTGCCCGAGAGCGATGAAGCGATAGAATCACCGTCAACAGATCATTCGGCCACTCTTTCCCCTGAGTCGAACCATCCTCCACCCCCACTTCCGCCTACTCCTCATATCGACAAGGAGGATTACATTACGGACACTGTTGGCGCCGTCGCCATCGACAGCTATGGTAACATTGCTTGCGGCGCATCATCTGGAGGCATTGGTATGAAGCATCGTGGTCGTGTTGGACCTGCTGCTCTAGTTGGTGTTGGATCTGCTGTCATACCAGTCGACATTGATGACAAAGACCGTAATTGTGTAGCAGCAGTCACAAGCGGAACTGGTGAGCATATGGCCACTACTATGGCTTCTACAGTTGTGGCCGAACGTCTTTTCAGCAATGTCAAGAAGACAAAGACCGGTATTGTTCAGACTGATGAATCGGATGCGATCAAGTCGTTCATCGAGAACGACTTTTTGGGTAAGTCGAGCAGGTTGAACATGTTGTAAGTATGTTACTAATAATTGGACAGGTCACCCAAGCGTCAAGCACAGTCATTCAGCGGGTGCAATTGGTATTCTGGCCGTGAAGAGAACTCGCGACGGTATATACTTACATTTTGCTCACAACACGGATTCATTCGCGTTGGCGTCGATGCATGGAGGAGAGCAAAAGCCCGTCGGCACAATGTCTCGCAGTGCAGGCAACGGATCAATCGCACAGGGCGGGCGTGCTGTCAGACTCAAGCCGGGCAAGAAGTCGACTTGATTGGAGGAATGAAGATGAAAGGAAGCAGGTTCTGTCGCTGTGAACGCGATACCGCTGGCATGGTCTGAATTGGCTGGATGGCTCTCCCTAAATAACCTAGCATCCCACTGTAATATCTGTACCATCACAATACATAATGTTTCAAGCTCGAGAATTGTCCATCAAGAGAGTGCCAGACTGACAGACCTGCATATTGATAAACATGTTCAGGAGGTTTCGGTAAACTGAGACAGACCATCCGTTACAACCAAGAGCCACTCACCCTCCCTGATAGGAGTTCTTTTGTACTTATCAGAATACAAGGTGTGATTTGAAGTTGGGTAGATGTCTAGTGAGAGCCGAAATCCGCACACACTCTCTTTGGAAGTTCAGGATAACCTGGAAATCATCTTGCACCTTCATGGCAGACTGAGATATACAAGATGTAGTGAGGTATTGAGGCAAACTTCTTGCAGAATCAGCTCTTGGACATACTCGTAGGCAATGTGAGCAGTGAACGGAGTATCAAAGTCGAGAAAGCTCTTGGCGTTGATGTGAGAGAAGCACGGCTTTCTCCGCCTTTCAGTTTTCTCGACCATCAATCGCAAGCTCACCAACCAGCAGCAACAACTTTTGCGACTACGCGCAATCAATCTCTCTACACACCAAACCTCTCACAACGTAAGCCCACCACAACCATGGCCGACGCAACCCTCTTCGACGACACCTTCACCCTCACGGGCCTCAACAACCAAAAATACGACCGTGTCTCCCGCGTCACAGCCACATCCGCCGATTCCCAAACCATCCTCTCCCTCGACATCAACCATGAAATCTACCCCCTTGCCGTTGGCGAAACCGTGCAAGTTGTTCTGGCCTCGACATTGAACTTGGACGGCACGAAAGAGGAAGCAGGCAAGGGATGGAGGGAAAAGGGCGCAGAGGAGAATTCGCTGGCGGATATGTTTGATTACGTTTGTTGGGGAAAGGTGTATAGGTTTGAGGAAGGTGAGGGAGAGAATATGTGAGTATTAACCCACCTTTATACCATCGCGAGTGTCGAGGGAAAGAAAGATGGAACATGGAGATGAATGAAGAGAAGGGTTAGAGGAGAGAGATGGAGAGGAAATGGAGAACATGAGACGCGCGCAATTGCGAAAGAGGAAACAAGTACTGACAACTCGAACAGTAAGGTTTACGTCTCCTTCGGTGGACTCCTCCTCTACCTTGAGGGTCCTTACAAGAAGCTCACTCCTCTCCGCATCGACTACGTCTACCTCTTGATCAAGAAATGAACGTAGCGACACCTGCCTACTACGCACGACATAGCGCGACAATCATCCAAACGACTCCTGCTTCATCGACTGTCTTCCAACGAACCTGCTCTTCTCGCAACATCAATGCGCTTCTTTTCCAACCACGTTCGCCTGAATATTACCGAATGAGAGAAAGCGGCAGGATGACCATGCAGAACCCTACAGAAAGACACGGAGAAGGACCGAGGAACAAAAATGGACACCAAAAATCATTCATCTCATTTGGGAAAAGAGAGGCATAGCGCGGAGTCATGGGGTCCATTTTTAAAAGAGCACGCGAATACACACACCTTTGGTGTGATGGGGAGGGTGAGCATGGCTGCCCTGCTGCGGCCTGTCTCTTGTCCTGCCTCTGCTCTCGTTCATATGCTTTTTTTCTGTATCAGCAAGAATCAATCCTTCTTGCAATCACCCAAATTCCTTCTCCAATCCATCCAGTGAAGCTTTCAAAGCTGCTTCTGTTCTTAAATGCCAAGTCGTCTCGGGAGAATGCTTGCAGACTTTCTGGTAGTATTGTACGTAAATCATGTCTTTATCGTTTGAGTATCCTAGCTATATCATCTAGGAGTACCTGCAGCACTCGGAGTAGGCGAGTCCGCAGGTGTGACACCATCAAGCTTTCGCTGCTGCTTCTTCTTTTTCTTGCGAGGGATGACAACCGGTTTGGCAGCATGACCTGCTAATGACAGTGCCGTGCCGCAGGTAAGACAGTTGTTGTCAGGGGGCGGTTGGCAGAAGACTGTGATTTAGGTGTTAGTAGATGTACAAGTCGAAAAGGGAGCTGGGTCAACATACTCGATAGGCAGATGCTGCACACATAGCCCAAATCCACAATATTGCGGTGACAAAAGCATGCAGCGCGGAAATCTACACCTTCCGCTTCACCAGCTTTGACCAGATTGTTCCTCGCCGTGGCATCAGGTAGATATGCCATCATGAGTACCTGTAGTAATCCAGCAACCTTGTTCCCCAAAGCCATATAAACACCACCCGTAGCATCAGCAGCCTGTTGCAGAAACTCGGCATTTGAATGTGCAGATAGTGTGAGAATGTCTATGGGGATGGCGAGGCGTTGACAAGCGAATATGCTATTCATAATGGGAATGTATTGGTCTGCAATGTCACCGCTGACGGAGAGGATCAGGATGCGGCTTTGGAGACCGGTGTGTGATGGTTGGGAAGTGCCGTCTGCGGTGGACGTTGTGAAAGTGCCTGCGGTATTTGTGGCATCGTAGCCGCCGTCTCCTGCTCTTCCTGGTGCGTTCAAGGTGGCTTTGGCGATGTATGTAAGGGCGAGAGTTAGGGCGCCGGAGAGCATTGTCGAGGTAGAGGCTTTGAGGTGTTCGGGGGTGGTTGTAGAGAGTAGGGCGCGTAGATTTGTGGTCAAGGCCTTTTCCAGTTGGGCAAAGGGGCGGTATTTGTTGGCGTCATTTTGTATGTCGTTGACTTCGTTTTGGGGAACGTGAAGGTCGTCGTGAGTGGTTGGATAGAGGAAGCGGGCGCTGTCTGAATGTGAGGCGACTACGGCGACTTGGTTCGAGTTGTTGATGGCGAGATGAGCGTTGATGTAGACCAGAAGGTTTGCGATCAAGGTGGAAAGTGGAAGAGCTGACGATAGTAGGCCCCAGGCGTGTGGGTTGGTGTCGAGGATGATGGTCAGCAGGGCAGGAGCCTCACTCGTCTCGGCCACCTCTTCATGCGACGACGCATCCACCGCATTCATGTCGAAGTTTTCTATCGGTCCATGTGTTGGTGAAAGAGTGGATGGAAGTCTAGAAGTTGAAGATGAATAGAACAATAACAATCATTAACATTTCACGTGCGAGGCTTCGATCAACTCCGTCATGCAAATCCATTACCGATTTCATTCTTTCCTGTCACAACCAACACAACGCTCGCTATCCGCCATGAACCAGTCTAGAAAGAACACAGACAGCATATCTGCTGCTCAGAGACACCTCCAAGCCGCTTCAAATATACTTCTGTCGACATCACCGCATATCTCAGCCTTCCTGGCTTCGCAAGCCCAACCGTCAAGTGAATCATCGTCGCATACTATACCCGACAACTGTAGAGCTTGTGGAAATGCTCTAGTACCCGGCTGGTCATGTAAAACTTCCAAGAGACGACTCCCCGAACGACCCTCGAAAAAGTCAAAGACAAAGTCAAAAGTCGCAAAGAAGCCTGCTGTGCCTTCGACCACATATATCGACTATGAATGTTCTCTCTGTCATGGAAAGAATACCTTCAAGTCGGACACACAACCTCCAGCAAGACGATCGAAGACCTCAAAATCAGCCATCCAAAGCAAGCAGAGTGTAGCACCGGTCGCAGTGCCCACCGTCGCACCAGTAGCAAGACCTTCCACCACTAACACAAAAGGAACGACAGCCACTCCAAGTCCTGCTCCCTCTACTGCAGTATCGTCGTCCTCGGAACAGACTCGTGCTGGAGCAGATAAGAAACGCGGTCGCAAGCAGAAGTTGGGTGGTCTGCAGGCTATGCTGGCAAAGTCCAAAGCCTCGACTTCTGCACCTGCAGCTTTCGACTTTATGGACTTTATGAAGACGACTTGAGGCACGAGAGCTTTCGAATGGCTCGCTGGACTGCTTCATCAATTCTCGATCACATCATCGACCTTCAAAAGATCTAATCTTATCAGTAGATCTGACGTGTCCTTATCGATAAGTAAAAATTGTTGCCCCACGCTCTGGGCCCGCCAGAAGCTTCCAAGGCTTCTCCGAGAGACCAAAGCCGCCCAATTGCTTGCAAATCGTTTCCCTCCAACCATAACATCTGCAACTTTTTCCCTCACTGTTTATTTGTTACTACTTTGCGCAAAATACAATACCGACGCGCATTCTTCCACACTGACAAGAGTCACCCCTACGACACGACAACAAATCAACTACACAAACTCGCAACAATGGCCGCAAACGACAAGCCCACTTCAGTGGCCAAGGACCTCTTCGAGGACATGGGTCGCCAGGTCGAAGGCATGAAGGCCAATACTGAGGACGGTGACGACCAGAGAGTTGTCGACGAGATTGAGAGTTTGTGCATGAACTGCCACGCCGATGTAAGCGCCTTCAACTTCAACTTCACTTTTGCGCAATCCACTAACCACCTGTCGCACAGGGCATGACCCGCCTTCTCCTCACTCGCATTCCCTACTTCCGCGAAATCGTTCTCTCATCCTTCTACTGCCCTCACTGCAGCTTCAAGAACACCGAGATCTCATCTGCCGGCCAGATTCAGGAGCGCGGTTCAAAATACGTCTTCAAGGTTGAGAACGCCGATGACTTCCAGAGATCAGTTGTCAAGGGTGATGGTTGCGCATTCAGAGTCGAGGACATTGACCTCGAGATTCCTCAAGGAAGAGGTCAGATGACCAACATTGAGGGTATCCTCGCTGGTGTCAAGGAGGACCTTTCACAGCACCAGGAAGCTAGAATGCAGCAAATGCCCGAGGCTGGCGCAAAGGTCGCCGAGGTCATCCAGGCTCTGGGTGACATGCTCGACGGCAAGAGATACCCCTTCACCGTCTCCGCCGAGGACCCTTCAGGAAACTCTTTCATCCAGCCCTCGCCTACCGACGCCCGCCACAAGTACACTCGCACCGAGTTCGACAGAACCCCCGAACAGAACGCTTTCCTTGGTATCGGTGAGGAGGCTCCCGCCGACGATGGTCAACAGGCCCCCGAGACCAACATCAGACCCGAATACCGTGCCGCCGACGGCCTTGTCGGTGGTGGTGCTACCGATGCACCCAGAACTGTCACCACCAACAACGTTGACGAGGAGGATATCCGCGAGAACGAAGTCTACTCATTCCCTGCCAGCTGCCCCGGATGCACACGCCACTGCACAACCAACATGAAGATGGTCAACATCCCCTTCTTCAAGCAGGTCGTCCTGATGAGCACTGTCTGCGAGCACTGCGGCTACCGCAGCAACGAAGTCAAGACTGGTGGTGAGGTTCCCGAGAAGGGCTCAAGAATCACCCTCGCAGTCAACACTCCCGAGGATTTGGCTCGTGATGTTCTCAAGTCTGAGAGTGCCGCTCTTTACTGCCCTGAGCTTCAACTGCGCGTCGAGCCCGGTACCCAGGGTGGTCGCTTCACAACCGTCGAAGGTCTCTTGACCAACTTCCGCAAGGATCTCCGCGCTCAGGCCTTTGGTCTCGAGAACGGTGACGATGAGGAGGAAATCCGCGCAGCCGCCGACTCTATGCAAAACGAGACCAAGCGTACTTGGGAGGAGTTCTTCACCACCCTTGGTGATGCTATTGACGGCAAGAGACCCTTCACCGTCGTCATCGAAGACCCTCTCGCCTCATCATACGTCCAAAGCTACACCGCTCCCGCACCCGACCCGCAAATCCAAGTCGAGGAGTACGAGCGCACTGAAGAGGAAGAGGAAGACTTGGGCTTGAAGGACATCAAGACCGAGGACTACGGTTACACCCAGACTGAGGAGAAGAAGGAGGAGACCACCACCGAATGACTAGATGGTGGTAGAAAGAGAAAATTGGAACATGTTGACGATGTTGAGGATAAGATGGACATTTGAAGTGTTGCCATCAAGGGAGGAAAGGAAAGCATAACTGATACCACTGCCGCGTCGCTAGTTTTATAGCATATTTGGACGTCATGATGAAATGGAAAATACACATTATCATATCTTGAACCCTGTAAACCCCGAACACCGTGAAATGCAATCTATGAACACCGCAAACTCCTGTCGCCCCTTTAAGATCTTATAATCGATCTACTCCTCCATTCTTTCAGCCGCCTCCTGATCTTTCAACTGCAAATCCAACTTCTCAAACGCTGCAGACAAATCATCTGCCTCTTGCAATTGCTTCTGCTTCAGCCCAGATAGATTCGTCTTTTCGCCTGCATCTTGCATTTCTCGGAGTAGATCCTGAACCATCTTTTGGATTTCTTTGTATTGCTTGCTTTCTGTGCCCCAACTTGTTGCTGCATTGCGGAGGTTGACGAATAACTTAAAAAACAGTCAGAAGGACGGAAAAGGAGAGAATTGCGAGGAAGGAAGAAGAGAGAGGAAAGGCTGCAGATGAGGAAGTTTGAAGATATAGTAGTACATTTTCGGGATTTAGTTTTTGTTTGTAGTGGTAGAAGAAATTGTT
>ERZ794946.676-NODE-676-length-12975-cov-4.598297_pt1 | contig 12975 bp, 16 predicted proteins | sample MGYA00433072_ERZ794946 | MGnify/ENA primary metagenome ERZ794946 (study PRJEB30137, sample SAMN04331413) | food metagenome | isolation source: Y3 must sample point D1 replicate A | place: Australia: South Australia | collected 2014 ...
GCGATTGAGCGATCGGAGAGTTGTTTTGATGCGACAAGAGTGATCTCGAGCTTGACTGCCGGGCTTTAGAAGAGAGTTTGGTTGTGGATTGTGATGCGATGGTTGATGCAAGGTGCGGCTTGAATGAATTGCGGCGAAAGATGAATGCTTCGGAGGTGCTTGGGCCACATCTGTCTCTATCAATCTTGCCGGTCCATCTCTTGTTCACGTTACGATAACAATGGTCCTTCTACTTTTCAGTTCGACATGAATGATCATTTGGCTTGACTAGCTAAGTACTGATCCTCGTTTTCACTTGTTTCACCGTGGCTTTGCAGGCTTCATGATGGTCATCTTCCCACGAACTTCATCCACGCCCTCTTATGCCTGAGGCTTGAAAAGTGCCTCTTGAGTGTCGTAGGTATAGGCTAAGTCCAAGTGCCAGTAGTTTGGCGTAGTAGGTTTCGTAATCAACCAGGCTTCATCAAGGGCCTTGACAACTTCCTCTGGCAAGGGCCCCTTTTCGACATCCTTGAGGTTACCCTCGAGCTGCTCTTGTTTGCTCATACCAATGATAAGTCCATCGTTACCACCATCCTTGATGTTGAGTCCACTGTGGTGAACTACCCAGCGCAATGCCGTCTCGATCAGAGTCAGGTTGTGCTTCTCGACAACAGGCTCGATGACGCGCAGGGCATCGAAAGTGGCATCTCTGAAGTAGCGCTTGCGGTACATGGAGCCCATCTTGCCAACGGAATCACTGTAGCGACCTTCTGTAGGTACTTCGCTGGTCTTGTACTTGCCGGAGAAGATGCCTCCAGCGACAGGGTTGTAAACGACAATGTCCAGACCATAGCGACGGCAGACGGGAATCAACTCTTGCTCAATGCTTCGAGTGATTGCGTTGTACATGCCCTGGTAGATGGTAGGACGGACCCAGTTGTTGTATTTGCAGTGCATGACAATCTCGGCTACCTCGAAGGCTGTGTAGTTGGACAGACCAAGCTGGACGAACTTGCCCTGCTTGTGAGCTCTGTTGACAGCCTCAAGAGTCTCGGTGAAAGGGACGGATCGGTCGGGAGCGTGGAGGTAGAAGATGTCGACGCAATCAGTTCCCAACTCAGCCAAACTCTTATCAAGGGATGCGAGGATGCTGTCTGCCTTGTGCATTCCTGGTTCATGAGGGTAGCACTTGGTGGCTAAAGTCAGACCACGGTCCTTCCAGCGAGCATCCTTGGTCCAGGCTTCTTGCTTGCCTCCAACGTAGGTGCGAGCAGTATCAATCTCGTTGTAGCCTTGAGATTGGAGGTAATCGAGAGCCTTGTTGTAGTCGGCCAGATCAGTCTGACGAGCACCTGATTCGGTGTCGGGACCCTAGTATTGTTAGCATCTTGTTGGGACATAGCCGTGTTAGAAGCCTACAAAGGTCATGGTCCCGAGGATAACTCGCGGCTTTCCGGTACCTGTAAGCAACATGTTGGATCGATGGATGGGTTTCAGAATTGACTTGAGTGGTACGAATGCACGTCTCATAAAAGTCTATGAGAAAGAGAAGGAGGAGTCAGTTCAACACAGACAAGATGGATATCTGATGGACCCCTCATCGGCAGTGACGAAAGAGGCAGCTACTATGGAGTTAAGGCTACTCTAGTAGATTAAGACCGAAAGGCTAGCTTTGCCGACTTCCTGCGGCAGAGGCTCGTTGGCTTGTGACGATGGTCAATTATCAGAAAGTCACACCGCCATACCATCTTGTCATTTGCTCGGATACACAGACGGGACAAACTCGTGTCCAAGTGTTTGACAATCGAGCGCAGCTGACGAAGATCCCATACGAAACATCCAACGCCCGGAGCGCATTGTGGTGGAGTCAGTAAGGGGAAGTTCAGCCTCGTAATCACGCAAGTCTGTCACGTTGGCTACTGGCACCGCCGTCCCTTATCTCGTCAAATCAGGCATAGCAGCCAGTACAACCGCGTGCATGAATCCTCACAAGTCGTCGCTGGTCCCGCCGCCCCAGTCCTCTAGCGCTCTTTCATCCTCAGCTACAAGTCCTGTACATATTTCCAGGGATACGTCGCCCTTTACCGACCTGCCCCACCCGGATGCCTTGGAGCTAGACGACTACAAGAAGCACCCCGACGAAGACGACGACGACTTTGCCTGGGACGACAACTACGACCAAGACGACAGAGGCATGCCTTCAGACCTACGACACGCTGCGGACAGCAGGTCGCACGCTGCTCCTCTACTTTCACCCGAGAACAAGCATCGCGATTATGCTTCCCCTCCTGGCAGTGCTGCCCTACGAGAGCGCCGCTCACGCCTACGAGAACGCGACCCGGATGTGGCCGCCGCGCATGCCACAAAGCAAAAATATACATATGCCGCTGCATTCCTCATCCTCAGCTTGATCTCTTTTACCATCCAGACAGAGACAGCCGTGTACATTCAACATTCATTGCATTGGAACAAAGCATACTGCATGCTATACTTTACCCACGGTAGCTGGGTCCTGCTATGGCCTACACAACTAGCCATCCTGCGCCTGCAGAAGTTAAACATGCCCTGGGAATCCTTCTGGCGCAGACACAAGGCCATTCTACGAAGCACAGCTCAGATGGTCGAGCACCAGAAATTGGACATCCCACACCACATGCAAAAGCAATCCCCTATCCCATATTTCATCAAAATGACCTCCATGGTCACTTGCGCACTCACTGTCGCTGGCGGCAGTTGGTACGTTGCTGTCGACCTGACCACCGCCTCAGACTTGACAGCCATTTACAACTGCTCCGCCTTTTTCGCATACGCTTTCGCCATCCCTCTGCTAGGGGAACACTTCAAATGGAACAAGGTCTTCGCAGTCGGCGTCGCCATCGTCGGTGTCTTGGTCGTCGCATACGGAGACGTCAGCCCCAGCAAGCACGGAAGCAAGTCCGGTGGTGGCGCAGGTGGCCCTACAGCCCCAGAACCCGAAGAGGCGTCCAACCGCGCCCTCGGCAACCTTGTCATCGGTGTCGGCAGTGTTCTGTACGGCTTTTATGAAGTATTGTACAAGAAGGTCGCTTGCCCACCTGAAGGCTGCTCTCCTGGTCGCGGCATGATCTTCGCCAACACCTTTGGCTCTCTCATCGGGCTTTTCACCTTGACCGTCCTCTGGATCCCTATTCCTATTCTTCATTACACTGGCATCGAGACCTTCGAACTCCCTAGAGGAGAGGCTGCTTGGATGTTGATGATCTCTGTTCTCGCAAACGCCACGTTTTCCGGCTCTTTCCTTGTTCTCATTTCCCTCACATCTCCAGTATTGAGCTCCGTCGCAGCTCTACTGACAATTTTCCTGGTTGCTGTTGTCGATCAACTGCTCCCTCCACCACTCAACCAGCCTTTGTCAGGTGCAGCTGTTGCAGGTGGCTTACTCATCATTGTTGCATTCTTGTTATTATCATGGGCCACGTATAGAGAAATGAACGAAGAGAGGCGGAAAAAGGAGGCCGAGGCCGAAATTGAGAGTGATATCGAAAGTGTCATCTAGGCAAAATCCTGGTCTTCGAGAGATACATAGATAGACTTGAATTACCACGCGACGATGATGTCGTTAAATAGTAGTATGGCTGCACCCCAGAGCCTTTTTTTACACATACGAATCACACAAACGAACGCTGCATTGGGTCGACGTTCTTGCACATTCCGAGTTTACTTGACACCGATCTCATCTCGCCCTAGGTGTTTTTTTCTCAAAATTCGAAAATTCATGACATTTCCTAACCAAAGTGACAAAAGAGATCTATGGTTAATCCTTTCCATCATCATCATCTTTCATCCCACGTTCCCTCGTTCTCATCCTCACTCAGTACCCATAGGCCTCTCCCTTCCAAAAGCCAATTCCTCTCCTTCACTACTACCACTGCTTTCCTCATCACTACTGGTATCCTCCGGACTCTCGAATGGATCAGACGTTTGCCTTTGCAACCCGAATCTCTGCTGTTGATGTTGTTGATGATGATGACGATGATGATGACGCTCATCTTCCTCCTCACCATCGTCATCGTCGTCGAGAGGAATGCGTTTCTTGGCTTCTGTGGTTGAAGGACGACGTTTGACTCCCACGACCACATTGTCCCCTTTTACATCCTGCTGCTCTGCTTGTTCTTCGGATTCTTGAGGACGATCGTCATCTTCTTCTTCTTCTTCTTCTGAAGAGGATGAACTATCCTCTCCTGAACTAGACGAGTATGCAGAAACCACCGCTTGTGTGGTACTTCTATCCTGTGCTTGTGCTTGTGCTTGTGGTCCTCCTTGCACACCGATCAATTCGTTGATCTGGCGCTCCGTCACTGCGGATAAATCTAAATCGGGGAGGTCGGAAAGCGGTTGCACGGGCATTTCAAAGGCTTGTTGGATGGCTGCCGCGTCTGCTGTATCCGGATCTTCGTTTTCGAGTGCGGAGGATTCTTCGGCTTCTTTTTTGCGGGCGGCGAGGCGGAGGGCCAGTTTGTTGCGGGCCCGGCTGGGTGTTACGTTTAGGGGTGCTGGTGGGTTGACTGAGCTCGGGGATGGTGGGGTTTGCTGTGTAGAGACATATTAGTGAATTGTGATATGATGCTTTGCAGTGGAGGAGTGTGTGTTCTTGTGTCAAGTGTGCGTACCTGGCATGGAGCAGTGGTTGGGTTTGTGTTTGGCTTCAAAAGGCACGATGGGGCAAAACGTGCAAGGAAAGGGAAAGTGGAAGAAAGGGAGATGTGAACAAAAAAGAATCTTGTATAGTACAGATAAGACAGACTCGGAGGGGAGTGACAGAGAAGCTGTCGTTCCCGTCCGAGTCATGTCTCGTCGTCAATCGTTATAGCCAAAATCTCCATTACAAGAAGCCGGTGACGCCGATGAGAGATAATTGGTGCTGTTTCCTTCTCTTTCCATGCAAACAAGTTACAGACAAGAGGCAACTGGGGATAGGGAAGGGGGACGGGTAACAGGCAAATCTTTCAATGTGCAAGAGTGTGTATGTGTGCGCGATAACATTCATCGGAAGTGGTTGATGTCGACATCGTCAAACGAGAGTTCACCGACCTGCTCATCATCGTCGACTGCTTGCTCCCTCTTCTCGCCGCTTATGGACGCTTCAAGATCATCATCGTCGTCATCTCCGTTGCCGAATCCACTGAGCAGGCCAGATCCTGTGTCGTAGCCACTCGCGTCACCCGCCTCTTGCAATGCCATGCTGTCAGCAGGCACGAGACCAGCGTTTGAGAGAGCGCTCGAGTTGTTGCCGCCTGAGAAGTTGCCACCGATGCCGGCCTGTCGGGCACCGAATCCTTGATCGGGCTTGACACCGCCCAGTACAGCGTTGTCCCTGTCTCTGGTCTCGGAAAGGGTGGTCTCGAGATACTGGTTCCATTCGTCGCGAGTGATACGCTCCATGATCTGTTCGCCGAGGACCTCCGGGGCTTGGCGATCTTGCAACTTCAACACTTCTTCTGCGATCAAGGTAAGATGACCCATGTATCCAAGACGCATGCCCTTCTCCTTTTGAGCGTCATCGGACGCAGCTTGTCCGTCCAGGATGCGTTGAGTGACATCGGCTTGAGAAGTCAAGTCGGTGCAGTTGGAGTGGCAGAAGAGGTCAATGGCCAGGGTGCGGTTATAGCCGCGTTCGAAGCTGCCATTAAACACTTGTTGAACCACATCGTATACAACGTTGTGGAGGAAGTTGTTCCAAGGGAAGCGGAAGAAGAAATCCTACAAAATAAGTATGGAAACCCGTATCAAAAGTGGAAAGAAAACTCACAAGGATCGTAGGTACGACTTGATGCTCAACGAACATGATCTTCAACAAGTCTCCGACGACAGGAGAGCCGTCGACATCGGCTTCCCAAAGGCCGTTGTCGCCTTCAGAACTGTGCGGCTCGGGCTGCAACGTAGCCGTACTATGGCTTGGGTCCTCTTCGTTGGAGCTCGTGGCAGACTGACTAGTCTTACTAGTAAACAGAGGGGCAGGTCTGTCCTCGGGATGCGAAAGCATATCAACGTCTTCTTGATCGGTTCGGGGTTGATCTGATAAAGAGTTGAGCTCAGATTCTTGAATGTGTTGTTGGAGCTGCTGGGTCAACAACGAGACGCGGCGCTTACCCTCAGATTGAGGTTCATTGCCCTCTTGTTCAGGGCTGTCAATGTGTAGCTGGCTGATTCCTTCTGTAGGAACAGACTTGTCTTCCGAGTCTGGCACGTGGTGAATGCTTGATGGATCGTTCTGTTTTGTTAGTGGTGGCAGGCTTGTGTCTCCTGCAATCTCGTTGAACTCGTCTGCATCTGAAACGGCCACCTTCTCGAAACCATCCTCCTCGGACGCGTTTTGCACTTCGAGTCTCTTAATCTCTTCTGGTGAGCCGCTGAGGTCGTCATCCGGTCTTTGTGCGTGGTGGAATCCGTGGCTGTCGACACTACTTGCAAACGGTTCGTGTTCATCGTAGGAAGAGCCTTCGATCGGTTGCCCTTTCAGGCGTCCTTCAAGCTTGAGCTTCTCTCTCTCCTCGTCTCTGTGCTTGATCTGAGCATCGCTTCCACGCTCGTTCAGGAGAGCCATATTGCTGCAGTGCAAAAGTTCGGCCATGAGTTCGCATGTCTTGAACCTGTCAAATCCAAGTGGTTGGATTTCCTTGCCGAAAGCAGTTTTGAGGCCAGGCTTCCTTGCTCCAGCGCTTCTGATTAGGTGCATAAAATCAGGCACGTGAGTTGCAAACTGGCGAAGCAGACTTCCTAAGTAGATGGGGTCTGTAGTTCTGGGCTCGGGTCCAACCTGATTGTCGAGATCGTAGTCCGAATTGTTCTTGCGGATGACTTCGATGATGATTCCAACTCCGACCGTTAGAGCGTTACCTCCTGACAGCATATTCTTGATCAGGATAGTTGTGCATTCGTCCGAGACCAGTTGTCTGGTCAGTTCGTTGGGACCAATAACGGTCTGGTCCTGAGTGGTAGCGTTCGCAGAAATGGTAATAATTGCTTTCAAGAAGTCTCCAGCAGCTGTTTGGGTGGAGGCACTGTTGTCAGGTCCGAGGTACGACAAGAGAACGGGGATAAGGTCCTGTGTTTGCAACCACTTCGCAAAGATATTAGCAAGTTAACAACATGGAAAGTTCGTCCAGACTCACATCAACAATTCCTTGGCCTCCGGGGGCTTTCTCAAGACTGATAATCTTGAGTAGCAAGTCCATGATCATGGGGCAGTCGACATGTTGTAGCATATCAGGAACAATGTGGTCCAAAGACTTGAAGAAAGCCAGCATCTCATCCGTCTTCTTGTCGAGCAAAGACTCATTGACCTTTGTGAAGTAGCCAGCCTGCAGAGGATCGAGCGGGGCCGGGCGACTGACATAGTGCCAGAACTCGCGGAGGTAGTTTTGGTATTCCAGTACGGCCTCTGTTATAGACCAGACATCGGAGGAAAGAACCTCGCACGCGACATAGGCGTACTTTTTGCGCAAGGCTTCACCCTTGTCTTCTTCTTCGGCTTCGGGAGCTTCGCCGCCAGCGTCCGACTTGTTGATCGACTTTGAGCGCGAGCGCGAGGCAGACTTCTTGAAGAAGCTGATGGGTGATGATCTGTCGGCGTCTTCGTCCTTAGTTGTAGAAGCATTGTCGGGGTGCGGGGGCTTATCGGCAACGACGTAGTCCAACAGCTTCTGGAGGGTTGACTCCTCTCTAAGGAATTCGATGAGTTTGGAGTTGTTTTGCTTGAGCTCCTGGATCAGGTCGCTCTCGTCGAGCAGCTCCTCGAGCGAGACATTGGGCTTCTCGAGGATGGAGTCGATTGAGGAAATGTTGGCATAGCCGCCGAATCGCCAGAACATGGTCGGTCAGGTAATGCCTGACTCCAGTGAGGAGCGAGGACTTTCGGATGGGGCGTGTTCGGGAGCTTCTAGATAGAGATTGACGTCTTGGACTGGCCTTTGCATGCCAGGGTCTGGGGTCTTATGCGCGGATAGTGGATAGGCGTGACGCGAGCGGCATTCAGGACCTGTATCTAGTTGGCGCTTGTTCAGGCTTCAGACAGGGACAGGCAGCTTACATGGCGCTTGCGGTACGTACGGTGAAGAATGCTCGAGTATGCGGATTGCGCGAGTGTGTAACAGACGGAGAAGTTGGAACAGGCCGACGGGCCTTCGCTGTCGCTTTGCCAAGCTGTAGATTTGTGTTTGTATCAGGGCGATCTCGGGCCTTTTCCACCTCGTCAACTTCTGTACAGCTATCTGCGAGACGTGACTATTCTACAAAGACAGGAGACAGCACTCGACAAGACCTAGATCCATCCTCTGCTGCACAACGGGGTCGACAAGGACATCCGACATCCCCTAGTCAGGCCTCGTGCCCTGTGCACCTGAGAGCGGTGGGCGGTGGGCGGTGGACGGACTCCGAGTGCGGGCGTCGATCAGCCGGCCGAGGCTCCAGCGTGGGGGAATCTACTGGCCAATTGTGCATACCACCAACACGAGTCCCTACAGACATAAACATCAAACACATCAACTTTCCCACATTCCTGTCACGATGAACAGGCTTTTCGGAGGAAGAAACACGGGCCCGAAGCCTACCTTGAATGATGCTATCGGCAATGTTCGTGCCTCGCGCCGTCAACAACAGAGCTCGTCATACTGACCTACAACCAGATGCAAACCCGCGTCGATACCATCGACGTGAATATCGCAAAGATCAACGGCGAGTTGACGACGTATCAACAGAAGCTGGCCCGCATGCGCGACGGCCCCGGAAAGAACGCCATCCGCCAGCGCGCAAAGGCATGTCTCGAACGCCGACGCATGTACGAAAGCCAGAAAGATCAGCTCATGAGCCAGCAATGGAACATGGAGCAAGCAACAATGATGCAAGACAACCTGCGCAACACCATGACCACCGTCGACGCCATGAAGACCACCACTAAGGAACTCAAGAAGCAGTACGGCAAGATCGACATTGACAAGATCGACAAACTACAGGATGAGATGGCAGACCTTATGGATATTGGCAACGAGATTCAGGAGAGCATCAGTCGCAGCTACGATGTGCCTGAGGATGTCGACGAGGCCGAGTTGGACGCTGAGCTCGAGGCTTTGGGCGAAGAGGTCGATCTTGGAGAGGCTTCATACGAAGGTGCTGACTCCATGCCTGCCTTCATGATGGACCAGAGTGCCCCTCCCCAGTTCATCGATGAGCCTCCGCAAGACAACAAGGTCAAGGAGGCTGCTGGCTAGGTCCGTCTTATTCAAGACCGCTTCTTTCTGTCTAATGAATTACGACATTCCGCTGGATACCCATTACCCATCCCCAACCACTGCTGTACATATATCTGCTCTTCGCTTCTGACGCGAAGTCTATCAAAATGCTGATACCAAGTTCCACCATCTCTATCTGCGCATTAAGCTTCTACGACTGCAGTCTCCAGCCCCTTCTTGCCAATGGATATCTTCGCCCGAGGTCTGTGGTCGCATCCTTTTCCTTGTCTAGGTTCCATGACTTGCTTGTCATCTATCTTTCGGTTCTCGCCTTGCATCTTATCTGACTTCTTTCTAAGCATCCGAGCCCTCGTATGGGCGTAGTCTGCTTCTTGGCCTCGCTTGGCTTTGAGCAAGTGCTTCTGACTAGGAACGACTATATTGTCTTTAAACTCAGAAGATGTGCAGCCCGACACTTGGATATGCTTAGGGTTGATGTGTAATAGCGAATCGGATTGGGGAAACAGCCAACGCGCACCTGATTGATCGACCACGCTGCAGCCTTGGCGCTTAACAACCCCTCAGACCTTTGTATAACATGCAGGTCCACGGAGCTGACCGCTCTTAGCTAAGGTTTCATCTCTTGTTCGGCACTCAAATGGGAAGGTGTTTCATCGTCGCGACTTCCACGTGTGATAACGGTTGGGCTATCTTGACCATCTCTGCACGAGACCACTGCGACATAGGCGACCACCGAGTATCAGCAGTGCATACCTTCGGAAGAATGTCACATCTTGTGGAAGAATCATGTCCTGAATGAGCGACAGGCAGAATGGTCACGAAACCTCCCCAAGGACTTATAAGCCTACAACCCCTCCTCCAGAAGACTCTCACATCCAGAACATCTCGCATCCCACATCGAAAGCTACAAGGCAAACATGGTCTCACAATCTGTCCTCCTACTCGCCGCAACTGCTGGCCTTGGTCTTGCAGCTCCCATTGAACGCCGCGGCAATCTCCCTGAGCCCGTCTCTGCCGCAACAGCAATTCAGTACCTCTCCTCTATCAAGGTAGCCGCGGAGTCGAACGTCCCTGCATACGATCGCGACCTCTTCAAGCACTGGATCACCATCAGCGGCGAGTGCAACACCCGCGAGACCGTCCTCAAGCGTGACGGCACTGGTGTTGTAACATCCTCTGCTTGTGCTGCCACCTCGGGCTCTTGGTACTCCGACTACGATGGCAAGACTTGGACTGCTGCTGCAGATGTTGATATTGACCATCTCGTTCCATTGAAGGAGGCTTGGGTGTCTGGAGCAAAGGACTGGACCAACGACAGGAGACAACAGTTTGCTAATGAGTGAGTTTTGTCTACATCATGACGCGATAAACAACAATGCTAACAACCTCACAGTCTTACTCGTCCTCAGCTTCTGGCCGTCACCGACAGTCTGAATCAGAGCAAGGGTGATCAAGATATTGGAGAATGGCTTCCTCCTCGTGTGGCCTACCAATGCGAGTACGTTCGTGCTTGGGTGCAAGTCAAGTACTACTACGGCTTGACCATGGATAGCACGGAGAAGGCTGCTGCAAGCAAGGTTCTTGCTGGTTGTTAAAGCACAATCATAACGATATTGATGAAACAAAAATACAAAAAGATAGTTTTCACCACGAACATGACTCGTCTGTTGTAGTATATAGTCAAGTGTGATCTCTCGACTATTCTAATTGCTTTCCTCTGACACCAATAGAAGAGCGTTTTGTTTTTGATCGACTTGTCTCGAAACTATTCATGCCTAGGCCATCGAGCGGGAATAGCTAAGCAACCCCTTATCTCCGATATCAGCCGCCTTCTTTGCAACTTCCTTCGCGTCAAATAGGCATTACAACTCTCATGTCGACCCTTTGCGCCCTTGGTGTTGAACTCCTTCACTCTGCGACAAACTTGCCATGGCAGACTTGTCGCTTCCGAAGGCCCTGCACTGCCGCTCTGCCCCTGTGGCTTCCCAATCTGCCGACCGTTGAAAAACATCTACCAGCCCTGCCGGCATCGAATTCTATTAGCGAGATATTCTTGTTTCCCGTCCAGATCTTGTCAGTCTTCAACAGACGAAACATGGAGGACCATTTCCACCGAACCCACGATTCATGGGTCTGTTCTAGCTGAACAACGGGCTTGAGAGCCTCGAACCATGTTCGCTGGATACGCAGTTTACGCCAATCTTCCTCCTTACTACTGTAAGACGATAGCTGCATTTGTATAAGTGGTTGATTAGCCCTGCTCCTAGAAAGGTAGGTCCTATTTTTCTTCCGTAGTCATGCATTCTGCGGATATATCGCCCAAGATGACTTCACTGCCGTATGATAGATTGCAGGATGAGGAAGAGCAGGGGACATCACATCAGAAGCCTTTCCATGATATCGATATTGATGAGCAGGAGATTTATCCTTCTCAATTCAGCAGACTGAGAGAACATACGCCTCGAGTGAGTGTTGCTCAAAATCCAAAGCAATGGATGAGATGCTGATGCAGACAACAGTGGCTCAGTACAAAAGTCTGGGTAGTCGTCGGCAGCACTCTCGTCGTCTTCGCCATCTTCTTCGGCTTCAAACATACACACAGAGCGAACACCGACAACTCCCTCTCATCATCATTGCCATACAACATCGACCTAAACACAACCACAAACCCCTACAAAATCTCCAAAGTCTCCATGCTCTACGGCGACAACGACCTCTACGAACGAGCCCTCCAATCCCACATCCGCCACGCCGACCGCTGGGGCTACCCGACCAAAATCTGGCGTCAAGACGACGGCTGCGGCTTCTGGAACAAACCCACTTTCCTCATGTCGCTGGTCACGAAAGAATTGGCCAAACCGGAAAAGGAAAGGATGGAATGGTTGATGTGGGTTGATGCCGACTCCATCATCCTCAACCCGACCATTCCCGCGCACATGTTTTTGCCTCTGCCTGGTCAGATGCCTCATGTGCAGTTTGTAGGCACGAGAGATGCAGGAGGGTTGAACACGGGGATTTTCTTCTTGAGGATTGGGCCTTGGGCTATTCATATGTTGCTGGACAGTATGGCCATCCCTCTCTGCCATCCCACTCTAGATCTAGGCCGCAATGCCGATCAAGAAGCCATGGCCCGCGTCTTCCAAAAGACTTCCGGCGGCATCGATGGTAATGGCTATAAATCGGGAGTGGTATACATGCCACGCCACCTCTTCAACAGCTACGAATTGCGACCGAACCAATACGAAGAATTCGAAAACAGCACGATACAGGAGTTCCCGGGATGGTCCAGACGCCACGGCTATGAAGGTCACAAGGGCGATTTACTGGTCCATTTCCCTGGATTGGAAGGTGCTGATAGAAAACCATTGATGGGTGATTGGTTGGATGTCGTTGAAAAGAGACCCGAGGAGTGGATTGTGCCTGTGCAGAATACGAGTTATGTCAAGGACACGAGGGAGTTTTGGAACTTGTATGCGGAAGCGCTGGAGGTGTTGAGGGAGGCTGCGAGAGTTAGTGGGGGTAAGGAGGCTGGTGTTGTGCATGTTGGGTTGACGGAAGCTATGCATACGCTCAGAGTTGGGTTGAGTGATGAAGCGGATGATGAGGAGAAGATCAGAGAGTACATGAAGGCTGTGCAGGAGAAAATGAGTGTTTTGTAATTGCTAGTTATACAGCAGAAGTGTGTTTTGACTTCTCCCCTTCCGGCCGGTCCTCATCATCGTCCGTCTCTCTTGATCTTTTCTTCGTTGCTAACTCCAACTCCTCA
>ERZ794946.678-NODE-678-length-12930-cov-3.745786_pt1 | contig 12930 bp, 7 predicted proteins | sample MGYA00433072_ERZ794946 | MGnify/ENA primary metagenome ERZ794946 (study PRJEB30137, sample SAMN04331413) | food metagenome | isolation source: Y3 must sample point D1 replicate A | place: Australia: South Australia | collected 2014 ...
GATCAGTGTGCAGAGATTCGCGGTCGAAGGCTTCGGTGGTGTGAGAGTAGTGTACGAAGCGTGTGTAGAAGGCTGGAGAGATGACTCGTAATGTCAACTCCTTCACCTCGTTCTCATCTTTCGTAAGGCGCGATGTCATTGTGACAGACTCGCCCAATCCACCTGCTGGCGTATAGGTGAGTCTCAGAGGCGCAGATGCGTTGTCGACCAAGGAACCAAGATAAGCACGGAAGAAGGCTTCCAGAATTGCTTCAGACAAAGTATGCGTGCGTCCGATACTCGATGCCAGGACCTCTGGTCTAAACCAAACGTGCATCTTACGCTTGAAGTACAACTGGTATGCTTGAGCGATGATTCTTGGGAAAGTCAAAAAGCCGACCCAGAACCAGGATGCTAGTAGTCTCAGAGCTTGAGAAGTGCTCATGGTAGCGGGATCCATGTGATCGCCATCCGAGTACACACGAGCAACCAACTTGGCATGTGCTTTGGACGAGTTGAGCACGACAACATTGTCCAGCACTTTCGAGCCAGTCTTCAAAGCAGCGACTGGATCAGCCGCAGTAAGAGAATATGTGCCTTTACGTGAGTTGAAAGGTGAGACATGGAAATCCTTGACCCACGCATTGGTGAATTTGGTTGCTTTGGCAGGTGCCTCGAAGCCATCTGGGACAGACTCGTCTGAAGCCTTCTCTTCAGCTTTGAGAAGATATAGACGGCGTTCTCCAAAGGTATTGTTGACTTCCAAGACCATCATGGTCAGCTTTCTTGAGCTGTCGTAGATGTACCAGAAAGACACAGGGTTGAATGAGTAACCTAAGAACTTTGGTGCTGTCACTAGGTAGGCAAAAGACCAGGCTTCATCCGGTACGCCCTGTCACTCATTAGCCTCTAGAATTCCAGGTTCTCATGATTTTCTGACATACCTCTCCACGGAGGTAGCATCGTAAACGCTCCTCAAGTCCACGCTCTGGTCCACCTCGATACAGATAATCCGCAGCATTGACATTGAACCATCCCTTCCTTCTCTCATTCGGCGGCAATAACTCCAGATTGGTAGAAAGCATAGATCCAGCACAGCCCTTGAAGTTGACAGGTACTCCCACAGAGAAGTAAGAATACGCAAAAGAATGCTTCTGAGGAAACATTCGCGAATGCGTAGTTCGTCCAGGCAGCAGTAGAGGTGGCAAGAACTGCTCCTTTGATGACCCATGCTCCTGCTGAGGAACGAATTCAGATGGTTGTGCTTCTCCTCTCCAAACGATCAGGCCAGCAAAGATCATCAATAGTATAAGGCAGGCGAAGACTTGGAACTCCACGAGTCGTGTTTCCAGAATCCATGATGGAGGTTTCAAGTCATCTATCCCATGGTAGTATGTCCCCACTAGCAGAGTAATCGCGATATCTATAAAGAAAGTCGAGTCGAGTCCTCTTAGTATCCACAAAGGTTGTAGAAGTGCTTCGCGGAGTGGTCGGCGTCCATAAGGCAACATGCAGGTGTTCAAGATCGAGATCACGACGAGGAAGGCAGAGCCCGCTTTCTTAACGAGCGTATCATTACTGCCCTTGGTTCGCACTCCCATCCCGTTTTGCAATGCTTTGGTAAGGTCCAGGTGGTTGCATTGTCGACATATCGGGTGGTTGGCGATCTGGAAGCCAAACGCGCAGAGCCGCATCGGAAGGAACGGCTGTGATCGATGACGTTTTCCATCACGAGATATATATTACTCCGATCCTCATACCAGACATCCACTTCCAACTTCTGAGACTTCGTGTGAGGAACAAATCAAATCGTACACTTCGTGAAAGTTCGCCCCTGTAGTACAACTCTTCCAATTGATAATTATTAATTGGTGTGCAAAAACGCCGTATGAACTAAATTCTCTCACCAACACCGCGAACCACCGTTCAAGTCCTTGACTACTCAAGGTGGCGCCAAATAGATGACTGATTGCGTCCCGATAGCCCACTCATCCACCCTCGGTCCTAGGATTCTTTCTTTCTTGTTCCAAGCAATTCTGCCAGATACACCTCCAGTAAAAGTATCGAAACCACCGGTGTTTCCAACCATATCTGTCGTTATACGCCGTAACAACACCGTTGGTGTCGGTCTGTTGTTTGGATCATATCTCATACAATCCTCCGCAAGATCCCGAAGCGCCTGGCTGTAATTGGCTCTTGGGTGTTGGAAACTCGCTGGTAGCAGCTCTCTCTGTTGGGGGTTCGCAAATTGGAGGTAATGATGTGCTGGTGGCACCAACACAGGGGGGTTGTTTGTGAAGCGCCACTCGGTGTCCCTGGATTCAGATTTTGATCAGTATCATGTCCTTGGAAAGGGCTGCAACATCGACTTTGAGACTTACGGAAGCACTGGCTCCAACCGCATCAAACAGCAGATGAGCAGACCGATGTTCCAAACATTTGTCCTTGCCGAGAGTGTCAAGCCGGGAACCTCCCAACCTCCAACACTCTTTGACAGTTCCTATAACTCCCATCAGTTTCGATACATAAATCTACAGGCTCTACATTTGTTATAATACCGGTGATCCAAAATCTGGTTGCATCGGTTCGAGTAATGCATTATTATTGCGCAATATTGCCCCCGCGGTGAGATAGCGAGAACCCCCAAAATCAGCCAACTAGAACATGTGTCAGCAAGACTAGATTCGAGCTGAAGGGCGACCGTCTTCACGCCTTACCTTAGGCACTGGCCATATTTTAAATCGCTGGGGATCATGCGTTCCTAGAAGGACTTTTTCCAATAGTCAGCTCTCAACCTTTGTCAAGACTAGAACGGAACTCACTATTGCTCGTTGACATATCTCCATGAACAAAGTTGGCATGCTCCATCTCAATGGCGCATTTTGCAAGAGCTTCGAACATCATCCAGATAAATCCTTCCTCGAAGAGTTTGTTGGCCGCCTTGTGTCGTCGAATCAAGTAATAGAGATCGCCATAAGGGCAATACTCAAGGTAGAGCTTGAATCTCGCTACACTGACAGCCGGTTGGTTAGCAAAGGCCTGAGCAATGGGCTGGCCCTGAGTATTGGTCCCATAAGGACCTCTCAGGTCACCATAGCCAAGGCACTCCACCATGAATTTACCGTCGCCAGCGTTGGCGGCCTGCAATCGTGTGAACAGGTCGACGCTTATCTCGTGTTCTCTGGGTTCGGTTCCGACTTGTCCGTTGCGCCAAATGTCGACACGATTCCACTCTGTGAGTCCAGGCACATTTTCCTTCACAATCACTCGATCGATGATTCGGTCACGATCGTCGAGACAACACCAGAGATGCACTATGCCTGATCCACCTTCTGCAAGCGGATCTTCTCCTGAAATGTTCCTAGGCTGTATTGGCAGCCACCGCCCTTGATTCAGAGCGTGTGTCGCGCTTGGAACGGTCGGTTGTACAAAAGTCCATCTCAGGAATGTGTCGATGAGTTTATCCTGTGCACCTTTGAGAAGGTTACCAAAAGCGTGTATGTCGATAGCTGGAATCAGAGGTCTCGGAGCTCGAGCTGGTGCTGCCATGACGTAAAAAATCGTGAGTGGTAAATAGAAGGAGAATAGAACGGTCCACGCACTACAAGCTCACCGAGAGATTATACTGGTACATCGGCTTGTCTTTGCATCGCATCCGGTATTCATTCTGTCGCAAACGGATTTAAACAAAGACGGCTTCAGAATGTATCGACGCTGACGGGTTCTTTGTCTTGACAATGCTGTCGCTGCCGATATCAAAGTGTGCTGCTGATGTTTCTGTCAATGGATCTGACATGACGACCACCTGTATATCAGAAGGCAACATGTTGACTACGACTGTAAAATGACAAGTTTGTAGATGTGGCTTTTATTGTGTCGGCGGTTATAGGGCAGCTGGAATGCAAGGCAGTCGCGCCTTCCAGAAGCATCTTACTTCGCCAAGAAGCCCTGGAATGCTTTCTGATCGATTACGACGTTGCCAACAGCTCTGAGCTTCTTCCTTCCCTCCTTCTGCCTCTCAAGCAACTTCCTCCTTCTACTGGTATCAGCTGCGTGCAACTTTGCCAAAACATCCTTTCGGAAAGGCTTGATGGTTTCACGGGCCACAATTCTTCTGCCAGCGACAGCTTGAATGACGATCTCGAACATTTGTCTGTCAACGTGCTCTTTGAACTTGGTGACCCATTGCTTGCCGATACGCTCGGCTTGGCTGTGATGACAAACACGGGCGACTGCATCGACGGGGATTTTGTTGACGTGTAGTTGCAGTTTGATGATGCTTGACTTGCGCCAACCAGCGTCTTCATAGTCAAGTGAAGCGTAACCCTTTGTCAGACCTTTGAGCTTGCCAAAGAAGTCGTCTACCAGTTGCGCTAGAGGTAGCTCGTATTTCAAGATGACTTGTGTCGATGTGAAGAATGTGAGTTCGCTCTGCACACCTCGGTTGCCCTCGCACAGCTCAATAACCTTGCCAAGATATTCTTCCGGCATTGTGATTGTAGCAAGCACGTATGGTTCCTGCAACTCCTGAACCTTCTGATGCAGAGCATCGGTCTCGGGAAAGTCGTTTGGATTAGAGACGATGGTTTCCTTGCCCTTGGGGTCGATGATCTTGAAGGGTACAGATGGAGGAGTAATGATGATACTCGCTCCATGCTCTTGTCGAAGGCGATCCTCAAAGACCGAGCAATGCAACGTGCCTAAGAAGCCGAGACGCCAGCCTGCACCCAGGGCTTCCGAAGACTCTTTCTGAACGTAGACACTACGGTCGTTGAGCACAATCTGGTTGATGCTGTCCTCGAGATGCTCGTAATTACTTTGATCAACGGGGAAAGCGGCGACGAAAACCATGGGTTTAGGCTCCTCGAAACCAGGTAGCATTTCGACGAGTTTTTCCGAACCAACAGTGGTGTAGGTGTCACCGACCTTGGCATCTTGTGATCGCTTCATGCCAGGATTGAAGTAGATGTATCCGACCTGGCCTGCGCGCAACTTGGTCATAGGTGTTTGCAGAGGATACATGATGCCGACCTCGCCGACATAGTATCTGATACCAGTAGCGAATGAAGTGAGGTGATCGCCGGGCTTGACCTGACCCTGGAAGATGCGCACAAGCAGAATGACACCCTTGTAGTTGTCGTACCACGAGTCGACCAGAAGAAGTCGCAGCGGTTTGTTCTCGTCTCCTACGGGAGCAGGGATGTTCTCGACGACGCTGGGAAGCAATGCCTCGACATTGATACCAGACTTGGCCGACACCAACACAGCTTTTTCTGGGTCCAGTTCGAAGGTATCTCTGATCTGTTCGAGTGCGCGCGGAGGGTCGGCAGAAGGCAAGTCAATCTTGTTGATGACGGGTACTAGAGTAAGGCCTTGGGAAAAGGCAAGGTAGAAGTTGGCGACGGTCTGTGCCTGGACACCTTGACTTGCGTCGACCACTAGTAGAGCTGTATCTTGTTGTCAGCGCGTTGGCTTGAGAAGTCACATCGTACAGTACATACCTCCACCGCAACTGGCGTAACTTCTCGAGACTTCGGCTCTGAAATCTACGTGACCAGGCGTGTCGACCAAGTGCAACATGTAGTCCAGTCCGTTGTGATTGTACAGCATGGTACATGTTTGGGCCTTGACGGTAATGCCTCGTTCTCGCTCGACATCGAGCTTGTCCAGAATCTGAGCATTTCCACCTTTTTCAATGACACCAGTGAGTTCGAGCAAGCGGTCGCTCAAGGTACTCTTTCCATGGTCGACGTGAGCGACGATGCAGAAGTTGCGGAAGCGGTCTATGGGGATGGCGGCGATACGTTTCTCGAGTTCGGATTGCACCTTAGCGACCTGCGCCAGTCTCGAGGGAGTCGTGTGGAAGAGGCGGGCATGATTGACGAAGGGCGCATTGATGTTGCACGCTCCGAAGCGTCTAGGAAGGGCGCGAAAGAAGCATCCTTGCATCTGGTCCTGCGGTCTGCCTGCCCGGGTCTGTCAAGTAGTTGTGTCTGAAAGGTGGTGCTGGACTTGGTGTCTTGCATGTTTGTCGCGTTGCCTTTGTCGCACGGCCCGAAGCTGCCCGACCTCTCCCTCGCTGTCACCACCAAATCCACGACTCGCTAGCCATATACCCGTAATACCTCGCCCTCGACCTTCGCTTGTCTCTATCAAAGTCTTTCGTCAATTGTTCGCCGAGAACTGCTCTTGTCGTTTTCGCTTTTTGTGCAGCTCTCTATTTGTTGCTCCGTCAATCACTGCATCAACAAACAATTCTTTTCCCTTGTGCTATCAACCACTACATCAATCCATCACAGGAGCACCAAAAATAATCATTTGTCATGCCACCAGCAAAGAAGGAGCCCAAAGAGAAGAGCACTCATAAGCTTGCCTTGAAAGGTCCGTATCGTCAGAGAACATAACCTCTCAGAAACTGACCCTGTACAGGCTCTTCCAAAACTGTCACCGAATTTGTACGACTCTCGATAGATCAATCATAAAACAGGAAGACTAACAAGATTACAGTTTGAATATTGCATCAACACTATTCTGTAAGTCGATGTTGTTGACTGCTGTCAGAGTGCTTTGCTGACTGCTGTAGATTTCAACGTGGTGTTTACCCACCGGAAGACTTTACAGCGTAAGCAGTCATGTCCTCTATACACATCGTCTTGCTTCAGTCTCTCACAAACTATACAGAGTCAAGAAGTATGGCCTCAACATGCTGGGTAAGATGACTTCGCTACAAAGTTGGACGATTTCAAAGACTGATTATTCACCACAGTTTCCCAAGATGATCAGGTCAAAGCATACATCAAGAAAATCATGTCACAGCTGAACAAATGGATGCTCAAATCCAAGATCTCAAAACTGATCATAGTCATCACCAGCAAAGAGACTGGTGAGCCCGTCGAAAGATGGCAGTTCGATGTGGGTAACACCCTGTCCTTGTTTCCATACCAATTTGGACTCATCATAATCAGGTGCAAATATTCGGCAAAGAATCAAAAAAGAAAGGATCCAGCAAGACCGTAGATGAAAACGCTGATAGGTACGAGAGTACGCCTGCGTTGGGCTCTTTGAAGTTGCTGACCTTTGCGACAGCACAACCGAGCAAGCAAATGAAAAGACAGATCAGGACGTCCAACAAGAGATCCAGTCCATCTTCCGCCAGATCACAGCTTCCGTCACATTCTTGCCCATGCTTGATGGCAACTGCACCTTCAATGTCCTGGTCTATGCCGACCAAGATTCCGAAGTTCCTCTGGAATGGGGTGACAGTGATGCCAAAGACATCCAGGACGCCGAGAAAGTGCAACTACGTAGCTTCTCCACCAACAACCACAAGGTCGATACACTTGTGAGCTACAGGTATGAGCGTCATCAGAATGTATCATGTCTCGCTTGACCCCTTTACTGATATCTGATACAGATTGGCGGAATGAGCGTTGAGAAGAGGAGACTTCCCAAGTAGAAGGCAAGGTTTGGGCTTCGAGCGTTGAGTATCTTGACATCAAGTGCCAGCTTTCTCGTCAAAAGATAGGTGGGCGATTAGACAACGGTTGAGTCTTTGAGACAACCCGAAAGCAAATTCATCATTGTACGTAGATGACCGTTGGGACATCTTTCACTTCACTACCCCACCTACCTGGTATACCAGTTGATTTCACACTGGCGACTTCCTGGACAAGCAGCTACACTTCATGACAAAAAGAATAAAATCACTGCCCTCACCCTGAAACAAACACCCACAAGTCTCCGTAACAATACGCGAGTCTTCAGCCACGCCATGTCCGCAAAATAATCTCCACAGCGACACAGGCCCTCAGGCTTCAGCCAGTGCGCTGGCATTTCGACAGCACCAAGAGTCCAGCCATACAAGCAGCAAGCTGTTGACGGGAACGCCGCAAAGCATGATTTTTGACGCTTTGAACACGGGAGCGGATGATAGCGAAATTTCAAAAAGGCAGTGCTAAAGCGCCTCAACCTGCATGTCCAACAGAAAAAAAAGGATGCATGACTCTTTCAACAGAAGCGGCTGAGAAAGCAATATTTCAAGATTTTCAACTCATTGCTTTCTTTCAGCTGTGTCCTAGTTTTTTCGCTCCTCATCGCAAAAGCACGAGCATCCATGCACACGAAGGGGGTTGCTAAACCATGCACCATCAGACAAAGTGGAGTGCATCAATTGTATTGACATGCTTGTTGCTATTACTTATCCAATAAACCCAATCGTGTGGGAATAATCACGACAATTGACATGGTTCATTCTCAGGCCGAGGTGATGCATGGAGGATGATCTCCAAGGCACGAGCCGAAACAGAAAGCACAGAGCCCTCGATCATCGCGTGGTCTGCGAATGGAAGGTGGTATTTCTGGGGGAGGTAGATCAAGAGAGCACGTCAAGAATCGCTCGTGGTCGAGTCGGATTACCAGCCTCTCTATATATTCTCTGTATAAGACGGTGTAAGCGTTCGCATAGAACTGTTTGGCAGATGGCCTTATCCAACGTCGAAGCCGAACGGTCGAGAGGAAGAAAAGAGTGAGGAATAGTGGTGAGAAGCCCGCCACTGCATCATGCATAGACTATGAGATGCAACTCAAAATAGCATTCTATGCGGCCAACCTTGGCTCGTTTAGTGTATTTTGGTCAGCCACCAAGAAAGCATGTTCCTGGAACCTGCATAAGTACTCGGTACAACGCAGACTTCTATTCATGTCTGCAGAGATAAAGTGACAGCCAGCGGCAGAGTGAAAGCAAAAACTGATATTGAGAAACCCAACCCGTCGAGCAGGCCTTGATATTTCAGACGACTGTTATATCGTCGCCCAGCCTTCCTGCAAAGACGATCGGCCGGGCCGTTTGGGCAAATGCACGGTTGTGCCGGCGAACACCTGCGAGCTGGAGCTGAGAGAAACATGTCTGAGACATCGACGAGACTCGCCTCGTCATACGCAGCTGAGGAAATGGTCTAGCATTTTAATGTTCTTCTACGTGGCGAAGAGTAGAAGAAAAGCGTTGTGAGGGCCAAACCGTGTGCGGCTAGATAGCGACGGGAGAGTGAACCTTGGTGGTGCGCGCTTGCAATCAAGTTTCGGCATGCATGCGCTTCGCGTGAGGCCGTCGTGCTGCCCGCGCCGCCCCATCCACACTCTGTTTCGCTCCATGGCGCTCGATTCCGTTGAGCACTTCTTCGCTAAGGGCTCCTTCCTGCGAGCTTCATCTCGAGAACCCTGCAAAATGACGAATTTCCACATTATCGCGTGTCAAAGGAAGCGGCGTTGTGAGACCATGAGCGTGCCAGTTCGGAATCTCCGTTCAGCTTATTGTCAGCCATGATGGACCACCGATACGATAGGCGTTGCTGGACCTCCACACTGGGATCTCGCGGATCAGCAAGATGTGAATCAATGATCAGCGTATTCGGCTTCTATCCAGCTCAAGGATGGAGAGCCTCGGCCGTTGGCAGCGCGGAGGATGTGTGATGTGATTGCATGGTGAGCAGTTGAGCGGCAGAGACTCGCCCACTTCTCACCGGACCACTGCCGAATGTCAGGTACGCACCAAGATGATAAGGTTAAGACAGGCAACCGATGTGCATGGCCGTTAGCGTCGCCTGGTCCGCCAAAATAGGACAAGATTTTTCACGCTATTCTCGACCGTGCTGGAGCAAAACCGTTTTGGGATGTTCTGGCTCGGGCGTGTCTGGCTTGGCCTCATGCCTGCTACCGTGGTCTACACTATCAAATGCAATCCGTTGGCGCTACTCTGCCGGACTACTTCTTTACTCGTGTTGCTGCCAACCTGGTCAGGTCTTTCCCTCTCTTTTTCCCATTCTACAACCACTTCCAATCTATCACGACATCTCGAGATCTTCATTGATCCTCATCCTTTCGTTTCGAGCTTGTGACAATATACCAGTCCAAGCAACTACATCAATCATACACCTAGGACGAGAAGTTGACCAAGGGAATCAACTCGACATCTAATCTACTGGAAATTGATTAAGAGGCTTGGCTATAGCCAGCACTACTTTTACCCTAACATCACATCTATTCTACCATAATGGGTCTTAAATCATACCTTGCACCAGGCCGCAAGGCCGACAAGGGCAAGGAGCCCGTCGTCGAGGTTCCCATGAGCGAGAAGGTACACACTGGCACATCAACACCACAACATCTTGCACCGATGTCTGGCGCAGCAACTCCTTATGGATCAAGACCGGTATCTGTCTTCCCTGAGGGAGATTTTCGTAACAACGCAAAGGAGGAGATCAACGACATTAAGTGTGACATGATGGTCAACCACCTTTACAGTCAACAAATGGAATTGCTCTGGACTGCCGGTGGCCACGATGAGGGTGCTCTTCTTAAGAAGTCGAGAGGACAGTATGCTTGCTGCCCTTCAGATCTTGAGAGCGAGCCCAACGGTTTCTTCAAGGCCATCCAGACTCTTAACGTTAGAGTGAGTAAAGCCTCGTCCACATTCTCAGTATACTCGCTAACATCATACCCAGAGTGCCATGACCGTCAACACTCGTGTTATCAAGCTCTTCCTCCACGGAAACGACCGTGCCTTCATCCCCTTGAAGAGCGGTCTCCGTCTCCAAGTCCTCCCTGATATCTCATACCTCCCTCGCTGCGCTAAGCATCAGTTCGCCGCGTTCATCGCCGACCGTGGAATTCTCGTTGTCTGGGACGATGAGCCTAGACATCTCATCAAGCGCGCTGAGGATATTGAAAAGGCCCTCATGAAGATGATTTGGCCTCAAGAAGGTGAGGAAGAAGAGGAGGTCTCAGAGAAGGAAAAGACTGCCGAGGTTAACGTCGACGAGATTGGCATGGACAGCGAAGAGGCAGGTGCATACGAGAAGCCTCGCCGCATCGTTCTTACCCAAGCCATTTGCAATGCTTTGACGCTCTGCTTGATCGTCGTCGTCATGGGTCTTGGTTGGCGTCAAGTTGCCATCGAAATTGGTTATGATGGCAACTACGTCCGTCTGGCCTTCATGGTCTGTCTTCTGCCCCAGATCTGGGTCTCGCTTTTCTTCTTCCAGGCCCTCGTCGGAAACATCTGGCAACTCTTCGGTCCCATCTCTCAACTTACCTCAAACACCAAGTTTTACTCTGGTGTTCCCCCCAAGCGTCTCAATGCCGACCTCGTCACTCTTCCTCACATTACCATTCAATGCCCCGTTTACAAGGAGGGTCTTATTGGTGTCATTGAGCCCACTGTCCACTCCATCAAGGCCGCTATCTCTACCTACGAAATGCAGGGTGGTACCGCTAACATCTTTGTCAACGACGACGGTATGCAGTTGATCTCCGAAGAGGAGGCTCGCGCTCGCCAGGACTTCTACGATGAGCACAACATCGGATGGGTCGCTCGTCCCCGCCACGACCCCAAGGGTGAACACGGTGACGTTTTCGTCCGTCGCGGAAAGTTCAAGAAGGCTTCCAACATGAACTACGCCCTTTGGGTCAGCAACCGTGTCGAGGATAAAATGAATGAAACCCCCAAGCACGCCAACTGGACCAACGAAGACGAGGCTGAATCTTACGTGAAAGCACTCAACGAGGTTGTTGAGGAAGACGAAGGCCGCACATGGGCTGATGGTAACGTCCGTCTCGGTGACTACCTCCTTCTCATTGACTCCGACACTCGTGTCCCTACCGACTGTTTGCTCGATGCCGCCAGTGAAATGCACCAATCTCCTCAAGTCGCCATTCTGCAATACGCCTCTGGTGTCATGAACGTCACCGACAGCTTTTTCGAGAAGGGTATCACTTTCTTCACCAACCTCATTTACACCCAGATCAAGTACGCTGTTGCCAGTGGAGATGTCGCTCCTTTCGTCGGCCACAACGCTATTCTGAGATGGTCTTCCGTTCAGAGCATTGCTTACGAGTGCGAACACGACAACCGCGAAAAGTACTGGTCTGAGGAAACCGTCTCTGAAGATTTCGACATGGCTCTGCGTCTGCAGAATGATGGTTACGTTGTCCGCCTTGGCGGTTATACTGGAGATGGTTTCAAGGAAGGTGTCTCGCTTACCGTTTACGATGAGCTTGCTCGCTGGGAGAAATACGCCTACGGATGTAACGAGCTGCTCTTCCACCCTATCCGCTACTGGCCTACTCGTGGACCTTTCACCAAGCTGTTCCGCAACTTCATCTGCTCTTCTATGCCTCTTCCTTCCAAGTTCACCATCATGGCTTACATCGGTACTTACTACGCTATTGGTAGCGCCTGGCTTTTGACAATCCTCAACTACTTCCTTCTCGGCTGGTACAACTCTTACCAAGATAAGTACTACTTGGATTCCTTCCAGGTCTACCTCGCCATCCTCGTCGTCTTCACCGGTCTCGGTAACGTCGCCCTCGCCGTCCTCCGCTACCGTACCGATGAGTCAAGTCTGTTGCGCGGTCTCATCACCAACTTCATGTGGGTTCCCATGATGACAATCTTCCTCGGAGGTCTCTCTATGCACCTGTCTCAAGCGCTTTTGTCACACATGTTTGGCATCGACATGAACTGGGGTGCCACCAGCAAGGAAGCAGAAAACACCACCTTCTTCAAGGAAGTCGGAAAGGTCATCAAGAACTTCAAGTTCACCTTCATTTTCTGTATCGCCATGGCCGCCGGTATGGTCGTCTGCGCCGTCGCATTGCCTTGGAACTGGCAAATCAGGCAATTCTTCGCCATCTGGCCGCTTGGCACTGTGCTCGTCAGCCATTTCCTTTTGCCCATTGTGCTCAACCCCAACCTCATGTTGTTCACGTGGTAAAGGGTGTTTTTATTTCCTTTCTTCTTTTTTCCTATCTTCTACGTCTTGGATATCATGTTGTGACGGCTATTTATCTACAATCACTTTTCCTTTTTTTCTCATATCAGAGCGATGGCGTTACAACTACCCCCCGAGATCTCGTATAAGAGATATATAGACAGTCGTTTTTTATTATTACTAC
>ERZ794946.679-NODE-679-length-12928-cov-4.515886_pt1 | contig 12928 bp, 12 predicted proteins | sample MGYA00433072_ERZ794946 | MGnify/ENA primary metagenome ERZ794946 (study PRJEB30137, sample SAMN04331413) | food metagenome | isolation source: Y3 must sample point D1 replicate A | place: Australia: South Australia | collected 2014 ...
CCTTCAGTTAGTCACGAGTGAGACGCAGTTCGACATAGGGAGAGGCCGCCGACATCGGTCTTCGCAAATCTAGACCATGATTCACGATTGGACGGCGGTCAAGCCCTCTAGCGGAAAGCGAGAATCAGAAACAAAGTGTACAACAGGTGAAGAGAGACAGCAGAGAGGGGTGATACATGCTTTCATTTCTCATTGTGGCATCGAAGCTATCTTTACTATGCCTAAAGTTCATTTGGTCAACATCAGTTGATAGAAGTCCCACCGATTAACCTCCATCTTCGTGATCACCAAATTCATGTCGTTCAACACAGATCAAACTGGAGAACAGTGATACTGAACTTGGGCACATCCCAAGACCAAGCAGATCCGTTTGCGGAGCTAGCAGTCGACTCAACCTCCGCAGGACGAGGAACAACCTCTGTCTTGTTGCCAACATAGTTGTAAGAGTTGAGGTCGCTGGCAGTGATACTGGTACCGTTGACGCCCGAGTAAGCGCTTGGAATATTGACGCTAAGCGGCACAGTAGAGTTCAAGGTGTTGATGACCTTGAGGTAGATAGCATTCTTCTCCTCGTCTATGCTGGCAGCCCAATACAGAGGGTTGATCTCACCCTCAGTGGCAGTGACAGGCAAGGTCTCGGTACCGCGGTAGTGTGCGAACAGCCACTGCTGCCAATAGCTGGCACTCAGTACGGTGTTGTCATGCAGAGCGTCGTAAGAGATCATATCGGGAGTCCAATTAGTGAAGTTGCGGTTCTGGAGCGAAGGTGCATAAGAGGACATTCTAACAGTGTTAGGATTGCGCTCAGCACCAAGCGCATAGACACCCTCTGCAATGGCGGAAAGAAGACGAGGGTACTGGACATGGACGTCGAGGGGATAGGAGTAGTTGACAATGCCGGAGGGTGTATCGATCTGGATGACCGAGTACTCGCCCAACAAGACGGTGACGCCGGTGTTGTTGGTCTCCTCTTGCCAGTTGTCCCACAAGTCGAAGTTGGCCAGGAACCAACTGGGCTCCTGGTAACCGTGCCAATCCCACATGTTACCATCAGGGATAGAGATGTTGTAGTTGGCGGCGTTCTCATTGAAGGCAGTGCTGATGTAGGTGATATTCGGGTATGCCTTCTTCAGACCGTCATACATGATCTGGAAGCGGTAAGGGTAAGTGACACTGAACCAATCCTCATTACCAATCTCAACAAAATTGATCTTGAAGGGCTCGGGGTGGCCGTCAGCAATACGCTGAGCACCCCACTTGGTCGAGTTGTCGCCCATACAGTACTCAAGCTCGTCCAAAGCCTCTTGCAGGATCTCGGGCATCTGCTCGGGAGGGTACGAGGCACCATTCTGCCCATAGACATCCAGTGAGAAACCAGCATACACGGCGAGAACAGGTTCAATGTTCATGGCTTCAGTCCATTCAAGATACTCGAGCAAACCAAGACCCTGAGTGTTGTAATAGTTCCAATCGCCAACACGACCAGGGCGATTCTGCAGAGGGCCCAAAGTCTCCCACCACTTCCACCTCTGAGCGGGACTATAGCCTTCGAGGTTGTTACCACCCGGGAAGCGCAAGAAGGTCGGGTTGAGATCATAAAAGCCTTGAGCGATGTCAGGACGAAGACCATTCTGGTAACCCTTGAAAGTTTCGGGGAACACCGAAACCAGGTTGAAGTAGAAAGTCTGTCCAGCAACCTGAGCACCATCAAAAGTGATGGCGAAAGTGTTGTTGGCATCAGGCGCAGTTGCATTGGGGTGCAGAGTGGTCTCCAGCTGCTTGAAATCGATGTAGGTAGGTGTGACGTTTTTGAAAGTCGAGCTTGCCCATGTCTCACCCGTAACGTTCGAGCGGAAAGAAACAGTGATGTCGCTGGCATTGCCTTGGGTGTTACGAGGGTAGTTGTTTAGATACCACAGCGAGGTGTTGTATTGCTGAGGGTGAATGTCGAAACCCCACCAGCCAAAGTTTTGGAATCCGACCTCGCCAGTAGCGTTCAACGGGAAGTCAATCTGCAAAGAGGTCTCAAGAGCATCCGAAAGAGGATGAAGGATATCAAGAGTCATGCGAACTCCGTGGCCAATGGGTGCCCAAGCAGTCATGACAGGGTCGAACGGAACGACATCATTCTCAGAATCAGTTATGTAGGTGCCGACGTAGCCATCGAGGGTGGAGATAATTGAGTTGGACCCTGGCTTATATCAGTATTGATGCACAGACGCAGGGTGCTGTTACATACCTTGGAAGGCACGATTGGCGATCATCTCGGCATAGATACCACCATCACCGGAATGGTTGATATCCTCATGCATGATACCATACAGATAGGGAGAAGTAGCATTGCGCTTGCTGGTGTCTTGGGTGTCAATGTGCAGGACGACAGGAGAGTTGTCATTGCGAGTGGCATTGATGTAAGCCTGGTAAGAAGGCAGAGACGAAGAGAGAGCAGTATCATTGTTGAATTGGCGTGGAGCAACATGAGGCAATCTTCTGGCACTGACCATGCCAGCGCCGGCAAGGGCGAGAGTTACGAAACCAAGCATCTTCGTTTGCTTCAACGGCGAAGAACCAAGCTGTCAGTGATGAAACCATAGTGGGCATACTTCTCTCTATTTATTGAACCGCTCGTTATTATCCTTATTATACATGGCCAAGAGAGGTTTCTCCGCACAAAGGTGAAAGCATGCGTAAACACTCCATCAGTTCTCATGGAGACCATGTCATCGAGCATGCGAGCAAAGCATGACCCCCACCGGACAGCGTGGTTCCTGCAGACGAGAGGTTGGATCCACCAATGATAGCACCGGAAGTGCTGGCATAGTGCTCCTAGCTCGTCAAGATCGGGATACCCGAAAGCCAAGCATACCCCACTGCCCCATGCGGGGTCTCCTCAAGTCGACCTACATCAACGGCTAAATGCAGATCCTATACCAAGCCGATTGAAGCACATCTTGGAACAGATCAACGGGCAAATAGGGTTTGGCACATCGAATACTGGCTTGGAAACAGGTTACGGCAAGCTGGGCGCAGCATCGGGACACATCCTTGCTCAATATCCATGACCTTAACCGCGATGTGATGGCCGCGATATGTATGAACAGCACAAGCATCTCGGCTTGCAAGGATGCACAGTGGCGAGACAGGAATTGTAGTATGCAGGTCGGCTCATTTGCTCCACCAATGTCCCGGATCTTTCTTGTTTTGACCTCTTCGGCCTGTTGACGAGCTGGCAGTCCCATTGGCCTGAGGCTTTCGCGCTCCATCACTACCCATCAACTTCTTCCACAATTCTGCGATCGGAATCCGTTTTGCCGGGAGCATACTATACTGTAGGCTGTAGAGACTCTTCCGATGGATTGGCGGAACGAAGCGTCCTGTGAAGAGGCACAAGAAAACACTGGGCGAAAGGTAGTGTTTGCGGATGCGATATGCAAGTTGCGAGTATTGAGAGAAGGTCTCTGAGAACGGTAGAGGTACCGACTGTGAGATGTCAACAATCTAGACGACCACGCAAACCGAGTACTGGATTTCATTACCTGTAATTGTATGTGCGCAGTAGGTGCAATATCTGGTTTCACCGAACCATGCTGATGCGGAGAATCGAATGCAAGAGGGGTATCACGAAGTTCAAAGCGTATGCCACCTATCAAGATAGTCAGAAGAATGTCCGGATACCTGTGGCTGATGTCCTCTTACCTGGTAAGCGCCGGGAATCTTTGATCCTCAGCATGAGTGCGAAAAGAGGGAAATGGTTCAGACAAGCCAGCCATGTGTCTAAAGCAGCCTTGAAAGCAATTATACCCATACGTGCGCCCGCGAAAGTCGCATAGAAGACGCCAATTGTAGGAAGCAAAAATGTCAAAAGTGCGAATAAAATCGTACCCAAAAGCAGCTGATCCAGATCGTAATCGCATGAATCGATGCGATTGCGAAGAACATTCCGTTTCTTGCCACGGAAAAGATGGAAAAGCGAGACTATTATGGTGAGCTGCCAATTGTATATGCGGGCCGAGGCGATGTAAAAAGCGTAAACATGAATGGTCAAAACAGAGAGTAGATCCGAGAAGAGTGAGATAGGCATGCTCGCACCGGCAAAGCTTGAGAAGCCTATAACCCGAATAACATGAGGGAGTAAAGGGCGTATACTTTGCATACACTCGGCCCAGTAATCGATGATCCAGAGAAACAGGTCACCAAGAAACTGTGCCAGATCTTCGTTGAGCTTCAGACCACCAGGGTATCCCATCAGCCAACAAATCATGCGCTGAAGGCCTTCTATGAACCAGGAATCGACAATGGATTCGACTTGGCCAGCAACATAGTCTGAGTTTTCGATGATGTATGAGCCGATAGCAATCCCAATGATTATGTCGTTTGCCACGAGCCATAGACTATTGTAGAAGCGGATGTATTCGGGATGGCTGTTTGTGACGCTTCCCCAGTCGGTGCGTCTCTTGCGTAGAGTTAGATATTGGATTGGCCAGTAACAGAACTGCTGCAGACGTATGTCAATCTGCTGTGCTGTGGCTGATACATCTTTGAGGGCAGCTGAATCCGGGATGGGGCGCCACTCGAGAATTCTCAGCCAGGCTTCACCAGCTATACGATGGCCGACCAAAGCCAGCACTAGCAACTGCGTGACGACAGGATAGACATAGGCGAAGAATGCATGGTGTACACCATACCTAGTGTAGTCCCAAAGATCGGCTGCCGACTCAGCCATGCGCTCGCTCACACTCATGCTACGTCTCGTGCGTGAGCCAACAAAGCCAATGTTTTTTCGAACTAGCTCGTCGATCTCATATGAGCAATTGATCTGATTCAATATCACAGGGAGGACAAGTTCCTTCGAGGTACGTGCATGGTGGACAACAGTGTGCATGCGCAATTTGTCGACAAGCTGTTGCTTGCGTGCCCGGTCGATCGCTTCATCTGCGCCAAAGCCTTCAGCGACTGTTTTGCCTGCTCTTTCTTGTGCATCCGATAAGGTAAGGGGTATCGGCGAGAGCGACAGATATTGCATACGGTGGGGATTGGGGCGATCGAAGGTAACGATCTGAATTGAGATTGAAGGTGCGCCAGGGCAGTGTACTTGAGGGATGGCGTGGCGTTGGGTGTAGTACAACTGAATTGACGAAGGGTCGAAGTTGAGCGAGGGTGCGCGTTCTGGATTCAGTGTTCCAAGGACCTGCAAAGGTAGGCGGCCACATCTGTCAAGTATGCGATCGATAGGGTGGGGACTGCCATGAAAGAGACGACCCGATTTGAGGGTATTCCCAACGGCATGCGCCTATGTCTTGGTCAGCAAGAGTGTGATCCGAAGCTGCCATCTAGACTGACATCGACTTCGCGCAGGATGGCCACAACGACCATGTCCAGATCCGAGTTCCTCCATCCTATAATGACGCCTGCCTTGTCGGAGCGAGCAATGTCGGTCGGCCAGAAGATGCGCATCAAGCCATTTGGAGCGATCATGAAGGCCTAGAAAGAGCCTCTCCGTTTCAATTGTTCGCGCGCCGAAAGACCTAGAGCTGGACGAGGATGCTTCAGACTGTCAGGAGGGCTTCCTGCCGAGGACACGATTGCACTGACTATATCACTCTCTCTAGCAGCTATGCGCTCGATTGGTACGATCAGGACGATGAAGAAGATGGTAAGGACCAGGAAGGCTTTTAGCGACCGAGTCTGCGCATCGCATTAGCTGTGCACTGGCAGAGGTAGACGGGTTCAGAGACGCACAATAACACCGTGGTCCCAGGCAAAGATGGCCAGTTCATACAGCCGGGTGACGAGATCCCAGCGAGCGGTGATATACCCAGCTACAAAGATGCCAAGCGTGAGGACGGAGAATGGGTGCATGAATTGCCTCGCTCATGACCAGAGTCGATGTCTATATCGCGAATGATGCGCGGCCTCTTGGCAGCCAGGAGAGCTTGTCGAGTAGGTGAAGCGGTGCAGGACGGATGAAGAGATGGGTCTCAGCAGTAGGACATGACGACCAGCGAGCCAAAGTTCGTCTGGAAATTGCCTTTCTCCCTGTCAGCGTCCAGCCGCGCAATCGTCGCTCTCGTGCTGCTTCCTTCCAAAATGACGCCCGCTACAACTTCCACCCACTGACCCTGCCGACGGCCCGTGCTCCCATGCAAACCTCTATCCAAAAGCGGAAGCAGCGAATCGCGACAAAATCCCTTGTTTGCTCTGCCACGTTGACCATATTATCAGCCACGGACAGAAGAACTTGTATGTTCCAAAACTAGCAAGTCGAAGGTCGTGCTTGACGCTTGCTGTTCGCTTTGTCGGATCAAGTCACTCGCTTGTCAATCTACTCCGACTATGCTTGATATTATGCAACAAGCCTATTAATTTTGCAACATCAAGCTTCGACTATCAACTTTGACAAGTACTATATAATCTCATGTTCGGTCGCGTTCAGCACGGCCAAGGAGGTGGCGGTGGTGGTGCTAGAGTGTGCTCTTTCTATCAACAAGGCAGATGCAAATTCGGAGGTGCGGCTAGTGGTTACTCTTCTCTTCCTGCGTATTACTGATCTCATCCAGACAACTGTAAATTCGAGCATCCTGGCGCCAATAAACCTCAAGACACTGGAAATCGCTTCCAGGCGCTAGGAAACAACTCCTTTGGCCAGGGAAACCGCAACAATCAAAGGCCACCTGCTCCAGGACGAGGAGAGCAATACAATAGCCAGAATTCGTAAGTTTTGGAGGCAATTCAATCAAATCTCTGGATTGTGAAGTGCCATACTCGGCGACATTCAACCTGCAATAGAATACTGACATCTGCACAGCTACGCGGTAACGAAAGAGGGAATCGACGGCGATCTCAGAAGTGAGAGGCCCAAATGGCCGTTCTCAGCTTATGGTCCTGGCAGAGACGCACCATTACAGCTCTTTGGCGGATTTCCACTAGAACAGAGCCCTGAGGAGATGCGAGTGCTTTACTACCAAGCGATAACGAGCGGTAATCCACAACCTGCTGTAAGTGACACAGGCTTTAGCTGCTCTTAAAAATGCTAACTCGGACCTTCTCATAGATTCAAGGTGAACAGGAGCTTATCACACAGACAAATCAGCAAATAGAAAGAGCCCTTGCTGATCTGGACGGTGCGGTAAGGTACATTCTGGACGGAGAGAACCAACATCCAAACCGCATAGATGGGTGCCAGGCCGCTGTCGGAAACGTCTTCCACAAAGGTCGGAAACTCAACTCAAAGTTCTCATCAACCGCCGCGCCTGCCGCAGCGAACCCGCCAGCCCAATCGGGTGGATTTGGTCAACCTTCTGCGATGGGTGGTGGTGGTGGAGCTTTTGGTCAACCTTCAAATCTTGGAGGTGGTGGTGGCTTTGGCCAACCATCCAACCTTGGGCAGAAGCCCAACCCATTTGGACAGTCTGGAAATGTGCCCGCGGTGGGAGGATTTGGTTCTGCTTCAACTCTTGGTCAAAAACCAAGTCCCTTTGGACAACCAGCTGCCGGTGGGTTCGGTCAAGCGTCCAACTTGGGAGCAAAGCCAAATCCCTTTGGACAGCCGGCAGCACAAGCAGGTGGGTTTGGACAACCTTCAGCGCTCGGCCAAGGAAGTGCGTTCGGACAACCGTCTGGTGGTGCACAACCAAGCCCATTCGCTCAGGCAGCACAGCCTAATCAAGCGCAACCATCTCCATTTGCGCAAGCTGGCCAGCAAGGAGGAGGCTTTGGTCAGGCATCGGTTCTAGGCCAGCAACAAAAGAGTGCTTTTGGACAGCCTTCTGGTTTGGGTCAGCAACCTCAGCCCGCATTTGGCCAGCCATCAGTACCTTCTCAACAAAACACCGCTTTTGGTCAATCCTCAGTGCCAGGTCAGAACTCGGCTTTCGGACAACCTTCAGCATCGGGTCAGCAGACATCAGCATTCGGACAACCATCAGCGCCTGCACAAGGGACACCGGCATTTGGCCAAGCGCCAGCACCTCTACAACAAAACAGCACATTCGGGCAGCCAGCAGTGCCCGCAGCACAAAACGGGGTATTTGGACAAGCTTCAGCTCCAGCACAGCAGCAAAATGCCTTCGGACAGCCACAAACCAATCAGCAGCCACAACCATCTCCCTTCGCGCAAGCAGCGGCCAAACCGAGTCCATTCGGACAGCCTTCGCAGCCGGCAAACGGTCAGGCGGTCAAGCCGAATCCGTTTGGCCAACCTTCACAACCAGCGAACAACCAGGCAGGCGGTGCATTCGGTCAAGTGGCTCCGGCACCACAACCAGAACAGCAACAGCAGTCATATGCTGAGCCAATGCCTCAAGGTGAATGGATCACTCGCCATGCCAATGGGGCGGTTCGAACCTTCAAAGGTGCAGCGGTACAGTATGTCGCCATCGGAAAAGAGGGAGAGCAGACGCAAGAGCCACACTACAGGGATGCAAATGGAAACATGGAAAGAATCTGGCATCCAGAAGGCAACGCATCATTCAGGGCAGAGATGGAAGCACCAGCAGAGGCTTACACGACTGAGCATGAAGCGGCGTACAAATTCATGGCCGAACAGGGAACATTCAAGGACGGCATCATGCCAGAGATACCACCAAAGTGCGAATGGATTAGGTGGGATGTGTAGAGAAGATTACACAAGTCCAAAATGTAGTATTAGATAAATGGCTTATCATGCGGAACAGTTCCGCATGAGGCACGAAGTTACTAGACAAGATCAAGGAAACTTGAATGCTCTGCCTCTTTCACAGGATAACGATTCATGTCAAACAGTGAATGCGAAGGTCAGGATCACACAGAATCGTACCTCGTCTTATCATCGTACGACAATGTGAATAGGGGGACATCTCCGATGACGGGGAAGGTGTTTCAAGAGGCCTTGGCCAAAAGTGGTGATGAAAGATCCCCACACAAAATGAACTGGACTTGTTGATGTCACGAACTTTTGAAGAATGGAAGTACGACGACGGCTACCTCGTGAGAGGTCCTACGTGCACGAACGACAAGAGACCGCTCCAGTTCCGGATATCACAACTGCCAACACTGGATACGGCGTGGTCAATGGCTTGCTGGCGCTACTTGGCTACCTGGTCCAACTCCTGAAGTCAATCGTCTATGGAGTCCCGGAGAAAGATGTACGACAAAAGGAAGATGTAGACGAAGACAAGAGCAGTGAAGAGACGGTTCTGCTAGGACACATGCGTCGTGGGGTGATAGCGGTTCATGAACGGCGTCGCAAGAGAAGCACAGCTTTAGTGCTGTCTAGCAGTCGCAATGGAGAAAGACCTTCTGCACTCGAGCACGCTGCTGCCGCCTATGCCTTCCTAGCCTCGGAGACACATCCCAGACTCCTCGGGTTTGTGACTTGCATCTCTCCCAAGCAGACTCTCACTAACCAGGTGCACAGCTGCCTCTCCCCAGGTCCGCCCATCATCCTCGAACACGCTCCTCTAGGCACCGTCCACGCTCTCCTCTCGACTACTTCAACCTACCCATCTCTAACCCACCCTTCAATCCCCGCCAAACGCTCCACACTCGCCCTCCCCCTCTCATGGCTCCTCCAAACCTCCTCCGCCCTCCGCTTTCTCCACGATCAAAAAGTAACCCACGGCGCCATCTCTCCCTCATCCCTCTACCTCCGCTCCGACATGTCAATCGCAGTCGCCGATTTTACAAAATCCACAATCAACGGCCACAACAACGGTATCCCCACCCGCAAGCCGCAAGAATTCGCTTTCCCAGTCGACGCACTCCGCTACGATTACTTCGACGGCGAACTATCCGCAAACTCCCAAGCCCTGGGTCTCGCAATCGACGCTTTTGATTTCGCTACTTTGGCATATAAGCTATTGGTCAGGAAACAACCGGATTGGAAGCTTCCCACTGGCAATGGAACTTGGGCGTTGGAAGAATTGCACGAGGCTTTGGATGAAGCTGCGCCCGAGTTGGGGGATGAGATTGTGGTGGGTTATGTGGTTAGGGATGCGTGGTGTTTGGTTTATGAGGAGGGAAAGACTTTGCAGGAGGATGTCGTGCATGCGTTGTTGAGGCATGGCTTCCAAGTCAGAGGAGATGAGGTTTTGGGGGTGAGGGAGGCGGTCAGGGGGTTTGCTGAGAGCTATACGCCTTCTTGGAGGTTTGAGAAGTGATAGAGTGAGTCTATGTGTAGTCCTAACGATACCTGTAGTCCATGCTCAAACAATGGACCTCCTCAAAAGGAAAATATCTTCATGCTGTGACGTGCATTGCGTCTCAAACGTGTATTAAACTTGGATACAGAAACTTGAGCAAAAGTGATAGGAAAATTGAACCATTACGACTACTCATACCCCTCTACCAAGTCTCAGCAGGCAACAGACTATCCCCCCTCGACCTCCTATTCCTAAACACCGGATACGCAGAACTAGTCTCACTAATCTGTCTACTACCCCTCCTCGCCCTAATCGTATTCATATACCCATTAGCCCAAACGTCATTGCCGAAAACATCATCGATATCATCCATCTCGTCCAACACACTCTGCGGCGGCTCTTCATCAAACACATTACCCAGATCCGCATGCGCGCCAAAGGATTCCCAGAAATCGAGGAAGGCGTGGCGGCGACGGGGTCCTTGCTTGGAACTGCGTTGCCAGAGATATCTGCGTTCGTAGAGGGCGATGGCTAGCAAGAGAGGTGCGTTAAGGATGCGCACGGCGGTGACGTTTACTTTGTGGAACCAACGTGGGGTGGTGAGGAATTTGATGGGGAGGAGGATTATCAATGCGGCAACATTGAACGGAGGGCGATAGGCGAACAGAGTATCCGATTTCACACCTTCGAAAGTCAGGACTGCACGTCTGAATTGAATCTCGGCTGTGGCATTCTTTGCGAGGTTGGAGTAGGTGTTGCTGAGGATGGAGACCAGGATGGTCAGGAAAAGTGTGTTTCCGATGAAGGCGAAGAGGATCATGAGGAAAGGTCCGAGGAAGCCGTGGATCTCGACACTCTTTGTGATGCCGGTGCCGTCGAGTCCGAACCAGATCCACAGCATCCATTTGGAGATTGTGAAGAAGCTGTGAGCGACGTAGCCTTCTTGACTTTCGCTGAGCCAGCGCATGGCGAGCAAGAAGCCGCCAAAGCACCACACAGTGACTGCTGTAAGGAAGGTGAAATCTCCCATCATAGTCCTCAGGGCAATGAACAGCATGTTCTCGGGCATAAGGCAGAATGCTAGTCTTGGCATCAGGATGGGTGCTCCCAATGACAAAATGTCGAGTGCTTGTTTGCCGACGGGTCCAGAGTTGGTCCTCAACCCGTGCATGCGTACTCCGAAATAAGCCAAATAGATGATAGAGAAGATTATGTCCATGAAGGCCCACAAGTTCTCGGTATGCACTGACCATCCATGCTCTAGAACTGACGCGAGTTCTTCAAGCACCCAACCAGAACCGTAAACACAAAAGATGAGCTCTACTGTCGTGAAGTGCAAGTGGCCGGGTCCTATCTCCTTTGCCTTGTTGAACATGGTGAGCAGATAGAGACCAAATAGCACCAGGAATTGGCCAATCTCAATGACCTTGCGATTGCGAGGGACAATGAGACGATATTGGTTGAGAATAGGCGCTTTGCGAGGGTCGTACAGAGAGATTCTACGGTTCTTGTAGCGATCCGGAAGAATGTCGATGAAAGCCGTCGGTGTATAGATAATACGCCCCCTGTAGACAGCATCGACAATCTTCTGGCAGGCGGATGCTGCCAAAAAGCTCTTGGACTCGGAGATAATGGCGACCTCAAGCGCAGTCAAGACACGCTCACGTCCAGACTGGAACCAGCCTTCCGCGAGAGCGGAATGAGGCCTTTTGCCACGATCAACTGAGGGTGGAGCATTCTGGAATGGTTCGAAGCCAGATACCAGCACGTTTGCAAGTGCCAAAAGTCCTTCTCGGCCACTGTGGTCTTCGTCAAACCGGCGCAGGATTCGACTGGCCAGGACCTCGCATAGATTGGCACGTGTGACATTGACAGTCTGGTGGTGGGCTTGGAACGATTGTTGGCGAAGGAATTGTACACGATTGACCAGCAGACACCAAACTGGTCTATTGTTAGGACAACTTTGGGCACTCGGTCTCTTTTTACTTACCTATTGATACGTCGTCAGGATCGTACAGGTGGTCAAGCAAGGGTCTGACGACAGCGGTATTCATTCGTGGACTCTTGAGCTGATCAAGACTGTAGGGATCGTCTGCAAATTGTTAGTACGCTGCTGCGTACCGTATAGTCAAGATAGTGTACCAATGCATGCAATTACCAGTCTTCTGATTCGGTGAATGGTCGTATATACAGGAAGTTGTCTATGAGGATTGGGCTGCCAAGGTATGCTGTCCTTGCGAGGAGGGTAACAACCATCGTCATCCGCTGGCTCATCATCGTCGTCAAGAAGTTGTTGTTGTTCTTCGCGTGACATAGCAAGCCTCACGGCTTCGCTGATGCTACGAGAAGATTGTTCTCTCGCGGAGAATCTGTCCGGCAATGATGGTCGAAATTGTTCCGGCGAAGGAGTAGTCATTGTGATGTGCTTATCGCCATTTCCATTGAACTGGTTGGACGATTCGCCAGTATTATCATCGTTGAGCGGCGGCGACTGGCTGCGGTCACGGTAACCAGGACTCACGAAGTCTGGTGCAAGGTTATACTGAATTGCACTCGGACTCGGACTAGGGCGATCATCCATCTTTGCAACTGTTATGCGCCCGTTGCTCAATGGCGCGAAAATATGGTTGATGATGATGTTTTTGTTCAAATCGCATAACCTTTGCTTGCTTGCCGTGATGACATCAAAACGTCAAAGCTTTTGTCACAGCCGAGATGAAGAGACGTTGGCTTCAGCTGTTAGCAACAACAAACCCGACACGGCTTGGAGCTTCGCGTCTCGAGCTCTCAGAGGCTTTTATTCTCAACTG
>ERZ794946.680-NODE-680-length-12895-cov-4.465810_pt1 | contig 12895 bp, 13 predicted proteins | sample MGYA00433072_ERZ794946 | MGnify/ENA primary metagenome ERZ794946 (study PRJEB30137, sample SAMN04331413) | food metagenome | isolation source: Y3 must sample point D1 replicate A | place: Australia: South Australia | collected 2014 ...
TCTCGTTGTCTTTCTTTGCTTGACTTGACTTGTTGATTGATTCGAGATGAAGTTCCAAAACATCCTCGCCGTTGGCCTTTGCGCCGCTGTTTCCCGCGCAGACGTGCTTGAGGACCTTGAGGACTCCGCCGTCGATGCTTCGTCCTCTGTTGCTTCAGTCGTCGAGTCTGTGACTTCGTCGGCTATCAGCAAGCCTACCTTCACCCCTACTTCTCTGAAGGCTCCTTTCCTCGAGCAGTTCACCGACGACTGGGAGTCAAGATGGCAGAAGTCTGAGGCCAAGAAGGAGGGCACCGAGGAGGAATGGGCCTACGTTGGTACCTGGAAGGTCGAGGAGCCTTCCGTCCTCCGTGGTATCGAGGGCGACAAGGGCCTGGTGCTCAAGGATAAGGCCGCTCACCACGCCATCTCCGCCAAGTTCCCCAAGGCCATTGACAACAAGGACAAGACTCTGGTTGTCCAGTACGAGGCCAAGTTCCAAGGTAAGCTTGAACCACCACCATGATGACTGAGAGAACGAAACTGACACGCTTCATAGCTGGTCTCGAGTGTGGTGGTGCCTACATGAAGCTCCTCCAGGACAACAGCGCCCTTCACGCCGAGGAGTTCTCCAACGCCTCCCCCTACATCATCATGTTCGGTCCCGACAAGTGCGGTTCCACCAACAAGGTTCACTTCATCTTCCGCCACAAGAACCCCAAGACTGGCGAGTACGAGGAGAAGCACCTCAAGAACCCTCCCATGGCTCGTATCAGCAAGCAGACCTCCCTCTACACCCTGATCGTCCGCCCCGACCAGAGCTTCGAGCTCAAGGTTGACGGCACTTCCCTCAAGAACGGTACCCTCCTCGAGGACTTCACTCCCTCGGTCAACCCTGCCACCGAGATTGACGACCCTGAAGACAAGAAGCCCGCCGACTGGGTTGAGGAGGCCCAGATCTCCGACCCCAAGGCCAAGAAGCCTGCCGATTGGGATGAGGAGGCTGCTTTCGAGATTGAGGACACCGAGGCCGAGAAGCCCGCTGACTGGCTCGAGAACGAGCCCCTCCAGATCCCTGACCCTGAGGCCGAGAAGCCCGAGGACTGGGATGACGAGGAAGACGGTGACTGGATGCCCCCGCTTGTCCAGAACCCCAAGTGTGACGAGGCCTCTGGCTGTGGTCCCTGGAAGGCTCCCATGAAGAGAAACCCTGAGTACAAGGGCAAGTGGTCTGCTCCTCTGATCGACAACCCCGACTACAAGGGCATCTGGGCCCCCAAGAAGATCGCCAACCCTGACTACTTTGAGGACAAGACTCCCTCCCAGTTCGAGCCCATGGGCGCTGTGAGTTCGACCAAAATTTGCCTTCATGAACATGGAACTAATGATTTTACAGATCGGCTTTGAGCTTTGGACCATGCAGAACGACATCCTCTTCGACAACATCTACATCGGTCACTCCGAGAAGGATGCCGCTGCCCTCGCCAAGGAGACGTTCGAGGTCAAGAGCGCCGTTGAGAAGCAGGAGGAAGAGGCTACCAAGCCCAAGAAGGATGAGACCAAGGACACGCCCAAGTCCCCCATGGACCTCAAGTTCGCCGACGACCCCGTCCTCTACGTCAAGGAGAAGCTTGACCTCTTCATCACCATCGCCAAGCGTGACCCCATCCAGGCAGTACAATTCGTTCCCGAGGTCGCTGGCGGTCTCGCTGTTCTCGTTGTCACCATCTTTGCCCTCCTCATTGGTGCCATCGGTGGTGGTGCTGCTGCTGCTCCCAGCAAGGACCAAGTCAAGGCCAAGGCCGAGCAGGCCAAGAAGGCTGCTATCGACACCAAGGACCAGGCTGCTGAGGCTGTCAGCTCTTCGGCAAAGGCTGCTAAGTCCGAGGTTCAGCAGAGAAGCGGTGCGGCCAAGTCGTCTTAGATTGAGGCTTGGGCACCAATGGCTCACTGAAGCTAGGAAGAAGATTGAAGCGATTTGAAAGGATTCGAGAATTACTATTACCCAGCCGGAAAGGCTACGTTTTGCTAGTTGAATGCTGTAAAAGTTGAATGAACTTGAGCTATGACATGTTACACCTTGATCTTCCGTTGATGCAGATGTAAACGTATCCATAGGTTGGTGTCTAATTTATATTTGCCGTGGGTCAAAGGTGAGTGGTTCATTATTGTCGTGATTTCGGTAGAGACAATCAGATGGCGGATGATCAACGGCAAAAGCTTGGCAGAAAGCGACACGTCTCGACGCGTCGACTGTCGGGAGCGTGTCAGCAACCCACTTTCTTGCAATTCATCACCGCCGCTCGTACATAGATGCCGCGCATTGTATGAGCTGCGACCATGCATATCAAACAGATCATTATCCAGGGCTTCAAAAGGTATGTCTGACCATGGTTCGCATGTCGTGGATTCCTCTTCTGACACGATGCGCCAACAGCTACAAGGACCAGACCGTCATTGAGCCTTTCTCGCCCAAGCACAATGTCATAGTTGGTCGCAATGGCTCCGGAAAGAGCAACTTCTTCGCCGCCATCAGATTCGTCCTGAGCGATGCATACACACAGATGGGTCGCGAAGAGCGACAAGCTCTTCTTCACGTATGTTCAGTGTCCAGTGTTCAGCGCCCTCCATTGCGCGACTTGTCCTCTGACACCTGTATAGGAAGGTTCGGGTTCAGCAGTCATGTCGGCCTACGTAGAGGTCATCTTCGACAATACCGATGGCCGTTTCCCCACTGGAAGAGAAGAATTGGTCCTACGCAGGACGATCGGTCAGAAGAAGGATGAATACTCGCTCGATCGCAAGAATGCCACCAAGGCCGATGTCATGAACCTCCTCGAATCTGCTGGTTTCTCGCGCTCCAACCCATACTATATCGTTCCTCAAGGACGTGTCACCACTCTCACAAACATGAAGGACGGCGAACGTCTGAACCTGCTCAAGGAAGTCGCTGGTACTCAGGTCTACGAATCGCGCAGAACCGAATCTTTGAAGATTGTCACCGACACAGACAACAAGCGCGCCAAGATTGACGACCTCCTTGCCTACATCCGCGAACGTCTAGGCGAGTTGGAAGAGGAGAAGGAAGAACTCAGGGCATACCAAGAAAAAGACCGCGAACGACGTTGTCTCGAGTACGCCATCTACCGCAACGAACAAGAGGAGGTCGCAGACTGGTTGGCCAGAATCGACGAAGAACGCCAGAACGACGTTGTTGGATCAGATGAGCACAGCCAGGACTTCCTTCAGGGCGAAGAGGACTTGAAAGAGATGGATAGCCAGATCAGCCGACTGAAGCAGCAGATTGACTTTTTGAATCTGGACAGACAGCAACTCGAAGACGAGCGCAAGGAGGCTTCTCGTGAAAAGGCAAAGGTCGAACTGGACGTCAAGGCTCTTACAGATGGGCAATCTTCCGCCCAGGCCGCGAGAACTCGTCACGCCAATGATTTGCAACAAGTTCGTGCTCAAATCGAGCAGCGTGAAGCAGAGTTGGCCCAGATCCTTCCTCAATATAACGCTCAGAAAGAACAGGAGGCCGCCATCAAGAACCAGCTCGCCGAGGCAGAGGGTCAACGCCAAAGACTGTATGCTAAGCAAGGACGTCAGACTCAATTCCAGAGCAAGCGCGACAGAGATACTTGGCTGCGCAAGGAAATCGCCGAAATCAACGTTGCCTTGGCCACGAGGAAGGCCATCGCTATGCAAGCATCAGACGATGTCGCAGAGATCGAGGATGAGATCAAGGCACTGGAATCGGAGATCGCAGAGTTGCGGAGCCGCATTGACAATCGTGGTGACGAGACACAGAGCATGGCAGCCGACGTACAGAAAGCCAAAGATGAGCGAGATCGTCTCATGGACCAGCGCAAGGAGTTGTGGCGCGAAGAGGCCAAGCTCGACTCAGTCATCACCAATGCTCAGCAAGAGCTTGAGAAAGCGGAGCGTTTCCTCTCACACATGACAGACCAGAACACAAGTCGAGGACTGAAGGCCGTCCGTCGTATCGCTCGCGAACACAACATCCCTGGTGTATACGGTACCCTTGCTGAGCTGTTCGAGCCTACGTCAGACCGCTACAAGACTGCCATCGAAGTGACTGCCGGAAACAGTCTTTTCCACTACGTAGTCGACACCGACGACACAGCTTCGAGAGTGCTAGAGATCTTGCAACGAGAGAGATCAGGAAGAGTCACATTCATGCCGCTCAATCGTCTGCGACCAAGACCAGTCAACATTCCCAACGCGGCCGATGCTGTACACCTTCTGACAAAGATCACATACGAGAAGAAGTACGAAAAGGCTTTCGAGCAGGTCTTTGGCAAGACCATTGTTTGTCCCAACCTTGCAACAGCTTCACAGTACGCTCGCAGTCACGGTGTCTCAGCCATCACACCAGAAGGTGACCGTGCAGACAAGAAGGGTGCTCTGACTGGTGGTTTCCACGATCCTAGATCATCACGTCTGGATGGTGTACGACAGGTTCAAAACTGGCGCACGGAGTACGAGAAGCATCGCAACCGTGGTGACGAGATCCGTCGCGAGCTCGAGGCACTCGATCAACAAGTTACAAGAGCTGTCAGCAATCTTCAGAAGATTGACCAGAAGCGTCTGCAAACAGAAAACAGCTACGGCCCTCTACGCCAAGAGCTCCGCAACAAGACCAATTCACTGCAAGCCAAACACGAAGAGCTCGAGAAGAAGCAACGCTCTCGCGACAATGTTGAGCTTGCAGCGAGACAACTCGGAGAGCAAGGTACTGCTTATGGAACCGAGTTGACCACAGAGTTCAGAAAGGCACTTTCAGCAGACGAAGAGCGCCAGTTGGAGACACTCAGTACATCCGTGCAGAACCTCCGTAAGCAATTCTCAGATTTGAGCTCAACTCGTTCCGAGCTTGAAGGTCGCAAGGCAAGTCTGGAGGTCGAGCTCCGTGAGAACCTTCGTCTCCGTCTTGACCAGCTCCAAGCCCAAGATGCTGAACTTGGCGCTGGTGGTGTTGCAGGTGGCAACGCACGTCTCGGCGAGAGACAGAGAGAACTTGAACGTGCAGATGAAGCTTTATCGAATGTTATGAGCAAACTCGAAGAAGCAGAAGCGTCACTCGAACAAGCACAATCTCAACTCACAGAGGCAAACACATCCCGCGAAGAGAAGCAACGCCAGCAAGAGGAGCTTGCCCGCTTCATCTCCAAGAAGAAGAGATCGATGGAGAAGAACACTGCCAAGCGCGCCACTCTCAAGGAGAAGGAAGAGGCTGTTGGCATCAGCATCCGCAACCTCGGCGTCCTCCCCGAGTCCGCCTTCCAAGAGCCCTACACCAGCATGAATTGGGACAAAGCAGCCAAGAAGTTGAACAAAGTCAAGAACCTTCTCAAGGGTTACGGTCATGTCAACAAAAAGGCTTTCGAACAGTATAACTCCTTCACCCGCCAACGTGAGAGTTTGGAAACACGTCGCAAAGAGCTCGAAAACTCACTCTCGAGTATTCAAGAACTCATCGATGTGCTTGACCAACGCAAGGACGAAGCCATCGAGCGCACCTTCCGCCAAGTCAGTAAGGAGTTTGCACGCATCTTTGAGAAACTGGTTCCAGCCGGAAAGGGACGCTTGGTCATCCAACGCCGCACCGACCGCATTGCCCGTGGCGAGAACGACGAGGAAGACAGCGGTGAAGATGGCGAAGGCAGAAAAGATGGTGTCGAAAACTACACAGGTGTCGGTATCAGTGTCAGCTTCAACAGCAAACACGACGAACAACAACGTATCCAACAACTCTCCGGTGGACAAAAAAGTAAGCCTTGCTCCCCTTTACCTTACCTTGCCCTCTTTTCATATACTAACGCAACCATCACAGGTCTTTGCGCCCTCGCCCTAGTGTTTGCAATCCAAGCCTCGGACCCAGCACCCTTTTATCTCTTTGACGAAATCGACGCAAACCTCGATGCCCAATACCGTACCGCTGTCGCGCAAATGCTGTCCGAGTCATCAGAGAGTGGACAATTCATTTGCACAACATTCAGACCTGAAATGTTGCTCGTGGCGGAGAAATGCTACGGTGTTAGTTATATTAATAAGACCAGTAGTATTGACGTGGTTAGCAAGGAGCAGGCTTTGGACTTTGTCGAGGGTCAAGTCAGTGGAAAATAAGGAGGTGGTTGAAGGGGAGGGAGTGGTGAGAAGATGGGAGCGTGGCGTTTTTCATCTATTTTTTTTCTTCTACTTTGCTGTGCTTTCTGAGGTGAAGGATGGCATGTGTTATACTGTCGAATGTATTTATTGCTGAAGATTGCAAGCATAGCAGGCCTGTTCTGCTTAATCGTCTCGTTTGTTCTGTCACTGTCCACCGCTTTTCTGGCCACGGTAAATAGGATATTGGTAGAGATGTGCACTTGGCAAATGCGAAGGTACACCTGATGCCCGAAGAGAAGCTTCGGTAACCGAATTACATGTTATTCGTTACTCACTTTGATTTGTACAGCAGAAAGTAATTTTCGACCATTTCTGGCGACTTGAAGTCCAGCACACGGTGAGAGTGGGACTGGACGTTTCCTCGAAATAAATGAGGAGAAGAAAGAGTAGTATTCATACTGCTTGGGTGCAATCAGGGGTATCATGTAAGTCGTGAGGAAAGAAGAAAGCAAGCAAAAGCAAAGTCGAGCAAGAAGGTATAGCAAAAAGGATCAAGCAATCTCCTTCAACCTCTTCTGCCTGTCCTCGGCCCTTGACTTTTCCCTCTCAATCTCGGCATCCATGTCCTTTTGTGCTGTGGCCAACATGTCCAACATCTTCTTCTCCAGCTCTCTGCTCCATGGTGTTGCGTCGCTTCCTCTTTCCGGCAAGTTTGCAGTGGGCTCTCTGCCGCCTTCATATTCGATCCTCGCGCCTCTTCCTTTTGCGCCTCTTCCTCCCTTTGCACCACCACCTTTTTTCTGAAGATGAGCGAATTGATCTTCCGCCGTCATTTTTGCGAAAAAGTCATGAGAAGGCTCGTTGAACTCGACAATCTCGCACGTCTCGGAGGTGACCATATTGGCATCTTTCTGCTGCTTCTGCTGGTCTTCACTCCCGAACGGCTCCAATCGCAGCCTGTGACTTCTGTATTGGGCCTTTTCTCCACTGCTGCTGTCAAAGTACAATCGCAGCTCAATGTCGAATTCACCGTATCCGGTCTCTTGGATCTGAAAGGGTGGGGCTTCGACGGTGCGTGAGGGGTCGGCGTAGGTCATGTGGAGTTTGAATTGGACTTTTTTGAGCCAGGTGGTAATTTCGGGGCCGCCGTCGATGGCTTTGACGTAAACGCGCCATCCTTTCGTGTGGCCTTCGGGTACGGGCTCGGATTGCGCGGCTAGATCGAGGTTCCATGCTTGCGAACCGATTACTGTTGGTTATGGTGGTTAGTGTTGCGATGTGCAGTGATGGGTGGGAAGTTGTACTGAAGGGGCGCGAGATGCGGGTGTTTTTGACGCGCTTGTTACTTGCGGCGGCAGGCATGGTGTATGTTGTTTATGCTGAGATGGGTTGAGATGGAAGTGCATGTTCTGGATTTCGCGAATTGTACGGAGCTAAGGCAGGCGGAGCTAAGGATGCGCACAGTTCATGCCCGCAAAGTACAAGTGTGATGACGCTCTATAAGTAGACCCTTGGCGGTCGATATCGAGTCAAGCTACTTTGTACGATGGCGCTAAGCGTCGATTCACGTCATGCATCGTGGTGTGACTAGCCTTTTGCATGTGAAGTTGAATTGCAATTGACAGCTTCACCTTGCACCTCTGAGCTTCTCCTCATAACCCATACACGATCAATCATGTCGACAAAAGCTGCCACCAAGAAAATTGTTGTCTGCGGAGGCAATGGCTTCCTCGGTATGCAACTCTATCGCTCATGCGACCCGATAAACTAATCCAGTCCCAGGAAGCCGCATCTGCAAAGCCGCAACAGCACGAGGCTGGCAAGTCACATCCATCTCTCGCTCCGGCGAGCCAACCTGGTCTGCTGTGACGTCCTCTCCCGTCGCACCCACATGGTCCTCAGATGTCAACTGGGTCAGCGCCAACATCCTCCAACCTTCCACCTACAAACAACATCTCGAAAACGCCGACAGCGTCGTCCACAGCATGGGTATTTTGCTAGAAGCAGATTACAAAGGCGTCTTGACAGGAAAGGAGCCAATCATTGGTGGTCTACAGAAAGCTTTCAGCAGCACGAAACAAGGAACTCAAAACCCGCTGGAGAGAAAAGAGAGTAGCGATGTGGAGCCACAACACGAGGGTGGTCAAATCACATATGAGGTCATGAACAGAGACTCGGCCATTCTGTTGGCGAAGGAGGCCTCAGCTGCTGGTGTCTCGTCTATGGCCTACATTTCTGCTGCAGGAGGTGCACCCATCTTGCCGGCAAGATATATCAAGACGAAGCGCGAAGCAGAAGAGTCGATTACCACAAACTTCCCGGCTATGAGGAGTGTCTTTATCCGCCCTGGCTTCTTGTTTGACGCTTCGAGGACTTTTACCATTCCAATGGCTGGCTTGACCTTTATGGGTGCCATGGCCAATTCGTTGGTTGGTGGTCGCTTGACCTGGTTGATGGGCGCTGGTGGTGTTGAGCCGCTGAAGGCTGACTTGGTCGCTGAGGCTGTTGTTGAGGCCCTGGCTGATGAGCAGCTCAAGGGTCCCGTCGAGGTCAAGACCATCAAGGAGCTGGCTACTCGCGCTTGGAGAAGGGGGATGCTCTGAAAAACCCGAGCTCCCATGACTCTTGCAACAGCTACCCGTACGACGGGACATTTGCAAGCAAGAAACACAATTAACATCTGAGCTCTGTCTATAATGTATCACTATTCTATGAATGTAACAAATCACCACATTCTTGATGACTAAAGGACTTCTCGTTCAACTTGTTTCAACAAGATGCTAGGTCGTGATGTTCGTAAGCTAGATATGTATACCACCGTCATTACACATTACTCGTTAAGCCACGAGCTCCAGAATACTGAATGCCATGTTAAGCTCTTTCGACCTTGCTCGAATTCGCGACAAGGCTTTCCTCAATCGATTCTCTATGCTCCTCACTCTGCCTCTTCTCTTCCGATGCCTCAATGACCTTCTCCGCAGCTTCCTCTGCAGCATGGTCTCCGTTTTCATCCGGTGCCGGATCAGAACCACTGCCTGGCAGATGCTTGGACTTGATCGAACCTTCAGAAGGATGGCCATTCACCTCCGTAGATCCTCGAATCGGTAGCTCTTCCAAGTGTCCGTGAACCTCCTTCACCTCCTTAGGACCTTGCAGTGTTCGTTGCTCCGGTGTTTGTTGATCGACGGTCGAGTTTTCTGGGTTGTTTCCGTTTCGTGGCTCCTTGTGCTGATCCTCAGCTCCATCAATCTGCAAAGAGCGTTCCTCTTGCCCATTCTCACCTGTTTGTGTTGCCGCAGCTCCACTTGTCTTCTTTGCCTTTTCCAGCTCCTCGCCATATAGTAAGCGGAATGTGGTCGCTACGCATACGTTTCCAGTCTTGCGGCTCTTGAGAACGAACCTGGTCGTGTGGGTTCGGTCGTTGATGTATTTCAGTACGCCAAAGGAGAAACCTGGGAGTTTGAGGGCGTAGTTTTTCCAGTCGATGTAGCCGTTGTGGAAGTCAAAGGCGTAGCAGCGTCCTTTTTCGAATACGAAGTCTTTGCGGTTATGCTCGTCGAGGAAGTGTTTGCGGCGTTGTGAGTCGGTGGTGGGGATGTTGTGTTTCTGACGGATGGCAGAGTCGTCTTTCAGACTGCCTTCTGAGAGTATAGCGGGCAGCTCACAGGAGCCTTTGGAGCCGATGCTGAAGGTTATGGCTGAAGAACATAATACGGGACCGTTGAGCCAAGGTTGGTCGGCATTGGGATCGCAGCGTAGACTCGAATCTACGAAACCTTTCACAATGTTGAAGGCAGTGGTGATGAAGCGTCCAGGAATACGATCACGGATTGGGTTGATCAGTTCAATGCCCCAGACCAAGTCATCTGCATCGATATTTTCCTCAGGAATCCATGAGACAGCTATACTGTATGTATCCTGTGAATGTGCAGGGTCGTTGAAGTAAGAGCTCGTGGCTGGTGATCCGAGTGGTAGACCTTGATACTCCTTTATCCGGACGGCGACTTTGGCATTCTTGCTGATCTCACAGGGCGGTCCATTGATAGTGATCTGCTTTCCCTTTGTATCGTCGTAAGAAGTTGCAGCCGCTACCTGGATGAAATACTTGTCTGCATTGCCAGCATCCACGTCGGATTGAGCACCAGTTATTTTTTCTTTGAGATAGGAGGCCATGTTCTGATGGTCAAGTGAGCGGGAGGATTCGACAGTCACCTTTGTTTATAAAGGGTCCCAGGTACCCAAGGTTTCGAGGCGTGGAGGTACGTGGCCGAGGCACTTGGTGACGTACGTGAGTGAGCGTGGGGAAGCTGCGACGAAGAAACGTGCAGGTGGCGTCCCCTTGTCCTTGCTCAATCCTCACCGTCCAGCCTATTAGAACACTCCAATCCTCCTCTACTTTTGTGAGTAATAGTCGCTGGTGGATTCACTGGAAGCACCACAAACACACGTGAGAAAGTCATCTTGGAAATAAATATAAAGGAGCTCTTTCTGGCATCTGGTTCTGCTTCTGGAAGCTGGACACACGCACACACGACAAACTCTCTTTCCTGTAATGCCAAAGAAGCACAGGCAGATATACCAACCCAAACCCGGCTCGAACTATGTTCACCCTTCTCTCGGGGGAAGTCCTCGTAGTAGTGGAGACACTCAACCGAAACCAACCCTTTCCGTCAACGAACGTCTTTCAAACTTGAGACTCGCCCAAGCATCTCCAGCTTCGAATGAAAGAAAACGACAACTCGCCGAACTTTCGAATCAAAGGTCACTACCTCCAAGTCTTGGACAGGGTATCTTGGGTCAGACTGCTGCGGCAGCTCCGGCTCCAAGATCAAACAGTACTTCTCATAGATCGAGAATTCGATTGAGAACGCCTGGCCCTGCTCCTCCGCCAAGTTGGGTGTCGAGACTGACAAGTCATAGACAAGCTCTGGAAAATCGTTATTATCCTGCCAAAAGGCAACCAAGGACTTTTGGCAAGAATGGAGCTCCGATGCGGACGACCCCGCATGATCTTGCCCGATTCTTGAACATGGCCAATGAGAATCCCGTGACTCCTGGAAGCTTACTGGACATGTCATTGAAAGCAGCTGCGCGGAACTGGATGGACATTGTGGAAGACTGCTTCGACTCTCTGGATGTCATACCGGCCCATCTTCGTGTTGTACTACTCAGCTATTTGACCACTCTAGGACCGTCCGAAGGCGTCGACATGGCTGGACTACACGCTCTCTTCCCATACCCTGCTGAAGCATCCTCCTTGGATCTCTCAGGTCTAGCAGGCTGGGGCTTTACTCTCAAAGAACTCAGGAACTGGTTACACAGATCAGCCAAAGACTCCAGAGACCAACTTGAAAAGCTTCAGGATCAAGCGGACGATATCGCAGACTCGTGGGACCAAGATGCTTCTTCAGACGACAGCGACTCAATACGCTTCTCTATCCCACCATCGCTAGACACAGACATCCAACACTTGACCAAATTATCACTAGCCTACCCTCCCTCCTCAATCTCCTGGACAGATCTGCTCTCCCTCTCCAAGAATCTGCACACCATAACCCACCTCAGTCTAGCACACTGGCCCCTGCCGACCCGAACACCCAACAGTACATCTCCCTACGCCTCTCTCGACCGCGACTTTGAAGAACCAGCCCTAGTCCTCCGCATGTTGGCCGAGAACACCTACTGCCTCCGTTGGCTCGACCTCCAAGCCTGTCACTCCTGGCTGCCCGCCCTAATTCACCGTTCCTACGTCCTCCCTCTCTCCGACTCCGAAGATTGGACACCCCAACAACAACGTCCCACAGGCCCAAATTGGAACGGCTCCTGGCGCCACCTAACCTACCTCAACATATCCCAAGACCCATCCTCCTGGTTCCCCACCAACACCACAATCCTAAAAACCTCTTCTTTCCGCCAAAAGATGGCCAAAACTTACTTCCGTATTGGAGTCAAACACCAACAGATCATTGATGACTTGAGGGATTACATTTCCACTCACCCAGCACAACGAGAATTCCAAATCAACCATTGTGGAAGCTGTCATCCTTCTGCTGATCTGGGAGATTGTTGGGAAGAATGCGCGGATTGTAATGCATATCTGGACATGTTTGTGGGCTTGATGGCGAGGTGGTTGGAAAGGGAGACTGAGGCCAGGACGGTGGCGAGAGGAATTATCGCTGCGAGACAGGGGACGGGTGTGAGGTGTGCGTTTGATCACGGGTGGCAGGTTCGCGAGAGCTATCCTGTGTTGAATTGGGTGTGAATTGAAGATGGTGTTATCTTTTTCCATCTTGAAGAATGGGGATGGTTGATCTCGTGATGTGGAAATGGGAAGTGGAAGATTTGATCCTCTTATCCTTGGTGAGATAGCAAGGAAGGAACAGATATAAAACAGAGGCCACTCACAATGAAGCGATGAACAATCCGAAGAAGTTGCAGATGAACCAAAAACACACAAACGCCGTTTCTTTCCCAAGAACTTTTCTAATGCAGAAGAAGGAACTAATGACTTTAACCCCCCTTATGTACTTTCCTGATGTCTACATGAATTTCAATGCTCGCGCCCCCATTTTACACTTCAGCTTATCGCCAAACAGCAAAAGGTCCAGCTCCATGTCTTTGGACACAATTCCACTCATACTGGAACATTTGAGGTCAGTAACGAAGCAAAGGGGTTGGGGAAGGGCAGGGAAATCTGCACTTACGACTTTACCATCTTCGTCGCCAGTGTACACGGCTTGAGACATGGGCAAAATGGACGTGATGGTAGCTACCTGCATCATGG
>ERZ794946.682-NODE-682-length-12863-cov-4.093535_pt1 | contig 12863 bp, 10 predicted proteins | sample MGYA00433072_ERZ794946 | MGnify/ENA primary metagenome ERZ794946 (study PRJEB30137, sample SAMN04331413) | food metagenome | isolation source: Y3 must sample point D1 replicate A | place: Australia: South Australia | collected 2014 ...
CCTCCATCAAATCCGATATGGTCTAGTGGCTAGGATTTCTCGCTCTCAAACCGTTCGAAAGAACAACCAGGTCCGAGGAGGCCGGGGTTCAATTCCCCGTGTCGGAATTCGTTTCTTTTGCTTTTGGCACATCATCTGGTTTCAGCAGAGAAATTTCTTTTTTGGCTTGAGCTTCGGCGGTTTGCCGGTGGTGGGGCTATGTAATTTTTTGCGGGGTTGGGGCCGCCGACTATGTGCGAGGAATTGGGTACAACATGAATGTGGCGATAAGTTTTTACGGGGTATGTGAGAGCATTGTTGGCTCTGGGAGCCTGAAGGCGTTGATGCATGATTCGAACTTCGGCAGGAGCGATCACTTCAAAGTGACAAGGTCTTCACCATGAGTCTGGCGACTTTGACGGACACGAACACAAGGATGATTTGATTGATCCGTATGATTATCGAAGTATGGTACTGTATGAGAAGAACTGACATTAAAGCTACTCCCAAAGCATCTTCATCACGACACCTTTCCAGCCTTTTCTCGTCGGCTCAGGTGTCTCTGGATTATCCCTGATCTCATCCAAAGCAGCTCTGATGGGAATGTCCTCCAGAGCTACGAACTTTGTTCCCTTGACGTACTTCCAGCCGAGGTAGGCGACCAAAATCAGTGGAATATCACTGTGAAATTGGTCAGTAAACAGAATGAAGATATGAGGGAAGGCGCAACGTACAGATAAGACGAAACGAAGGAGCTCGCAGACCAACCACCATGAGTAAAGACCGAGAAGCCGTTGGTGAGAAGAATCAATAGACATGCTGCCAATCCAATGGCAGATGAGTAAGCTGGCTCTTGGTCAGTATCATTTCCATCATCATGACTTGATTGTCTCAACTTACGAGTCCACTTATTATGCCACGGCAACTCTGTTCTCGCGATACCCTGCTTCTTCATCGCAGCCAGCAATCTCAGGTGATTGACCAAGACGCAAGACCAAGAGATCAAAACTCCACAGCCGACCAAATCAACCATCCAGTAGAACACGGTCAATGCTCCCGAGCTCAAGCTCATAAAGGCCAAGAACATGAATGCTGTCTGGAGCAACACGCACATATAAGGTACACCCCAAGAAGTAGTGCGGAGGAAAATAGCAGGCGCCTGTTTCTTCAACGCGAGTGAGTAAAGTACTCTCGTTCCAGCAAGCAAAGCCTGATTAGAAGAACTCCAAGCAGAAGTGATGACCACAGCATTCACGATCGACGGGATGGCCTTTATCCCCGCCGCTGAAGCTGCAATGACAAAAGGAGATTGTGCAGCAGTACCGCTTTCGTCTTGGAGGCGCTCGTCGTCGGAGGAGACCAACATGCCAACGATCAAGACCGTGAGGATGTAGAAAAGAGAAACACGGGCAAAGACTCTTTTACACGCTTTGGGGATGTTCTGGCGAGGGTTTCTGGTTTCGGCTGCGGCCATGGCGATAGATTCGACACCAGCAAAGGAGAAGACTGCATTGATCATGACGCTCCAGAAGCCGAGGAAATTGCCCCAAGATCCAGTCGCGATATGCTCAACCCAGGGGCCGGGCTTTGACCAATACCTAAACCCGATCCTAGGAGTTCCGGGTACACCACCAAGATCAATGCAAAGACCTAGAATGATGAGTCCAACAACCAGTAAGATCTTGAGCAGGGCAAAGAAGAACTCGACCTCTCCATAGATTCCCACAAAAGCAATTCCAACCACAAAGGTCAAGATGATGAAAATGACGATGAAAAGCGACGAATTGATATCAGTCCAGTATTGGAACAACACACAGATGGCCGATATCTCCGCTGGAATCGAAAGCCAATTTCCGTAAACTATGTTCCAACCCACAGCAAATCCCAGAGCAGGGTCGACCAGGAACTCGGCATGGCGGACAAACGATCCAGTGACGGGTAGAAGGGCAGTGACTTCTCCAAGGGCGAATTGGACGGCACAGACAATTAGACCGACGAAAGCATAGCCAAGTAAAGCACCCAGAGGTCCTCCAGTCTGTAGAGAAGATCCGAGTCCAATGAAGAGTCCAGTTCCAATGGCACCTGTGGAAGGGTTTGGTCAGAAATCATGATATGGATACAAAAATAGCGGTATCCATACCAGCAAGCGCAATCATCTGGATATGCCTCTGCGCAAGACCACGTCTCAAATCACGCTCTTCGTTCTCCGTAACAAAGTCGCCATGTTGAACGTTATCCTGCACGCCATAAGCGCCCACATCTACAGTCTTGCTCGGCTGCGCATCATAAGCAGCAGTAATAGACATGGCCGCGAGAACTGTCGCACGAGTCAAGCAACTGAAGGCGATGATGTTAAAGGGAGACAAAAGGAGAACATTATTGTTGAGGTTCGAGACAACTTTTGATTTCGTCTAAACTCTCTTCCTTCGTTCGTGGAGGATTGATCGCGTGCTTCGAAAGCTTAATCGCGCCACGCCATCTGAGATGAGCTTAGTTTTGGGACATGTTAGCCGAGCTTGACATTCCAGAAACACAAACTCGCTGTGACTGCGCGTATCAACTACCACGAGATATTCGAACAGACTCAGAGTGCTTTTCATATGGGTATTGCATGAATAAGAGGATACAATCACTAGATCAACAGCTCAAGTTGAGATATTGTTGACAAGATGAAGTAATGGGCAATGTGCGACTTGATACAAAACAAGAACTGATCTTTTTGCAATCCAGATCTATAAGGTAGTGAAAGGAACAAAGGAGAATGAAGATGAAGAGTAAGCTATGTGGTAAGCTGGAACAAAACAGTTAAAAAAAAGTCCCAGACAATGATCAAGCCAGTGACATGCCGCAAAACAGGCCGGAAACAGGAATCAGAAATACGAAAATGGTGCAAGGCGAGAGATCAGTAAGATCAGACTGGCTTATTCTCGTCGCGGACGGTTTGAAGTAGATAACGGTTCTGCAGTCAAATGTTGGTTGCTCAACATAGCTGTACCGTTGGTGTGGGTGTGTCGCATAGAACCCATGACATGTCGTCCTGCACTTCTAGACAAAGAGCCAACATCATGTTTGCCTATGGTAGGTTAGTACACGACTGATTTAAGCGATACTCAGGGAAACTCACCATCACAACACGCCCTCACGTTCTCCAATCCATCGTGGTTGTGCATATGTCCAGTGAGCACAGCACCCAGATCTTCAGTACTATCCTCGACCACACTTGCATCATAGATCGTCGGCTCAAGCGGCCGGCGTGTGCTCATAGCACTTTTACTCCGCCTGCTGGAGAAGCTGCCACGCATACTTCCACCTGGACTCTTGAATAAGTTGCCCATGATGCCCATGCGTCCTTGAGACCCATCAGCCGAAACAGGAGTCTGCGCGCCTCGTCTTTGAGAGGCAGCCGCAGACTGTCTGTTCGCCAATGACGGCACTTCAGAAGCGTGAGGTCTTTGCGGTGAAGAGTTGCGAGTGGTCCTGCTGTTGTAACTGCTGAGACTCATACGGGTGCGAACAGTGTTACGGCTTTGACTTCGCATAGTCGGGTTGAACTCGTCGACCATATCTTGAGTCATCTCTTCGTTTTCGCGCTCAGATCCTGTGCGAAGCAGGAGGTAAGAAAGTGCATTAAACCAAGTCTCATGTCTCTGAGCGGTGGGTGCTGTGAACACAATCTCACGACCTGGAGTTACTATCACCAAGCTCTTCCTATGTAAGCCAGGTGGGTATGCATTGTCATCTGTAATGACGCGAACCGCTTCGATAGCGACACTCTTGGCCTTTGACTGCTGTTTGCCAAGTGTTGAGGGGTCATGCTCGCTCCAGTACAGCGTTCTGGTGTATGGATGGACCCAGAAGAATCTTCTGTGTCTTGAAGCACTAATTTCAGAACGACCAGCCTTTCGTGTGTACTTCCAGAGATATTCTCCAATCATGGTCTGAGTGATAGCTTGGATCATGCGAGGATCAGTGGCAGGTAACATATCTTCAGGGTACAAGACTCCTCTACCAGGTTGGATGCGCTCATCAACCTCAGAGACAAAGCTTGAGATTGAGCTGGCGCGTGTAGTAGGCGACATTGGATCTGGACGGCCAGCAGGAATCGGTGCAAGGGCGCGGGTGACAGTGCCACGTCCGGACTGAATGGATCTGCTGATGCTTGGTGTGCGCGAACGAAGTGATGGAGGTGGCTTGTTGAGCGAGCCTGTCGGGATTGGTGGAGGTGCCATTCCGGCAGACAAGTTCTTCTGTCCTGCAGCTGCAGCAATGCGTTGATTGTGGTCTGGAGGAAGAGGTGGCTGCGATACGGTGTTCTTGTACATGCTGCCAGAGCTGGCGGGGCGACGAGGCGCCTTCATATTAGCACCGTCGGCCGCGTACGGTGTTTCTGAAGCCCTTCTCGGACTCTCAGGTCTAAGCGGTGTACCTTCATCAATGTTGACAGCTGGAATAGTCAACGGAGTCTTGCGTCTCATCATCTTGTCAATCTCGTCAGACGAGACAGCGGTTTGAGTTCCCATCTCAGAAGTGGAAGTACGCTTCATGATAGGTCTCTCACCATTGTTCGACATGCTGCGCTGACTGGTACCGACATTATTGGACACCTCTGCGAACGGTTGTCTGAACTGGCTCTCCTGCTCGATTTGAGGAGTTGTGTTGTTCTCGTCCGCAAAGACGAGTGTTGGTTCATGATGATTAATTCCCTTGGCACCACCATACAAACGAGGTTCTTGCGTTAGAGATTTGTTCTGGGGACCATCCCTACTGCTAGTTCGAGGTGGGAATTGGATTTCGGATGCAAGGAACGCAGCGCCAGGTCGAGCGGCATCTGTGCCCGGAATGTTCTTGTTCATGTCCTCGGACAGCGCCTTTTCATCTTCCATCAGGAACAAACCCGTGGGCTTTGAGCTGCGTCTGGTAGGAGAGAAGGCCTCTTCTTCAACGATTGGCTCCCAATGCTGAGAGCGGACGGTCGAGAATGTGTAGGCATCTCTCTTTGATTCGACCTCCTTGTCCAGTTGTGACATGCTGGGAGTGCGAGGCTCAGTATGAGAGGTGGTGAAAGATGAGAATTCCAAGGAGGGAGTCTGCATAGGTTCCGGCGTAGGAGGTGAGATAGGCTCCGATGACATTGACCTGAAAGGAGACATGGCAAAGGATGGAAGCTCCTTAGCCATGGAAACAGGTGCGAGAGGCTCTGTGTGCGAGACAGGGCCGGTGGAGAGAGACAACACTTCGGGAGTCTTGGTCTCTACAACAGGTGCAACAGGCTCTGTGTGTGTAGCAGAATATTGCGAGATGGAGAACTTCTGGGGCTCCTTGATCTCCAACACAGGCGCCACAGGCTCTGTGTGGGTAGCAGAGTACTGCGAGATGGAGAACTTCTCGGGCTCCTTGACCACAGGAGCCGCCGTGACGGGCTCGGTGTGGGAAGTAGAGAAGGTCGACATCGACAGCTTTTCGACCTCCTTGACAGGCAGCACCGCGGTGACTGGTTCGGTATGCGAGGACGAGAATGTCGACGTGGCGAATTGTGGAACCTCTCTGGGCACTGGCACTGCAGCGACGGGTTCCGTGTGGGTGCTTGAGAAGTCTGCCATGCTCAAAGGTTGTGTCACAGGTTGGGCTGGAACGACTGGTGCAAGGTCTTGTGAGACAATACCAGCGAAATCCTTCTTGACCTCAGGCGTAGGAACAAGTCTAGGGACGATTTCGCGCTCGGTCTCTACCGACGACGGTTTCGGTGTCGCAACCGTGGAGGCTGGCTCGCTATCAACAAACTGACCCGGCAAGGTTGAGGTTGCAGCAGAAGGGGCTTGAACGGCGTCTTCCGCAACATCCTTGGGGGTCTCGTTGTGTGCTGTCTTGTCGTCGTCATGAGAAGATGAGTGGCCAAGTGCGTAACCAGCAACTCCAGCAATGGCAGTGCCGACAACGCCGGCGGCAACACCCACGACAGATTTTGACTCGGGCTCCCAAGGCTCGGTCATCATAGCAGAATCAACCATCTTGGGCCTCGAAACCTCAGTGATGATGGGAGCATCGGCAAGAGTGGGTCTTATGACAGCTTCAGGACTCATAGGAGCAGACTCGATACCTGCATCGGTCGATGTCTCCTCACCACTATCGCTGTCGTTGCTCAAGCCGTCAAGCTCGGCACTGAGACTCTGGCCGAATTGAACAGGAGTTCTCTGGCTGGCCTGGCTGGCGGGACTGTCGGCAGAATCGCTGGCAAAGATGGCACTGTTGCGAGCAGACCCATTGTTTGAGCGACGACCCTTACTAAGGCGTAGCTTGTACTTTGGCTGCTGACCTTGGACAGGGGTCTTGACATTCTCGAACTCGTCTGCGGACGTTGAGGCAGTGGACATGAATGAGAGGCGGTTCTCAGCCTTGTTAGTGGCGTACGGGCCGGGTCTGGATACTGGTCGGGAAGAGGAACCTTGGTCTTTGGTAGGGCTGAATTCAGTCTCGGTCAAATCGTCGCTGCTATCGCCGTTGATGGTCTCAGCACCGGTCTGGAAGGCGCCCTCAGTCTCTGTGTTGGTGTTGTCGTCATCCTCGTTGGCTGTCTCGAAGGCATCGGTGGTTCCACGCTCGTCAGCAGTCTCGAATGCATCAGTAGTATCGGCGCTCTCGGGCTTGCCAAAAGCACCAGCAGTTCTGCCAAAGTTGAAGTTTCCGAAAGGCACAACGCCCGAGCTGATGTTGCGAGTAGCAGGACGGCTAGGGCTCTCAATCAGGGATTGATCTTCCCACTCGTCATCGTCCATGATGATTTCGTGCTTAGCGGATCTGGCAGCTCCGAGCTTGTCGGCACGGGCACCCTTGTTGAACTTGATGCCGCTGTCGTCAGAGCGACGCTTCTTGTTCACAGAAAGACCAACACCACCGTCGGTGCGCTTGTTATCAAGCTCGTCTCTTGCATCCTGCAGCAAACGCTTGAGCTCAAACTTTTCCGTCTTTTCACGATGGATGTTGTTCTTCAAGTTCTGGATCATGCGGTGGGCGTGGGTAAGAGAAGACTTGAGAGTCTCGGTTTCGAGCATGCCATGTCTGGGGGTGGGCTTGATGGGCGAGTTCTGAGGAGAGACATCTGGAGTCGCGACTTCCGAGTCACCATTGTCGCGGCCTAGGGAGCGATTGCTGTCCTGAGGCTGACTGTCGGCATTCCACCGAGCAGCTACGGCTTTTGCCAACTGAGTGTTTTGCGCTGTCAACTCCTCGACCTTCTTGAGCAGACCATCACGCGCTGTCTGATGGTTGTTGACGTCGCGACGCAAGGTAAAAAGCTCGGCTTCGTGGTGTTTCTTGACTGACTCGTGGTCATCGCTGAGCTTCCCATGAGCAGCTTTGAGTTCTTCCAGCTCGCGCTCGGCTGTGTCCTTCTCGGCCTGTGCAAACTTGAGCTGTTGCGACAAGCGCTGCTCTTTGTCGGTTGCCTCTCTCAGCTGCGCTGTCAGGTCTTGCATCTGTGTCTCGAGGTTCCAGTTCTCGTCCTTGCACTTCTGCTCGCTCTCGTCCAGCATGCGCAATCGCTGCATCAAGCTTGTGATATCTGTCTCGAGCTGCTCCTTCTGCGCTGTGGCATCCTTGAGTGCATTCTCTTTCTCGGCCAGAACTGCTTGCAGCTGTCTGACTTGAGCCAGAAGGGATGTGCTGATCTCTGTAGCAAACTCGATATCGTGGACACGATTGGTAGGCTGGTTGCGCTGTCGTCTGGAGCCCTCGGTTGGATTGCGCTTGACAGGAGAAGGACGGGCCTCGGAAACAAAGAGGGCAGGGCTTGGTGGAGCAGCGCTGAAGTCTGTTGACACAATGCGTGACTTGGGCAAAAAGGCACGAGCTGAGTCTTTGCCAATCTCGGTGTAATCCTTCTCCAGCTGATCCAACTTCTTCTGCAATTCGGGTGTGATGTCCTCGGATGCGCCCTCCTCGACTTCTTTCAGGCGGGCAGCCAAATCCTTGCGCTGTTGCAGTAGAGTAGTGCCGAGCTTTGAGGCATCTTGAATGCGTCGCTCTGTGTCCTTGAGATGTGCCTCAAGCGCGCGCTTCGCTTGAGCTGGAGAACCAGAGTTGTAGAGGGAAAAGACCTGGTTGTCGAACGAGGCATAGCGGTGCGGACTCGGTTGGGAGGAATTGGGATTGACGAAGGGGTCGTCGCCGTTTGACGACATGTTGGCGGTCGTGGCCATTGTGTACAGCCGCAGGTGCGCGACTTTGTCGCGACACGCAAGAATCGAACAGGATTAGTATAGTCGAAAGAAGAGGATTAGCGAATGGGTTGCATCAGAGGCGTAGGCGATATGATAAGTTATGCGGGATGTTGTTGTTGTGGGTTGCCGGCGACAAACAGTGGGCGGCCGTTGAAAGGTTGTTTTGGGCGAGTAAAATGACAAAGCAAAGGATGGAAGCAGAAGCAGAAGAAGAAAAGGAGATGGATATTCGACAATTGCAAGAAGAAGAAGAGAGTTCGCTGGGGGCTGTTCTCTCCTTGACAGCAGTCTGGGAAGAGAGACAACGACTCGTTGGACGAAACAAACACACCCAAGACAGTCGCAGCGGAAAGGGAGGGGGAATTGCAACGGAAGGTGCAAGCCTCAATCTCAAAATGCTCCGGACTTGGCATGATTGTCTCTTTTGATTGGCTCATCTCAGCAGCTGGGGGTACCCAAGCCCATGGTATCTCCAGCCCACAACAAGCATCTTCCCAGCTCACAACAATACATGATACCATGTAAGCGCATCCTACAGAATCCGGACATCCTGAATTCGACTTGGATATCATGTCTGTTCCAACGCGGCGTGCATGTTGCAAGAATCTCTTGTCCATCAGCATGTTTTAGATGTATATCAATCCGTCCAAAGACTGAGGGGTTTGATACCAACAGCCGGCCATAGCGTCACGACTCGTGCACAACATGCAGCTAAAGTCGTCTCTCCACGCTGCTACTCCGACAACCACATGAACCACACAAGTTTTGGCTTTGACTCAAGTCCGAAACATCTGCATCCCATCTGTCGGCTGTTGTTGTCAATCATCGTTTGCGGCTCGGCCCAGTCCTGCACCTGTCATCCACTGTCTGACTTGACATCTACCCTCGAAAGCTGAAACGCTCACTGGTTCGTTGATAGCAAACGGTCTGTGTGCTATTCTTTCCAGCGCTGCGTAGAAGCGTCCGACGATTCGACGTCTCAGAAGACAAGACGAGTCAACTCCTGCGTCTCTGCATTTCTGCATTTCTGCATGTCTGATCTGTCTCGACTCTTCACCAACGTCTGAGAAATAAGAGACTCTTGCACTGAACTCGACAACGTAAATCACGTTGATCTAAAAATGGCTCTGTCAATCGCAGACTTACATCCCAGCAGCCTATTGTCTTCACCAACATCGATTCTTTACTCTGGCACATTGCTGAATCAAGCCTATGCTATCCTGATCAACTTCCCTCGACCCAGCAATGGTTTCGCATACCCGCTCCATTTTGCCGCCCTTGCTACCTTTAGCGGTGCCGGTACTCTGCTGTCGTCACCTTTGCTATTACCAGCCCCAGGCTCGAGTCCCCTACAGTTGATCGGCAACACACTCATGGCTATGAGTGTCTCACTCTTCAGCTGGACTGCGTACACGACTCAAAGAGGACGACTGCCCGCAATTTTTGGTGGAAAAACACCCGACTTCATCATTGACTTCGGTCCATTCGCTTATGTCCGTCACCCTGCCTACACTGCCTATCTTCTTGGTTGGACTGGAGCCTTGACTGCACTTGCGGGTAGAGACGATGCTGGTTGGAGAGTTCCAGCTCTCGCTGTATGCCTCCTTGGCATCGTGGGTGTTTATCGCACTGGTGTCCAGATGGAGGAGAAGCAAATGCTTTCTGGCGCTGAGAATGAAGGAAAGGTAGATCTTGGCAAGAAGTATAAGGAGCACATGGACAAAGTCAGATCAAGATGGCTTCCAGGCTTGATATAAGCTAGAAATATGATCGTATAGATAGCTGTAGAGACGCACAGTCTTTGCCCTGATAGAGGTAGCCTTCACCAAGAGCGTAGCACTCAGCGCTTCTTCACGGACGACTAAAAACTTGTGCATTCTTCAGTTCGAACCATCGCAGGAGTGGTTGCGGGAGATGGCTAGTAGCGACGGAGTTTACTCGAACTCTGTCTTGTTCAAGGGCTTCCAGACAAAGGTTGTGCGATAGGTAAGTGTAAGTAACTGCTCAACATGACTTTGCTCGTTCCGCGCCGAGGTGTATGAACAAGAAGGAGTGATGCTCAAACAAACGCAAACGTACCTGCCAAGTTTGACAGCTCGGGAACGTGGCAGTCGCATGATGATAGCTCCTTCCCTGAGGCCCTAAACAACAAGTGATAACAACTCTCGAGAAGATTCAGAATGACTTGAACATCAACGCCACGCATTCACTTCAATCAAAGACAGCAAGCTGGTACTTCTCAACCTTGATCGGAACGCCACAAGGCTGAAATCCTGCTGGTTGGTATACTGTACCACGTCAAGACCCCGCGCAAGCTGACCCAGACAAGGGCAGAGAAAAGCATCCGCAACCAACCTCGATCGCATTCCTCCACCTGACAAACCGCCATTGCACCCAATCCATCCATCGACCAATGTCCTAAGCTTTCGTCTTCATCGCCAAACCAGGAGAGCTAAGCTGATCGAGCCAAAGAGGCATTGCGACGATGATATCGTCCGGGCTCGTCATCTTCCTTGTCATCCTCGGCTGTGCCGCCGTATGCCTCTGCTGTTATGCCCTCTTCACCCTGTCCTTTGGCAAGCGATCCGAACCCGTCGACCGGAGCCGACCTGCCGCCATCCAAGAAGAATACATGGCCGAGGTGCGTAGGCTGAATAGAGACGTTATGTGGTCCATGAGCGGTCAAAGAGTCCGCTATGATCCGAGCTACGTCTGATGAATCATCCACATCCAAACGCACTCCATCGACAACATCCATTCACAGCATGTCGGTAATACCACCCTCGGCATTTATCATACGACCATCATATCTTTGAGTCACCCTGGCATGATTCATTTTTCCTTCTCCTTTGAACTCGCGACTTCCAGTTCATGTCACCACGAAGAGTGGCATTTTTGTTATGGCGAATGAGTCAAGCAGTGCATGCATGGTTGACACGGTTATCCAGTCGGGTCCGGCGGCTGCGCAGTATTCCATGGTGGTCGGGTGCCGGTCGCATGTTTGATCCGGATGGCTGGTGGCATGTTTTTGGCTCTCAGGCCCTCTGTAATATGCCGCACCAACGGTCTTGTACAGCAAGCAATTTTACGCAAGAAACCATCATGTCACCACATCGCATCAGATGTACCTTGTACCTGAACTTTGCGTCCCTCTGACCGAAGGAGTGCTCAGTGCTGTAGGCTTTTGGGTTATATCCAGGTGGGATCGTAGCAACCATAAAAGAAACATCTGAGGGGCAGCTGGGCTGAAACAAGAAGACGCGTCGATTTGACGTTCACATGTCAAAGCCACACCTCTCCACACCCACCAAGTCGCAGCCGGTTTCCGAGCTTTCCGCTCGCGCCATCACTTGATCAGACCAGTCCACATCATCACCACCCTCTTGCCGTGTCATCGACGTTGACGACGCGTCGTCTCCCAAGAGCATCGGAATTATGGCAGACATACCAAGCAATCATGTCGACCTTTCCGAGGCTTGGTTCGAAGCGTTCAAGGGTTTGCGCTGCGGAAAGCGGTAGCCGTTGCGAACCTGCAGCTGGCAAGGTTTGAGGAAAAAGCCCCGGTGAGATCCACAGTCTTGGATTTTTATGGTAGATACGAGGCCATACGCATACGACCACGAGAATCTTCTCTGAACCATGAACGGCTTGATCGCCTCAGCCTCAATCGTTGCCCATTCTGGTATAATGCGCCGGCAATTTTCCTTATTGTGGTATGATGCGTCCGGTATTTTTCTTGTTGCAGCCTCAGACCAAGTGATCCGTTCGCTGCACCGTTCGTGTCACAAGCTTACGCAACGCGACATGCTCTGCGACTAGATATAGTAATGGTAGACCTCCTCTTTTCAGCTCTTTTTTCCTCCTTTCTGCATATACGTCTACACCACTCCAATTCTTGTCACGCCATTCTTTCATCCATCAGTCCCTCGCTTCACGTTCGACAAGACTTCATACACTCCATCATCGACATCTTCAAACACTCACACACCATATCACATCACCATGGCTCTAAGTAACGGAGCCATCATCGTCATCGTCATAGTCTGCTGCGGCGCCTTCGTCTGCTGTCTAGGAGCAGTAGGCTGGGTATACCGCCGACAAGACTACGACCAAAGAGGTGTAAACTACGGCTGGCGACCAACCAACAACCAAAACGACTACATGCGAGAGATCAGGAGCAAGAACCAAGAGGGCATGTTCCATGCTGCCAGATATCACGAGAGAGCTTTGAGCTCGCAGCCTTCGCGATCGGACTTCACGAGTGATTATAGAAGTCCGAGCAGGAGTGAGGCTATTAGCCCTGTTTGATGTTGCTTGCTTGCGTTCTCCTTTTCTGTGAGTCTAAGTCCCAGTCTGATGTTTTCGCGCGATGACTAATCTTCTTCTAGACATCTTTACCTCATCTTCTCACCTACGATCACATCTCTACTCCTCTGGCTCAAACCTTGACCGTACCACTTCCGTTCACTGGCCATGATCATGGTCTCACGCTGTGACCGACCCACGTGGATCAAAATACTCCGCCTACTCGAAATAACTCGAGAGACAATCGTCTTGATCTACCTTCGACTTCTTACAAGGTCACGACTACCTACCCCATCCCCTGCCAATGAGCATACAGCCTCTTGGCATCACTCCACCCATATACCCCTGCCTACAGACCATGCT
>ERZ794946.684-NODE-684-length-12860-cov-4.261226_pt1 | contig 12860 bp, 12 predicted proteins | sample MGYA00433072_ERZ794946 | MGnify/ENA primary metagenome ERZ794946 (study PRJEB30137, sample SAMN04331413) | food metagenome | isolation source: Y3 must sample point D1 replicate A | place: Australia: South Australia | collected 2014 ...
CCGTCTCTTCAACACCGTCTCTTCAACACCGTCTCTTCAACACCGTCTCTTCAACCACGAACAAAGATCTTCTCATCACAAACAACTCTCTTCCACGTCAACAACGACCTAACCATAAACCGCAAAGATGGTCAACTCCAGCTCCAACTCCAACTCCATCCCCGTGTCTACCACTAACACCACTCTCGCTCCCCTGATCGCCCAGGCAAATGTCATTGCCACCCAGGCCCGCTCTCGTCAGGACTACTGGGCCAATTTCGCCATCCGCTCAGAGGCCAACCTGTCCAGATTCGATATTGCCAAGCGTCTTCTCGTCAGCGACTCTGAGTTCGCCCTCAAGCTGCTCGAGCTGGCTGTTGAAGTTGCCGAGAAAGTCGAGATTGACCGTGAGGAATTGGTCAAGGAGAAGGATGTGCAGATGGAGGAGTTGAAGGGCGTCAAGGAGGACATTGGAATGTTCGAGAGGTTTGTTTTTCCTATTTTAACCTGACCTATCCTCTTCACGATCTCAGAAAACTTGCTGACATGGTGAAAATCAGTGTCTACGAGCAGAAGAAGGCCCTTGACAAGGCTACCGCTACCTTTGAGTACCACGCCAACGCCTTCGCCAGCAAGGCTATGGGTATCATCAACCCCCAGGAGGAGCGTTTTGATGAAGTGGTCGCTCGCAACTATGAGCTCGAGCAGAAGATCAGAATTCTTGCGCCTGATGTTGCTGCTGTGCAGAAGATGAAGGAGGACATGGAGAAGGAGCTCGAGGGATAGATGCTCTCGCTCCAAACATCTTCACGTTGCACTATTGACGTAATTCAAGAACGGGGCGTCGAGACGATGGGTGACTGCTGGTTCTGTCACTTCTTCACCGTCGACAAGGAAAGAGCGCAGGTAAACAAAAGGAGCAGTGAGGGCCGATCGATACTTCTCTATCAAATTGAAATTACTTCTGCCCCTTGAACAAATTGAAATAAGTGATTGTGCTTTCCCTCCATCATTTCATGATCGCTTGTTACTTGAGAAGACGCATGTGAACGATCATCTTGCGAGTGATATATGATGGGAGACATTCACATAATGTGGACGGATTGACCCGGTCCCCGAACTCCAGCTCCCCTGTAAGCCTTCTAACCTCGCTGTAAAAAGGCAGGATACTTTTGATGATTGGGTATTTGTCCATTGAGAGCAGCGCTTCTTCTCGATCTCTTTGGACAACTACATCTAAACCAAAAACATTGTGCCTTTTGACAGCTGTTTCATGAGATGTCTCGCCCGGCTGAGAGCTGAGTTCTGGTACAATTTACCAAGCCAGCATGATCAGAAGAGTGATTCATTAAAATATAGCGACTAAACTACATTCTAAACACACCCCATTCCGTCTTCTTGTCCTCGGTGCTACCGGACATGGCAGCCTGCAATCCCATAGCAAGCACTCTTCTCGTATGCGACGGAGGAATGATTCCATCGTCCCAGAGTCTGGCTGTTGCGAATGTGGACTCACTCTCACGTTCGATGCGATCGCGAAGTTTAGGGTCGACTTTCTTGCCCACGGCTTCCATGACTGAGGAGAGTTGTTCGGCGCCCATGACGCTGGTTTTGGCTGTGGGCCAGGCCCAGAGGAAGCGTGGGGAGTATGCGCGGCCGCTGGGAGGATGTTAGTGTTGGTTTGAGTGTATGGGAGATGGAGGTACTTGCCACATGCCATAGTTGCCTGCTCCTGCTGAGCTACCAAAGACGACAGTGAACTTTGGCACATCGGCACAAGCAACGGCTGTCACGAGCTTAGCGCCATTCTTTGCAATGCCGCCCTTTTCTGCATCGCGGCCGACCATGAAGCCGGAGATGTTTTGGAGGAAGACGAGGGGGATGCGGCGTTTGTTGCATAGTTGGACGAAGTGTGCGCCTTTGAGTGATGATTCGGAGAAGAGGATGCCGTTGTTGGCGACGAAGCCGACTTGGTGACCTTGGATGCGACCAAAGCCTGTGACCAATGTGCTGCCGTATAGAGGCTTGAACTCTGCGAATTCGCTGCCGTCGACAATGCGGGCGATGACTTCGTGGACGTCGACTTGTGTCTTGAGGTTTGTGCCCATGATGCCATCCAGCTCGGCAGGGTCGTAAAGGGGTTCTTTCCAAGGTTCCGGTTTGTGTACTGAAGGAGGGTAGTTGAGGTTGGCGACACAACGACGGGCTAGCACGAGGGCATGTGCATCGTCAACGGCGAGGTAGTCTGTTACGCCACTGGTCTCGCTGTGAAGTCTACCACCCCCCAGATCTTCTGCGCTGACCACTTCTCCAGTGGCAGCCTTGACTAGAGGTGGACCAGCGAGGAAGATATGGCCCTGTTCTTGGACGATGATGCTCTCATCACTCATGGAAGGAACATATGCTCCTCCAGCTGTGCAAGGGCCCATGACGACGGAAAGTTGTGGAATGCCCATAGATGACATGTTGGCTTGGTTGTAGAAGATTCGACCGAAATGATCGCGATCAGGGAAGACGTCGGCTTGGTGAGGAAGATTGGCACCTCCACTGTCGACAAGGTAGATGCACGGTAGACGATTCTGTTGAGCGATTTCCTGTGCTCTGAGATGCTTCTTGACCGTGATGGGATAGTATGTTCCTCCTTTCACACTGCTAACGTTAGAACATATCCCCCGAGAGCTGGAAGGATGACTTGCGTGCTGTCATTGGCAACGATCATGCACATGGTGCCTTCGACTGTGCCAATTCCCGTCACAATACCTCCAGCTGGAACTTCTTCTCCAGGATATACCTCATGGCCAGCCAGAGCAGATAATTCGAGGAAGGAAGTACCAGGGTCGACCAGGGCAGTGATGCGACTGTGATAATTAACTCTCTGTACGAACTGATGTTTTTCGAGGCATGACTTACTCTCGTACCAACATCTTCCCCCTGGCAATATGTTTCTCGCGTGATGATGCAGATCCTCCTACTGCAGCGTCACGGTGTAGAGTAGTGAACTTGTCGAGAAGCTCTTGCATTGACTTCTTGTTGTCGACATAGCTTGTCGAATTTGTGTCAACAGCTGTTTGTATCACTGAGATCTGAGCAGCCTGATGGCGAGATGTGTATGTCGCTGCTGTCCTGGCTCCGAGCCATGTTCTTGAGATAGATGTTTGAAGTGGCTGTTGAAGAGTTCTGTTTCGTAGCAAAGGTGATTGGAGAGTTGAGGCGCGCAGCCATCGGGCCGGCACAGCTGTAATCATAGTGTATACAGTTACATCACCTTTGGAGATGGGCGTTTATTATCATGTCCACACAGGTGGCCGAGTCTGTATTCGAGTACCCCTCTCGGCTCGTCCCTTCCCCGCATGTGACTGGTCCCTTGCCGAAAGGGCGTGGGGCGTGAAAGGGCGTGCAAATGCGGAATCCATCCCGCCTTCACCCCAGACCCTCCACAATAACACTCGACCATTCACTCCTCGCTCACCAGAGTATACGTATCGTGGTACATCATGTCCACAGCAGCTATGCGGTCAAGACCTCTTCTTCGAGGCATTGCGCAGATCTCACAGTCGCAATACAGAACACTATCAACAACTCAATCATGTCTCGCCAGAAAGCACCCGAATGGTTACGCTCCGCCTGCTCGGGAAGATCTTGAAGAATTGAGGGAGAGGACTAGAGAGTTTGCTCGTACGTAGATTTCTCTATTGTAAACTCGGGTCGACTAATTTCACGTCCCAGTTCGCGAAATCCCAGAGGATGTTGCTGTGAAGACAGATCACGACAATGAGTTTCCCAAAGACATGTGGCGGAAGATGGGTGAAGCAGGGTACGCAAGATCAAATATTGGGGAGTGGTGTCCGCTGACATCCAAATCCCAGTCTGCTAGGAATCACAGCCGACGAAGATTACGGTGGTCTTGCTATGGGTTACCAGGCACATTGCACAGTCATGGAAGAGCTCTCCAGAGCATCAGGTAAGTTGCTAGAGATCCTGCCCTACCATGTTGCTCACAACTTTCAGGCAGCATTGGACTCTCATATGCCGCGCATTCCCAACTGTGTATCAACCAGCTCATGCTGAATGGAAACAAGGACCAAAAGCAAAAGTTCCTACCAGAGTTGATTGCAGGCAAGAAAGTTGGTGCTTTGGCAATGTCAGAAGTCTCAGCCGGCAGCGACGTAGTCAGCATGAAGATGACGGCCAAGGAAGTCGACGGTGGTTATGTCTTGAACGGAACAAAGTTCTGGATCACGAACGTAAGTTTGCCTCAGCAGCACTTTGAGCAAGACCTAACTTCTGAACAGGGTCCTGACGCAGACACCATGATTGTGTACGCAAAGACCACACCAGACGCCGGCTCCAAGGGCATTACTGCTTTCATCGTAGACACCACAGCCAAGGGCTTCTCATGCGCACGCAAACTTGACAAACTCGGCATGAGAGGATCTAACACGGGAGAAATCGTCTTCGAAGACGTCTTTGTTCCCACAGAGAACATACTCGGAGAAGTCAACAAAGGAGTTCGCGTACTGATGGAGGGCCTTGACCTTGAAAGACTGGTCTTGAGTGCAGGTCCACTTGGACTCATGAAGGCAGCCCTTGACGTGACTCTGCCTTACACTCACGAACGCAAGCAGTTCGGCCAACCCATCGCAACAAATCAGTTCATCCATGGGAAACTCGCAGACATGTACACAAAATACATGGCATCATCAGCATTCACCTACTCGGTAGCTGCAGCAATCGACAATGACCCGGACAATGCTTTGATCAAGACCCAGGATTGCGCAGGTGCCATTCTCTATGCTGCCGAGAGAGCAACTGAGTGTGGAATGGACGCTATTCAATGCATGGGTGGCATGGGTTATATGAGCGAGATTGCCGCAGGCAGGATCATGAGAGACGCTAAGCTTTACGAGATCGGAGCTGGAACGAGTGAGATCAGAAGGATGGTCATCGGAAGAGCCTTCAACAAGGAATACCTTAGATAAGCAGGCTGATGACCAGCAATTACTATGGAATAGTATGCAAGGCAGTCTGCACAAGCAAATGTAATAGTCTACGTCGATATAGACTTGCAGCCTCAACGTGTCAGCAAAGCCAGCCGCAACTGAAACATGTGTCGCTAAAAGTGACACTGGTAACTGTAAGCGAGGGTGACTAGGTCATAGACAATTCAAGCTTCTCCCCTATGTGCGTGGCCACGGAGAAGCGTGGGGTACGGAGCAGTGAACAGCTTTGTAACAAATCGATCATCTTTGCCTGGATGCAGATATGGCACATGCCGTGATAACAGGGGGGCTGGAAGCGGTGTCACAGAACCAGAGAACAGCAGCGGGTTTACAACGGATCTTGCCATGGTACGCCTAATCTAGGTATGTAAGCGGGTGGAGGCGAGGAGCTTGAAAGCGCTACGGGCAAGAGTGCAGATTGCTACAGCAAAAGTCGATGACCATGAAGAATGAGCGTTTCCGGGGAGATTGCCATAGAGTGCTCTACGTAGACGGCAAACACCATCCGACGGGCATCTCCATCGAACTGGTGTTCTGCTTTGCTGCAAATGTGTGAACACACATCAAGGAGGTGTTTCACAGACGGGTGTGAACGCCGTGGAAGACGAGGCTCTGGCATTCTCCGGGCATCTGGTCCGCATCGGTTACACGCATCGCTATGTCAGCGCTGGATCTGGCGGATGTCGATGTCAAAGACGAACTCTAAATCTATGATGTCTAAAACGAGAAGCGTGATTGGTCAATGGAGGGGTAAGCGGGACAAACCGAGGAGTACGTCATAGGAAACAGCCAAAGTTTCGAGGTGACGGTTGCTAGCTCCAGTGATCGAGGGCGGCAATGTCAAATCATATGAGGTACATATATCGACAGACACTCCTACCTTGGCCTACTTCTTTCCATCTTCACTACCACACACAAATCACACAAAATGGCACCTTCAGCAACGACACACGCCCCCGACGGCAAGCAGAACGGTGATCTCTACCGCGACTACAGCGACGACCGCAATGCAGCCAGCGAGGACACCCTTTACACAACCACCAATGGTGTCCCCATGCCTCACCCCTATGAGGTGCAGCGTGTTGGCGAGAATGGACCTCTCCTTCTCCAGGACTTCCACTTGGTAGACCTCCTCTCCCACTTCGACCGCGAGCGTATTCCCGAGCGTGTCGTTCACGCCAAGGGTGGTGGTGCCCACGGTTTCTACCAGACCACCGACCCTCTCGACGACCTCTGCATGGCCGACATCTTCCAGGCCGGCAAGAAGTGCCCCATCACTGTCAGATTCTCTACCGTTGGTGGTGAGTCTGGCTCGCACGACTGCGCCAGAGACCCTCGTGGTTTCTCGGTCAAGTTCCGTACCGACGAAGGTAACTGGGATGTCGTTGCCAACAACACCCCCGTCTTCTTCTTGAGAGACCCCGCCAAGTTCCCTCTCTTCATCCACACCCAGAAGCGTGATCCCGCCACCCACTTGACCCACGCCGATGACTCGACCATGTTCTGGGACTACTTGTCTCAGAACCCCGAGTCTGTCCACCAGGTCATGATTCTCATGGGTGACCGTGGTATCCCTGAGAACTGGCGCAAGATGCACGGTTACTACGGCCACACCACCAAGCTCGTCAACAAGAAGGGCGAGTGGGTTTACGCTCAGATCCACTTCAAGTCGAAGCAGGGTACTGGCTTCATCACTCAGGAGGACTCCAACAACTACTCCCCTGACGCTCACCAGAAGGATCTCTACAACGCCATTGAGAACGGCGAGTTCCCTGGTTGGGATGTTAAGGTCCAGACCATGACTCCCAAGGAGGCCGAGGACCTCTGGGAGAATCAGAAGATCAACGTCTTCGATTTGACCCACGTCTGGCCTCAGAGCCAGTTCCCCCTCCGCAAGGTCGGAGAGTTCTTCTTGAACGAGAACGTCAAGAACTACTTCGCCGAGATTGAGCAGATCGCTTTCAACCCCGCACACAACCCTCCCGGTATTGAGCCGTCGGCCGACCCTGTCCTCCAGTCGCGCCTTTTCTCATACCCCGACACCCACCGTCACCGTATCGGTGTCAACTACCAACAGTTGCCTGTTAACTCCCCTCGCACACCTTACAGGCTCTCAAATTTCAACCGTTAGTGCTGTCCAATATCCTGCTGTCATGAAAAGAAAAAGATGCTAACTATTTTCCAGGTGATGGTGGTATGGCTTTCTACAACCAGGGATCCCGCCCTGCTTACCTTTCCTCGATCTCGCCTCCTCAGTTCCGCGAGCGTACTCTTGACCTCGACAGAACTCACGGACACTTCTCAGGCAAGGCCATCACCTTCCTGTCGGAGATCCGTCCTGAGGACTTCAACGCTCCCCGTGTCTTGTGGGAGAAGGTCTTTGACGACGGTGCTAAGGAGCGTTTCATCAACAACGTCTCTGGCCACATGAGCACCTGCCGCAAGGAGGAGATTATCAAGCGCCAGATTACCATCTTCCGCATGGTTTCCGAGGACTTGGCCAGCCGTCTCGAGAAGGCCACTGGTGTCAAGGGCTACGCCGACATCAGCACCCTTCAGTTCAATGGTACACACAACAGCTTTGCCACTGACAAGAGCAAGAAGTATGCCAATGGACAGATCCCTGTTCGCACAGACTCGAGCATTGAGCCAAACAACGGCGCCCCTCGCGCCGGTACTCACGATGAGTACTACAAGAAGTAAAAGGTGTTGGTAATGTGTACATAGCAAGTTTATGAATTTACGAAAGATATTTTCAACTTCAACCTTATTTTCAATTTCGACGTGAGCAATGCTGTGTCGATCGTCTTGCGAGCGTTTGGCCGAAGATTGTGTTCTTGAGAGTTCAAGTTGGGTATATGACCCTGACCAGGTTTTCGAAACATTATATCGCTCTGACGATGGCCAACTAACTCTTTCAAAGGCTTTTAGAATGACCAAAATATTTAACTAAATCTAAGGTTTCTAATTTGTGAACAGATCGAGCGTGTAGAAAGTCCTATTTCAACTTTCGTGTTCTGTATCAACGCATCAAGTGTTTGCCCTCTAACACAGAAGTCGCTCTTGCCTGACAAGCTATTCTAGGAATATCTTTGCAAACTACATTCAAAATATAAGGTCTCGGAACAGCAGCTCCGTTATAATCTCTTGTATGATAAGGTGATTTATGATAGACATGCCATTGGAGTGGACTTCCGGACAATGTCTTACTCCACGACCAGCAGCGACCACAGCCCTGATGGCGAGAGAAATCTCAAACCTCAACCTCGTTTCGCCATCCACCACGTTTGAGCAAGAGAGTGCCCAACGTGCTCGACAAGCCCAACACGTTCTCTTGAGGCTCAAAATCACGGTCAAAATTCACATGCAACGAAGAGGCGCCGAGAAAAGGGACCGTTTGCGTCATGCCGGCGCGAGGAATGGACTTTCAGATTGGGTTACGATCGACGTCACTGCTTCAGCGACTTTGAACTTCCATCTCTCACATCCTCAAGTCACGCAACATGAAGAACATATCAATTGTCTGAATATTGGTGTTCAACATTAGGGTAAGCTTCACGATTCATACAACGAACTGGTAAGTCACAGTATCTCAAATTGCATACCGACGTCTGGTCGTTCAAAAAGAGGATTCGGTGGTTATGTGTATTAGGACCGATACTCACAATTCCACCGAGTATTGGCCTTCTGCAGTAAGTGTGATATGATTCAACTGCGATGATGGTGAAATTTTCCTGCTCAACGTGCGGGGAGTATCTATGTCATAACCTGGTCGATTCTCTGATAAGACTCGAGAGGTGATGGTAAAGTTGACCTCCTACAATCATCGCATACTACTTTCCATTTCACCCAAGACATCATCATACACACAATGGGCCTCGACAAAGAAGCAGAATTCTTGAACGTGCTTGTGCTAGCAAGCTTGTTCTACAACACCCTCAAGGCTTTCGACAACATCCACAGTTCGCTGAACGACTTCAAGGATGAGAAGGTTTATCTGGCTCAGCTCGGCATCGAGCAGGCAAGACTCCTGATTTGGGGCGAGCAGATGGGAATTTTCTCATTACCGCCTTCACTCACCTTCCTCGAGACAGAGGAGAACAGAGAGACCATGACTCCTCGCGACCCTCGTCTCGATGACGACGAAGTCAGAGTCAACCTCGAGGGCCTGATGAACAGCATCATCCACACTCTCAGCAACCCCAACGACAATGACAGCGACCTCGACACAACCGGCCTGCGACCTCTGCCTCGTGGTGGCGCACAAGCTCTTGAGCAACCCGCAGCAGATTTGACCCGCATGAAGAACTTCGAGCAATCATATGCCCACCTTCTCGACGTCGGCTCCAACAAGGTATCCGTCAAGAGACCATCCAAGTTGAGCGCGATGCAGTGGGTTATTCACGATACTTTGCGCTTCTCCAACTTCGTCAAGTCCACCAAGCGTCAAGTCGACACTCTGCTGATGGCTCTCAACATCAACGACAAGGTTGAAGACATCTTGCTTGGCGACATTCGCGACCTGGGCAAGCATGCCAGCGGTCCCAACAGCAAGCCTTCACCAGCAGCTGTCAAGGACATGGCCAAGCTGAAGCTTCTTATCAGAGCCACCAAGGGTAGATACCCTGCGCTTCTCAATGAAGCACAGAACACCTTCAACAACCTCCAGAAGGGTGTCAGCCAGGAGCATGACATGGCTGCCAAGGTACACAAGCTTCTTGAGCCCGTCCACCCCGACTCAGCTGTTGCAAGCGCAGCAAACAGCGGTACCGCAACACCTGAGAAGAGACCTGGGTTCATCCGCAGACTCTCCACACAAACATGGAACAAGCTTCCCGGAAGAAAGACACCCAGCTCGAGCAGACCTGCCAGTCCTGAGCGCAGAAAGTCGCTTGGACGCAGAACCCCTGGCTCCAGCAAGCCCGTAACACCGGCAGTCAGCAGACCTGCCAGCCCGGTGCTCGAGTAGAGAAGGAAGACAGACAAAGACGAATTCAACGAACAAAGGACAGAAAGAGAAGGACACGAGTATCAGAGACGAAAGGAAATTTGGGATAGGATATTCATGTTGACGAGACTTACTGGGATAGATGGGATGTAATTACAAGTAATACCATAGCGATAGACATGCAAAGCGAAATGATTTACAGCATCAACTCATAGAAAGCCTACCCGTATGACAAGTGATAGACAGGTACAGAAGTGGATTGGTTGGTGATTGTCAAGGCGGTCAAGACGGTATCCCCGCATTCGTCCCGTCAAAGCGCGTCATCGCTGTCAGGCTGACAGACGGGCTCGGCGCACTGCTAAAATTGATTCAGTCTCGAGTTTGATTTGGGCATTGAGGGCGCACTCTGGAAACGTGAGGCTTGCTAAAAGACAGTCACCATGAGTTACAGCAGATGAAAAGGATAGGGAAGGTCTGGGAGGATGGGACAGCTTTGGCAGGTCGACTCCACTTTCTTTGCAGGACGAGCACAGACCTAGACCGTCCTATCACAAGCCGACCGAGTTTGTCGCTGCCCCGGCATCGTCAGGTTGACTCTTCGTCCCTTCCTCTAGCTACCCGTCACCTTGATATCCTTGTATTCATCTGCTCTTCTTCCACTCACCCTCACAACCAGCGACAACAATGGTCTCCCCGCGGCGGTCAGGTCGCACCACCAGCACACCAGCCGATCGCAACTCGAGATGGCACAACAAATTGTCACCCCGCCAGAAGTCGCCCTCTCCCACGAACCTCTCCGACGACAACCTCGATGCTCAGCCGGGCGCCCTTCACTCTCCCGACGACTCTCGTCAGACTCGTCGAGCTACCAGAGCTCAACACACACACGCCGACGACGTCGACCAAGAAAGCCAGACCATTGAAGGAGATGGCGACGACGAAGTCACCCGCTGTGTCTGTGGTCTTCAAGACTACCCAGGCCCGCCATCGACCGACGACTTCCCCACAATCACCGACCCCTCACAAGCTGAAGATGCTGGTGGCCTGTTCATTCAGTGCGACAAATGCCATGTCTGGCAGCACGGTGGCTGCGTAGGCATCATGGACGAGAGCAAGAGTCCCGACAACTACTTTTGCGAGCTCTGCGACAAGAAGCTGCACAATGTTTTGACTGACTCCAAAGGGTGAGTCTCAGCCTCTTTGTCGCCCACTGCCTAGCTCGACTGACCCACGACGCAGACAACGCTACTCACGATACCTGCCCGTTATGAAGCCTGAGCCCAAGACCAGTCGCAAATCATCTCTTACAAAAGAAACAGAGTCTGCAAAGGCACGAAGAGAGCAACGAGAAAGCCAAAACAGAGCCAGCGTTGAGTCGTCAACAGGCAAGAGGAGGTCGACTATGAATAGCCGCCAGGCTTATGACGACGAAGAGACATTACGTCGAATTATCGAAGAGACAAAAGATGTCGGCGAGTCGACACCAGCAGTGCGCAAAGGGAAGCGTGGACGAGACGACAGCGAAGAGTGAGTCGAGTTGCCCAAGACAAACAACAAGCAGCTGACGAAATGCCTGCAGCTCCAAACACGAAATCAAGCGCCAACGAACGGGCTCCGAGTCGCCTAACCCTCCATCTACATTGAACACAGGCTCGCTGGACGCAGACTCAGACGATGACGGCACACATCCAAAGTCGAATAAGAAAGCACGGAGTGCTGCTGCAGAGTTGATCAGACAAAGAGAAGCGCGAGAGCGTGAGCGCACCCGTGACGAGAAGCGCAAAGAAGCTGCTGGAAGACGAAGTGAAAGAGCTGGAAGGAGAAGAGCAGATGGTATGTCAAGACAAGACTTACAAACAGGAGAAGATTGAGCTGACTTTACCCGCAGAGTCGGATCCTCTTGACGACACACCAAGGCCAATGGGTACACCGGTTCTTTCCACATCACAACCTCCCAGCCCACCTGCCTCAGCTACACCTCTAGCTCCAGAGAGCTCACACAAGAAGGGCACCGGCAAGAAGCAAAAACGCCTAGGACGTAACCAATACTCAGCTGCGAAGGCTCCTGCGAACACGTCAGACGCGAACGCTGCATCCACAAATCCCAATGGCAGCAGCGGAGACGACCCCACGACGAACAGCACAACCGACTCCAAGAACAGTCCTAGCAGTAACAACGAGACACCCGCCGTGACCCTCGCTCCTCCCGCCAAACCAAAACCCGGAAAATGGGGCGGCCGTGCCAAAAACCCACGACAAGCTGCCATTCAAGAGTCGGAGATTGTGATGAAGGACAACCGCGAAAACAAGAGTCAAATGACCATAACCGACATGAAGAAACGGACCGGTATGATGATGGACTACATCGCGAAGGCCCAGGTCGATATGGCTGGTGACCGCACACCACTGAACCCGCAATTACAAGCTCAACAGCCTCCAGACTTCAAAGAGCTCAGTAGCAGGGAAATGATGGACGTCTTGACCAGACACATCATGACATGGCAGAAGGAGTACGGAGGCGAGGCCGCCACTGCTGCCTCCCTCGTTGCATGACAAGAGGGAACATGATTATCACATCCACGGCAAACATCACTTTTACGAAGGGGCGTTCTTTACAATTGGGACACGGACAAACTACCACCACATACTGGAAAATGGAACCTGGAGGATTGGGCATCAAGGGGTATCTTGGGTCGGCTTTTTCTGTTTTTTTGCTTCTCACTTTTAACTTTCTTGCTTTACAACTCTTTCTTGCTGGATGCTTTTCGAGAACGTTTAGATGTTTCAAAAGCATAATCAGTATACATGCCTTGTATGATGGGTATAATGAATCACTTTTTGCTCAACAATCGCTTTCCATAGACACAAGTGGTCATTGCCCAATGTGATATCTGCTCAAGATTCAGATGAGGATGGTCGGGTTGTCTTTGATC
>ERZ794946.686-NODE-686-length-12834-cov-4.001409_pt1 | contig 12834 bp, 9 predicted proteins | sample MGYA00433072_ERZ794946 | MGnify/ENA primary metagenome ERZ794946 (study PRJEB30137, sample SAMN04331413) | food metagenome | isolation source: Y3 must sample point D1 replicate A | place: Australia: South Australia | collected 2014 ...
AAACAAGAAAAGATGGAAAAGGACCCCAAAGACCCAAGGACCTGTCATGCAACAAAAAAAGCTCGGTCTGGCCGTTTTATGGAGCCCGGAAAGACCGTTGTGGAATTCTCCCCCTTTATTCTCAAACAAGCATCCGAGGGAAAGCATTGACACTGCCAGAAGAATGTAGAAGGCAAATACAAATGCAAATGCGAATGCGGACCGGAATACGTGGGTTCGAAACAGGAAGGTCGAGAGAGTTCTGAAAAAGTGTTTGGAATTTTTGACAGAGGAACATTGATCCCAAGTCCAACCCTTTGGAGGAAACCCAGCCTTGCCGTGAGGGTGAAAGGGATAGGGTTCGATCTCTTCTTTTTTGCAAGATAGCTACGAATACAACAAGAGCGCCTGACCAGTTCCCAGTGTGACCGAGTCCCACTTTCCTTCCATTCGAGTGGTGATCCTAACAAAAGAAAGAAGGTAAACAAGGAAACAAAACAAAGAAACAAATAGAAGCAAGAGGCGTCATCAGGATCCCTCAACCTTGTGTAAAAGAAGGCCACCCGAGTGTCGAAACGGATATGCATAACGTCTTCTTCCGTCCCCCTTTATCGTTCTTTCGAAGGGGGGCGGCGAGCGTTTGCTTTCGTCCGCTCGAATCGAGCGGTCCAACAGCTGTCGAGATCAAGATCGATATGCCAAATGCCAGCAGTGCTTTAGACACTAGAATAGAAGAAAAACAGATGATCGCGGAAACGACCGATGCGATGCTTTGAAAAGAAGAAAAAGTATGAGGAAAATATAAAGCAAAACATCAAATGGTAAGAAACTGGCTTTGGGTGAGCAATGCTTGAGAAGCAACGCAAACCATGAATTGACAGAAAGAAAAAAGAACAAGAGATATCTGGGGTATAACAAGAATCGAAGAAAGCGAAAGGTGATGAAAGCGAACAACTCCCCACCGAACCTAAAACATATCCGCCTGTTCCAAATGGTCCGACTCAAGGAAATCGCAAATATAGGAAATAAATTCAAAAGGTTATCCGGCGAACACCAGTAGTAAGAGTCTCGAGCTCTCTACTCGCTCATGTAGTTCGTAGCCGATCTGCGGCTGTTCTTTTTTGCTGCCTTCCTCACCCATTCTAGGGTGGAATGCTCAGTCCCGCCAGCAGGCTGTAGTCTAGAAGACATGTGCGCTTAAAGACTGGCGGGATCGATGGTACCGTACTGCACAAAGCTTGACATGTCAATCTCCTCGCCATGTTGGTTTTGGTGATCGTTTGCACCCAAGCTAGGGCTGTGGTACACGTCGTGGTTCTGAAGGTGGGAAGGGTGGTGAGCTGGTGTTGAGTATGCCGACTCGTGCATTGGTGATTGGTACATCTTGCTGTCATGGAACATACCAGTACCGTTAACTTTGGGTGTCTGGTAGAGGTTATGGCCATGGTCACCGTGGCCCATATGCGTAGGTGACTGGAAAGCAATAGCAGAATCTTGGTGCATAGCCATTTGAGCGGGGTTAGGCGACTGCTGGTGCATGGGAGTCTCGTTAGGCATGCGGAAAGGCAGGTTCATCTTGTTTGCAGGGATAGGCGAGTTGTAGTCGTAGTGAGCCTCTGAGAGCGACGAGTCGAAACCCATGTGCTCGTCAGGAAGAGGGCTGTGGAAACCCATACCCATCGACTTGTTGTAGACATCAGATGAAAGGCAGAGAGCATCGTCGTTCAAGCCGTTGTCACCTCCAGGAGTGCTGAAGATGTCGTCCGATTGGCTGCGGCCAAGACCGTTGAGAGGCGGTGATTGGTCTGCAATGACTGGGTCACCACCGCTAAGGCATGAGACAGGAGTGTTGCTGGTACCGATCATAGCAGATGGATCGACCGAGAGGAAGGAACTCGAGTACGGGGTGTTGAGGTTGGAGTGAGCCATCATGTCGCTGGTAGGGCCAGGGTTGAAGAATCCAGGAGTACCAAAGTCGCTCGGAGAGTTGAGAGTGGTGGCAGACATTGGGCCGGCGAATTGTCTAAAGTCCATGCCATATCCAGCGGAGGTATCGATGCTAAGGCTGTTAGGACCCATGCCTGTGGAGAAACCGTGGTGGTGCTGAGGCTGAGGAGCAAAGATGGCAGTGTCTTGGAGAGGCTGAGCGGGTGTGTTGGGTTCGTGCTGAATGAGGAAAGAAGGCATTGGGTTGTTTCTGAGCATTGAGAGGTCAATAGCGGCAGGAACCGAACGACTACGCTGTCTCTTGTGGCCGCGAGGAGCAGGCGGGCCCATGAGACCCATGGCAGAGTCCTGGAAAACGCCCGAGTGAGGGTGTACTAAGTGGTTGGGCTGACTGGCGGGTCTGAAAGAAACAGGTGAGACAGGAGCTGACGCAGCAGCCATGGCAAAGTGGGTGGGGTCAAGCATGGTGTGGCGGTTCTGGAAAGAGTCAAGAGAGACGAGCTTGGCCAGTTGACCACTGAGAGCCTTGGAGGGGCCGCCGAGCTGATGGACCATGATCTTGCTGGCCTGTTGGTCCTCTGTGAAATCACCACACTCATAGAAGCCACCGCTGCCGGAGCTGTCCATGTAGAACTTGGGGGGACGAACCAATTCGACCACCAGAGCGCCCAATCTCTGAGAAGCGCCCTCGGCAGCGGTTGTGACCTCACCTTGGACAAGGTTTATGTTCTTAATCCAAGCGAAGGGGTATTCAATCTTGTAGCCAGCCGAGTCGTTGTTGATGTAGTATGTAACACAAGCCTTCTCGGGCGAGTAGAAGATAATCAGGTCCATCTGGCTTTGGCCGACTCTGCGCCAGGAACCGATCGAGAGGGAGCGACATGCAAAGTGTTGGATGACTACACAGGGGTTAGCTCGGGACATATGCGTAACAATACGATGTTAAAACTCACCAACTTTTCCGGTGCCTGCATCGGAGTTGAGGCTCATGGTGCCGGGAGTGTAGCCGTAGCCATTACCGCCGGGGCCCATGAGGTTAGGGAAGAAGCCCTTTCCAGACTCAAGCGCTTGCATTGCGAGATGGCGGCGCATCGACTCGGGAATGCTCTCGCAGTCCTCACCGTTCTCAATGCTCTTTCTTGCAATGTTCTTAATCTTGGCACGTCTGCAATGGTATTAGATACGCAACGTGGGTCGTCTTTGTACGAGGGGACTTACCTGTTCTGGAACCAGATTTGGACTGATCTCTCAGTCATGTTGATTTCATCGGCAATTCTCTCACGGACAGCGGCGGTAGGGGTGGGGTTCTTGTTGAACTCGACTTCCAAAGTGATGAGCTGGTCTTGAGTAGCACGTTGTCTCTTCTGGTTCTTTTGTTGTTGGGTAAGAGTGCTCTTGCGCGGTGGCCTCCTCGAGGAAGAGCCACTTGCGGTGAGAGGGGTCGCGGGGGAGGGAGTGCCTGGCGACGCCGAGTCCATTGGTCCCATGTCTTTGGAGTCCATGGTGTATATGTTGTTGATTATAGATGGCTAAAGGATGAGTTTGTTGTTCTTGATGATTATAAGCCGCCAATGGCAGTTGCAGCTGGGCAGTGTCAAAGAAGCAGGCAGTTCAGACCGAGGCTGAATCGAAGTTCGGAAGTCTTTGTCTGTGGGTCAATCCGTGTGCTCAATCGAGACAATGCCGAGAGCAACAGCTGAAGGAAGGCACGAGGATCAAAGGAGTCGAATTAGGAAGAAAGCAGGAAGCCTGTGTTGTTGTTGGAAGGAAGGTAGAGGTGACAGCCGGAAGGAGTGACGGTCTGCCGAACTGGCCAAAGCAGCGATACAGATAGGGTAAGCGTGTTGGATAGTCGTGGCTAATCAAAGAAGCAAAAAGAAGGATATGATGTGCGAAGGAATTAGACCGCAGCTTAAGGGAGTGATGAAGCGGCGCACAGGAGCAATAGAAAGGGAAAAGAGAGATGTTGCAAAGGGAAAGGCGAGGATAAAGTGCTTTGGGCAGGCGAAACACACACGAGAAGAGCGTGCCCTCCCCCCTTTGAGAGACACTGACGGCCACGGTCCACGCTCCACGGGTCCACGCTTCGACGAGCGAGTCGGAGCAAAGTCAAGCACAAGCGCCAAAAGCGCGAATCACGTTTGTGAAACGCACGAGGCAGGCACGACCCACATACCAGACCATGCCGCTTTCGGACGCTCCTCCACGGCCGCTCGTCTGTTTTCCACACAACCTTCCAATCGCCCGACCGATGTGATGCTCCTTGAACATTCTGGTGCCGTCATGGGCGTTTGTGCTGTTGTCTGTCGACCTCTTGTTCCCGCGTGCCCGCTCTGCTTCAGCCAGCTGTTGCTATCTCGCTATCGACGCTGTGCCCTGTGAGCCAACGTGCGTGTTTAGGCACACGAACTCCTCCTTCGATCCACCACTGTAAATAGCTGCTACTGCTGCCGCCGCCATCCGTCATCCTCCCTCCACCTCTCTACCAATACCAGTCGCAGATGTCGCGAGACGAATGCTGCCCTGCATGCAACCAATGCATCGTGCCGTAGGTTAACTTGTCTCCTCCGCGACTCGGACACGGATACCGCTGCCTTGGCGACCAACTCGCGCCTACAAACCCCGTGCCCTACTAGTTTACGAATAGCAGCCCACTATCATGTCTGTGTATTCCACTTCCGCTGCTCTCGACCGCGTGTACGGCACAACTAGGCCTATATCCCATAAAGAGGCCATACTTATTTTGAGTACCTCCTGACAAGTAACACTGCATCAACATACACACTGTCCAAACCGCCATCTAGACACAACGTCCACATGCAGCCCGTACGAATCTTTTGGTCGACTCTTTGTCAGACATGCTGCGTCGACGTTCGGCTATTTCTCTATCATGGTCGATGCCTCGATTCCTTATCGGCCGAGTCCCCCTTCTCGTCCTAGCTCGTACTGATTGTCCCCTCTCCCTGCACGCTGGACCGACGTCACGTCACAAAGCGCCGTGCGCTGCCGGTTGTTGGTGCCTCTCGACACTGGCTCGCTGACCTGATCGGCAAGTGTTTTGTCTTGGCCCCCTGACCCCTGTTCTCGTGGCTTGACGATCCGTGAAGAAAACGCAGGCACCATTCAGGAACACCCGCCGCCAGCAGCACGAGCCGTCAACGTCGGACCCACACAAGCTCGAGGATGCTAACGGTCGGGGCAAAACACTAGCGCGGTGAGCCGCAGAGACATCGGAGCTTTATCGTCCGGGACTCCGGGTGAACCCTTCTACCGCATCCTTGACGACCAGGGTTACTTGATCTGCACGCAATATATTATGTGTTGCTGCTCCCCCAGAGTGTCCTCCAAGCCAACCTTGCGTGATACAAGACGTGGTTGAATGCATGTTTGTGAGATCCTCCAAAAAAGTATTCGTACCTCTTCCAGAGGCGGGCTGAGAATTGAAATGAATCATGGACACGAATGTTGGTAGATTTTCTATTTTTGCTTCAGATACCCGTAGCGTCGCTTTTTGAACCTCACAAACTTCCTCTCAAGTCTCAGAGCTTCTGGAAAGAGTACCTCGAAGTATCTTTTTCGATCTGAATCTACTTCTCGATTTGTTATCCGATCTAAACCATAAGCAACAGTTGCGCCTGCTGTGTTTCGGCATACGATATGTCATCCCGTGTTGAAGATTGGTTTCGTATATTAGAAGGAGTGTTCGGCCGGGAGGATGAAACACCACACTCCCGGCCGGAGTAAACTTATACCAAGTGCACGAGCTTCACTATCCGATGCCCTCCTACGAAGCCAAGTCACTAGAAGGTAGCTACGCGGATACTCAGGGTCGGTAGCATCTAGTAGGAATCCACCGAGGACTACTCGAGTAAGTTCTGAGTAAAGAATTCTAGCTTGGGACTAAGTCTGTATATATCTTTATCTGCTTGCTAACGAGGCGCGCATGTTGAATTGAAGCATGCATAAGCCGAACATGGAACCCTTTCCGGTTGTTATCAACGCTTGCCTTTGGTTGGTCAGGGCGACGCTAGAACATTCTTCCACCATTCTACTGCCAACTATTCAGCCTTGCCTAAGAGGCTGTCATCTCGATTCTGATACCCGGATCTTGCCCTTTTGTCGCACCTTCTCATCCATTACGAAGCCCCAAGGCTGAAAACGCCAGGTGGTGCTCCAAGTGTACGCTCTCGGAGCATCCGTTGCCTTCCAGAATGTGACTTTCTTGCCGTTTGTCCACCTGCTGACGGATGAGGCTTCCGACTCTCCAGGAAGTTTCGTGGGCCAACAGCCACAGCTTGTCGAAAAAAGCATCCTGAAATGATGGTGAAGCACAAAGCCTGCTACCAATGCGTCCTGGAAGGTGGAGATATCATTTAATAGCTTGAGAGCAGTTCACATCGACGTCATGGTATGAACAACTGAATAACCGGCGGCCCGCCCGAAGCGAGAGTACCTTGGCCTGTCAAACGACTCATCGGCTTACGAGTAATGCCTGAGCACTGCCACCATGAGACATACATCTTCGATGGCTTCTAAAGAGTGAGTCAAGGTTTGTACTCTTGCTACGGCTTGACATGGAAGTGAAACGATTGTTGGTGTTCATGGCGGGCACAATCTTGCACTGAGCGAAGGCAAATCTGATTGTCCCGACCGACCACTGAGAACGCTGCGGTACCTCCATAAACTGTATTGTGTACAGCAAAGATGTTGTGCTAGTAAATCAAGCGATGGTTGAGTGGCGTGTACTCGTGCTTTCTCTCGCTACAAAGGTTCTCCGACGTTGGTGATAGTGCTCGTACTGCCGAAGTTTATTGGTCTTCGGCATTGACTTCGTGCATGATTGCGAAGATCTGGTGGTTGGCATCTCGTTGCTTGCGGCATTGCAAGGCTTCACATTGCATCGTACGCAGTAGTGATAGAGCCGTATTGGATACCCGATATCGCCCGGGTGGTCCGAGTCTCGCGATGCTCCATGGTATCCTGCATGATACTTATGCCGAGCTTTCAAAGTGATTGATGACAGCAATTTGCCTCCCAGAGTGACTTCTAGAGAATCATTTCCTGGGCAAAGAAGATGCTTCATAATTCCGTCAAGCCACTTCCCATCAGGTGTTTATCATCTCCACGGGAGACGGAAGAGCCTGATCCAGTAGAAAGATTTTCTGTCTAGGCCAGTCAAGGCTTGGTAGTAGCACGACATCCAGTGTTGCAGCTACATGTTGCAACAGGGCCGAAGGCCATCTTTGCAGCCACCAGGTGTTCGACCTCAACCTCATGAGCGCTGCGTAGTGGGCCAAGACAACGAGAGAGATTGGATGACGGTCTGCGAGCATATCGAGGAAAAGCGAGCTCACGTTTATGGGCCACATTTGGACGTACATTGGGCCTGGGACTTCCTCTGGATGCGTTTCCATGATGGCCATGTAGAAGAACACCCTCTCAGCAGCCTGCAGACAAGCTGATGCTTCATCACCCTGGCAGTGCTGATTTATGGTATCTTGAAGATTCGAATATGCAGGGTAGGTCTCGCCTAGTGTTGCTATGAGCGCCGTATGGTCCGGGAGCACAGCGACCTTCTGGATTGATTCTTTCTCTCGGAGCACCTCCCATTTCTGCGTAAGAATGGTCTTGATTCCTCTTCCAAGATGAAACGAATTGAGCAGTTCTTCGACTGGATCACGTACCAGACCAAGGCCTCGTGGGTCATAAGCTGGCTCTGCCAGTGCAAAGATGGAAGTAATCGCGGCGAATCCTAATATCGGTTGGCTGTGCTCAGGTGACGATTCAATAATATGAGGTCGTACAAGGGCCAACGCAGCGTGCTGGTGATTAGCTGCTCGAGACAAAAGCTCCAGTCGATGAGGCTGTTCGGAATACAGATGCAGCGCTGCCAAAGCCAAATTTGAATGCATCAGATAAGGAAAGCGAAGACCCATGGCACTTTCTTCCTTGTTTGGTTTGGCTTCTGGTGTGATGGTGTAGGCAGTACTCGTGATGGATTGATGGAGTAGCTCAAAATCCGCCATAGGTAGAGGCTGTTCCGGATCTCCATTGTGGTCGGCGATGTTGTGTGAAATTGCGTTGAACACCCGAGTGTTGACAGACACATCCGAAGCTGGGCTTCCAACTGTGGAAAAGCTACATTCAACTTTTCTCTTGGTACATCCTCCACATGATGGCTTTCCTTCGTCACACTGTCTTCACGTTAGCTATACGACCAGGCGTGACAGCTCAAGGCGGTTGGACCTTATAATGTCTCTTCTTGCATTGATCGCAACCACCGCGACTCTTCTTATGCGTTCGTCTCTGCCGTTCTCCAACAGGACCGCCTCTCATGATGCATGCCCAAATTTGGTTGAACGGGTTCAAAAGGGTCAAAGTTTTTGGAAGAGGAAATGTTCAAGCGAAGATCAAACGCCAGTGACAGCACCCCGTTAGCGACGCCCACGGTTTCTCCGGCCCCCCTAAGTATCGCGATTCATTCCATCACATACTCCAAGCAAGATTTATAAGAGGATCTGAAGATGAGAGAACACATCAAAGATAAAAAAGCTTACGCGGCTTCTCATAAGCAATAAGAATCTCTTGTTATCCAAGATCTGAGCCACTGCAGCGTGCCTGAGAGGATACCGCTGAATTAAGGGTGTGACTACCTCGGCAACGATAGCCGGAATTGAGCCCTCTGTACCATACGCGCTCGAATACGCACTTCTTGAGATTTCCTCCAACACTTCATGCTATTTTCGTTGCGATTGCGCATATCTCCAAGAGATATCTCAACGTTGTGGTTCGTCATTTTCATGATCGCCAGGTACAGCCACTATGTCCCCCGTATGGTACACGCGCAGAGGTAGATATAAGAAGGCGAATGCCTTTCCTCCAACTCGAGTGCTTCATTCGTTATCCTTGTGAAGCACCTCATACTCGCCTACCATTTGCAATCTTTCTTGAGGAACTCGGAAGATTAATCTTTGGATCAAAAACTGGAAAAAGATTCCGCCGAACCAGCACCTCACGTTCGACCATCATGGCTCTTGCTCCAAGCAATATCGATCCGGACCACCTTGTCCTCTATGCCTACAAACCCTCCGCTGTAGCAGCTGGCATCTTCATGGGAATTTTCGGAGTAGCCACTGTCGCCCACATATTCTATCTTCCCAAATTGCGCCAATGCTTTTTCATTCCTATGATCTTGGGCGGTATCAGTACGTCTTGACATGTTCTCTACATTCAGACGCATGTTACTAACATTCGTACAGTGGAAACAGGTGGTCTCTACGGTCGGTTCTGGGGACACAGCGATCAGAACAACTTTAAGGCCTATGTGTTACAGGCTTTGCTTCTTACACCAGCACCGATCTTCTTGGCAGCGACAATGTACATGACACTAGGCAGAGTTATTGTTGCTCTGGACTCCGACAAAGATCATACTCTTATTCGTCCCCGCTGGCTGTCGAAAATCTTTGTGATGTTCGACATCATATGTTTCCTGGTCCAAATAGGCGGAATCGGCATGCAATGTTCTACATCAGCCTCAGCACAGAAGACTGGCCGCACAGTGACAGTGATTGGCTTGGTACTCCAGCTCGTCATCTTCGCTTACTTCATCATTGTGGCTCTCGTTTTCCACAGACGCATCAACGCCCGACCCACATCTATCTCGGTCCATCATACTGTTCATTGGGTCAGACACCTGCGTGTCATGTACGTTACGAGTGTTCTCGTGCTGATCAGAAACATATTCCGTATTGCGGAATATGTTGAAGGCGCAGATGGCCCAACTGGCCATTCGGAGGTATATCTTTACATCTTCGATTCAGCGTTAATGGCCGGCCTCATATGGGCGTTCGTCATCGTACATCCTGGCAGACTCCTCAGGGCTATCAAGAAGTTGGAGAACCGTTGCTCCCTAGAGAAGGCGGAAGGAGAATCGCTTGTATCTCAACAGGGTGCACATGAACAGATGGGCGCGTAAACTTGACGACTTCGAGACGTCCGCCAAGCGGTTTGATGGACCTGGTTATGTTTTCCTTTGTTAAGGGTGGGTTTAATTTGGTCCACTGGGGCTGGAGTTGGTGTGGAAGCTGTTGACGGTCTTATGTTTCGTTCGTACGTTTGCCTAGTAATCTAGAGCCTACCATAAATTAATTGCTTCGAGAGTTCGGTAAATCAACCCTCTAAGGACAATCGCATATATGCTGTGTTGTGATGTAACATGTCCGCAATAAACGTGACTGATGGTCGAGTAGTGAGTGTCCTTTCAGTGTATCTCGAGTCTAGCATGATCAGTGGTCACGTGAACGGCAGTATATCACTGCATTCCATCATGAAGATACATGTCATCAGAGATTGATCTTGCGCGTGTTAGAGAAAAGAACGTGATGCAGAGCACGAGGTCGAGAGTAGAAGGTTGAGTCGAGGTCGAAGCTTGGCTAGCACGCGCGAGGTCAGCATCAGCCCAATCGGGCGGAAATGACACTCGAGACGCGACTTCCTCAGCAAACGCGGGGAGCAGCTCAGCACGCGTCGTCCTGAACATTTGCCTGCCTTTCATCACAACCTCAATCACCACAAAGATGCCTGCCGCCAAAGTAAAGGACGTACAGCCGAAGAAGCGTGTGCTCGTCGACGCACCCTCTTCCCGCCAGAACATCCAGAAAGACAGCCCCTCCAAGCGTAGGAAGCTCAATGGCCAACCCAAGAACTTCAAGACACCCGGCGGTCCCAACTCTAGTCAAGTCAAGAGCCAGTTCGAAGAAGAAGTCCTCGAGAAGTTGACACAAGATCTCGATCATCTCAAGCAACACAATGCCGAGAAAGACCAACAATGGGCCCGACCAAGCCTGGACGACTTCGACGAAACAAGAGACAGTTTGTGCTTCCAACAGATCGAAGCTGAAGAAGGCACTCTCCACGGCGGAAAGACGTGCATCAAGCTCTTTGGTGTCACCGAGGTAATCGACTCACTAATGGTACACCTTCGTGATAGACACTGACAATACATCCCCTCTTAGACCGGCCATTCCGTCCTATTACACGTAACCGACTTCATGCATTACCTTTACGTAGCCGCACCTACCGCGTTCCAACAGAGCGACTGCGAGTCTTACAAGGCATACCTCGAGACTCATCTCGCCCAACATCAACCCGTCATCTACTCGGTACAAATGGTTCTCCGTGAGAACCTATACGGCTTTCAAGGAAACGTAAAGAGTCCTTATCTCAAGATCACTGTCACGGACCCAAAACACATCAACAAGCTGAGGACTTCGATCGAGAGTGGAGGTGCCAACTACAAAGGTCTCTGGAAGGGCGCCGATGGCGGTGTTCTTACCTTTGACAGCATCCAATATGTGCTCCGCTTCATGATTGATACAAAGGTATGTCTTTTCAACGCATGCGCTTTCTTCACCTTTGCTGACACAATTAGGTCTCGGGCATGTCCTGGGTCGAGACGCCTGCATCCAAGTACACTGTGATTCCCGCCCGCGACAGGCATTCCAACTGTCAGATCGAAGCCTTCTGTCACTACAGAGATCTCATCGCCCATCCCGCCGAGGGAGAATGGGCCAAGATGGCTCCTTTGAGAACTCTCTCATTCGATATCGAGTGCGCTGGTCGCAAAGGTATCTTCCCAGAAGCCAACGTGGATCCTGTTATCCAGATCGCGAACGTCGTCACAAGATACGGAGAGGAAAAGCCATTCGTGCGCAATGTCTTCTGTTTGGACACGTGCAGTCTGATCGTCAATACACAAATTTTCGAGTTTGCAGATGAGGACAAGATGTTGATGGCCTGGCGAGACTTCCTGGAGAAGGTCGACCCAGATGTCATCATCGGCTACAACATCTCCAACTTCGATTTCCCCTATCTGCTGGACAGAGCGAAGCACCTGAAGTGTGGAAAGTTCCCATTCTGGTCAAGATTACGAAACGTCCAGTCTGTTGCAAAAGACACAAACTTCTCGAGCAAGCAGATGGGCAACAGAGATACAAAGGCAACCAACACCAACGGCCGTCTTCAACTCGATCTGCTTCAATTGATTCAGAGAGACCACCAGCTCAGAAGTTACACTCTCAATTCCGTCTGTGCACATTTCTTGAACGAACAGAAAGAAGACGTACATCACACTATGATTACTGAGCTGTTCAACGGTACCCCAGAGTCACGACGAAGATTGGCTGTTTACTGCCTGAAAGATGCTTACCTTCCACAACGTCTTATGGACAAGCTCTTGTGTCTCGTCAATTACACTGAGATGGCCAGAGTCACGGGTGTGCCATTCAATTACCTCCTCTCTCGTGGACAGCAAGTCAAGTTCATCAGTCAACTCTTCCGAAAGGCTTTGGAACAGCAACTTGTCATCCCCAATCTCCGCAGCGAAGGAACAGACGAACAGTACGAAGGTGCTACAGTCATCGAACCCACCAGAGGTTATTACGACGTTCCCATCGCCACTCTCGATTTTGCCTCGCTGTATCCAAGTATCATGCAGGCTCACAATCTGTGCTACACCACTCTGCTCAACAAGAATGCTGTCGACAAGTTGGGCTTCAAAAAGGATGAGGACTACATTGTCACGCCTAATGGTGATCTCTTCTGTACGGCAAAAATCCGAAAGGGTCTCCTCACGCAGATTCTGGAAGAACTTCTGGGTGCCAGAAAGCGTGCCAGAAAGGAGTTGGCTCAGGAAAAGGACCCATTCAAGAAAGCTGTCTTGAACGGTAGACAGCTGGCTCTGAAGATCAGTGCAAACAGTGTGTACGGTATCACGGGAGCTACAGTTGGAAAACTTCCCTGTCTTGCCATTGCCTCAAGTACGACCTCTTATGGTCGTCAAATGATTGAAAAGACCAGAGACGAGGTCCAAAAGCGCTACACCATCGCCAACGGATACAGCCATGATGC
>ERZ794946.688-NODE-688-length-12819-cov-3.976653_pt1 | contig 12819 bp, 12 predicted proteins | sample MGYA00433072_ERZ794946 | MGnify/ENA primary metagenome ERZ794946 (study PRJEB30137, sample SAMN04331413) | food metagenome | isolation source: Y3 must sample point D1 replicate A | place: Australia: South Australia | collected 2014 ...
CTCCGAAACCCAGGCTGTTGGGTCCATGAAAATCCTGAGACGCGACGCAGACGCACCTTCGGCCTCGGGTCTATAGTAAAGAACGAATATAGGTCATGTTTTCTTTGTGTTTCTTGTTCGGCACGCACACACATCCACGCATGCACCGCACCACACCACACCTTTGTGCATATTGCGACAGGCGACATGGCGATACATGCATGTCAGACCGTGGGAAATGACTTGCTTCCACCACGAGGCCTGTTTTATAAGATATACAAGGCTTTGGGCAAAACGTTACGAGCTCTTGGCCTATCGATGTGGAGGTGGAAGCTGTTCATGTAAATACAAGATAGGTTCCCACATTGGAAAGAAAAGTTTCTGCCTTTTGATGTAAATTGTTCGACGCCTGTCCAAATCTGCGTTCGGAACCTCTGGGTTTGGTGAAATTGCTTTTCTTTTCATATACATACTAGTGACGACTAGAATAAATCTGTCATGGCACCTGTACAATATTGTCAGTGGATGGTTCTTTGTGAATGACGATTCCAAGCACTTACCATGACTTGCGTCGCCGACCAAGCGCTGGTACTTGGCCAGCACACCCCGAGTGACGTTTGATCTTGGTTTCTTCCACTCCTTCAACCTCTGCTTGATTTCTTCTTCCGAAACATCCATGCTGAGTGTGTTGTTAGTGGCATCGATGGTGATCATATCGCCATCCTGGACAACAGCGATGGGACCTCCGACGGCGGCTTCAGGGCAGATATGACCGACGATAAAACCGTGAGAGGCACCGCTATATCTGCCGTCTGTGATCAGTGCGACGTTGGTGAGTTTGGCACCCATGATGGCTGCGCTGGCTTTGAGCTGTTCGGGCATGCCGGGGCCACCCTTGGGACCTTCGTAGCGGACGACGATGACGAGGTTCTCGTGGCGAGGAATTTGACCCTTGTTGAGGGCATCGTCAAGCTCGTGCTCCTTGTTGAAAACGCGAGCCTTGCCGGTAAAGCTCATGCCTTCCTTGCCTGTGATCTTGGCTACGGCACCTTCAGGAGCGAGGTTACCGCGGAGAATCTCGATGTGACCGGTAGGCTTGATGGGGTTGTCCAAACTGCGGATAATTTCTTGTCCTTGAGGTAGGGAGTCGAAGTGAGCAACATTCTCTGCCAATGTCTTGCCAGTGATTGTAGGTACACTGCCATCAAGCAGACCTCCAGCAATAAGCAGCTTCATAACAGATGGGATGCCGCCAATATCGTACAGATCAGCCATCAGATACTTGCCTGAAGGAGCCATGTTTGCGATGAAAGGAATACGATTCGATACTCTCTGGAAGTCATCAAGACTGAGATCGACGCCTGCCGTGCCAGCCATGGCGAGCAAATGAAGCACACCGTTTGTGCTGCCTCCAAGAGCCATCATCATAACCAGAGCGTTCTCGAATGACTTCTTTGTGAGTAAATCAAGCGGCTTGATGTTCTTCTCCATACAAATCTTGATCGCTTCTGCTGCTTTTTGACATTCACGCATCTTGGCTGGCGAAGTTGCGGGAGTTGAAGAAGATCCAGGAAGTGATAGACCAAGAGTCTCGATTGCCATGGCCATAGTGTTTGCCGTGAACATACCACCACAAGCTCCAGATCCCGGACATGCATTTCTCTCGATATCGGTCAAAATCTCGTCTTTGGTGATCGATGGGTCGTCGGGGTTCTTGAGTGTGTCGAAGTTGTAAGCGCCATGTGCTTCGTAGCATGTTGTGATGTTGATGGTCTTTCGCAAGGTCTTTGAGTATCCTGGGTTGATAGTACCACCATAGATCATCACGGAAGGTCTGTTGTGTCTTGCCATTGCCATCTGTAGTATACATCAGCTTCCATGTAATTGTCACGGTTCGTACGCAATACTTACCACAACACCTGGCATGTTCTTGTCACATCCAGGAATGGAAATGTTGGCATCGTGGAATTGAGCACATGTGATGGTCTCGATGCTGTCTGCAATGATCTCACGAGTTTGCAAAGAGAAGCGCATGCCTTCGCCTCCCCTGCCTCTTTTCAGCCTTTGCCTGTAGCAGCAACCGTTCATACTCACATTGTGATACCATCTGATACACCAATTGTGCCGTATTGCCATCCAAGCATACCCTGCTTTTCAACAGCTTGCTTGACAGTCTTTCCGAGATCGTGCACTGGTCCTAGTGTTAGTTTTCCGTTTGATGTTGGATCTCAAGTACCCACAGTGGTTGCTATCTCCCCGTCAGTACTGTCTCAAATCTCCAGGGTTTCATTAACTCACTTGCAAGGATTGCCTTCCCACCAGACAGAGGCAATACCAACTTGTGGAGCTGTCTTCATCATCTTCTCATTCGGCACGCCGGCCGCATAAAGCATGGCCTGAGCTCCAGGGAAGTCATGACCTCGAGTTAACGTCGAAGAATACTTGTTCAGGATAGGTGTTCCATCTTCATACTTGGCATCATCTGGAAGATGAGGGAAGCTGAGAAGACGTGGTTCTTCTGGTTGGAATTGTGCCTTGAGGTTTGCGGGATCCATTTTGAGTGGTTGTTGAAGCTGTGAAACTATACGACTTGGATGTCTTTGGCTTTGTAGCATACAATTGGAAGAAGAATTCCGGTCACGAAGGAAATGTAGTTCCAGAGTGTGTAGTGGTTTTGACCTTTTTCTCCACTCTCATTCGCCCAAGTGGGATATCGGACTTCTCACCTTCGTCACGCCCCGCGCACCCCCCACAGATCAGAGCCGAAGACGGCCGCTCGGCTCCATCCGAGGGCATTCGGAGAAGTGTTCTACCGAAAAGGCGAAGTGAGGCTCATCTGTTCTTTGGAGCATTTTGAGCCTCTCTTGATGCCGCCAGCCAGAATGAAACACACACAATAGTGCAGCGTGTGAGATGCGTAGTATCGTAAGCATCAATCGCCTGATGCCTTTCGGCAGCGTCTCCTCATACTACGTGCATTGCAACTTTAACGCGATTGGCAGGAACGAAGGGTAGAAAATGCTGGGGATGTGGTGAGTACCTGAATAGAGAGAGAGCTCTTCTCGACCCATGTGGGAAACTGGTTCAGAAACATCAAACTGATCACAAATGTTCAGGACCGACACACGTGCATATAAGGTTGTACGGATAGCCCTGCCGATGTGTCTAGGGAAGATCCATGGAGGCCGGTATTTCCTTCGTCCAATGAGCTGCCGTATAGAGACCACTCCTCAGATGTAGCACCTCTTCTGTCTGGGGACATGGAAACGACATCGATGTGATGTGTTCTAGAAAGAGTAAATATAAAACGGGGTTGTTATTTGGATGATTCGTGATGCCAGAGAAAGGATCGATGGTCGGCCAGTTGTTCACCCACATTCAATCATCGCGCGCGATCATTGGTGCGCGTCTTTCATGCCAAACCCATTTTCGTCGCACGATTCCTGACTTCCTCGTCCAACTCCATCTCAAGAGACACAAATTAGTACTAACTCAATCGACTCAAACGCTCACTGTCCCTCTGGCTTGCCGTGTGTAGTCGCAGATACATCTGATTTTCCTGGCGGTTTTCTTCGCGTCGACCAAATTCTTCCACTGCTGCGTCATCGCTTTATCTCGCTTTACCAAGAATCGCAACCTCATCTCCTCAAACCGCATAACCATACTTTACGACAAGGTTTCAGGGTCTAGGCCTGTCAGCGCGTTGAAAGCAGATGTCTACCCTCGTGGTTCTCGGAGGTACGGTAGTGCTCGCGACTGCGTCAGTGTATTACCTATCTCGAATCGCTAGTGCAAAACGTGATTCTGATGCCAAAGGTGAGTCGGTTGTACATAACTCCTGTTGTCTTCGATGTAGTTCTACTTCCCCCCCTTATCCATTTCTTCCATCTCCACACGTTTGCAGTCCTCTCGACCATGAAACAGTTTGATCAATCAGCAGACTTATACGACCCATTAGATCCTTCAGCAGCAGATCCAGGCCTGTTGAAAAAGCACTCATCACAGAAATCTTACACTGCCGCTGGTTTCGTTTATCCGTCGATCAGGACGTTCTATCATCCTCATCCACAGGCCGACAAGCTTCCTACCAAGCCAACACCACTACCACTGCTCGTTTTTGTCCACGGTCTTGGAGGAAGTGCTGCTCAATTTGCACCTTTACTGACTGGCCTTGTCAATGCTGCACCATGCCTTGCCATCGATCTTCCAGGATGTGGCTTGTCTGATTTCCTGCCTGAGAAACGAGAAGCATACAAATCGGAAGCATTGGCATCTTTAATTGCTGAGGCCATCACTCAACACAGAGATGCAGGGAACGGACAGAAGGTAATCTTGATTGGTCACAGCATGGGTTGTTCCTTGTCAACACTACTTGCTTCTTCGACATCACCGCTATCCCATCTTATTTCTGAGCACATCGCCGGGTTTATCGCCATCTGTCCTCGTGCCGAGACTTTGTCGGCCAGCCAGGTATCACGACTCCAGCACATGCGTTATATGCCCATTCCTCTTTTCGAAGTCTTCCGTTGGTGGGACAGACGAGGCGGGGCGGAAAGCGCTAGTGTCTCTCGCTATGCAGGCAAGGAAGCAGATTCGGAGACTAAGCGGTTACAACTACGATTCAACGAACAAAGCAGGTCTGAAGTCTTTATGGCGATGGCTCTTGGTTCTATGCCGAAGTACACAGACAACAAGGCTATCGGAGGCTTGCCCGGTGAGGACATCTGGTCCGGTCTTCGTGTTCCTACATTCTGCATTGGTGGAGAGCAAGACCATGTAACACCACCTGAGAATGTTGAATTGATTGCCAAGTGGCTGGGACGTCAGGTTCCACGAGACCAGACCAAGCCGAAACTTGATGCTTTGCCTAGCTCTGCTGGCGAGATACCCGTTATTGACAACACACCAATCGAGGAGAACGGAAAGAGTTTTGTGCCAGAGTCTACCACAACAAAGTCTGGTCAGGATCTGGTATCTGAAACACGGCAAGACAGTGCTACACCAGATGTCCCGAAGAAGCCAAAGTTTGTTCTGAAGACGACAGTACTCCCAAAGCCTGCTTCTCATGCCCTGCTTTACGCTACTTCGACGGTGCGCATTCTCTCAGGATTGATCCAATCATTCGTCGCCAATCATATTGATCACCGTCTATCTCTCGGCTGGCAACTGCAACACTTGAGCACTGAAGGCAAATGGGACGTGAAGAACCTTCAGAAGTGGCAAGCCATCAAACCCGTCTCAGAACCTATCGCAGGTATCTTCCGAGCACAGAAGACACTGCGCGAGATCGACGAAGAGCACACACCCGCAGTCTACGTCAAGCGATGGGGAGCCAGAAATGGTGTCAAGCAAGGAGTTCGCATGGTCGTGGACATCAGTCACGAAAGCCCTGTCTACGATCCCAAGGGCCTTGAGGAAGGTGGCATTGAGTACCATAAATTCCCCACCGTCAGCAAATTACCGCCTACAGTAGAAGAAGTCGCGGCTTTCATCGCCTTGATCGACACATTGAGAGAACAGCTCACAAAGCCTGAAGAACCAGAAGGTGCTTTGATTGCTGTACACTGCCACTACGGCTTCAACAGAACCGGCTTCTTCTTGGTTAGCTACATGGTGGAGAGACTTGGATGGAGACTACAAGATGCACTGGAGGAGTTTGCAGAGAAGAGAGCACCAGGAATCAGACACGAGCATTTCGTGAATGAGCTCTTTGTTCGATATATGGTAGGTTTGGAGAGAAGGCCAACACTTTCTTGAGATACCCAAGTGACTGGTTTTCTTGGGTTAACGACTGGATCCATACTTCGGGAGTTTACAGGTCTTAGCTTGGTCTAGTAAATGGTTTTTCTACACAAGCACCAATACAGTGGAGTTTCCTCTTATTCGGTCCAGTTGTTTCCATGTCCTATGCATATTGTACCACTGACAGGCGGGTCGAGAAACGAGAGACATGAAGAGGCAGGTAGAACTGGATCTCGTGTCTCGAGTTGAAATAGATTTAAGGGTAGCTACATGAAGGATTGTGTTGATTATGATGCTCTTCAATAGCATCCAAAAGCTCTGCAACTATGTTGTAATGTCATCGAGCAGTGATGGTCGAAGTGGTCGAGACCAAGAAGCGAGTGAAGCTGGAAGGTGCCAAGACTTTTGCACACGGGTAGCTCCGCGCACACGAGAGTCGCAAAATTCTCAGCGGCCTCCAACGCCAGTTCCCTTCGCCTTTGACCGAGACGACCTTTTCGCACGCCCACAAGACCTTACCACCGTCGACAACCCCCTTCACAACCGCCAAAATGCCCGGTGTCTCCGTCCGCGATGTCCCTGCCGACAAGTTCATCCAGAACTGTTAGTCTACACCCTTGGAGCTGGAGAGGAGTTTTCGCACAAGAGATGGAGTTGCTTTCCCGACGACGACAACAATGCGCGACCACATATCACTCAACAAACTGCTCGACCAATCATTCAACATTGCGCCGCATGATGAATAGCAGTGTGGTCGTGGATTGCGTCAAGCGACAGTGAAGGATCTCTGGAAACACAACATCTCTTATGCGACGACTCCCTCCTGCGTCCATCCAATACCTCTAGGACCACGGGCTTACCATAATACAGACGCCTCTTTCTTGAAGAGACAAGGTCGTATCGCCGTCCCTGTAAGTCAACTACCACACCTGAAATCTTGCATCATGTCGTGTCGGAGTCTTTGAAAGGCAAGCCTAGCAGAACAATCTCTGGTGGCGGTCTTTCGAAGTCATCTGCACGATGTAGTGCTTTGGGTCAACCTAGAATCTCCCGCAAGGGAGGCCCAAGAGAGTGTAACTAACCTGTATGCGAAACATAGGGTTGGGTCGACACTGTCAAGACCGGTACCGCCAAGGAGCTTCCTCCCCAGAACGTTGACTGGTTCTACGTCCGCGCTGCTGCCGTCGCCCGTCACATCTACATGCGCAAGAACGTCGGTATCGGCCGTCTGCGCAAGGTCCACGGCTCCCCCAAGAACCGCGGTTCCCGCCCCAGCCGTCACGTCGACGCCTCCGGCTCCGTTGACCGCAAGGTCTGCCAGTCCCTCGAGAAGATTGGTGTTCTTGAGCTCGACGAGGAGAAGGGTGGCCGCCGCATCACCCAGTCTGGCCAGCGTGATTTGGACCGTATCGCCATGTCCACCCTCGAGGCTGAGCAGGAGGAGGATGACGAGTAAATCACTCGCTCTTTCACACAAAGTGGTTGATGAACCCAAGGATGGTGCAACAAGGCAACTTCAAAAAAGCTTTGGGGATTGGGCAAGGCGTTGAGGATATGGCTACGGCTATGGAAATGTAACTCATGGTTGAGAGCTTATGCATGCGGTACTGCGTTTTTCTTCACGGCGACACAGCACAACGCAGCATCCCATCAATTCGACCTCGCCCGTCTCTCTTCTACCTTCTTTCGTCAACTTGCAAAAGTTTACCAATTTCGATCATGTTGATACCCCCATTGATTTTCTCTTCTTTCTTGACGTGTCATGACCAAGTAATTCGCAGTGAATCTCTCCCCAGTACGTGTGATCATTGATGATCAGATCATCTTCGCTCTTAGCATTAAACAGGTCTTTTTCTGTCTCGACAGAACTGCAGTCACGTCTTCGGTCAAGTGTAGCAACATGTAGAATAACAAACTCGAGTACTTTGCAACACAAAACAAATTGATTCCGATATAAAAGTGTGGGTACACAAGGAGTCATACTTCCCACTGAAGGCGTCTCGAGAGACGGTGAAAGTATGAACTATGAGGCACCTGGCTTTTTGTCTTGCAACGTTTCAGCAAGAAGTACAAGACTTCTCACCTCCCCTATACCGACCCACAGCATTGCCTGGACACAAGACGTGAAACAGACAGACTGCTCTTCCCACCGAAGCAGAAAGACCTCGACAATGTCCTGATAATGGAGCAAGTGGCAGGGTTTGGGGTGTTGCTGATTGGACATGAACTTACCATGAGCCTACAAGCATGAGCAATCAGATGGCAGAAGCACTCTCAAATCTCGAGGACTGCCATCGCATGTCATGATGTGAAGCACAGCAGAAGGAAATTTCGTTGCTGAGAGCGGAGGAAGAAGCAACGCGACCAGCCACTCTGCGGCAAACTCCGTCTGCGGCAGCTTCGAGGCTCGAGCATCGTCACTTCCTCGAACGCGATCATTGACAGCTGCTCTTTCGCTCAACCCATATATCCACCTCTTTATACCTTCTATCACAAGTCATCGACCTCACATTCACCATGGGCAAGAAGAAGCGCGGTCACCCCGACATCGAGGAGGTTCTTGCGCGTCCTTGGTGTTACTACTGCGAGCGCGACTTTGATGATTTGAAGATTCTAATCTCACATCAGAAGGCGAAGCACTACAAGTGCGACAGATGTGGGCGCAGACTCAATACAGCTGGAGGTGAGGCTTCATGGTCAACGATTACGCGCAACGACGACTAATTCGAGAGCAGGTTTGTCCGTTCACATGAACCAAGTACACAAGGAGAATCTGACTACGGTGGAGAATGCTCTACCTAACCGCTCTGCTCCCGACATCGAGATTTTTGGCATGGAAGGTATTCCAGACGATGTAATGCAGCAACACAACCAGCGCGTTAGTCACGAATTCTTCGCAGCCGAGGCCGATCGACGCGCTGCCACAGGCAACCCAGTCCCCGGTTCGTCAATCCAAGGAGCTGCAGGTACAAAGAAGCCGAAGCTCGAGTCTCCTGCTGAGTTGAAGGCGCGTTTGGCCGAACACAAGGCAAGAAAGGCGGCCGAGAAATCGGGCCTGGGAAGCGCTCCCGACACACCTGTACGTTTGTCCAATCCAGCTCCTGAACTCACCAAAGACTTACCTGCAACCAAGGGCGATGTCGCTACTCCTCCTCAGTACCAGTCGAGTTTCCCTCCGCCATCAGCGCTTCAAGCTGCCAGCCCACCACCTTCCGCGTACCCACCTCAATCGTATGCTCAAGCTCCCGCTGCGTACGGCCAACAACCTCCCCCTTTCAACTACGGCGAACCACAATATGCAGCACCTCCAGGACCCTTCCCGCCAGGTCAGTTTGGTTCCCAACCATCCTTTTCACCCTCACAGCCTTATGGCGGACAAGGCCCTCCTGCGCCGTTTGTTCCTCCTGCTCAATTCGCATACCCGCCACACTCAGCAAGTCCTCCTCAATACCAGAATGCTCGCCACGCTCCACCCATGAGCCCGCCTGCGCAAGATCTACCGACTCGTCAGAATAGTCTTCCTTCGGCTCCTGGTCTTCCCCAGCGTCCAACTTTCAATGCCCCTCATGTCAGTAGAGAGCAACTTGCAGAAATGCATAGTGGAAACATGGGTGGCCCTGTTGCTCCCTCGCAAGAGTCTGGTGCTAACGCAACAAGCGTGGATGAGCTCATATCGGGCGCTGCCGCTCAGCAATCCGCAAAATCTGCCCCGTCACAACAACCTACACCCACTCCAGCACCCGAGAAGGAAGTTGAAAGTGGCAGCAAGAAGTCTAAGAAGGCCACTCGTCTTGTCTATTCTGATCAGGAAATTTCTCCTGAAGAAAAGATGGCTCAGATGCCCAGGTATGCCTTTACTCCAGACAAAGGTGGGGAAACTTACCTGGCTCCCGTCGAAGCAAATGTCACTGGCGTTGTCAGAGGTCCAGATGATGTGATCGACGCACAGAACTAGTGGCTTATGCACGAATCACGTCTCCGAAGGCTTTCATGACCAAAGGTGGGCAAAGCAGTGCTGTGGAGTGGACTTGAAGAAAGCGACTGATCAGCAGCTAAGTGTTGCTTTCTTTGCTCGGCGATGGAAGAACGATGATTGAGAGAGCCAGTATTGCTAACAGCATATGATTGTATGCATGCCATCTTACCTTTCAGGCAATGATTACGTATCAGAAGCAATCGGCATAGATAGCTTCCTCAATTGTAAGTCTGGCGGAGATTGGTCTTTCTTTTTGAATATATGATGAACGAAATCCCTCCCTCTTTAACGTGCAGGTGTTTACAACTGATGTTTGTCGAGCGCTCGTCAGTTCTTCTGGGCTCAATGTCTCAAATCCATGTTTGGCAATACATGGAAGCATGAACTTGCGTGTGGTCGCTTCTATTGCAGGCTCAGCACCAAGTACCCTGTGTCGTCGAGCATTGGCAAGACCTGAGCATCACCTTTCTTATCGTACGGTGTTGGGTTCAATCATGGCGACTCGTGGTGTTCTTGAATATCACGTGTTTCTCAATCGTCTTACACCGCCATCCAAATGTATGACCTGCCAATGCATGAGTCTTTCTCGGCCAGTCCCGTGGCAAACGTGGTAGACAGCGGAGTATATCGTTATCGTACCTTTCTCTCTATGGCATAAGCAAGTCATGAATTCCATCAACCATCTTTGTAACGTAAACATCTTCGTCATACGTGTGCTATAATGAGGTTTCCTTGTGCTCGCTGAATAGATCAGAGTTGGTTCTTTGGCAGCCAAGTGTTGTCAATCACACAAGGTTTTGTTGAAGCCTGGTTGTCAAATCTCCAAACACTCGTCCGAACAACGTAGTCAACCAGCTACTTGCCAATTGGACACAACAAGTTATTGGGTACATCCATATGAGCTCTCCCAAGGGTCCATGGAAGTATGAAAATCCCAAATCGATAGATAGTTCTGATAGGGAATAGCATATCCAGGATCCGGGTGACAGGGGCAACGAGGACTCTCCCACTCCGACGCCGAGGTTCTACCGGCCGTCATCGAGCTCTCGCGACAACGATCTGTACTTGCAAGACACCAGCTCATCATTCAGCCATCGCCTCATTCATAAATCCAACTATTCGTATCACTCGACGCGTCTCAGGCGACACAGATACGTCAGATTCAGTATCATACAAGGCGTACTTCATCCCATCAACACCTTCCCTAAACATCTTCAGTCGCGACAATGGCCGACGCCGAAATGGATATCGATCAGCAGCCTCAGCAGGAGGAGCAGGAGCAAGCACAGGAGGAAGGCCGCTCTCCTTCTCCATCACAATCACCCGAAGCTAAGCGCGGAGCTCCTGCTGGACCCGAAACACGTACTTCAACCGGAGCCGTGGCCGTTCGCTCTATCGAAGGCTGGATCGTTATGGCTACCAATGTCCACGAGGAGGCCAGTGAGGAGGACCTGCAAGAGCTGTTTGGCGAGTTTGGCGAGATCAAGAACTTGCACATGAACTTGGACCGCAGAACCGGTTACGTCAAGGTGCGTCGTTGAATATGGGCAGAAGAAGCAGGACCGGATACTGATCTCTGCAGGGCTACGTCCTGATCGAGTTCCCCACACTGGACGAGGCAAAGGCTGCCGTCGAAGGAGCCAACAAGACCAAGTTGCTTGACCAGACCATCTCTGTCGACTTCGCCTTTGTGCGCCCACCACCTACCAAGAACACCAACGACACTCGTGGTGGACCTGCTCGTGGTGGAAAGTCAAGAAACAGAAGCAGAAGTCCTGGTGCTCGCAGAGACGACGAGGATGAGGACATCGAGTAGGAATCGCAGCTCGAAGAACAACAGAGGCTGAGTCGTGAGCGCTTGAATGACTGGCTCAACAGGCTTGCAGATAGTCCAGGGCCAAAGGCACTTGAAGAGAAGCTGGCGAAGAAGGACGAGGATGGTTATGATAAAGAAGAGGCTGCTAGGGCTTGGAAGGCTATCACTGCAATAAGCTTGAAGAAATGGAAGACGAGGTCAAGAGGAACGGCCAATATCACCACCTTGCCGGCTTGTCATGCACAATGCAATACACAAGTCGGTGGTAATCAAAAGTCTTATTCGGTAAGTTCAAGGATGCCTTTACCGCAGGTCTTCACATTGTCGTCGCTGCCTCAAGCCAGCGCTTCGTGGTGATCGCGCCGGTGCTGCTATCTCGACTCTGTTGCTAACGACACTGTTAGTTCCATCACAACTCTCTCCGTGCCTTTGCGCAACACTTTCTTTCTGTGTCACTCAGCGATTTACGCACAAGACAACACAACTTCTCGCCATCATGACCAGAGCATCCAGTAGAAGATCTGTATCTCCTTCTGGATCTGATCCTTTCGTCTCCCCAAAGAAGCGTAAGTTCATCGTTCCCTTTCAAAAAACCGCGAAGAAAGGCCTCACACATGTACAGCCCATACCCTGGCAGCTCTCGACAAGCCCCCCATCTTGCGTCGCAACAAGGACTTGATGTTCATGACGACCATTCAGATCGAGGACGATGATGCACGTATCGAGCGCGACATCAAGGCTCGTCCCAACCCTCGTCCTCCCATCACTACAACCAATGAATGCTTCCCTGCATCCGGTTGGCCCACGGGCCCAAACGCACCCGTACGTGCATGCCCTACGTGATTTCTCGCAATGTCCGGCACGTACTAACATCGAGAAGAAGGATCCGTACGCACCTACTTCCTCCGCCTTCAGTGACTCCAGCACTTCGTCACCTGCACGCAAGTCGCCTTCTCCCCCTCCCATCCCCGAGAGAAGCCCCTTCCGCCCCAAATGGAACGATGATGACTTCTACTCGCCCGACCGCGTTCCTTCGCCGCCTTCGGTCTATCTGGCAGGTTCAGACTCCGAAGAGGAAATGTGGGACTCTGATTCCGACTGGGAGGGTCTCTACAGTCCCGAGACCACGGGCTTGGTTTCTGCTTTCTCGCCTTCTTCGTCGGAGGAGGGTGAAGTGAGTCTGGCTAATGAGGAGCCTGACGCTGATCATGCTGGCCACGATGATCACGTTGATCACGTTGATCACGATGGCCACGATGGCCACGATGGCCACGATGACCACGATGACCACCATGTCTACACCAGC
>ERZ794946.689-NODE-689-length-12809-cov-101.409127_pt1 | contig 12809 bp, 8 predicted proteins | sample MGYA00433072_ERZ794946 | MGnify/ENA primary metagenome ERZ794946 (study PRJEB30137, sample SAMN04331413) | food metagenome | isolation source: Y3 must sample point D1 replicate A | place: Australia: South Australia | collected 2014 ...
TTTCGAATACCATGTGCAATCTGTCCATGAACCTTAGTTAATTAACACAACTGTTAAATAAAGCGATTTACTACACTTGAGATGATATAACTCAACAAAACGTGACAAAAAATCACATGACTATCTAACAAAATATTTATTTTGTTTTTTAATATTTGAAAATACTAAAATATTTTTGTTGTTTTTGAAAAAAGGATTTTTAATGTGTATGCGTTCCGAACTTTAAATATAACGTCAGCGTAAAAATAATTTTTCTCCGAATGTATATCGAAATCTCAAATTGCTCTTAGAGATTTAGATTTCAACGACAGGATAAATTGGCTAGAGTTGAAAAAACTGCACAGAGTATATAAAAGATCTTGCAATGGATGATTAAAATTTACGGTATTTCATTTCTCCAATGAATGGCTTTTCTAAGAGAAATTAATTTCACAATTTGTTGATGAGAAGTTCTGGCTACCTTGTCACTATTTATTTTACTATGGCGGTATAAGTTTCTCCCGCCTTGAAAAAAGGAATACAGTAATAAAGTGAATATAAATCAGGATTTTTTGGATTTTAACTAGGTAACAAAGAATTAGCAAATAGCTGCCCATAATAGTATTCTTAAGTTTGTAGATACATGTCAAGTAAGCCAGCTTTTGATAAAACTTAAAAATTGGTAAACCGCGGATGTACCAAGTGAATAGCTTTCAAAAATAATGTTGTCACTCTTCCAATGGGCACCTGTAAAAATGATTAAAAAGAAATCTAGGTTCAAAACAATATTTTTGAGAAAATCTCAGGAAGCGACAGGTTATCATCCCATACATACAATATGAATACAAAAGCATGGCACTTTTGAATAGATATAGCTCTAGAACCGCTCAGGCGAAAAAAAACGCTATATGAGAACTATTGAAAAGGAAGAACTAACATGAAAGATGTTTGTTCATTTCGTACCTTTAGAAAAAGGGTATTAATGCTAGGGGTAAATATTATATATTATCTTCGTTAAGGGCAAGACCATTTATTTTATTTAGTATTAGTTATTAATGGGGCCCAATCAATGGACTGGTAATTTCGTATTCGTATTTCTTTCTACTTTAATATTGGTTTAATCTACGGTAACAATTGTGGACTTCTGCTTCAAACCTTCCTTTATCAAAGTTAGTTTCTCTCTAAAGTTACTTTCTGGATATCCTGGGATCTCGCCATATTTTAGTACTTCAACTAAGGGATATGTGGTGCTTTCATGGGAGGGAGAAATGTAGGTCACCAATTTACCTCCGTCGGATATTGCCATTTTATGATGATCTTTGAAATTGAACTGGAAAGTACCATCACTTAGTTCAAACATAACAAATGGTTTATACCTTGTGTATCTTCTCAAAAATACATCATCTTTATGATATTCTTCTCTGCCAAACGTAGATACTCGGCTCAAATTTGCCTTCATGTACTTGGCAAAAAAATCAACTACTTCTAAATGTCTACTTAGCTCTCGTGGTTTTTCGCTCAATAAATAATGACTTGCTACCCAACCTTCCCGATCGTCATAACTAATATACCAAAACTCTTCTGCATCTGCCAATCGGAGAACTGTGGTGCCATTATTAAATAAGACACCAATATCCTCTGTTGATAACTGATAGGAGAATCCGTGTTTGTTGGAGTAGTCGACCCACTTGGTAACTATCATTGGGTGTTTAATTTTAGGCAATCTTGATTTCGGAAGACCTCCCATTTTATACTGAGCTTCTGCTTCTACAATGCCATTCAAAGTAAGATGACACTCACTGGCTAATATTCTCAAGGAGATTTCTGATTTAATGACATTGGTCGATGTAGCTATTAATTCTTTTCTCAAAACGGCCTGTTGTGCTCTACGTATCCTTGCTTCACGAGCCAAATCGTTTAATCTTCTTTGTGCCTCTATATCAACAACCTCCTTATATTTCTGTTTCGTCCCGCCAGGGGATAAAGAATGTGGTAAAAATGGTCTGTTTTGGTGGTACTCTTCTAGTTTATCGATACTAGATTTAATTGAAGAAATATAATCCCTCTTTTGACGCTGAATTTTATCGCTGCTCATGCTTTCTAATAGTAGAGATTTTTCCATGCAATCTTTGAAGTTAACCAGTGACTGCTCTTCAGGAATATCCTCAAAATTTGGTGCTTCTGACATGACCGTCGAAGGAATAGATGGTGGGAAAGTTCCCCTAAACCATACATAATCCATAATTTCAGTCAAAGAGGGCCTTTCTATTGGATCTAAGGATAGAATGTCTCTTATTAAAATCTTACCTTCATCTGAGATTGGTTTATCTCTTGGAAACGAAAAATCACGACATTTGATTCTTTCATAAATAGTGTTTACATCTCTTGCTTGGAAGGGTGGCTTACCAATCAACAAAGCGTAAAGCATAACACCTAATGACCAAATATCTACTTCAAATGAATGTCCAGAATGCTTACCCATCAACACTTCAGGTGCGATGTAATTAGGTGTTCCGCATATGGTGTATTTACGTTCACTTTCATTCGCCAACACAGCTGCCAGACCGAAGTCACCAATCTTTAAGTTATAGTTTGAATCGAAGAAGATGTTACCAAGTTTTAAATCTCTATGTATAACTCTTCTTGAATGCATATACTTAATTGCACCACATATTTGAGTGGTGAAAAATCTAACTTCTGGTTCTGTTAAAACTTTTCTTCTTTTTAGTAATTCCATTAATGAACCGTTGGGGCATATCTCCAATAAGATATAGACATTGCTATCATCCTCAAAACAATCAATAAACTGAACGATATTTGGATGGGACATACTTTTATGAATTTGAATCTCCGACAACAACTTTTTTCTTGTCTTCTCTGATTTAATTGAGGCTTTAGCAACTGTTTTGGCAGCAAAAATTTCGCCTGAATCGTCCTTAATTTGGAAACAGCGAGCAAATCCACCTTCACCTAAAAAATGACCTCGGTGATAGTCTTTTCCTCTTGTTTTGATTAATGAAGGTGGTGTCTTACACAAAGCTGATAACTTTTCCCTTTTCTTTTTTTGAGCTGGCTGGTGGTGATGATCATTATTCGGATCTAGTCTCTTTGTTTGTTTAAAGTGATTTTCTTTTCCTACGAGGTCTGCGGTATTTCCCTTTACTGGGGTGTGAACTAACTTGGAACGGGTATTCAATTGCTTATCATTGATAGCTTTAAGAGGACCCAACGACATCTTTATTCGACTTGATCTTACTCTGTTCTTTCTTCTCCACGGCTGTGATTTTTATTCTCTATGAATAACAAATGTAACGTTTATCGATGAATGAAAGAGAGTATATATAGAGAAGATATAAGAAAGCCAATGTTTTTGTGTACAAAAAATAATACTCAGCTCAATTATACAAACTTGACTATGCAGTTTAGCTTTTTTGTCTTTTCTTTTTTAAGTTTTCTTGAAAGTTAATGTAGTATATGCCACAAAATTGAAGGATGAAAAAATAGGAAAAAAAGCAGAATCAGAATTTGACACAAAAGGCTTATTGTTCTTTGAAACTGCCGCTTGAATTGGATTTACTTTCTCAGTGATTCTATATATATTGTACGAAAGTTGAGTAGCACAAGAGTAACTGTTCAAGATATGCCTTGTTTCAAAGGATGTACATTCAAAGATCATCCCAGGTCCTCGAGATATTTATTCGTTCTATATTTTGGATTTTCTTTATTGGGTTTGTTTTGTTTTGACCCTTTTAGGTAATATCTTTTGACAGCGAAAAGTCCAAAAGTTCTTCCGGGTGATGCTACATAATGCCCTACCCGGGCAACATATAGAATAAGGTATATAAAGTAATAATATGCAGTGAAGTTACCACCGGGTAACGCATCTAGAACAGCTGAGATGAAAGAGGATAGGCTTGATCGCAGATTTTGCCCGCCCTATCTTTTCAATGTTCCTTCAACAATAACATAAATTTTGATGTAAAAATATGCTGGCGTCCTCGTACGATTCCCTCTTCATTTATCACAGAAGATGGTGGTGATTCTACACATCTGGAAGGCAATAACAGTGCAACTTCATTTTCCGAGGTTCGGTTATGTCATGTGTGCTTTTATACGGCAAACGCCACCTTGAACAAAGGTATAAAAGAAAAGCGCTTTTTCACTCCACCGCAATCTCCGCGACCTATATAAGCCTATCACTCGTACAGTTTATAACCTTTAAGAAAAAGGATTAATATTTCGAACAAAGAACAGAACAAGAAAAGCAACAACAGCAACAAAATTCTAAAATATGGCACGTTCAAGAGGATCATCAAGACCTATATCGAGATCGAGACCTACTCAGACAAGGTCCGCTTCTACCATGGCGGCTCCAGTTCATCCACAACAACAACAACAACAACAACCAAATGCCTATTCACACCCTCCTGCTGCAGGTGCCCAAACGAGACAGCCAGGTATGTTTGCGCAGATGGCCTCCACTGCTGCAGGTGTTGCCGTTGGTAGCACCATTGGACACACCCTAGGTGCAGGTATTACCGGTATGTTTTCCGGATCCGGGTCTGATTCCGCTCCTGTTGAGCAACAACAGCAAAATATAGCCAACACCTCCGGCCAAACCCAAACGGACCAGCAGTTGGGAAGAACTTGTGAAATAGACGCGAGAAACTTTACACGTTGTTTGGATGAAAACAACGGCAACTTCCAGATATGTGATTATTACTTGCAGCAACTAAAAGCCTGCCAGGAAGCTGCACGTCAATACTAAGTTTAAAAGCTCAAAAATTTAGAAAATATTCACTAAAATCATACATTTCGGTAATGTTCTTGTTTTAACCATGTCATTTAACCTATTTTTTTTTTGATGGTTTTCACAGAATCGCATACTCCACGTGAGAACAAGAAAAAATGAAAGGAATAAGGACTAAATGTCTTATATATATGGATATTTATTTGCTTTATTTTGTATGTAAATAACTTTTATAAATCAAATCATCCAATTTATTGACTTCATAATCATTTAATCATCTGCACCCCCCACCGCGCGGTGTGGCTGACATTTCCTATGAAGTTCTCAACAGGGGAGGGTAACTTAGTACCTTCGAAGAGTTTGTTTATTTACTATATTTTATGCTCTTCTTCAGAAGGGCCTGTGATACGCATGTTTCTCAAAAAGACACCTAGTGCAGCTGAACCGGCAAAGTAAAGCTTCTGAAAGCAGCCATGTCAATTTCTCTATTAGGTAGAATTGTTTCACAACAATTCTCCGGCATACGGGCGGCTGGGCCAGGGAGATCTCTATATTTACCGTTTACCTTACTATTGAAACAGCCCGGTGCTTACAAGGTGAACCTACACAGATATGTACATAGTACCCAAACGAAGAGCCACTTGAGCTTTTTAATGAATAATAACGATATAACACCTTTTCAAAAATTCACAGTTAAAGTTCTCAAAGAGCAGTGCAAATCAAGAGGGTTAAAATTATCAGGTCGCAAATCAGATTTGCTACAAAGACTTATCACGCACGATTCATGTTCAAATAAAAAAAGTAGTGTGAAGATAAATGAACCGAAAAAAAAGAGGATACTAATAAATGATCCAATCAAAATCACGAAGAAATTGGTTAGTGATAAAACTTTTAGAACTATTGAAAAAAATATTTCTTCACTGCAGAACACACCTGTTATCGAAACTCCCTGCGACGTTCATTCACACTTGCAACCAAGGGATAGAATATTCTTATTAGGATTTTTCATGTTATCGTGTCTTTGGTGGAACCTCGAACCTCAGGAATCTAAACCTACCATTGACCATTAGAAATATAATTCTAGCACTGTAATTAATTGAACTGTATATTCTTTCATAATTTATTAAGACACTTTTACTTTTCTCTACGCTCTCAATAAGTTATTGTTGATCCAGATCATCTCGATATTGCCGTCATTTTCGGTTAAGGTAGGCGCTTTTACGAAACACATGCCAGAAAAAAAAGTGAGGAAGGAAGGTACAATGAAAACAGGGTGAACGCCACTTCTTTTCACCCAAGTTGTAAGAGAAATAATAGTAAAAGCAATCGAATTTGGATTCTATAAAACACCACTGAGGCGAAAAAAAAAAGTAATGGACAATTACGAAGGCAGTGATCCTTGGAATACCAGTTCTAATGCATGGACTAAGGATGATGATCACGTTGTTTCTACCACCAATAATGAACCCAGCCTCAACGGAATCTCTGGTGAGTTTAACGCCTTGAACTTTTCAACACCTCTGGACACAAATGAGGAGGATACTGGTTTTTTACCGACCAACGATGTGCTTGAAGAAAGTATCTGGGATGATAGTAGAAATCCTCTTGGTGCAACTGGCATGAGCCAAACTCCCAATATAGCGGCCAATGAGACAGTTATAGATAAGAATGATGCTAGAGATCAGAATATAGAAGAATCTGAAGCCGACTTACTTGATTGGACTAACAACGTTAGAAAAACATACAGACCTCTAGATGCCGACATCATCATCATTGAAGAGATACCTGAAAGAGAGGGTTTACTTTTCAAGCACGCAAACTATTTAGTGAAACATCTCATTGCTCTTCCAAGTACCTCGCCTTCTGAAGAACGTACTGTCGTAAGAAGATACTCTGATTTCTTATGGTTAAGAGAAATTCTGCTGAAAAGATACCCTTTTAGAATGATCCCTGAGCTACCTCCCAAAAGAATTGGATCCCAAAACGCAGACCAGCTTTTTTTGAAGAAAAGAAGAATAGGGTTATCTAGATTCATTAATTTGGTAATGAAACACCCTAAATTAAGTAATGATGATTTAGTGTTAACGTTTTTAACCGTACGCACTGACTTAACAAGTTGGAGAAAGCAAGCAACCTATGACACTTCAAACGAATTCGCTGATAAAAAGATATCACAAGAATTTATGAAAATGTGGAAAAAAGAGTTTGCAGAACAATGGAACCAGGCTGCATCTTGCATCGATACCTCGATGGAATTATGGTATAGAATCACGCTTCTCTTGGAAAGGCATGAAAAAAGAATCATGCAAATGGTACACGAAAGAAATTTTTTTGAGACACTAGTGGATAACTTTAGCGAAGTGACTCCAAAACTATATCCGGTACAACAAAATGATACCATATTGGACATTAATAACAATTTGAGTATAATTAAAAAACACCTAGAAACTACGAGTAGTATCTGCAAACAAGAAACAGAAGAAATATCGGGAACGTTATCGCCAAAATTCAAAATTTTCACGGACATCTTACTTTCTTTGAGAAGTTTATTTGAGAGATACAAAATTATGGCTGCAAATAACGTAGTTGAATTGCAAAGACATGTCGAATTGAACAAAGAGAAATTGGAATCGATGAAAGGAAAACCAGATGTCAGTGGAGCAGAGTACGACAGGATAAAAAAAATCATACAGAAGGATAGAAGAAGCATAATAGAGCAATCAAACAGAGCTTGGTTGATAAGACAATGTATTTTGGAAGAGTTTACAATCTTTCAGGAAACCCAATTTTTAATAACGCGTGCCTTCCAGGATTGGGCAAAATTGAACTCCAACCATGCCGGTCTCAAACTGAATGAGTGGGAAAAGCTCGTCACAAGCATCATGGATATGCCGATTTCTCGTGAATAAATTTTACGGAGTGAAGACTAACCACTTTAGTCTGCCAAAACATTATTGAAGGATATCCAACAGATGTAATTGACGTACTAAACAGAGAAATAATTAGGTAAATAGAGTAAAGATATGTACCACTATAAATTGTTATTTATTTGTTTTTCAATTTTAAATACAGTGAATGAAGCCTAATTCGGATATTATAGGTTCCCATATTTATTAGAAGGTAACAAATCCCTCGATAATTTGGATTGGATAGCCTTATAATAAATATGCCGGACAAACGGCGTCCGCTAAAGATGTATATTCTCCAGCATTTAATATTCGTCATAAATGATCTTAATTTGAAAAAGTGAATAAACTGAACATCGATAAGTGGAATGTGGTCCGTGTAACAGCTCAAATGGGAAAGTTTTTCTAATCAGCATTCTGTATAACCTCACCTGCACGTAATCTAAAGTGCTTTTATCGATTGGTAGTGCACATATTGTCTTTCGGCATCATATCACATAATGGCAAATTCGCCGAAAAAGCCATCTGATGGCACTGGAGTATCAGCGTCAGACACGCCTAAATATCAACATACCGTCCCAGAAACGAAACCAGCATTTAATTTGTCACCAGGTAAAGCTAGTGAGCTATCACATAGCCTTCCGTCGCCTAGCCAGATAAAATCAACCGCACATGCACCTTCAACTCACAATGATGCGGCAGGTAATACGGATGATTCTGTTCTTCCTAAAAATGTATCACCCACAACTAATTTGAGAGTTGAAAGTAATGGAGATACAAACAATATGTTCTCTAGCCCTGCTGGACTAGCTCTACCAAAAAAGGATGATAAAAAAAAAAACAAGGGTACGAGTAAAGCAGATTCTAAAGATGGCAAAGCATCCAACTCCTCAGGACAGAATGCACAACAACAATCAGACCCAAATAAAATGCAAGATGTCCTTTTTTCCGCAGGTATCGATGTTAGGGAGGAGGAGGCTCTTCTAAATTCATCTATTAATGCCTCAAAATCCCAAGTTCAAACAAATAACGTTAAGATCCCCAACCATTTACCATTCCTTCACCCGGAACAAGTTTCCAATTATATGAGGAAAGTTGGAAAAGAGCAAAACTTCAACCTGACCCCTACAAAGAATCCTGAAATTTTGGACATGATGTCAAGTGCCTGCGAAAACTATATGAAAGATATCCTAACGAATGCCATTGTCATATCCCGACATAGAAGAAAAGCAGTCAAGATAAATTCTGGTAGAAGAAGTGAAGTTTCTGCGGCTTTAAGAGCCATTGCACTAATTCAAAAAAAAGAAGAAGAAAGGCGTGTGAAAAAAAGAATTGCGTTGGGACTCGAGAAGGAAGATTATGAAAATAAGATTGATTCCGAAGAGACGTTACACAGAGCATCGAACGTTACGGCTGGCCTTAGAGCAGGTAGTAAAAAGCAGTATGGTTGGCTAACTTCATCAGTAAATAAGCCAACGTCCTTGGGAGCAAAATCTTCAGGCAAAGTCGCCTCCGACATCACGGCCAGAGGAGAAAGTGGGCTAAAGTTTAGAGAAGCTAGAGAGGAGCCTGGTATAGTAATGAGGGATTTACTCTTTGCTCTCGAAAATAGGCGCAACGGCGTTCAGACTATTATTTCAAAGGGTTATGCCAAGATCAGAGATTAATTGCTCATCTCTTATACTGTCTATAATATTTAAAGGTATAGTGTTTCAAATAAACTAGGATATAAAAAAACAAGATTGACGAACATAAAGAAGGCCGGTTGGTGTCGCTTAGTCAAGTCATCGCCAAGCTATTGAGGACCATTCAACCTTTTTGTTTTGTTCATTTTAACTTTATAATAAGGAAGATATATCAATCCTTGAAGTTAGGCATCCTTCTACCAAAAATAGCGGAAAGAGGAGTGATAATCGGGAAAAAAATTTTCATATTAATACACATTTTTATACATTTACTTGTCATTATCCTTTTGGGTGAAAGAATGTATTATGTATTGTTTCTCAGAAGGGCTTCTAAATTAGTCCAAATAATGCTGTTATGGCGCCTAACAAACTCATTAGAGTATTAGTGTTCGCATAGGAAATAGCCGCAGCATTCGCTTTGTTTGCCGTAGAGGAAGAAGAACGAGCTGTAGAGGAAGAAATTGAAGAGGATGAAGAATTTGAGTTTAAAGTTGTATTTGACGAAGAGTTTGAGTTAGAAGTGACATTTGATGAAGTCGAGGTTGTTGAGTTTGATGTAGTATTTCCGGAGGTTGATGAACCTAAGAGAGCCGTTATTGGAATACCGTCAGTAGCCTCAGAGATTGCAGAGGCAATAGCACCGCTTTGATACGTACTATTTCCCGAAAGTTCAGGATTAGCTGAGGTACTTAGTGTGCCGTTCCAGCAGTAATCCGCAAAACATTTGGTACATTCAGGGGGCAAGGTGGCATTTAGGCTTTCTTGCTTACGTCTAATGATGGCACAACCTATGCAACCTAAAAAGTTAGAGTCATCCGTAAAGTTGCCCATTGTAGCAGCTTCAAAACCATTTCTGATCATTCCAAGACGTTCTGTAACATTGTAGTTCATCTTCAAAGTACTTTGGTTACCATTGAATGAATGTTTTGTGTTTGGGATATATACAACTAAAGGTGGAATATACTCCAAGTCCGTCAAATTTTTTGCATCACAACCAAAAAACGTTGGCTTATTAGTTAAGCCCAAGTTAAGGAAGGTGTTAACGTCTGGAACATATGGGAAAGCCATTCCTTTACCTTGCTTAGAATACTGGCGCTCATAAGTGTTCGTCATGCACACACCACTTGGCCATGATTCATCAGTATCGTCGGATATATCCAATGCGAACACCACATCCAAGTCACGTTCCTTCTTGATTAGTGGAACCAACGGCAAATTTTGGCCGTCCTCACCACCATCAACTAAAAACAAATCATCGGCATCAACAATACTGGAAGTGTAATTGCGGTCAACAAATTCTGTATCCTTGAATGGATTTGGAGCGTAAATTGCAATATCATCGTCATCTTGGGATAGGTTGTTAACGTACTTGTTGGCAAAACTATTAATCATTTTATAATAGGTCGAAGTGGAAGCTTCCAGGGAAAATTCGTTGAATAAACTGGCGGATGTGGCAATTACAAATCCAGCATTATCGTAACCAGAAACGCATTGATCCTTGTTGACCGGTTTACCATTTGTAACGTTGGTACCTAGATATTTCACATCCGTAAAAGCGTTCAAAGAAGGATCCCAAGAACCCATTTCAAATGGAGTGAACTCGAAAAGAGTGGCATTCAAGTTTATCACGGTGGTACCTGGGTATCTACCGTCTGCAACAGTAATTGGTAAAGGCATTTCACCGTTTTTGAACACATCAACATCTCTCAAAGAGGACCAAGTCAAAGCGGAGCCAGCATCTGGCAAGCTTGGAAAGAAGTTGTAAGAAAGTGCACGGGCCCACAAATCCGACAAAGATATATTGAAGCCTGCATCAGACTTAGCCTGCACTTCTTGTACAATGGACTCCCATCTTTCAATTGTGTAGGTCAAGTTAGAGCCACCAGGGTTCACAATGGATTTCGTGATATTCCAGATGGAATCGCTCTCACTCATATGGTCTACAATTTCCTGTACAGAGGTCCAATTGTTCCATGCCAAAGTACCAGTCAACCAGTTACCACCGGACAAACCCGATAGATACGTGGAACTTTGTAGTAAACCACCAAGACCATGCTCGTTAGCACCATCAGTACGATTGTCCATAGCAGCAATCATACCAGCACCACCCAACATGGCACGATAACCACCACCAGAGCATGCAATACCAATTTTGGGCACATTGGAAGAGTTACTACTGAAAAGAGTGGATAGCAAAGAAGTGTCACTGAAGTTAGAAGTAGCTCTGCTTAAGAAGGAATGTAAAGCTTCTTTAGTGTACGCATCTCTTTTCTTTAACCAATCAGTTTCAGCGGTAGATAAGCCAGACGCGTTTCTAACTAAAGAGGTATCATCACTGGGACAAGGAATTATTGATGGAGCATAACCATCACCAGTAGTGGACGATGAATCTGCAGCGAGCGAAAGTCCAGAAATTAGCGAGCTAGCCTGTAATATATTCCGTAATTGCATCTGCGTAAGAAGTGTTACTTTACCAGCGCGAGTGAATTTTAACTCACTTCTAACCCTTGATAAGATTTGAAGGCACACTAAGGAAAAACAAGCTAAAAGACATTTCTAACGCCTTGTAAAGATAACTAATTGTGCTCATATATAAGGTATATTCTACTCCACATGAGATACGAAAAGAAGAAGATTCTCAGACTATTTAACTCTTTGTCCTTTTTTTACCTTTTTTTTGATTTTTTTTTTCACTTTCTTCTGTTGGTAAACGATGCCAAGGTGGAGAATATGCGGAAGAAATGTCCGCAAGGTAAAAAATTGTTGAAAAAGGCGACGCGTCCCTTTGTAGGAGCTTTTCGAAGGCGTATACGAGCCAAGAAAAACCTTATTTCCCAGTTTGGCCAGACCGGCTGCATTGGGTGCGACGGTAAATTCTCTATAGGCATCACCATTGAAAAGTATGTCCTTAATTTAGTCGTGAGAATCATCATTGTGTTCGCCCTTTGTCGTATAACCGAATTGAGTGTCTTTGATTCATCTCTAAGGTGTAAAAGCAGAAAAACCAGATTATCTAAAGCTGCAAGAAAGAAAGAAACTGATCATTTTTATGAACAGTGCAGATATGTGGAAGTGAAATTTGGCCTGCAGATGGCATATCTGCAATCCTAGCTTTTTCCTTCTGCACTTTAAACCTATCTATATATCTTCGATGAAAGTACTGCATGAACATATCTGTATAGATAGATATATGTAGGGAAGACACCCGGTATGTAAATGTTAATGCTCGTAAGATTTCGAGTTTGTAAAAATAAGATGCGGTATGCACTTGAGATCTCGTAAACTATTTGTATGTTGATATTTTTGCGCTTTTCTCACTCTCGTATTCTTTTAGAAAAGAAATAGAAACGAAGAAAGAGCCTAAATTAGACCGAAGACGGCACTAATGACACTTAAGACACCAATAAAAGTGTTAGTGTTTAAGTTAGAATAATTCACCAAAGCATTGCCCGCATTTTTCTTATGAGTGGAAGACCCAGAAGCAGAGGC
>ERZ794946.691-NODE-691-length-12806-cov-4.025802_pt1 | contig 12806 bp, 7 predicted proteins | sample MGYA00433072_ERZ794946 | MGnify/ENA primary metagenome ERZ794946 (study PRJEB30137, sample SAMN04331413) | food metagenome | isolation source: Y3 must sample point D1 replicate A | place: Australia: South Australia | collected 2014 ...
CAATATCGATTTTCCCAAGAGGGAGAGAGTCATGTCAGGGGTGGCTGGGGCTGGTGGCTTAAGGACAGGGTGACGCCCCATACCACTACTTTTTGACAATGATGGTGTTTTTCTCTTCACCCATGACATTTTTGTTGCAGTGTACTATGTGATCATGTGTAATATGGTTCTTTGGGTGTTCTTGGGTAATCTTGGGCTGGGAGATCGGAGGTGTTGTCGTTGATGGCGGGTTTTGTGATTTTTGTATTCGAGTCTTGGGAAATGGATGATGGACATTGCAGAATGAGCACAAGAGTCGGGGACTGTGGGTGGATTGGGAAAAATGCGTGAGATGATAGGTCGGGTACATTGGGAGTATACTAGACACATGGGAGTGTCATGCAACAGAACGTCCGTGGATGGAGCGTAGTGTTGAAGTTTGATCCTGGAAAGAAGTAGAGAGGCAGGGTGACCCCGTGCAACCAGAAATAGTTGAAGCCGAATAATTCTTGAGCGTTTCATATCTCCTCCTTTCCTTCTAGTTGCCAGACAGGTATTCACCAACACCCTTGATAGCATCATTAAACTTGCTCGCCTCGACAAGAATCAAATGTCCCTGCGGCCTAATACCCGCTTCCTGGAACGCCCTCTTCGCATCCGACGCACCGTCCTCACCCACCTTGTCGTGATCAAAGTTTCCACTTCCCACACTGAACCTCTGCAAAGCCTCATCCTCGGGGTGGAAATAGAATGTCAGCGCCTCTTGCTGTTTCTTGCCCTTCTTTTGCGGTCTGTTTTCTTGAGCGTCCAGCTTGCTCTCGACTTCGGTGTAGGTTTTTGAGAGGATGAGGTAGTGGGTGAAATTGTAAGGTTCCTTTTCGTCGATCGCCCATTGGATTTCTTCTTGCAGCATTGTGTACATTGGCGTGACGATTTCCGAGGGCATGTTGATGAAGCGTTCGGTGAGGATGAGACCGACCTCTGCTTTTGACTCTGGGGCCAATAATTGCGGCAATGTGGATTCCAAGCTGGGGATGGAGGTTGCCTTGCGCGACAGGTATTTTGTCAAGTCTTGGATTACGGGGTGGTCTTTGTGTTGGGCGAGATTTAGGACTGTGAGGAAGGCGTAGGGGTCGCTTTCGTTGCCGTCGACCTTTACGGTGCTGCCGAGCATGGGTTGGGAGAGGATCAGGTCGGTGAGGGCGGAGAGGTTGAAGAGGTCGTTGTCCACGTCGAGGAGTTGGCGGAGGAGTGTTTTGAGACCGTGGAAGTCGACGGCGGGTTGGGGGTCGAACCATTCAAAGTCGACGTCGATCATGTCTTCGTCCTGGTAGTAACTATGTCAGTTTCATGTCTTGATCGTACTGTTGCGCATTGCTTTGGTGCTGTAGTGGGAATGGAAGGCGTACGTCGCTGCTTGACTCGTCGTCGTCGCGCATCTTGGTGTCCTTGACGGGCGCATCCTCTGCTGTTGTCTTTCTCTTAGGCATGTTGATTGATGTGATGTGGTGATTTGTCAATGAGGTCGAGCAAAAAAGTTGCGATCAAGGTGCATCATCAACTTTTCGATATGCACGCCAAGACCCCGCATCTTTGCATGTGATGGTGATGCCTCTGACGACCTTCGAGATCTAGAATATCTTTATGCATCAACTCAAGTTTAACAAGTTTATCATCACCTCCCAAACTTCATGATGGCCAAAGACTCATATCGATCGCTCTTGTCTTCGGACGAATTTGTCATCAGCTGTGGCACAGTCCCACTAGATATCACCCACAAGAAAGTGCTCCTGGTCAGAGAGCGCAAGACCAACGAATTCCTTCTTCCAAAAGGTCGCAAAGATATGGGCGAGGACTTGCAAGCAACGGCTGTTCGAGAGACGACTGAAGAAACTGGTTATGCAGCAACTATCCTCCCTCTCAAAACTGCGACACACGCTACAAACGATCACGGCGGTAAGCATACAGAACCTATCGCTAGAACGGAAAGAAAGTCTGGCGACGTTCTAAAGACAATCTACTGGTTTGCGTCAAGTGTGGACTCGCAAGGTGCACATCAGCAAGATACACAGCAAGAGGGAGAAGATTTTGAATCTGTTTGGATGAATCCGGACGAGGCAACTGAGCGCTTGACATATCATGACGACCGAGAAGTTGCTAGGATGGTGATAGATGCAGCATTTGGGACCTAGTATTTTGCATGGCGATGTTTCACTCTTGTGGCTTCTTGATGTGTCTGCTTAACTTTATGCATCTCTGCACATCTTATCCTCATCGGGCAACTTGAGCGAGCATGAACTTTCATCTTCCTCAGACATCGCTTTCGCGTAATGCTAGCCGACTGGAAACTCAGACCATCCCATTATGTAGACACAAGCGAACTGACTTGGCGCTTGGATCTACTATCCTATAAGTTCCTCTTTTCATCTTGCGTCTTTTGCCTTTATCCCTACACTTGACCTCACCAACTGACCATGACCATGGATAGCCTGACCAAAAAGACTCTGGATGTCTCGCGCTCCCTGACGTACACCTACTATACTCATCCACCTTCACGACCAGAGAACCCCACAGTGCTGTGTATTCATGGCTTTCCTGACGAGGCCGCTGAGTGGGCAGACCTAGCTACTACCCACCTGATTCCTGCTGGCTACGGCGTCATCGCTGTTGACTGCCTCGGCTATGCTGGAACATCCAAGCCTCTCGACCCTGCCCTATACGCTTTCGAACACATGACCAAGGATCTTGCAGAGATTCTCGACAATGAGAAGATCCAGAAAGTTGTGTCTCTGGGCCATGACTGGGGTTGTTCCTTCGCCCAGAGATTCTACAACTATCATCCCGATCGTGTCCTAGGACTCGTCATGATCAATGTTGCCTACAATGCCCCCGGAGACAAAGCCTTCGACTTGGATGCAGCCAACGAGATGAGCAAAAAGTTATTCGGTTACGCTACTCAGCCTTACTGGTACCTGTTCTCAAGCGAAGATGGTTATAAGCTCCTCGACGAGCATCTGGAAAGCTGCTTTACCGTTCTGCATGGTCCTCCTGAGAGCTGGCTCGACACAACCTGCAAGTACGATGGCCTCAAGGACTATCTGATCGCGGACAAGAAACAGCAAACCGAGCCTTATGCTACCGAAGAGATGATGAACGCCTTCATAACTCGTTTCAAGCGTGACGGCTTTGCAGCGCCTACATGTTGGTACAAAGCCATTGTTGGTGGTCACCAAAACTTTGAAGCAAAGAAAGTCAAGGCTATGGTCGTTGAGGTACCTTCATTGTATATCGGATTTGACAACGACAAAGTGTGCCGTCCAGAGTTGATTAACATGGGCATCAAGAACGGCTTTTTGCCGAAGCTCACAAATGTCAAGCTTGAGGGCGGCCACTGGGGTCTCCTTGCCAATGCAGACAAGTTTGGCAAGACTATTGTGGATTGGCTGAAGAAGGAATTCGATGTATCGCGGGCCGATAACTCCAGACTGTAGTCTCAATGTAACATAATTAGAGAAGGATATAACACGAGCAAGTGAAGATATCCATAGTCGAGACCGAGGCAGCGATAAGGGCTTGATAAGTGACGCCAAGAGAAACCATGCCTAATCAAGTAAGCGTTTCAGGCCTTCGAGGTCGGACCCTTGATCCGTTGCATTTCTCTGAGGAGAAAAATTATTGATCTCGTCGTGTGTCATCCACCTTTCACCTTCTCTTTATAGTCTTGTAGCGCAGTCTGTCGCATCAAAGACACACGATCATCACAATGGCCGACTCAACCACCAATGTCCCTCCCCCACCCCACACCATCTTCGACACCATCTTGGTGCTCGACTTCGGATCGCAATACACACACTTGATCACCCGCCGTCTGCGCGAGCTGAGCATCTACTCTGAGATGCTCCCTTGCACCCAGAAGATCTCAGAGCTCTCCTTCAAGCCCAAGGGTATTATCCTTTCTGGTGGACCTTACTCTGTTTACTGGGACGATGCACCCCACGTTGACCCCGCCGTCTTCGAGATGGGCGTCCCAATTCTCGGCATCTGCTACGGTCTCCAGGAGATCGCATGGCACAGCGACCAGAAGAACGTCGTTGCTGGCGAGAAGCGCGAGTACGGACACGCCATCTTGAACGTCCAGAAGCACTCTGGCAAGACCGCCCACGTTGACGCTCTCTTTGCTGGTCTCGAGGAGGACATGGACGTCTGGATGTCCCACGGTGACAAGCTCTCTCAGCGCCCTGCTGGCTTCGTCACTGTCGCCGCTTCCGAGAACGCACCTTACGCCGGTATTGCCCACGAGGAGAAGGAGTGGTTCGGTATCCAATTCCACCCCGAGGTGACTCACACCAAGAAGGGCACGCCCTTGATCAAGAACTTCGCCGTCAGCATTTGCGGTGCCAAGCAAGATTGGACCATGGACGCCTTTGTTGGCAAGGAGATTGACAGAATTAGAGCCCTTGTTGGCCCCAAGGGACAAGTCATTGGTGCTGTCAGCGGTGGTGTTGACTCCACTGTTGCCGCCAAGCTCATGCACGAGGCCATTGGTGACAGATTCCACGCCATCATGGTCGACAACGGTGTCCTGCGCTTGAACGAGGCCAAGCAGGTCAAGGAGACCCTTACCGCTGGACTCGGCATCAACCTTACCGTTATTGACGCCTCCGACCGCTTCCTCGACCTGCTCGCAGGTGTCAAGGACGACCCCGAGAAGAAGCGCAAGATTATCGGAAACACTTTCATCGAGATCTTCCAGGAGAAGGCAAAGGAGATTGCTGCTGCTGCCAAGGGCTCTGCCAACGAGGGCGAAATTGAGTGGCTCCTCCAGGGTACCCTCTACCCCGATGTTATTGAGAGTATCTCCTTCAAGGGCCCCAGTGCCACCATCAAGACCCACCACAACGTTGGAGGTCTGCTCGAGGGCATGCACCTTAAGCTCATTGAGCCTCTGAGAGAGCTCTTCAAGGATGAGGTTCGTGCCCTTGGTACTCAGCTCGGCATTCCGGAGGACCTTGTCTGGAGACACCCCTTCCCCGGCCCTGGTCTTGCTATCCGCATTATTGGTGAGGTTACTCGCGACCAGGTCCGCATTGCCCAGCAGGCCGACTTCATCTTCATCGATGAGATCAAGAAGGCTGGCTACTACAAGCAGATCAGTCAGGCATACGCCGCTCTTCTGCCTGTCAAGGCCGTCGGTGTCATGGGCGACAAGAGAGTTCACGCTCAAGTCATTGCTCTGAGAGCCGTCGAGACCACCGATTTCATGACCGCCGATGTCTTCGACTTCCCCACCAAGTTCTTGAGCAAGGTCAGCACTCGCATTGTCAACGAGGTCGACGGTGTGTGTCGCGTGCTGTACGAGGGTAAGTCACCACAACAACCAACATCAGAAGTTTCTGGACATAATTTGCTAACGGCTCAATAGTGACCAGCAAGCCACCAGGCACGATCGAGATGGAGTAGGGCCGAAGCAATCGGGAGAATGCGCGATATAACTAGAATTCTGTACATCGGGCTGGGGAAGGGCTTCACAATTTGGCGTTTTACTGATGATTTTCTGGAACTGAAATGCATGCATGAAAAAGCTGGCGGCGTTTAGATGGATATTCCCAAAGACACAGATGTGTCTCTCGTCATAAGGTAGCAACACCAGGCCCTTACGGCCTTGGAAGAAAAATCACCTCAATCTCAAGCCTCCCATGACGGAGTGCTGCTCAACTCAACGAACAGTTTCCCAAGTTTTCGATCGCGTGTGTCAAGTGGATTTTCGAGCTGCCCAAAGCACCCCTCAGTGTGGGGCAGCTGCCAGTCTTGGAGAAATTCGTGATGATACGTCATCAACAGACTCAAGAAGGCAGGTACGTCATGTCCTCCAGGGACACATATTTACTTCTCTGCAAACACTCTTTCACGTTTCTTTTCCTCCATCAACACATCTTCTACAACTTACAACTCCATCAATCCACCTCCAAACCAACCCACACAACCCCCCAATCACAATCAAAATGTCTGGAACTTCCAACGTCGGTAACTCCTCTGTCTACGAGGCCGCTGATCAGAGAACCTACAAGGACTCTGAGATCGCCGAGGCCAAGCAGGAGGCCCGTTTCCACGAGGGCAAGGAGCACTCTCACAAGGCCAACGACTCCAGTAAGAAGCATCACTTTGATGACAGTCAATCACATTCACTAACAACATAACAGAGGACGAGCGCACCATTGCCAACAAGCTTGCCCGTGAGGAGAAGCGCGAGAACGAGGACGAGAAGGAGTCTCTCCAGACCCAGCAGATCAAGAAGGACGCTACCCTTCCCGTACGTTGACCTGATGCGAACTACTTTTGCCATGTCGAAACATACTTACACATACCACAGGCCCAGTCGCACGGCAACGAGCCCAGCAAGGGCGCCAAGATCGACCAGGAGCTCAAGGAGGAGGACGAGGCTGCCCTCAAGGGCAAGGGCTCTTTCGGTCCCCAGTAAATGCTTCGCTTCGATTGTCGAGCACATTACTTTCCACACCACCAGCGATGATTCCCTTTCTTGTTTACAAAAAACATTTCGATCCAATGCATCCTCATTTGATATGAGATGATTGCAATGCTTTAATGCATATATACGAATCGGCGTAGAAATACCTGATGGTCATGAATCAACGAAATAATACTTCAAAACACTTCAACTTTCTTCTCATCAAAATCGTGATACAAAAGAGCAAATCGAAGTTTTGAACATATTGTGACTGAGCAGACAAGCTCGATGATCTGCTATTCTGTGTTGACTGTATACCATGCCAACAGAGCAACGGCCATGTTTTCAATCCAAAACATGTCAATCGCATTTTCGCGACTTCTTGCAGGTGGTGCCTGATCGGCCTTCGCCAGTGAAACGCTTGGCTCGAACGTGGGATGTTTGCTCTGTTTGTTTCGTGCCTTCCAACTCCATGTGATCACTCTATTACCCGAATTAGTATCTTAAGTTAGCTCACACAACTTCCTGATCATGAGTTCGAATAACACTTGAGACCTTCCGTCATCGTCGATATCACAACCAGAAGTATACTCGATGCGCTCCGGAACTTGACATCAACGACTCGAGGACCCGAAACATGCGCGTAGACAACAACCATCATGGGCCAAGGATATTCTATTAACGTGTCCGCTGGCTCGGCTGGTATCGATGTTCCAGAACTCGCAGATCTTGAGACCGAAAGAAGTCTTGGTGCTGTACGGTTCATGAAAACGATCCGCGCGAAACACAAGGACGGTCTCGTTATCGCCAAGGTCTTCATCAAGCCATTTCCTAACCTGAAGCTTGAGGAACAATCGAAGATACTATTTGCCCAAAGGAGGGATCTCGCAGATGTACCAAACACTTTGCCTTACCATCGCATTATCGAAACTGCAACGAATGGCTATCTGGTTCGCCAATATATCCACAGTTCTCTTTACGACAGAATCAGCACAAATCCATCGCTTGAAGACATTGAGAGAAAATGGATTGCATATCAGCTTTTGTGTGCGGTCAAAGAGTGCCATTCGAAGCACATCTGCCATGGAGACATCAAGACCGAGAACATGCTTGTTACTACCTGGAACTGGCTGTATCTGACCGACTTCTCCACTGCCTTCAAGCCTGGAAGATTGCCTGAGAATAATCCGGCCAATTTCTCGATCTTCTTCGATACCACTGGCCGTCGCATATGCTACATAGCACCCGAGCGATTCGTAGACGACGAGGAGCTGAAAGAGCACGAACCGAATCCTCAGGACGACGTGTTTGAGAGAGATGCAAGAAAAGCCTGGCATAACGTTACCTGGCCAATGGACATTTTCAGCGTCGGATGTGTCATTGCCGAGCTCTTTACTGAGAAACCCACCTTTACACTCAGCCAGCTGTTCAAATACCGCAAAGGAGAGTATGACCCAACGCACACCACGTTGAACAACATCAAGGACGAGAATATCCGAGAAATGGTTGCCCACATGATCCAACTCGAGCCTGGCAAGCGCTACAGCGCCGAAGATTACTTGAACTTTTGGCGTGGCAAAAGCTTTCCAGAGTACTTCTACACCTTCCTGCACCAGTACATGCATCTCATCACAGATCCAACTTCTGGCAGAAAGCCGGTAGTCGTCGGTGCAAAGAACTCTGGAGGCTCAGACGATCGTATTGAACGTATCAATGCAGACTTTGACAAGATTTCATACTTCCTCGGATTCTCAGATGTGGGGAAGCTGCCACAGTCCACTCGCGCACCAATCACCTCTGGCCTAGATCTGTTTCCACTCCAGGTGGATCTACCAAATAACAGACATGATGCAGCAGACCGCGCTGGAAGCGTTCAAGATAATGGCGCTCTTCTTTTCCTGAATGTTGTGATCTCGGCTTTGCGAACGACTGCTCGCGCGAGCTCCAAGATCCGAGGATGTGAACTTCTCCTTGCTTTGGGAGAGAGGCTGACCGACGAAGCCAAGCTCGATCGTGTATTGCCTTTTGCCATTGCTTTATTGGAAGATGAGTCGGAAAATGTTCGAATGGCTGCTCTGAGGACCATCACCCAGCTTCTCGCTATCGTCACTGTGTTGTCTCCCATGAATGTCTTCATCTTCCCCAACTATCTGCTTCCTCGCCTACAAAAGTTTGTTGCAAGTCCAATGTTCCGCAAATCAGGACCGCTCAGAGCGACGTATGCAACCTGTCTCGCGAATCTGGCCACAACGGCTGCACGTTTCTTGGACATGATGCAAGCTTTACGCGCTGATGGGTCTTTGCCTTCGACAGACCCAGAAGCCGAAGATGATCTTACTTCCTATGCTGCATATCAGAACACCTACGACACTACCCGCGAGGATCTTATCCAGCACTTCGAGGCACAGACTAAGCTGTTTTTGCAGGACGACGATCCTTCGGTCAAGCGCGCCTTCTTAGGATCCGTGACAAGCCTCTGTGTGTTCTTTGGCGAAAACATTGCAAGCGATCTCATCCTCACGCACTTGAATACGTATCTGAATGAAGAAGATTGGACACTGAAATGCGCTTTCTTCGAGACGATAGTAGGCGTAGCTGCCTTCATTGGTGGCGCAAGTCTAGAAGACTTCATTCTTCCGCTCATGGTCCAGGCGTTGACTGATCCGGAAGAGACTGTCACTGAACAAGTGATCAGATCACTCTCAAGCATGGCGCATCTGGGTCTGTTCCAGCGATGGACGACGATAGAGCTCGTACTCATCGTCTCGCGCTTCACGCTTCATCCAAATGTATGGATTCGTGAAGCAGCGGTGCAATTCATTGAAGCAACTTCAACCCATCTTTCTGACGCGGATGTCTGGAGTATGGTCATGCCGTTGTTAAAGCCTGTGCTGAAGATGCCGTCAGCTGGGCTCTCCGAGTTCGAGCTCCTAGACGCTCTTCAGAAACCATTCCCTCGGCCTGCATATGATCTAGCAAAGACGTGGGCAGAGAAATCCGAGAAGAGCGTCTTCTGGAAACATGCACAACAAGTCAAAAGTTTCTCCTTCGAAGCGGGCAGCAACAAGGCTTTGACCGATTTTTACCGTGACAGCGATGCTCGCGCCTTGAGCAAAGCAATGAAGAACGATGATGACGAACAGTGGTTGGCCAAACTCCGTGTTGCTGGCATGCGTACTGAAGACGAACCCAAGCTGCTTGCGCTACGAGATTACATCTGGCGAACGACAATGCGCTCTGAGAAAGAGGTCACGAAGCAGTCCGACACGCAACTAAATCAGATAATTTCGCTAAGCGCCATACAAGTACCACTTCAGAACGTTTTCTTCGAGGCGGACACTGGTTCTTATCAGACGCTTCCTCAGGCTGATATTGCACAGCCGAATGTGAAGACTTCCCTTGAGGAAGCCTTGCGTGACGCTGCAACGCCTGCTGATCAAGACGCAAAGAACGTGTTCAATCCGGCAAGAGGCAAGCCATATCCATCTTCAGCGCAGCAAACATCAAACACGGCCGTACCAGCCGACATATCCCGAGCCCAAGCCACACCTATCAATGGACAAGTTTCGAACCATCGAAAACAGATGGCAAATATTGATACTGCTGCGTACTTGTCCACATCTCCTGCGTCCACAACATCTGTCAGGAGCGGCCACAATCATACACTTCATTCGAAAGCGAGTGCGATGAACCTCATGAAACGCACAGAGCAGACCAAGGCATACGCAGAAACCGGTACAGACTCTATCAACGCCGTCGGTAAACTTGACGTCCCTGCAAACCAAGCGGCGATTGCACCTTCAAACTCAAACTCAGGACAAGCCACGCCACGTCCATCGCGACCTAAGATTTCTGCGACACACTCTTACCATGGTGGCGATCCGACCGTGTTAAAGTTGTTAGACTCAGTCTACACCGGTAGTCACCCCGGAAGCGATCGTGAGTTTGGACCCAGAGTCTCGACACGCCCTCGTGCTCGAATGGCCACGAAAAACGCTCCTAACCAACAACCACAAAGTTACTGGAAACCAGAGGGACAACTCACTGCTGTACTTGAAGAGCACCAAGCACAAGTCAATTGCATTGCTGTATCTCCAGACCAGGTCTTCTTCCTTACCGGTTCTGATGATGGCTCTGTCAAAGTCTGGGACACCAGTAGATTTGAGCGTAATATGGCGCATAGATCGCGTCAGGCCCACAGACATGCTTCAGGTGCGAGTATCACCAGCCTTTGCTTCGTGGACTCGACGCATAGCTTCATCTCGACCGCTTCTGACGGTACAGTCGATATCGTCAAGGTAGATGTGACGGAGACCAACGGTAATGTCCGTTATGGTAAACTCCAGGTGTTGCGCAGCTGGATGATCCCAGCCAAGCCCGAACAAAAGGAATATGCCATTGGTGTTGAGCATGGAAAAATGGAAGGCCGATCAGTCTGTGTGGTCGTCACCAACCTCTGCCGCATCCTGTTTATTGATATATACTCGATGGAAGTCACGTACGAGCTTCAAAACCCGATACAGCATGGTACGCCAACGACTTTCTGCATATCGAAGCGATGGCAATGGCTTTTGATAGGCACCTCACACGGTGTTCTCGATATCTGGGATCTTCGCTTCCGCCTCAGACTTCGTGCGTGGACAGTACCACGTCCAGCGCCAATCACCCGTCTCACACTACATCCAAGCAGGAAGGACAGCAAGAAAGTCAAGATTTGCGTTGCTGGTCTGACGTCTCCCGGTCACGTCTCTGTTTGGGACCTCGAAAAGCTTGTGTGTACTGAGGTGTACCATGTCAGTCAATCCGACGGTGGCAGCCAACTGAAAGCAAGAGACTTCGAACTTCTCAATGTCGACGAAGACAAGTCTGGCACCATGCCATCCCGAATCCTCGGCTCTCTCGCAACAGATCTGCATCTGAGCGCCCGACCATCCGATAATGGTAAAGACAGATCGGGCGGAGGATCCGGAGGCAGTGCAGGTGCTGTCAAAGCATTTGCCATGTCGATGCACACATCACCTGACAGCTCAGAGCCAAGACACCCCTTCCTCGTCACCACCGGACCCGACTGGAAGATCCGCTTCTGGGACACCGATCGCATCGCCTCTTCCATGATCGTAAACGACAAAGAAGACAAAGCCCTCTACACAGCCTCAAAATTCGGCAACGACATATCCGCCTACACAGAAATGGCCCTCTCCGACAGTCTATCAGAAAAAGAAAAAGGCACTTCCAGTCCAGCTTCTGGACGCACCGGCACCATGTCACCCATCTCCAACGACGCAGATAGCGATAAAGTCGGCGCTGCATCCAAGAAAAAGAAAGAGAATAGGGAGGGAAAGATTGCGAGATATGAGGTCATCCGTAGATCGGCGAATCAGTTGCTCAAAGGTCATAAGGATACCGTTACTGCTGTTGCTTTGCTTGAATATCCTTTCGGCATGATTATTTCTGCCGACCGCTCCGGTGCTTTGTATATCTTTAGATGATCGAGGGCGATGGCCTCGTCATGGGTTTCCTTCATGGATAGCTGGATCACTGGCAAAAGTATTATGCATTTCTGCAACTATTCTTATGTGGCTAGGGAGGGATGAGGAAGAAGTGGATTAAGGGAGAGTAGGGATATTCCGATTCGTAGCAGTTTATTGGTGAGGAAGTAGGTAGCATGAATCGAAGCACAATTTCACATCACCTCCATGTCCGATTATGAAATGGTATCTCTTTGGCGATGCTGCTAGTGACGAGAAACTTCCCGCGTTAAGAATTCACCACTCCAGACTTCAGATAAGGTGTCTGATATGCCTGTCAAAATGCAGGATGCTTTTGACATCAACCTAAATGTCCAGTGAGAGTGCCGTGGTGCACCAGCGCCAGATCTCGCAAGAGCCGATCTCATTGGATATTCACATCATCCTCAAAAACATCCTGCATTTTGATAGAGAGTCCGGAACCGTTGCCAGGAGCTTGAGATCCGTATCGGCACTGATCCTGCTTATCACAGACTTCCAGCAAGCTCTTGAATGCCCTTGTCAAAATGCAAGATGTTTTCCATGTTGTTGGGATTGTCCAGTGAGAGAGGTCGGAAGGTGGATGAAATCCCTGCTCTCTTTGGGCATGCGCTCTCAGGTTGGTCCCTTCCGCGTGATAGGGTCTGATACGTACATATCAAAAGACATGATGCTTTTCAAATTCGTGTACTTGTCCAGTGAGAGAGGAGAAATTGTCCATCAAAAGGTGGTTGGCTACTCTCTATGACCCTGTAACCTGGTGTCGAACACTTCCTGCTTTTCGATAGACATTTTACGGCCTTGCTCAGGCCTTGAGATGGTAGGATGTCGTTTTGTTTTTCTGCTCTTGTTGG
>ERZ794946.692-NODE-692-length-12797-cov-5.027468_pt1 | contig 12797 bp, 9 predicted proteins | sample MGYA00433072_ERZ794946 | MGnify/ENA primary metagenome ERZ794946 (study PRJEB30137, sample SAMN04331413) | food metagenome | isolation source: Y3 must sample point D1 replicate A | place: Australia: South Australia | collected 2014 ...
CCTCATACTAACACCGCTTGCCTTTCGACAACCACATTCACAGCACCATTGCGTGCAAGAAACATGACAGGAAGAAGACTGTTGTACCGGGAGGATATAGAGATGAGAAACACTACTCCCACCACCTCCCATCCAACCCCTCCAAAAAGTCCAACTTGACACCAAAAAAACTCTTCCACACATCAACCTCCAACCTCCAAGGCCTGGTCGTAACCGCAAAATACGCAATCGTCGAATAATTCCTACACATTTCCCGATTCTTACCCACCACGAGCACTTTATCCCCCTTCAAGAAAACCTTGCCTTCGATTTTCTTTTCGTATTCGTTTAGACGGAGGCGCAGAGCGTGGTGGATGCTCCATTCGCTGAAGGGCATGTCTTTGGGCACGAATTTCCATTCCCAGGTGCGGCCGATGTCGTCGGCGAAGGAGGTGCCGTCGCGGTTGTCGTAGCCTAGCATCAGGGGCCAGAAGTGGGGGGCGGACCAGATGCGGAGGATGGAGAAATAGGCGTCGGGGTTTTTGGCTGCGTAGTCGCGTGCTGAGTCGAGGAGGGGGGCTACTTTGAGGGGATCTTGCATGGGTTGACGCGGTTTCATTTCTTGTGCGTCTTCGCGGAAGTCGAAGTACAGCTCGGGTTTTGCTGGTCGAGCGGCTTCTTCGAGGACGACGGCGCAGCCGGAGTATTCTGGCTTGTAGCGGGGTGCTAGTAGTCCGTGACGGTACAGGTGCGCGATGGTAGGTCGTGTTATGTATTTCCAATCTTGAGGGTACTTGTCGGATGCCCAGAGAAGCGCGCCATGGCCAGACTTCATCACATCATTACGAATCTTGTCCCAATCTTCCCACTGGGAGGCAGATCGGGTGCGGTTAGAGTGCGAGGAGCGGACGTCAGGGATATGCTTCGCACGTTCTGCCTGGTCGAAGAGGGCAGAGTCTTTCCATGGCATGCCCTCCTCAGAGCTGAAGAAGGGACTATCTCTCTGGAAGAAACAGGTGATCATGGCGTTGGCGAAGGTCATGTCGCGTTTGACTCTTCGGTGCACATCCGGATCAACCTCAAGGAGCATCATAAGCATGAATTGACGCTCGAGCATTCCTGGTGCCCAAGGACCCTTAGTTCCTTTGGCGAAGAAGTCGACGTACGCCTTCATGATCTTTTGAGTTTCGGCGTATTTCTCTTGAGCTCCAGGTTCGAGATCGGCTTTGTGCCACGCTTCTTTGAAACTGCTAGCTCTGGTTCGATCGATGAAGAGCTCCCACTCTTCCTTCATGTCTTCAATCTCTCCTCTAGAGGTCATGATAGTGGGCAGTTGTCTGGGTGCACGGTAGCCAACAGCCTTATTCTCGCGGAGGTTGGAGAGCGATGGATCTTCCCAGAGTTCCAGTGCCATAACCATATCTTGCCATCTCGGCTCCTTCTCGTTGTGATCGTCGACCCAGCGGCCTCGAATGGTCACGCCGGCAGCTTCAGAGAGTTCTTCAATAACACCTTCAGCATATTCCTCATCAGATTCCCAGTCACTGCCATCGTCCTCACCTTCTGAGACTTCCTGATACTCGGTATCGCTCAGCTCTTCGTCAGTGTCGAGATCGTTGATCCAGCGGTTGAGGTCCAAGCCGTGGTGCTCGAAATTATGCATCTTACCAGTTTGACTTGCAAGCACACCTTCATCACCAGCGTTAGATTCGGCGTCAGCATCGGCCAACATCAACTCGTGGCCTGAATTGGCAGGGGCAAGATCTGCGGCTTTCTTTGCAACTGCAATTATCTTGCTGGCGGTTTCAGGGATCTCTTCGTCAGTCCATAGACTACGGTCCCAAGGGAATAGAACCTGATCTTCCAGCATATCCTCTTGCTTGTACAATAGCTGAGGAGGGGCTTCTTCTCTGTGGCTTCCATCACTGCCTCTGGAGAAGTATCTCATTCTGGTGCCGTCACTATGAATCCAGTCCCAAATACTTTTGCCCTTGCCCATTTCGTCTGGACGCAGGTCTCTTGCACGAGAAAGATGCTCGTCACGGGTGAGAGTACGCAAAACATGCTCGGCGGGCTTGTAGAAGTCCTTGGGATCTATAGAAGAGTTAGAATCAGTGTGCGCATGGTGAAATTGACAAACATACCTCTGAAACGGAGGGCTCTGATCAAAAGCTCCTGAATCGAGTTGTAGAGCGAAGAGTAGTGCTCGCCACTCTCAATGTCCCACACAACGATGTCGTAGTAATCCTTGAAGCCAAGGTGCCACTCGCGGAAGCGGTCGATCTCATCCCAGAACTTGTCGTCAATTTCCTTGACAATTTGCCATTCAGATCGACTTGCTCTTCCAACACCAGACTTGGTTCGAATGAGCCACTTATGCTCTTGAGGTGGTTCGACAATGACATTACCAGTTCGACCGTCACGAACCATGATTGCCATCTTGTAGGACTCCATAACAGCGTACTGAATCCAGCGTCTGGTGACTGGATCGTTACGCTTCATATGTGCGCATACAAAATTTCGAGTCTCGACAGCATGATGAGTGCGGCGCTGTCCATGGGCACGAGATCCAGTCTGATGGTGAGAAGTCATGTGTGCTGCTTTGTCCATCTGGAAGTATGGTATGAACCCGACTTGAAGAAGCTGCTCATGAGTGATGCTCCTGATCCATGATGCCCACTGCGCAGCCGGGAAGTAGTGATTACAAGTCAGAATGTTGAGCTCGAAGAACTCGTCCCAACTTCGGGCTAGGCTCACTGCCTGGAAGAGCGAACAGTCTTTCGCGATGACTGAAAACTGCAGCCATCCACCTCTGGACATTGCCTTTTCGCTAGCTGTAAATCGTGTCAGAGTTGCATGGCAGATGTATATGCATATTGCAGGACTTACGATAGTTGTAGATGAATCTGCCACAAACCTTGACACGAATCTTCTTGATACGGTATTGTTGCTGATCATCAACGTCGCCGAAGTCAACAAAAGTGGTTCTGTCTTGGTTGTCTTGCATAGTTTTCTCTCTCTTCTCCTTGATTTCCTTCTCACGCTTGGTCTTCACATTCTTGACTGGGAACATGGGTCTCGATGTGAACTTGGTACGTCCAGCGGGTGCTTCCGCGCTGGCAGAAGGGACACTTTCGTCTTCATCAGGCTCGTTGTCTTCACGACCAAGATCAGCACATGCATCACGTAGTTGTTGCAGTCCAGGTTGTTCCATCTTCAAACACAAGTCTCTCAGCTCTGCGTTGGTCACGGATGAATCAGCCAGGAACTCTTCCACGTTCTCAGCTCGCAGTGCTGCTGGTAGCAAAGTCGCATAGCCAAGCAGCAATCGACAGAACAACAACTGCTTGATGTCAGGAATCTGCTGCATCAAAGACTCGATCTCATCGTCAGCAAGAGGAAAAGTCTTGTCCGTGACGATCTCGGTCTTTGATGGATCCTCAGGATCGAAAGTCTGCAAGACACCACACATGGTTGAGCCTTCACGCAGCCGGATGCGAACTTCATCAGGTGTTTCGATGTGGACCTCACCAGGCTTGGCCTTGCTAGCTTCTTGAACTTCTAGAGCCTTTGCCTTTTGTCGTGCTTTCTTCTTTGCGTTCTTGGACTTGTTGGTCTCTACGAGTGCCTGAGAATTTGACGCCTCCTTCGACGGAGACTGCACGTCGGCAGGGTTCGCGTTCTCCTTCTTCGGAGTCGACGCGTCTGCCGCGGCGGCTTTCGGGGACCTTGGCTCGTCCGATGCTAGGGTGATGGGTTCTGCGAGCCACAAGAAGCGACGAATGAGATCGACGTAATTTTCGCGTTCGTCCTCGACAACGTCCTCGATAGGGTCCCATTCCTCGCCACCTTCTCCTTCGGCGGTGAGTTCCTCCTCGAATCTGTTTCTCTCTTCCCAAACCTTCTCAAGGTATTCGGCTTGTCTCTTTTCGTTCTCTTTCTGTCTCAACTTGTCCAGACGAGCAGAGACGTCTTTCCAGTGACGCTTGAACAATGCGGCCTCTTGCTTGATCTTCTTCTTCTCGGCATCCCGTTCCTTCTCTTCGTCGTCCTCAAGATTGCGGACCCAGCCGAACCACTGTTGCTGCCTGTACAAGACCTCGGCGGTTCGTCTCTCAAGTTTCTCCAGAGCGCGACTGGTGTTGTGCTTCTCGCTAATCAGATGGTCCAGATAGTGTTGGTGGCCATAGTCGAGCTCGAGAGCGTAGAAGCGCGAGTGGTGGAGCTTTCTGGCACGGATACAGCGATCGAGAAGACCGTTTTGTTTGAACAGGAAGGCGTGGAGCGTCTTGAGAGTTTCCTCATCATCTATGTCGTCAAAGGAGATTTTATGTATAGGGCGGTCGATAAGGTAGTCCGGAGGGTCCTTCTGCAAAGCGTCCAACTGGGCACCTCTACGCTTGTAACCCTTATACAAACCTGGACATGTCAACTGGTGTGTTGTCACGTACAAAGTCCGTTCGATGCTTACTGTAGACTTGCCTAGCATGGAAAGAACAGAACAAGCCATTAACGTTGGTAGCTTCCTCGCTGCATCGCCGTTCATCCGACACGTATAATGCCTGGCACTGTGGCGCCATGTTGGCCGACGATATATTCCCCTAGTCCAGCAAGACGGAACAAAAGAATACGCGGCGCTATTCTATATCTTATAGCAAAGACATGAGATGTTGGGGAGGAAGGGAAGAAGGACGGATTGATAGACGCGGAGCTGCATCGCGGCGGTTACACGCGCCCGACGATCACTCCGCTTTTCACATGTCTCGAGGAAGACCGCCAAGTTGCTGACCTTTGATCAGGTCGTCGATGGCCGATCAATGTCTTGTTCTGAAGATCAGATCCTACGAACATTCACATCTACATTTCGAGGCCACCAGGTAGTATCGACCAGCCATATCAGAGTCAATTGAGGTGCCTAAAGGGCCCGAGCTACATCGGAGATAAGTAGTCAAAGATGGACAAAATCCGCATGCTTTCGCAACGGCGCGGAAGCATGAAGCGACCGCCGGTGCAATTCCTCGCATTTGGTCGAGTGGAATTATTGAATGACCATTATATATTGAGGCAGGGGCAGGCCTCGCTGACGGCGTGATGCTTTCCACTTCGCGTTTGTGCAATCGTTCAATTGCAACAGCCACCAACGTCGTCAAGCATCAGCAAAACTTCTCGACCTCGACCACAATGTCGTCGGCGTCAACCTCGTCCGCTCTGTATGCAACCGTCTCGTCTTCTTCGCGAGCAACCGGTGCCGTGCCAAAGAACACCAAGGAATTGCGCCATCATAACAAGAATGGAAAGGGCTTCATCAACCCTTGGGACTCTTATGTCGACAGAACTGCTCCACAAATTATCTCGGCTTTGATCTGGTACACACATCCGTTGTCCAATTCACCATCGCAAATCCCATTGCTGACCATTGCGACTCAGGCGAAAGCTCTCGGGCAAGCAGAACACGCCCGATACGACCCCACCCACCGTCCCAGTTCAGAAACCCGACTTCCTACCCACACGCGAGACCAAGACGTTACGAGCAACATGGCTAGGACACGCCTGCTACTACGTCGAGTTCCCTAGTGGCTTAAGAGTTCTCTTCGATCCTGTCTTTGAGCCGAGATGCAGTCCCTTGAGCTTCATGGGCCCGAAGAGATATACTCCCGCTCCTGTCGACGTGGCCGACATTCCCATAATAGACGCCGTCGTCATTTCACACAGTCATTACGATCATCTTTCATACCCTACCATCCTCAAGATCAAAGAAAAGCACCCGAATGCCCACTTCTGGGCTCCGTTGGGAAATAAGCCATGGTTCTCGAAATGCGGCATCGAGAACATGACCGAGTTGGACTGGTGGGAGTCGAGGGACTTCACTCTGTCTGCGAAGAAGCAAGATGCGGAAACCACACACACCGAGACCGGGTCGACTGTGAACGCTGGAGGTGCCGAGGACATCAAGGCTGTCATCGGCTGCCTCCCTTGCCAACATACAAGTGCTCGTACTCCATTCGACAAGTCACACACCCTATGGGGCTCATGGAGCATTGAGAGCGGCGGCAAGAAGATCTGGTTTGGAGGAGATACTGGCTACCGCTCTGTCCCTGACCTTCCCGAAGAGGAGAACGACTACGACGAGAAGCACAACTACCCAACATGTCCTGCTTTCAAGGAGATTGGTGAGCTCAGGGGTCCATTCGATCTCGGGTTGATCCCTATCGGCGCATACGACCCTCGTTTCATCATGTCTCCTATGCACGCCAATCCTTTCGACAGTGTTAACATCTTTATTGATACGCAATGTAAGAAGGCGCTTGGAATCCACTGGGGTAAGGACTTATACATCGACCTTCGAAGATGTGTTCACTAACAAATACCAGGCACATGGGTACTGACAGAAGAGGAAGTCCTTGAGCCTCCGAAGCTACTCAAAAAGGCAATGGCCTGGAAAAGCCTTCCCGAGACTGGCGTGTTTGACGTCTGCAATATTGGCGAGAGCCGCGAGTATTGAGTTCTAGGCCCGTCCACCGAGCATAACATGTCGGCGTTCGATGTACACATACACTTACACATACACTTACATATTGGGATATATACTGACCAACCTCTAATCATCGAAATGCATTTGCATACAACTCTGACTCAGACTTCCAGTGAACTGACACACCGCCCCACTACACGAAAGACGACATGGTCGTCGTCCGCAGCTAGCCTGTTCACTGGACTCCTGAGTCCGAGGCTTAGACGCTCTCATCGGCTATTGGTCATACTTGGTCACATGAAGCTGAAGCGTCAGAACTAACTCAAACCACCAGCTCTCCCTCTCTTTCCGGACATCCCTTCGCAACCTTTATATACGACATATCTTAGGATCCTTTTAATAAGCAAAATAGCCGTGGTAGTGTAGTGGTTTAACACACCCGTGGTCTTAACACGTGCGCAGTCATTCGTTGTTACTCAACGCCGTGTCAGTCTAGATCCGAGGAGGTCGGGGGTTCGATTCCTTCCCATGGTGCTTTTCTTTTTGGGTTGCCTTTCTTTTCTCTTTCGAATGAAGTTTTGTTCTTTTCTTTTGTATCCTCGATAGTGGCGGTGATCCTTTTCTTCTATCCTTGACTCTCTCATGATATGCTTCTGCTACTATTCGACCAGAGTCTTGAACGGAGAGTGATGAAAGTATTGAATATATTTCCATACCGTGTTGATCATTGTGGCATCCGGTCGAGGGTCGCGTGGCGTGTGTGTTACTAACCCGACAAGCCTGTTGGGAGCTGTGAAGCAGTCTGCAGTATTCGATGCAGAGTAGACGATGCAAACGTCGCATGCGCCACCTAACGACTCACGATTCAGTCGTCGAAACCACCCCATTCCTCATCCTCTTCTTCTTCGTCTTCGTCTTCGACTCCGACAGCCTCTGTAGCTGCTTCTGTGATGACCGCGTCAGGATCTCTGACGAACCCGGCAACGAAGAAGCCCATGGTACCCTCATCAGTGCCTCTTTCGCATCTGATACACGCGTCCGCGAGAACAGTCGCGTCCTCGAGGCCTGCATGACCTTTGAGAGCCTCTCTTGAAGCTTCCGGGTCGCCTCTTCTGCTCCACTTCTTCATGCCCTCAACCTGATCTACGCGCCTCATGATCTTCCAGCCGCGCTCTCTGGCAATCTTTGAGGACAGAGCCCTGACAACTACGTTCTCGTTCTCCTCTGCGTGTATCGAACAGGTGGAGTAGGTGACTTTGGTCGCAGCTGGGAAGGCGAAAGCATGAAGCACGATCTTGAGCTGGAATCCAGCAAGGTTGTTCAATCTCGTCTTCAGCTTTTCCGCATCGTCCTCGACTGCTTGTGGGGTTTCTTCGCTGAGTTCATCGTTGGTCTCAGCAACGACTGGCACTTCGACAACTGCAGTAGCCTTTCTCTTACGCTTCTTGCTCGGAGGTGCTGGAACAGTTGAAGGTAGCGATGGTAGGTGCAACACCGCAGTGTCATCGCGACCGATGATACCACTTCCCGAACAACTGGGATCAAGGAGAAGAGCACCAACATCGGCAAATTCTTGAGAGCGAGGATCCAACTTGGTGAAGTCTTGCGAAGCCTTGACGGAGATAATCTTTCCAGCACCAGCCAGTTTGACCATTTTCTCCAGCGTCTGCGCTCGGATTGGATTGCGCTCACAAGCAGTAACTGAAGCCTTCAGGCCGTATGACTTTTGCGACGATAGGATTGCAGCCAGATGAGTGGTCTTATTGCCTGGAGCCGCACAAGCATCTATGACCTGACCGTCTTTGGGCTGAGGATCCAGTAGATAGGCAGGGAAGCATGATGCTTTGTCCTGGAATATGATCTCACCAGCATGGTAAGCAGCATGTTTGGAGAGATCGATCGCAGGGGGGATTGCGACAAGACCGGGGATATGCTCGTCGAAGTAAATACCTCGAGGAGTAGTGCTAAGTTCCTTGAGTGATGAGACCGTCGTGAAATCGGCGAAGAAAGTGCTTTTTGCCTTTGCTAGGGACGTACGCACAGCATTGACACGAACCCATCTCGGATGGAATGCTTTGGTACCATTGGCAGCAGCCTCGGCACTCTCGTCTGCAGCGGCGGCATTGATATGGGTTCTGAATGCATCTAGTGTAGCAAATCTCCCCTTGATTCGACACTTGGTGAATTCAGCACCGAGTCTTGCCTTGTGGCGGGAGATGGCAAGATTTAGAGGGTGCGATTTGGGAGCAGCGACTCCCTTCTTAGCTAGAATGAGGTCATGAGCTAGAAGCAATGCAAGAGTCGGTGTCAACTAGAAAGATGTCAACATTTGATTGTCAAGGTATACCACAAAAAAGAAGTTCTCTGTTCTTGTCTGCTGTCAGAAGCGGAGCGGTCCAGACACAGAGCAAGGCACAAAGAGTTGCAAGCCAACCCTACCTTTTTCTCGAGTTTCAGAATATCACTCTTCTCGATGACCTCTTTCAATACAGAACTCCATTTCGTGGTTTCTGCTACCAAAGCGAAAATAGCGCCAGGTGAGCTTTTCAAGTCTTTCTTGCCGAAGATCCGATTCTTTAATGATCCGCCTTTCGCCTCTGCATTGGCTAGTATGTCGGAGGCTTCATAGTATAGTGACATTGTTGATGAGTTTGTGATGGCCTAAGGGCAAAATTTGATCGAAGAAAGAGCGTATTTGGATCGTATTGGCGTCGGCGTATCTTGAAACTCGACGGCGTATTCCTTACGACTTTAGATGGGGCGCAACGGCCATTGACGAGTCGTATGATAGGCGGTATGCAGACTATGATTATTGAACAATCTCCTATTGAAGCTAACACGACACCTGATCAGCATGTTTGGTATGCACATTTACAAATGTGATATTCATCAGTCGGTGATTCCATTGCCAAGGCTTCTACTCCGCCACGACGAACAGACTTTCACAACGCTCTCGGACGTTTCTGTGATGGCATCCGGCCGGTTCGGTCGGAAGTTCAGCGATGGGTCAGATGGGGCTCTTCTCTCACAGGTCATCGAGGCGCACCATGGAGCTGATCAGGCTGACTGTTGTAGCTAATAGAAGGCCGATCCAAGCGAGCAGAGGCTGACCTGAGCCTCATGTTCTCTTTCTCAATCCATCCTTAGATATCCACTCCTTCCTACCATTCATTGCCTACCATTGCTGCCGTCATCCTATTCGTCAGTCCTTCCATTGTCCTATACCAGCCCGAAGCGACCAATGTATATATGAAGCACCATGTCGAGCATTCAACACAGTCCCGAACGCCGGCCACGAGCACTAGCCGACATACACTACAACAACCTCATCAATGACAATGCGACGTCGTCAGAAGATGAAGGTCCCGAGATTCGAGCCATTGCACCCGCCGAAGCACAATCCCTTGTCGGAGTCAGTCTTGGACGAGCGCAAACACGCCTGATATTGCCGCAGACACCAGCAGCAGAGAAGCACGCAGCCATTGACGAGCAGGGAGGCTTCTTTGGCGGTCCTCAGATCCAAGACGACGTAGACCTCGACGAAGATGACGACAAAGCGCCCACCCCACCAGCTCTCGAGCAAGAACGTTTACCCAGACCAGTCACGCGGGAAAGACAAGTGATACAGGAGAGACCAACAACAGAACACAGAGCACCGGCGACAACAACAGGGGAGACGACGGTGCGTCTACCTTCACCATGGCGCGCTGGACCTAAGAAGTTCAAGAGGACGGATGAGAGTCGTTCTGTGCTGAAGGACGGTTTCCGTCGACGAGCTTCCTCGGGGAGTCCACCAGGAGCAGGTGCGGGCATGGTCGAAGGATGGCGGGATGCGCTCAAGACTAGCATACACAACTTCACCTCTCCCTTCTCGAGCACTCACACGACTGCCCATGCCCCTGAATCCGAGCGCAAGACGCGTCCGACCAACCGACAGAGACGTAGTGGCTCTCTCTTTGCCTCGCTCGCTTCTCTGTCCTCATCTTCGACCACCAACATCCTGCCTCCGCGCCCTCGCAGAACCAATAGCATTGGTAACACCCTTGCTGATTCGCATCCTCAACCTCCCTCGACCGCTCCAGCCTCGACCGCAAAAGAGCCCGCTCCTCAGCGTCTGTTACAACATCCTAAAACTATGCCCCTCTCGAGGGATCCACCATCCAACGAATACACTACGAGCAATGGCAACCCCCAGTTTATGCCCATCCGCCCAGCCACCTCCAAAACAGCGAACGGCCAATCAGAAAACACTCTCAGCCCTATGGCTAGAGTCAATAGCGGCAGAAGCCACAGGAGTTTGCGCCGCTCTGCTTCAGAATCTTCCCTACACACCTTCCGCACTCTGTCGCGTGTTCCGTCTCTTGGGGATGATAGTCGCTTCGAACACGTTCAAGCACAGGTCAACAGCAGAATGAAGGCGATCAGAGATAGCTGGCAGGATACTAACATTAGACTGCCACTTCTTCCCTCATTCTCCTCCCTGTCTGACCTGTCTCTCAATCGCGCCAATTCTTTTTCCAAGAAGAATCAAACGTCAAATCCATCTGTATCTTCTTCTGCTCTTCCATCTGCAACTTCTAGACCGAACGGTCAATTGCCCAGAGCATCAACAGCTGGCCCACAAGCAAGCAAAACTGCCCAACAGCATCCACACTTCTCGAGAGCACTAGATGAGCTGACCGGTGACGTGGTGATTCTTGGAGGCTACCGTGGCTCTATATTGAGGTCTGCGGAGCCGCCCCACAGGCAACTATGGGCACCCATCAAGGTTGGCTTGAACGTGAGAAAGGTAGATTTGGAAGTCGGCCTCGATGCTGATGCCGATGAGAGAGCTCATGAGAAGATCATTCCTGGCGGCATGCTTACTCACATTGGCCCCGTTGACATTTCTAGACGTTTGTTCAAACGCATGCGTGCCTGTGAAAATGCCAAAAGTGGCAAGTTGCGAGTCCACGATTATGGCTATGATTGGCGTTTAGATCCAAACTTCCTCAGCAAGCAACTCATCCAGTTCTTGGAAAAGCTGGAGTGCAACAAACCCGGTACACCGAAAGACAAGCGGGGTGCCACAGTCATCGCACATTCGTTGGGTGGCCTGATCACAAGACATGCTGTGAACAAACGACCAGACCTCTTTGCAGGAGTGGTATATGCTGGTGTGCCTAGAACCTGCGTCAATATCCTCGGCCCTTTCCGTAACGGCGACGATGTACTCCTGAGTAGTCGCGTTTTGACAGCCCAAGTCAACTTTACGATCCGAACGAGTTTCGCCCTCTTACCACTCGATGGTCGGTGTTTCTTCAACAAAGAAACCAAGGAGGAATACCCCGTCGATTTCTTCGACCCACAAACCTGGATCGATTGGCGTCTGTCCCCTTGCATCGCTCGCCCTCTGCCTTCACTCAACGAACCCCCTCAACCTACTGGCCTGGCTGGTGTTATGAACAGCATGGCAGGTGTTATGAACAGCATGGTGCCCGGTCGCAAGAACAGTGTAAGCAATCGCGTAAAACAAGCCATCCAACACCCCGCCGCCCACGCCATCGACGGTCTAGCCAATCCGCCCGAGATGGACGGCTCTGCCGCCGCCGGCAGTAGCGAAAAAGCAGAAGCAAAAGGCAATATCGACTACAACGGCACCGACAACCTTTCCCCTCAAATGGATGGCTCCACTGGGTCGAAGACTATGGCATCAGGGGATGCAAGCAACGATCCAAACACCTCCATCGCCACCACCGTAACCATCCCCAGAGAAGCAGCCATCGCCTATCTCACCCGCATCCTCGCCTCGGTCAAAAAATTCAAAACGGAATTGTTCTTCCACCCACCCCACGCGGAAGCGAATTTATACCCACCCGCAGCGGTCATCTACGGCAAAACCACACCCACCGTTTACGGCGCCAAAGTGGTCAGCAGAGAAGCAATCAAACATGCCTCCGCATATGACAATCTGGCGTTCGCGTCTGGAGATGGTGTCGTGCTTGCTAAAGCTGCCATGCTGCCTGATGGGTATTCGGTTGCTAGGGGTGGGTTGGTTTCTAGTGAGAGGGGGCATGTGACGTTGTTGGGGGATTTGGAGGCTGTGGGGAGGTGTTTGAGGGCGGTTGGGGCGGCGAGGAGGAAAGGTGTGGGTATGGGTTGATGAGGTGAGCTTAAGATATGTACAGTGTATGATTTTGTACGGTAGTGGTGAAAAGCATAGCATAGCAAACAAGCATTAGCGTTGTCGATTCTTTTATTCTGGGTTCGAAGGTTTCCCATCATCGGTGTGGTTTGCAAATGCGGTTAGAGGAAGCTAAGGTGGTTGTCTTGAATCAGAGGTTTATTCACTGAAAGTGCTCACTCT
>ERZ794946.693-NODE-693-length-12764-cov-4.329216_pt1 | contig 12764 bp, 11 predicted proteins | sample MGYA00433072_ERZ794946 | MGnify/ENA primary metagenome ERZ794946 (study PRJEB30137, sample SAMN04331413) | food metagenome | isolation source: Y3 must sample point D1 replicate A | place: Australia: South Australia | collected 2014 ...
CGACTGTGTATCGGTCCTTCAGGCACATCTCGTCTTGTTCCCGGACTGCCTGGACGCCGATTGCTTCCAAGGTCCACATGTTTTGATCTCGTCCTGGCTCCGCATACATAATTTCCAGCTCAAGTTCGTGCTTGATGAGATATGTCGGCTCAAGATCAAGAGAACGTGGTAAGAATGCCGTCTACCACGAATGATTTGCCAGACAAGCAGTTCAACACTTCTGATCTGCCTCAAGGCGCATCGTCGCCGCCGTCATGCATTCTGTATTCAACAGACAGGGTCGCCCTGGTTGATATACCAACTTCCATCGCCGATGCCCAGCAAAATTCTTTCTTTGACTCAACCTCATCTCTCATTTCATGCGCACCTCTCAAGACCCCTTACCCAAACCATGAGCCAAAATCAGAAGCCGCGCGCGACAAGCTGCGCCAAAAAATGGCTACTGAAAACGATGACATATATGCCGATATGATAGCTTCTTCTCTAGCCACGGTTCGCGAGGAATACACCGGTCCTTGGTGTCTACCGCGTACTACTATCAACTCACAACCAGAACCTACTGTGCCGCAGAAACGCAAAGCTGATGACCCTTTGTCAGATGCCGAGTCAGCCAGGGATGACTTGCTGCATCAGCTTTCGTCCGGTCCCATACAACCTTATACCTTTCGCTGGAGAGAGTTGGATGATCAACAAAGTCGTGGGAGTGAACCCCTACCTGAAACATCCCTCTGGCCGAAGTACCTTTACAACATGTCGGATGTTGCTCGTATCCTCGAAATCGGTTCGACTTCCATGTCAACTCCTGCCAGGTTTTACGTTCCACCACGAGCTTCCTTCTATCTCGGTGATTGTTCCAGCTCACGACCCTTCCATATGGCCGTAAGAGATATTGCTGGGCAGCTTGACACACCTCGACAGTTTGACGTGATCATCATGGATCCTCCCTGGCCTAATGCCTCTGTCAGGCGCACTGAGAAATCGGGAAGATCGGCCTACCAGGTTTCTCCCACCGTTTGGGATGTTAGGCAACTAATCTTCGAGATGGACATCGATGTTCTCCTGGCCAACGAAGGTGTGATTGCCATTTGGATTACCAACAAACCCGCGGTCAGAGATCTTGTCCTAGGCGAGGACGGTCTTTTCGAGAGCTGGGACGTGCAGTTGGAAGAAGAATGGTTGTGGATCAAAACAACATCCGAAGGTGAGCCTGTCTCGTCTCTGAACGCTCTTTGGAGGAAACCGTACGAAATTCTCCTTGTCGGGCGCAAACGTGACCCAAGGAGAAGTGATCAACACGTCAGATTAACCGACAGCTCCAAGGTTGAGCGGAGAGTGATTATCGGAGTTCCTGATCTGCATTCTCGCAAGCCTTGCTTGGAAGCCCTGTTCAGTCGCTTCGCGATCAACGCAACGTCAACATCAACAAAACAACGCATCCTCGAGTGTTTTGCGAGATATCTCGTGGGTGGTTGGTGGTCATGGGGCAACCAAGTGCTGAAATTCAATCATACCGACTGTTGGCAATCTAAGTCTTAGATCTCGCCAAGCACCACACTCCGTATCATTTCTAAAATCATCATGCTGTTGCCAGTTATGGATCACGACACGAGCATACGAGCATCCTCCTCGAGTCGACCTTCTTCGAGCATCTCGCCTCAAACAATTCGCCAAGCTCTAAATCTTACTAGACTTCCTAGTCCGAGCTCCGGCATGGGTCCGACTTCTCAAGATGTGCAGAGTTACATTTGATGTGCTCAACATCTTTTGCTTGCGCGAACTGCCTGGTGGTTGCCTTCTATCAGTTGGCCTATCGCTGCTCCAACGCCTGCAACGCATACACAAGTGCACCTCCCTATCTCGTACATACAAGCGCGCAGAACACGAGCTATTACCACACCGTCATCTCTTCCTCCAAATCAAAGACTTGGCGCAATGCAACCGGTGGCTGCTGGATATAATATACTTCTCTCAACAACGTGCTGGTATGCTGATCTCCCAGCATTCACGTGGTTTACCATCAAGAAATGTCGTCAATCTGCGTTGTGATAGCTTTTCACGGCCCGCAGCCCGTGTTAGGCTCAATAGATGGTGTCTGGGATCCCACGGCATGATGGCATTTGATGATATTTGAAGCAGCAAATTTTGCGGAGAGTATCCACCAGGGCGTGGACCCTATGACGACAGTCGTCATTTTCATGTGAAGTCTTGACATGCCCTCGGATTTGTCTTGGTCCGACAAGGCTCCGTCACGAGTAAGGTGGAGCTTGGCCGACTTGACCCGTTGATCCCAACCTCTCAAGCAATGCCATTTCCCTGCATCTTCCGAAGGAGATGATGCCGCCCAGCCGGCTGTAAGAGCACGACAACCAGCCCTGTACTCCACCATTGTCTGATATCGCCCAACAGGAGATTGCACGTTAGGCGTCGTATCAAGAAGAGCATGTTACAGGGGCACAAGGGTAGCAACCAGCTTGAAACGCGAGTCAGAAACACAACAAGCAGCTCCTCGAGACTTCGTTCACATGTGAAGTTTCATGCAGCAAAAGATCGCGACCTAAAACCGCCCTTCCGAAACCTACTGGACCCTTTTCCCAGCGGCGGCGCAGTAAAAGCCGGGCCCTATTTTCACGTAAAATCTCGATTCTGCTCGCCGCGTTTTGCCTTGTTGTGGAAATAGGCAAGCCGAACTCATAGCCGAACTGGTTGACTAACCGCAAGTGGATCAAGCTCGCCAAGTCTACCGGCCATAAGCGGCTAATCGTGCTGACCGTAGCTTATTCGATGCTCACACCGCTGGGCCGTCTATGACTCTTGACGACCGAGGAAGGCCCACCAGCATCTCGGGACGATGGGTCCAAAATATATCTGGCGGTCGCAGCGCCTTCCTAGCGCTCTTTGACAGTGCGGAGATTTCAGCCAACACGTAGCTGTTTGTTTGCCGGGTACCTTAACTATCAACGTTAATCTACTGGGTGATACCCTCAGAACTACAAGAAGGCCAGAGCACCCCCCACCTAGTTTCTGGAACAACGCCAAACAACTTGACACCTTCCTCGCATACCGTCTGGATCACGGTATAGCAGTCGCTTAGCAGCCGCCTCTCACCTCTCCTCTCAACCTCAACCCACACCTCCTCTCAAATTCGACTCTACATGTATAAAGCTGGCTGCCCTGCACTGCACAATGTCGACCTCTACTACCTCTTCCGCCCGATCCACAACTCCTAGTTGTTCTTCGAACCCTACCCAGCCAATCCAGATTGGTTTCTCTTCCATGTCGTCTACCATGACCAGGCCCCGCAACACCAGCGATGCTTCGCTCCTCTCCGGCAGCCCTTCTCCCAACGGACCTGCCGCATACCCCTCCTGGAAGCTTGCCCGCCCTCAACTCCCCCAAGGCCCTCCCAGCTCCTACATCAGTGACGAGGACCTCTTCGGCGACGACGACGTTCACTACCTCGACGAGGCACCTGAGCCACCCAGGACCGCTGAGCAATGGATGACTTCCAAGCGTGGCATGCCTATGGCTGCAAACGCCAGCCTTGTCACCCTCGACAGCAGCTGTGGTAGCTACGACAGCTTCGGCTTCAGTAACGGCTATGTGCCTAGCAAGCCCATCATGATGATGAAGAAATAAGCATCATCTCATGATTCTAATACCCATCAAGACATCACGAATCTACCCTTCAATCTGAAGCCTGGATCATCTCCGGCTTCAATCACCTCTTTCTGGCCAAAGATATTCATCATTTCTTCTGGCTGTCCACTCGTTTAAGCCCGTCCGTCAGACATTTGGCTGGACCATCCGACCGGGCCTTTCATGTGCTGGCGACACGTCGAGACGTGTCGCAGCTGAGAATCAAGGCCCAAACAGAGTGCCACGGACACTCTGCATTCGCTTTGCATCATTTTTTCCCAACCCCATTTTCTTTGCCTGTTGATCCTTTTGGAGTTTGCTGCATCCTGCATGGTCGGAGCATTGCGAAGTCCTACGCGATGGAAAGCTTTTTCTTTACCTTCTCATTTGATACCCCTTGGCGAGACAAAGCCAATTTTGAGATATCCCCTTTTTTCCTTTACTGTATCTAGATAGCCTTCTGGCAGGAAGACCCTGCAGAGGACGACAGCTTGTTTATCAAAGAAGACCCTTCTGCGATAGGCAGAAGGGTAGCGGAATTGTTGCGCAGTCATATGCAGTCATATGCAATCTATGAAGCGGGGCGCTTACGGCGCGAATCCCATTTGCTCCCAACCTCTCTATCGTCTGCCACTTGCCTTGAGTCACTTCCACCTCCTGTCGGAATGCCTATCCTGGGCAGTTGATCAGCTTGACTTCCCAGCCAATTTATCCCCCATCTTTGAAGCGGTATGCGTGGCATGACTCGGGACAAAACGAAATTCTTCATTTCCATGTCCCTCCAAGCTGTATGCAGGCACTCTGTAAGATTTGGTCGCATGCGTCCTCCGTTGGTTCTACAACCGCAGAAGCAAATGACAAGGAACACCGGACCCGGCAACGTCCATTCATCACATGTTGGACTGCGGTGAGTGAACGCGCGCGTGACGCCCTGTCGCATGGTCTAGTACGACTGAGAAAACGTGACCTTTGGATGCTGCAGCGACAACGCAAGGGACGTGAAGGTCGTCGAACCATGAATACCGTTGAGACGGTTCCGACCTCCCTATTTGATAGCAACTCGCTTGAAAGTATGACGATGGGAAATTTTGGCCCAATTATCGATATATCTTGCTTGGATCAAGCAGGATGCACAAGCTTGAAGGTCGAGGTGCGTGTTGGGCACGTTCTAGCGGGGGCTTCTTGGGCCAATCACTCGACCCAACCTTCTCTTCTTCTCTCTGCATCCTGTTCCCCATGCCTCGACTCGTTCGTGCGTGAACTCCCTGCCCAGTAATAGCAATGACGGCCAGCCGTGTGCGCAGGGGATTGTCCTCCCTCGAAGCTCTAGTTCGCTCGCCTGTACTCGCTGGCCAACAAGCACAGTATTGTATCTCCTTTGCAAATCGATAGGTCCCCTACCCAAGCCGTCAATAATGTCTAGGCGCTCTGCACCCCGATCGCTTCCCGAACAGGTGGCTCATCACCAGAGGCACATATTGCGCCAGCCGAAAACGCATGGCTTTTGGTATACGCGCCCGCGTCTGATTTGCTGTCTTCTAACATGAGCACGCCTCTGTTGTCTTGTTTCCTTCTCTCTTTCTCCCTTTTTCTCACTTTCAATTTGTTCCAAGTTTGGCACGAAGAACACGATTTTTTGCAGGTTTCGGATCTCAAGAGTGGTTGCTTGCATGCCCGAACTGCAGGCCATCCTGGTCGGCCCTTGACGCGGACAACTTTCGCCGTAGCACAAACCTCCGCTTGAGGACATTTCTGCCTGTTCATCGTTCCACGCGGTGTGACTGCATCCACTTGGCACAAGTTTTCGGTACGTCGATCTCGCGCAACGTTACAGCAGAAATATACAGCATCCCACACCTTGTTTTCCGATTGCTATTCTGGTACTCGGCCATCTACTGCCAAAAAGACCTGGCCCAATTCATGACCGCTTGATTCGCTCCCTCGAGGTCAATTCTACGAGACCTTTATCCTGATTCCTCTAGATCTTGTTCAGCAATGTCGACCGGTCGGCCCTCCGGTCAAAGGTCGCACTCTGCGGTTAGAAGGCAAGCGACCACCAAGCCTAATCCTCCTCAATCGTCATTCACACCTGACCCCGATGTCGAATTCCAACCTTGTGCAGCGACTGCCTCATTCTTCCTATATGCACAAAGAAACATCATTCTCTGCCTGCACCACGATACATTGGCGATAGAGCGAAGATTTGACCGACACCAGGAAGATGTACTTTGGATACACGCAGACACTGTCAGCGAAAGAGGTGCAGGGCGTTTAGCAGTCAGCTACGATACGGGACACACGGCAATAGTCTGGGACATTTCAACAGGCGACGAAATCGCCCGCTTTGCAGCGTACGAACACATCCGGGTGGCAGCATGGATGAAGAATGGAAACATTGCTTTTGGTAAGAAATGCACTCCTTGGTCATGAGGTTGTTCTGACGAGCTCCAGGGAACGCGCAAGGCAACGTAATCTTGTTTGAGCCCTCGACATCTGAGCACATATCAGCTCGTACAATTTATGATCCAATTACAGCGATAGCCCCGGCAGCCGATTCACGGACCTTTGCAATTGGGTACAGTATTGCTCCAGAGTCAGATGTGTCACTCTTGCTAACAGTCGCAGCTTCCTAAACGGCTCCATTCTAATAGCAACATTGCAACCGCTTTTCACAATCGTGCATAGTCTGACGACGTCGAAAGCTCCTTCCCGAATTGCCGGGCTTTCCTGGCATGGTTCCTCCTCGCGTCAAAAGTCCGACATGCTTGCCACTCAAACAGCAGATGGCGATCTCAGAGTATGGAGCATACCAAAGACAGCTGTCATTGGAGAGACTCCAAACATCATCCGAATTCTCAGTAGGCTCGAAAATAGAGGTGTTGGGCCTTGCTGGTTTACGTGGTCGAAGAACGGTCGGATCATTCAGCACGCAGATGGGCAAGACCATTCCCCTTTCCGATATGCCAATCTCTGCTGATAATTAGTTTTTAGAGAGACACGCTCCTGGGACGTTCGGACCAAGAACGTGAGTTTCCAGTCTGTTCCGACTGTCGACAACATTTTAGGTGTCGCATGCTATGGACCGTCCTCGACGCTTTTCACGCTAGGACCAAATCACACTGTTCAACAGTACGATGTGAACCCTAGTGAAACTCCTATACAGGTCGCCAGCATTCAACACGCCCCAGGACCGCTACCGCCATCTCCACCAAATTCCATCGAAGAACAGAAAAAGGAGGAAACAGCTAGACGTCAGGCTGCGGCGAATGCTGCTTCGGCACCTTTTGCCTTTATGGATGCGGATCTGAGCGAAGGTGAGCTTGGTACAATGTCACCTCTTGAGAAGATTGCGAAAGAGATGGATCAGCTCGAAGAAGAAAAGCAAGACCGCCTTGGAGCGCTCAGTCCAACTTCTAGTAAGACATCGTCGGTAAGCTCTAGGTCTTCCGATGGAGGACGGAGGGTGCCGTCATATCGCTACGACAAAGCGCCCTCTTCGCGGGCTTCCAACGTCTCTCACAACGAAGGAACCGAATTCTCGTTCGGGTTGCCATCAATCAAGCCTCGAGAGAGTGTCTCAATTCGATCTACTTCTTCATTCCGCTCTTCAGGTCTACGCAAAGAAATCCTGAGAAGTCCGGATGAGGCTCAACAAACGTCGCAAATGGATCTCTTTCCTCATGCTCGAGCACGATCCCGAGATGTACCTTTCAGAACTCCCCACTATGGGCAAGTCGCCCGTACATCTGATGTTCTGCGACAGGAGATGCTGAGCGTAGTGTTTGGCTGGAACGATGATATCGAGTCTTTGGTTAGGGATGAATGTGAGTTTTGCCACTTCTGCATCCATGCTTTCTAGTGTTTTGGCTAACAACAGCAGTCATGAGACAAAGACCTGGATCTGCGAGTGGTGTACTTCTTTCCAAATGGCTTGGAGAATTTGGTGCAGATACTATGGCCGCTATGGTCGGATCTGAAAACATGACTTCTTCTGATTGGATGCTTCTTGCTCTGAGCTCCATGGGGCCCTCTTCCGGAAAACAAGTTGGTCAAGCCTTTGTCCAACGGCTTCTGGCAAAAGGTGACATTCACCCTGCCGTCGCAGTTCTTCTAGGATTTGGTGAACACGATGATGCTATTGAGGTCTATGTCTCTCGTGGCTACCATATGGAAGCAGTCCTTCTGACATGTCTAACCATGCCATCAGATTGGCAAAGGCAATCATATCTCGTTCGCAAGTGGGGTGAGGCTTTGGTAATGCAAGGCCGACCTGAACTCGCTGTTCGATGCTTCTCATGCATCAGCATCGAGACTTCTGACTCCTGGTCATCTCCTCGAGCCCAAGATGCAGTATTCTCGAGTCAAAGAGAACAAGGCATTGGCCCTTCCCCACTAAGTCCTCCGCTTTCTCCTCCTTTTGCTGTTGGCTCGAATCGAAAGCTTACGAGGAACGGATCGCTGAAGTTGATCACAACTTTCGGCGACAAAGGGGTTCCTCTTCTGTTACCCTCCGCCGACCAGAAAACGCCATTGGCCGGTATGCTCGGTGTTGGCGTCACACCAATAGCTGAATCTGCAATCTCGCCCGGTGGTGTAGCTCCTTGGCTCCGTTCAAGTCACAAGTTCGATAGAGATCCATCCTCTGCAAGAACAGCGACTCCGGGTGGATACGCTAGAAGACAACTGCCTTCTAGAAGTGGGGTGTCCCGTACTCGCGACACCTCTCAAACCCCTTTGACCGCTCGGAGAGAGGTTTCTGATTCTGCACACATAGCCGGAACTCTGGACCAAAGAAAGCTTGGACACAGTCGTAATCCTTCATCCGTTGTTTCGGCCAATTCGAGTCAGAGCCTTGAGCAAGCAAAGAAACAAACTTCGAGCTCAAATCGTCTACCGTCTCCAAGTAGTGACGTGTTTTCACGATTGAAGAGCGAATCGCGGACTAGGAACGGCTCACGGGAGAGGGCCAACAGCGATCTACAAGTGAAGGTCTACGACACGACGTATCTTGCTCCACAGGCATTCTTGGAATCTGCCAATCAAAGCGGTCAGTCGGATCCGTTCGTGGCCCCTCATCAAAACCAAGACGAACCCTTTAGTAACGCGATGGATTTCCGTGGACGGCCGGCAAAGCGGTACATTAATCCACCGAGAAGATCACCATCCTCACCAATCCCGATGTCTCCTGACGAAGTCATGGCAAGTAGAGCTATGGCCGCAGCCGCCACTGCAGATGAGTCTTATTACCGAGAGTCTACACCGCAGAGGAGAGTATCGAACGCGGGACGTACGTCGCGAGCGAACAGTCAAGTCCCAAACAGAGTAAGAGAGCCCAGTCAGGTTGATCAACGACTACCAGCCAATGTTCGTAAAAGAAGCAAGTCGCGTACGCCGGCGAGACCGCCCGTCCATTTGCCTTCCATTCCACATGAAATCTCCGGCGACTCAAATGCCGGAAGGAGCGAGTCTCGGCAAAGACTAAATGTCAAGAAAAGCAGAGCAGCATCTGTAAGTGATCATACCGGAGTACAAGCTCTCGACTATTCCAGAAAAAGTCTCGACGAAGACAGTTCTGCTTCCGAAACGCCAGAGGAGGGTATTGCAAGACCTAGGGATCTCCGGACTTTGACAAAGAAGCAGCTGGCCGCTCGAGAACTTGAGGAGAGACGTGCATCTTTGGCCAGACGTCCATCCGCACCCGCGATACCTTTGCCTAGCGATTTCAAGACACCTCCAAGAAGACCGTTCATGCCCCCGAGGCATCATACGGAGCTTGGAGATGCTCCTAGCTCATTCATGCCTCCATACTCTGGCAATCAGATTACACGTAGTCATACGGCCGATCCGGAGTCAAAGGGCCGCTTTCCGCCGACTAGAAACACAGGCACATCAACACCTACGGCGCCAATCGGACTGCCAGCCACTCCACGGGCTATGAGGCATCCACGTTACATGTCTGCCGATTCAAGCGATCGCGAAGACGTACCTGCCATTCCTCAGGTCCCTGAGACTCCTCCCCAGTTGTCATCTGCCACCTTCCATCAAGATTCGCCGTCTCCGAGGTCTGCAGAAGATGACATCGCACCTCTTCTACCCTCAACAGTGTTCGGACAAGTGACTTCACAGGCTATTCCCCGTTCTTCCTCGGCACCTCCTGAGATGAACATGGATGGCACACCTTGGCACTACAAGACTGTGCTGCCGCATTCCGCCCGACGAGGATCAGTTAACAAGGGAGGACACAGCCGTAAGCTAACGCCTACGGAGAACGACCTGCAACCTCAACAGAGTCCTTCATCGAATAGACCCAGTATCGACCAGACTTTGCACGACGCTCAAATTATTATTGTTGAGGAATCAGAGTTGATGCTGCCAGAGCTTCAACATCTTGCTGGACCCCCGCCCCCACCTCCACCGCCACTGATGGCTAATCGTGGTAGTGGTCTGGGCGTTATCAACATAGCCATAGGAGAAGAAGAACCCATGGTCATTGACGTACTTCCGACCATCGACCGAGCTGGCGCATTGACAGCTCCCCCACTGAACAATTTTGCTCAGGCTCAAGCACAAGCTCAAGCTCAGATGCAAGCGCAGGCTCAGAGACGTGGTCGTGGAAGCATCAGTGAGGGTATCAACTCACGTTTCCGCAGTGTGACGGAGCGTATGCGTAACAACAGTAAGAACCGTACAAAGTCACCACCGATAGATGCATACGCGCCATCGCCGTATGAGACTGTGCTGCCGAGTATGTTTTCCAGACAGCAGTCACAGCCTGAGAACATTTTGACTCGCACCAGATCTCCCTACGAGACTTCTTCTATCGCAGTCAGTGCCGCAGCTTCTGACGCCTCGCTCTCATTGCAGAACGCAATGCATCCGCCGCCTCCGCCACCACCTCCAGCTCCTGGTATGCCTATGGAGCAATACAAAAATGGCGGTGAATCGATCAACGGTTATCCTCACCCCCGCGAAGTGAGAGCTAACATTCCGACTGAAACCCTTTTATCGGCAGGAGTATATCAGCCCGACAACATGTTCTAATTCTAGAATCTTGTCAGTCTCTTTCTTTTGTCAACGTCATTTCTATCAATGGGATTTAATGCTGCTTTTTTTTGGCCGACGCTCGGTACACCTCTGTGCATGTTTATTTGCATTTTACTCTATATATCATCTTCTTTCTACTATCACATTTATTAGCCTCCACCGGTCGGATTATTTCGGTGTTTTTGTTTTGGAGGTGAGAAGGAAAAAACAGACGTACAAATTGTATCCATTTTGACGTGTCTAGTCTAGAATGTATATCGATGTTTCAATCTATTATTTGGAACGAGGTCATTCGAGTAATCCGATGAGATGAGCGTATGTAATAGAAATAAAGTGCGAAATTGATTGGTTAGTCATGTTGTTCCTGCTTGATGGTCACACTTTCCTCTTGCTTGACAACCGCTTCTTCCTATGCCCAGAGCTCTCATTTTCTTTGATGCTTCCCGGTTTTGAGGACATTGCCACACATGACCGAGAAGCTTCGGGTGGGTGTCGTATCTGTTTAAACATGCTCTGCATTGATTGTGAAAAGGCTTTCTTGTTCCAGGTACCTTGATGTGAGGCAAGAACGATGGTTGGAAGGCTGGAGGTTGTGATGAAGAAGGTGGGGAGGGGAAGCTGGGGCGCTGAATGACCGAGGCAGAGTTGCAGTATCTGTTCTAGATTTTAGACAAACATCTGTTCTTCTTCTCAATCGTCTCACTCATGATAATTACAGTGATAATTGCACTCTTCTGGGCTTGATTTCCGGTTTCAAGCGCCAATTGACCTGGACGAAGTTTGCGACATCGAAAGCGATCATGTCAAGACCCCAGCCACCTCATTTAGCGAATGCGTCATGATTTGGCCCAACCTCCTGAGTCCTGCACTTTACCACGACCATCAAACCCAGCTGCAACTCTTCGTAAACACTGGCCGTATTCTGATGATCATGCAAGAACAACACACTTTTACATCTCCGCTATGAGCTACAGGCTAAACATTTGCGGAGCAACATGCATGCAAGTTCAGCGAATTCCACCAGTGATCGCCAACGGAGCTAGAACCTCCGTCACCTTTTTGTAACAAACCATCGTCGTGCTCGAGCAACGTCTATACCAGGCCCTAATGATCTGCCTTCCCCGCTCGACTTTTCTAAGGAGGACAACCGATACGATGACATCGTGCCGAAGACGGTAGGCATACTTTGGACCCCGCTCCATCGCTGGTATAGGTAGTAGTGGATGGAACTTTATAACCTTCCCCATTCGCTGTTCTACTGAGTATCTTCACTTTGTTCGTATTAATCGTCAAGATGCGTCTTTCCAATCTGATAGCGTATGCACTCGCACCGCTTCTCGCCTCTGCAACCATCCTGCAAAATGGACAAGTTCGAGACATAGTCTTTCCTGACACAAGCATTGCATCTGTGACCAGCAACTCCAACTGGACGTCTTTCTCTCCCAACGCTTCCCAGATCTCATACAAAGGTCGTTGGGACGAGAAGCATATATCTTGGTGGTCAGCTCCTGGTCTCAAATTCGGCTTCACCGGCGACAAAGTTGCTATAAGCTTTGGTCAATACACTTCTCAAGGCGTGCTCATTGCATACAGATTCGCTGGTCAAGACTGGTTGTTCACAAACGTCACTGCAAACTCGACCCACCAGCTTATCGACGCATCGACTGTAGGCTTCAATCTTACAACTCAATCGCAAAAGCCGCAGACATTCGAGCTTCGTGTCACCAATTATGCCTATGGTGTCCAGATAGCTGGTGTCCATCTCAGCAAAGGTGCAAAACTCATCAAGATTCCGAACTATTCCAAGAAAATCGAGATCATCGGCGACAGTCTATCAGCAGGTCAATACGGAACCTACGAAGGCATTTCGAGCTACGCCTGGGGTTTAGCCGAGGGTCTCGGAAATGTCGAATTCGACATCACCGCCTATCCTGGTATCTGTCTGGTGGACCAAAACTGCTGGGGAAATGCTCATGGTCAAACATACCAATGGTACAGAGCTTCCGATACTTCCTACCGCTCAGAAGTCATCTATGGCGACAACCCACCACTTTGGGACTTTAGACATCATCAACAATCTGATA
>ERZ794946.694-NODE-694-length-12761-cov-4.595073_pt1 | contig 12761 bp, 10 predicted proteins | sample MGYA00433072_ERZ794946 | MGnify/ENA primary metagenome ERZ794946 (study PRJEB30137, sample SAMN04331413) | food metagenome | isolation source: Y3 must sample point D1 replicate A | place: Australia: South Australia | collected 2014 ...
TGAAAGTCCCAGACTCAAGACACGAGATAGGAAGTAGTGAATCACGAATGCATCGGCGAAAATCATGTCGCATAGAGATGGAGCGGTTGAAAGAGGCAGGCAATAGCTTCCTATCTGGCAGCGTCCCTCACAGATCGTTCCATGAGTACGCCATCAATCATGGATTCGTGGTGGATGTGCCATTGTTTTCAAGCATTGGCGAACGATGATATGTATATAATTGATAGGATGTAGTTGTGACCTGACCTTGGGTTGGAGCGGCGATCGCACACGATGCACGTGACCTCTATATGACGAACTTCCGAACTGTCTGGACAATTCTCAGGCAAAGCTCGCTCTGTTCACCGCAAGCTCCAATCCTTTCGACCTATTGTACCACTCCTCTTCAACACTCTCTCCCTCACCTCTCCCTCTTTCAAGCTTCTACAGCAGCTTGACGCATTACAAAAAGTGTAGATCCATCGACGTCGAGCTGCACGAGATAGTTTTATACTTGGCTGTTTTACCGTCACTTTAGAGGTGAGACTCCCACGATATCTTGGAACTTCAGTCGCGCACCCCGCCACCGCTTCACTTTGAAATTGTCGTCTCCAGAGATTCGGCGCTGACCAGGCTCCATCATCAGACATCGCACCCACCTTCCGCATCACCAATTCATCTGTCCGCTTCTTGGTTTCTCCACAATGGCTTCCGAATCCGCTATCAACGGCAACTTCGTCCCTCAGAATGGCTACGGCTCGATAGAGCAGACCGGCTACGCTGCCGCCAACTACCCTTCCTCCAACCCCTCTGCGCCTTCTCAGTCAAACAACTCCGCCGCCGACATCCCCAAGGACGAGGTTGGCTGGTACTTTGTCGAGCAGTACTACACCACTCTTAGCCGCAGTCCCGAGAAGGTCTACGTACGTCAAAGATTCAACTGCACTTGCCAAAACAACATGCGCTGACTGGCTATAGCTCTTCTACAACAAGCGCTCACAATTCGTCTCCGGCAACGAGACCGAGAAGGTCGCCGTGTGTGTGGGACAACGGGTACGTCTCTTCTGCGCTACCACGCACAAGCCTATTGAGATGCTGATCTAGCAAATAGGCCATCAACGACCGTATCAAGGAGCTTGACTTCTCCGAGTGCAAGGTTCGCGTCACCAATGTCGACTCGCAAGCCTCGGACGACCACATCGTCATCCAGGTCATTGGTGAAATCTCCAACAAGTCCGCCCCTCACAAGAAGTTCACCCAGACCTTTGTCCTCGCTGCTCAGACCAACGGCTACTTTGTGCTGAACGACATCTTCCGCTACATCATCGATGAGGAGGATGAGGCTGAGGCCACCGAGGAGCCCGCTGCCGTCCAGGAGCCTGCTCCCACCGCCGCCGAGGAGCCTGAACACGAGACCTTGACAAGCTCGGAAGACCCCGTCGCCATTGAGAAGGATGCTGCCAAGGTTGACAAGGAGATCGAGGAGAAGATCATTGCCGAGAAGCCCGAGGAGAAGGAGACCGCTGTCCCCACTGCTGTCGCCAACGGCTCCCCCAAGGCCGAGACCGCTGAGGTCGCTCAGGCCGAGGATGCTCCTGTCGCTGCCGTCTCGGAATCTACCCAGACTCCCGAGGCTGCTCCTGAGGCTTCTTCTGAGGCTACTCCCGAGGTTCCCGCTGCACAGGAGGAGCTCCCGGTTGAGAAGCCCAAGGACCCCGAACCCACTCCTGCCGTCCGCTCTCCTGTCAAGCAGGCTGCCCAGCCCGCAAAGGCCGCCGCTCCCGCTAAGCCTGCTGCTCCTTCTGCACCTGCTGCCCCTAAGACCTGGGCCAACCTTGCCGCTGCTGCCCACCGTGTCGCTACTCCCGTCTTCACTCCTCAGCCTTCTGCCTCCGCTGCTCCTGTCCAGCCCAAGACTGCTCCTCAACCCGAGCCTGCCACCAAGGCTGCTTCCTCAGCACCTGCTCAGGAATCTGCCGCTGCTCCCGCTGCTCGCGAGGCATCTCCCGCTCCCGCCAGCGCCGACCAACAGGAAGAGTGGACCAGCGTTGGTGACAAGAGACAGCAGAACAAGGGCCAGGCCGCTGCCGGTGCTCAGGACGCTCCTCAATACCGCGCCTACGTCAAGAACGTTCACGAGAGTATTACTCTTCCCGCCTTGAGAGAGGCCATTGAGAAGCACGGCGAGCTCTCATACTTCGACGCAAACAGACCCAAGGTAAATTTCCTTTTCCACCACAAGACCATGCAGTGACTAACTTCTTCAGCAGAACTGCGCCTTTGTAGACTTCAAGACCCTTGACGGCTACAAGGCTGCTCTCAAGGCCAGCCCTATCTCGATCGGTGAACACGCCATCACCATCGAGGAGCGCCGTCCCAAGACCAACGCACCCTTCTTCCCCGGCAACCGTGGCGGTGCCAGAGGCGGTCGTGGTGGTGCCAACCCGAACCCCCGCGGTTCCTTCCAGGGTGGTCGTGGCGGTGGTTCGCAGAGAGGACGTGGCGGCAACGCCTCTCGCGGCCGTGGCGGTGCCCAAGTCGCCTAAACGTCCAACATAAAATGGGACGAACCACCATCCGCCGACGAGCTTCCTCATCCCCGGACCCGGTTCAGCCCTTATCTGTAAAATATGACGCGATATGCCCCCTTTCGAAAAGTTCCTTTCCAGCGTTAGAGCGACTTGGAGATGGACTCCGAAGCCTTGACGCGCTGCACAAAACTTCATACATTTGTCACTAATGCATAGCGGCGCGTGTTTCTCATTGCTTTCCTTTCCCACCCTATCAACTTGTGTTTCTGTTGTTTGTTGCGGAGTTTCATTGGCTTTGCAGTCTGTATCAACACGGGTTTGTGGATTGGCTCTGGACGGCGTGGATGGGACCTCGAAAAAAGCGACTTTCTTCGGAGCACGTGGTGTATTCGGGCGTAGGTAGGCTGGAGAGTGCTTGAAGAGGTAGGACAGGTCGAGCTACGACGATTATGCATGCTCTTCTTGACCGACCGTAGATATGCTGAATAAACGATGACGTTTTCCACGACAGTACTCAATCTTCAAAAACACGATCCATCTGCAGTCTCATCGTCTCATCGTCTCAAGGGTCCCTCAACCTTGTGAGATCTGACATCCGGGTGCGGTCCATGCACGGCGTACCGCACGATTGCGGGGACCCCGCAATTTAGACGGGCCTTATCAGGTGCGAGGTCATGTCATCCATCTGCTGCACCTTGATAGAAGGCGTCATGTCGTTTCACTGAGCAAATTATCGTATGATCTTGTGATGAGAAAACTTGTACTCGCCAAAGTCGCAGAAGCTCGTCGAATCCCTCTAGAAAACTGAATTCGAAGACGACGACCCCAGCGTCCCATCATGAGCCACTCGGAAGGTGTCTGGCCACGATCGAAGAAACAGGCCTGTACCGATGCAGGTACCGCAGGTATTTCCGGACATAACCTGCCACCAACCACCTTCTTCCTGCGAAGCGAGAGAGATATGAAGAAAGCCGAGGCGGAACAGAGTGCCAGTCATGACCAAGATAACAACTACGGTGTTGAGAGCTTGAATGAGACTCTTGAGGCAGCCTTCGCCCCCAAGTCGCCAGACTCATCCTCTTCTCCTTCAAACAATCTTTATGGCAAGAAACGAAAGATTGGTAATCCCGTCCACCCCAAAATCGCTGCAGCCGCCCAACGCATCATATCCTCCGAGGAACGCCCCACATCGCGAAAGCCCTCAGTGTCCTCCTCTGCTCCTAGACCTTTGACCCCATCACCAACCCGACGTCATGTCAGGAGCGAGTCGCTCACATCTTTGGGTCGTTCTTTCACGCCTTTACGGTTCAGCGACACCAGCACTCCGCGCTCACCTAGTGTAAAGAGTGTACGCCTCTCAGATGAAGAAGGAAGCATCATCGACGATACTGCCAGCCAGACTCTGCACTCATCCAGCGAGGAAGACGATGTCTTCGCTGACGATACGCTCGTTGAGTCCAGTCATCCAACCGAAGCCCAGAGCAGTATACCTCAGCTAGTTATGCCCAGCATATCCATGCCTGCACGTCGTCCGTTTACGGAAAGAGGCAAACGCATCCCTCGGCTCAGAATCATGGTTGCCGGTCCCTCTGGTGTGGGAAAGACGAGCCTTGTCAAGAGCATGGTCCAAATGTGTGAGGACATTGTTCATGTCGATCCCATCGTCAACGCTGAGTCGTCTTCAGCCTCGACTACAAATACCGAGGACATCTATGAGACCTATGCTTCGACCAAATCGTACCCGTCATGGTGGTCAGAAGTTGAACAGGGCCGTGGATTAAGACGAAGAAAGAGCATGGGAGATTCCATTCTAGAACGTAACATCTGCTTTGTCGACACCCCCGGCTGGAAAATGAGTGGACCCAGCGACCAAGAAAACATCGATGATGCGGTCAATACTATCTCGCAAAGCATCGAAGATTCATTACGAAAGAACACATTGACAGGGGAATTGAGCGACACAGATCTTCTGAGTGTTCTAAGTGGTAGTGGAGGTTTCCAAGTCGATGCCGTACTTTACATGTTCCACCCGAGTAAGCTGCATGTTCTGAACATGCTAATCCAGTCACTGACATACTCCAGCCGCCCATCATATAGGCCCTACGGAAATCGATGTTCTCCGACGTCTTTCCGCACTTACCAACATAGTTCCTGTCATTGGCAGAGCCGATACTTGCAATGATGAAAATCTCAAGGACACAAAGACAGCTATTCGGACTAGTCTCGAGGCTGCCGGTGTCCGAACATTTACTTTCCAATCACCAGATGCCCACGAGGCCCCGACGTCGTCTCCCTTTGCAGTGTCTTCTGCTTTAAGCGAAGACATCGAGAGTATGGACGCAAGCGTACTAATGTCTTCAGAATACATACAACCTCTGGTTTCGAGCGACCTCTCACGATTGATAGACCGCCTTTTTGATCCTGACAATGCTCAATGGCTGCGACACTGTGCTGTAAAGAAGTTCATCCAATGGCGAAGAGACTATCTACAGATGTCATTCGATTCGCACAAGCGTGAGCTTCGCGAGCTTGCTCTTGAGCGGCTTGGATGTCTGCAAGCAGACGAACCTGACGCTGCGCCATCTTCCATCTCTTCTGTGTTGTCCTCATCATCGGGCGTCATGATACCACACTTGACCACTCCAAGCCAGCGAGAGTCATCGCCTGCTCCATTCAGGCTCGTACCTGCCGGACATCTGGGCACAACTTCGCAGTACGACTTTGGCCGCCGTCTCGATGCTTACAAGCTGGACAGACCAAGTACACAATTACCGGAATGGGCGTACAACCTGAGGATTGCACTGGACACCGAGGCCCAGGAAAGGAAGCAGCTTACCTTAGGCATTCCCGAACGACACAACACTAACTCGGCCATGGTAAAACCTGGTCACCAGAGACTGCCTAAATCCGGGACCAGCAATCTGGACGGTCTCGACTGCAAAGATCCTCTAGGTTTACTTGCACTGGGCCAGAGATTCAATGGTAATGAATGGACGGTTCTGCAGGTGGTTGGAGGATGCGGCGCTGTCGCTACGATCTTGGTATGGACCATCAGGAATTGGGTGACCATGTCAGAAGCGTTGGGCATTACCACGCCAAATGTGCAGGTACCTGGTTATGCAGTAGTGTCTGCCAGGGATAACAGCAGGACTGCCCTGGATTTCTTCAAGGCCTTCCTGACGGGAGGAAAGTGGTAGCAAACCTTGACAGGCAAGGAAAGATGATATGATAAATGAATGAACGAGTCAAAATCAGATCCTCTCCGTGTAACATGACTCCTTGGGTGCCACGAGCGACCGGAATGCATGGTTGATGTACTCCCTCGCTTTGGGCTACATAATGCTGCCGCACGTGGCGCTGATCGGGGCCACGTTGAAGCGACAGTTGCACACTGTCTGTTGGACAGATCCAGTACTTCTGCTTTGAAACGTGGAAGTCAGATTGGCTTGTCGCTGAGTACTGGTGATACAAGAAGGTAGAACAAGAGAGAAGCCGCGAATTCCTAAAATCACACACCACCAGGATTTAGCCATGTGAAACTTGTCATGTGTAGCCACGTGCGCAAAAGATGTAGAAGAAGGATTAGAAACGGCAAACCAGGTCTGGCGATTCCTTGCCCGTTCGAGGCACAGGGCTCAACAGCCAGGCGAGGGCGCTGGCCAGCGGCATGATTAGCGTGTCAAGCGGTACAGAGGGGTCCGTCTGCGGCATGATTTACCAGGAATATGGACGCGATTTGAGGATCGCTATTTCACGTCTTTGATTCTTAATGAAAGCAGGTTCCTTCCATGTTCAATCGTGCTTTGCAAGGTAGTGACGAGCGGGCCAGGCAGCGGGTGAGACATCAGCAATGGCCGATATGAGAAAAGCGTTCTAATGACCATGCAGCTGACGATAAAAGAGTCTAGCACAAGATTGACAACTCCTGAATCTCCGCATATAGATTTGATCATGGTACGTCCTTCGAAAAGACCTTGTTCTTTTTCTCCGTCGTCCATTTGCCCTTTGCTCCCAAATTTTGGATTTTCTTGTCTCTCGAACCCCTCACATCGTTTCAGTGTTTGCTTGCTACGCCAACAACGCTCGGCCGATCTTGATTCTGACATTCCAACCATTGAGTAGTCGAACGACTTGTCCTCAACACAAAACCAATCCTTCAGATTCTCTACACACTCCGGCGCACCATCGATCCAACCGTCAATCGCAATGAGCACCTCTTCCACCGTCACCAACAACACGGCCGACGCCGGCTTCAAGCAGGAGGCATACCAGAACTCGCCCTCGACGACCACCTATGACACAGACAAGATCGCCGTCAATGAGCCTCGCGCATCCATGAGCACTGTCGGCTCGGCCGACCCGCGCACCCAAGACATCAAGTCATGGAAGGCAGGCTTCCAGCGCATGTCGGATGAGCGCCTCGAGAAGCAGCGTTACCAGCTCAGCGAGAAGAAGGACGACGAAATCAACACCATCGCCCTGGGCGCAAAGGTCGAGCGCGCACTTGGCAGAAGAATGGTCGGACAGGACGCCCAGTTCACACGCAGAGAGTCGCTGTCTGCACAAACTCCAGTACAGCCCGCACAGGAACAGCAGGCCCCTGTCGAGCTGCCCGAGAAGAGAAGCGTCGAGATTACTTCGTAAGAAGCGAAACAATCGACAGGATACTACATGGACAGAAAAGCCGAACCAGTCATTTGCATGGATTAAATCCCGAGTCTGGATGAGCGAAGGGATTTTCTTTTGGGGTTAGGCGAATTGGGTGCAGTTTTTAGGGGCATCCCACCAGAGGCGACGCGGTTTTGTTTTCTTTTGCATCTTCTGGCTTGGTTGTTTTCGTGTGTTCGTGCTCATTGGGGGTACATTGACTGGAAGGAGCACTGGTATAATGGCATCTTAACTACTACAATTGAACTGCATAATGATTTCGAGAGCATTGCCACTCCCAGTACTTGATGAGCATCAAATCCTGCACCAGATGCCGTTGAAGGCTCCATATCATAGATCAAAGATAGGTTGTTCGTTAAAGGCGACAATTCCATGGGCTCTCCTGGGCCACCTGATGGATCAAGGAGATCATGTCTTTGCAAAGTCACTACAGTCCAACACCCCAAGGGTAATCACGCTCGATTCGATCATGATACTTTTACAAGTGCATGAGGATCCGCCACAGAATGAATTGATAGATTGAGACGATGCCGTGACTGACAGCTAGCAAACGAAGCTGTTGGCGACTAGAAGGTTCGGGTGGCAACAGGAACCTCAGGATCCCCGCAAAGTCTGGATGCACGGAGTGGAGAGTGTGAGAAACCTCAACCACCACAGTCAGGGTTTTGATCAATGCAGAAACGGGATTTCACAACCATGGACCAATTGATCTCATAATCAATTGAGAGCGGAGGAATGAGAGTGGTATAGACGCTTCTAGCGACATCTAGGTAGTTCGGCGGCTGTCAAAGAGTGAAAGAGCAAACAGCGGTTGTTCACTGCAACGGAGCTTGGACCAATTGTCGAATGGAACCCTCTGGAAGCTCGTAGGAGGTTTTTCTAGAGGCGCCATACAAATTGCCAGACTCCTTCCGACCAACCTTCCTCCCCCTTCACATCCACATCTTCTTTTCTCCTTGCGATACCCGACTGTCTATATCACAGCAGTCACCTTTTGCTTTGCATCTCTGTGTTTGTCCCGTCTTTGAATCAATCCCCCATTCACCACCATCATCATGGCCGCCGAGACGTTCGAGTTCCAGGCTGAGATCTCTCAGCTGCTCTCGCTGATCATCAACACTGTCTACTCCAACAAGGAGATCTTCCTCAGAGAACTCATCTCCAACTCATCTGATGCCCTTGACAAGATCCGCTATGAGGCTCTTTCCGACCCCAGCAAGCTCGACTCTGGCAAGGACTTGCGCATCGACATCATCCCCGACAAGGAGGCCAAGACCCTCACTATCCGCGACACTGGTATCGGTATGACCAAGGCTGTAAGTGAACCATCATCCCTCTTTCACACGAGCTGTGACTAATTCATCTGTCAGGACCTTGTCAACAACCTCGGTACGATCGCCCGTTCCGGTACCAAGCAGTTCATGGAGGCCCTCACCGCTGGTGCCGATATCTCCATGATTGGTCAATTCGGTGTTGGTTTCTACTCTGCCTACCTCGTCGCCGACAAGGTTACCGTTACCTCAAAGAACAACGATGACGAGCAGTACCTCTGGGAGTCATCCGCCGGTGGCACCTTCACCCTCACCCAGGACACCGAGGGCGAGCAGCTCGGCCGTGGTACCAAGATGGTTCTCCACCTCAAGGATGAGCAGCTCGACTACCTGAACGAGGCCAAGATCAAGGAGGTCGTCAAGAAGCACTCCGAGTTCATCTCATACCCCATCTACCTCCACGTCCTCAAGGAGACCGAGAAGGAGGTCCCCGATGAGGAGGCTGAGGAGAAGACCGAGGAGGGCGACGAGAAGAAGCCCAAGGTCGAGGAGGTTGACGACGAGGATGAGAACAAGGAGAAGAAGACCAAGAAGGTCAAGGAGAGCAAGATTGAAGAGGAGGAGCTCAACAAGACCAAGCCCATCTGGACCCGCAACCCCGCCGACATCAGCCAGGAGGAGTACGGTGCCTTCTACAAGTCTCTTAGCAACGACTGGGAGGACCACCTCGGTGTCAAGCACTTCTCCGTTGAGGGTCAGCTCGAGTTCCGCGCCATCCTCTTCGTCCCCAAGCGCGCTCCCTTCGACCTCTTCGAGACCAAGAAGACCAAGAACAACATCAAGCTCTACGTCCGCCGCGTCTTCATCACCGACGATGCCACCGACCTTATCCCCGAGTGGTTGTCGTTCGTCAAGGGTGTTGTCGACTCTGAGGACCTTCCCCTCAACCTGTCTCGTGAGACTCTTCAGCAGAACAAGATCATGAAGGTCATCAAGAAGAACATCGTCAAGAAGACTCTTGAGCTCTTCAACGAGATCGCCGAGGACCGTGAGCAGTTCGACAAGTTCTACACTGCCTTCAGCAAGAACCTCAAGCTCGGTATTCACGAGGACGCCCAGAACCGTCCCCAGCTCGCCAAGCTCCTCCGCTTCAACTCGACCAAGTCCCTCGACGAGATCACCTCTCTCCAGGACTACATCACCCGCATGCCCGAGCACCAGAAGCAGATGTACTACATCACTGGCGAGTCCCTCAAGGCCGTCCAGAAGTCTCCCTTCCTTGACGCCCTCAAGGAGAAGAACTTCGAGGTTCTGTTCCTTGTCGACCCCATTGACGAGTACGCTTTCACCCAGCTCAAGGAGTTCGAGGGCAAGAAGCTCGTTGACATCACCAAGGACTTCGAGATTGAGGAGACCGAGGATGAGAAGAAGAAGCGCGAGGAGGAGGAGAAGGAGTACGAGTCCCTCACCAAGAGCTTGAAGAACGTCCTCGGCGACAAGGTCGAGAAGGTCGTTGTTTCCCACAAGCTCGTCGGCTCCCCTTGCGCCATCCGTACCGGTCAGTTCGGTTGGTCCGCCAACATGGAGCGTATCATGAAGGCTCAGGCCCTCCGTGACACCTCCATGTCCTCGTACATGTCTTCCAAGAAGACCTTCGAGATCTCCCCCTCGTCTCCCATCATCAAGGAGCTCAAGAAGAAGGTTGAGACCGATGGCGAGAACGACCGTACCGTCAAGTCCATCACCCAGCTTCTTTACGAGACCTCTCTCCTCGTCTCTGGCTTCACCATTGACGAGCCCGCCGCCTACGCCGAGCGCATCCACAAGCTCGTCTCCCTTGGCCTCAACGTTGACGAGGAGGCTGAGACCAGCGAGGAGGCTGCCAGCACCGAGGCCCCTGCCGCCGAGGCCGCTGGTGAGTCCGCCATGGAGGAGGTTGACTAGATGCTCTTGACCGCAGCCAACAGCATTACTTAATGTCGTCACGTCTTCTCTTTTTTTAGTTTTTCAAAAACCGTTTTCTTAGATTTAATGTCCCTTGAGGAGGTTATGGGTAGGAGGAGAAGGAGTTGATGAGACCTTGGGTTGATACAGATTTGTCCTTCTGGCATCGCATAGGCGTTTCGCAAACCTTTTTCAAATACAAAGATCCCAATCTTCTGAACTGTATCTTTTTTCCAATCTGCCTTGTTGCTGCAGTGATCGTCTTAATGGTGCTTTCATGTTTCATTGTCTTGTCGGTAACACGGAGAAGACTTCCGGCGTCCTACCAACCAACTCCCATATCGTCCATCAACAGTCATGACTATATCTCATATCTCAATTCTCCAAGAATGAGAACCATCACTGCCTCGCCGGCGTCGCTTGTCTCCAACTTCACGGAGCGAAGGATCAAAGCCACACACACGGCCGTCGATTGCGTGCTCGCTCGCTAACCATGGACCTGCCCCGCGTCCGAAAGAGGGGCAGTCATGATATTGTGCCATTCTATGACTGTCTTGATTATTTTTCTACCTTCTGCTCTCCTCTGTTCGTTGATGATCCTCATTTCAAACATTGCAATACATTATGGCTGGAGAAAAGACACCCCATTTCGAGACTTTGCAATTGCATGCCGGTAAGCTCTGAGGCCATGGCTGATTGATGTATGCAAGTCAATTGAGGAGCTGACCATTCGTTTCTTACCAACAGGTCATGAACCGGACAGCGCTACCAATTCACGTGCTGTGCCCATCTATGCGACTACATCCTATGTCTTCAACAACTCCGCCCATGGAGCCGCCCTTTTCGGCCTCAAGGAAGCCGGAAACATCTACACTCGCATCATGAACCCCACCGTAGACGTGTTTGAGAAACGCATCGCAGCATTGGAAGGTGGTGTCGCCGCCGTAGCAGCTTCTTCGGGACAATCGGCTCAATTCATGGCGATTGCGGCACTTGCCCACGCGGGAGACAATATCGTTTCGACTTCTAACCTTTACGGTGGAACGTACAATCAACTCAAGGTGTTTCTGCCTCGGTTGGGCATAACGACCAAGTTTGTGAATGGAGATGATGCTGAGGATTTCAAGAAGGCTATTGATGAGAAGACGAAGGCTGTGTATATTGAGAGTATTGGTAATCCGAGGTATAATGTGCCTGACTTTGAGGCCATTGTCAAGGTCGCTCACGATGCTGGCGTTCCTGTCATGGTAGGTCGACTTTGAGGGTTCACATCGAGGCCAAGATACTGATTGAAAGATAGGTTGACAACACCTTTGGTGCAGGTGGCTACTTCTGCCGTCCCATCGATCACGGCGTTGACATTGTTGTTCACAGTGCAACCAAATGGATCGGTGGCCATGGCACCACCGTCGGAGGCGTAGTAGTCGATGCCGGAAACTTTGACTGGGGCACTCCCGAAGCACGCAAACGATTCCCTCAAATGAGCGAGCCATCTGAAGGTTACCATGGCCTCAAGTTCTGGGACACTTTCGGCAAACTCTCCTTCATCGTTCGCGTGCGTGTGGAGATCCTCCGCGATGGCGGTATGGCTTTAAACCCATTCGCTGCTCAGCAATTGCTGCTGGGTATCGAGACATTGAGTCTGCGATGCGAGAGACATGCTCAGAATTCGCTGAAGCTGGCGCAGTGGCTTGAGAAGAATGAGCATGTCTCATGGGTCAGCTATCCAGGCCTAAAAAGCCATTCTAGCCATGAGCTCGCAAAGAAGTACCTTCCCAGAGGCTTTGGAGGTGTACTGTCCTTCGGAGTAAAAGGCGATGCCGATGCCGGAAGTCAAGTGGTCGATGGCTTCAAGTTGATATCAAATCTTGCCAACGTCGGAGACGCAAAGACTCTCGCAATTCATCCATGGAGCACTACTCACGAGCAACTGAGCGATGAGGAGAAGACCAACAGTGGAGTCACAGAGGATCTCATCCGGATATCTGTCGGTATCGAGCACATCGACGATATTATTGCCGACTTCAAACAGTCGTTCGAAGCTTCAAAGGCAGGAGCAAAGGGCGAAGATCATCCCGAGAACGCCGAAAAGAAGCCTGATGCGGATGAGCCTACGAGACTTGAGGTCTGAAGAGTCGATAATTGGAATGCGCGTACGGCCGAAGGCCACAAGAGATTCGGATCTACCATAAGATCTATCTCACAAATCAATATACCAATTCTCATGAACAGAGCTCAGTCGAACAGACTCGCACAACGCTTTCCAGAAGGTTTGCTCATGCGTGAATTGTGACATGGCTCCGTCGCCCAAAGCAGCGAACTTCACTTACATTGATGACCGTCCGAAGACATATATATACATATGCTC
>ERZ794946.695-NODE-695-length-12755-cov-4.557795_pt1 | contig 12755 bp, 11 predicted proteins | sample MGYA00433072_ERZ794946 | MGnify/ENA primary metagenome ERZ794946 (study PRJEB30137, sample SAMN04331413) | food metagenome | isolation source: Y3 must sample point D1 replicate A | place: Australia: South Australia | collected 2014 ...
CCGCACTTCTTACTGGTGCCCTTAGTAGCATGAGCTCGAGCAAGTCCAAGGCTGAGGAGCTTACTGCACAAACTTCCACCACAACTCAGTCGGATGATGGAGGATCAACAGCTGTCACACAGCCTGGAGTCATAACTTCAACGACATTCAAGAAGCCCAAGAAGAATAAGAGAAAGAAGAAGTCCAAGAATACCGCACCAGTCCGCGAAGAAGACGTCTCTTCGACAGAAACTCTGGCACATGAAACACCTGCTGGATCGCCCATTTCTTCGAAGGCGTCTACTCAGCCCCACTATCCCACCGGTGGCGCCTTGTGTGAGCGTACAAACATGCTGGACAACACCTTGTCGAGCCTGGGCATCACAGAGGGATCTGTTGTCGAACTAGGTCCGAACAGCGTAGGCTACCGTGCCACTAATGCCGGCAGCACAAGAGAGAATCTCAACCTCAGAGGCGTCGAAGGTGAAGTAGAAAAGTCCAGACGTAAGATGCAGGAGATGGCGGAGAAGGAAGCACTGCTGAAGATGAGAAAGGGTTGATCGGAATGGTCAGTTCGGCCAGTGCGGAGGTGTCATGCTGCCAAGTTCTTCTAAAGGCTCTCCAAGAGCCCAGTCTGAGGTTTCCTTTTCTTCACTGTTATTATTGTTGCTCCGAATACGCTCGCTAAGATGCTCGGTGGTTTGAAGGGGCAAAAACTACTAGCCCTCTACTATTCCAGAATGTTACCACTCGTTTGTCTCAGTTCTATCTCCAGCAGGGGATATGGTAGTCACAGTATCAGTGTTGTGTTTCGAGGGTTGGAAGAATCCATGACAGGCCTAGACAGTGGACCTAAGTACGGTCTTCGATGAGGATCTTGAAAGCTTGCAATGGTCGATAACTTTTGTGTTTCATTGAGAATGGTCATTATATGTCTAGTAGTCATCACCTCTGCTCACAACTTCCTTGACGTTGGGTCTCAACAGAATGGTCTGTAATGCTTGGTTAGCGAAAGCTTTTGTATTCTGAGAGTTGATATGTCACTTACGTGCTCATACTGTGCAGTGTACGAGCCCTTGATGTCGACCAAGGGAGGGTAGTCTTGCACGATACCGGCTTGGACGAGATTGTTGAGCTGTAAAATTGGTCAGTGTTTTCCTTGAGATGTCGAGATCATAGGGTTACTCACTCCGAGCAAGTACTTGTCGTGGCCAAGACGGTCAAGATATCTCCTGCAGAAAGGCAGAGTGCCAAAGTTCTTCTCGATGCTCTTAAGCAGCGTCTTTGCGCTCGTGGTTCTCAATGGCACTCTAGGCGCATCTGCGACCTTTGCGTAATGACTGCACTCCATATCTTCTCTCACGTAACCCTTGCCGGTAGAGCCGAAAGTCTCGATGGCAAAAGTCTCACCCTCCTCCATCTTTGTCTGATCGCCTCCCTTGACGATGGGCACGCTCTTTGTACCGTGGATGGACCATTGTCTAATGTCGTGGCCGTTGAGGTTGCGAATACACTTGATGGGGAAGGTTTCACCGCCGATTTCGCACTCGTACGATTCCATGGCTTCCTGGATGGCGGCGCCAATGTCGGACATGCGGACGTCGATACCTGCTTCTTTGATACCAGTGTTTGTTGCGTCCTTGACTGCGGCCAGCAGGTTATCGTAGGTGGGGTCGAAGGACATGGTGAAAGCGCTGTCGACGATGCGACCGTTGATGTGGGCACCGAAATCGACCTTCATGACATCTCCGTGTTGGAGGATCGTCTTGTTGCCGGCATTGGGTGTGTAGTGGGCGGCGCAGTGGTTTATGCTGAGACCGGTGGGGAAACCCATTCCTCCTCTGATGTTGTCGCCCTCTTCGAGACCTTGATGGCCGGTCAAGTGACGCACACCATTCTCAATACCCTCGGCGATCTCGGTCAGGGTCTGTCCGGGCTTGATGTTCTTCTGAGCCCATTGGCGAACTTGTCTGTGGACTTCGGCGGCCTGGCGGTACTCGGTGAGGTAGTCGTTGCTCATGCGATCAAGGTGTCTCTTCTCCTCGCTAGTGGTACGGTAGTTGTTGTCGTCGATGTACTCGCAGATTTCTCCTTCGGGGTATGCGCCATTGGGGAAGAGCTGCGAAATGGGGACTCGTGGTGGGTTGGTCTGGCCCTTTGCTGTTCCGCTGGCGGCCTTCTTCTTCTTTCTGGGCTTTCTCTTCTTCTTTTTCTTTGCAGCACCTTCTTCTCCTCCCTCATTGGCGCCTTCAGCATCGTCGCCTTCATCATCCGAGTCTTCAGCTTGACCCTCTGCGCGCTTCTCTGCTTCGGCAGCAGCTCCTTGGGGAATGTTGCCCTTGGATTCCTCCACTGAAGGCTGGTTAGTACTTGGGGGTGTCTAGAGTTGGGTAAGAATTGTTGATATGGGAATAGCTGTACATTTGAGGGCGTCCACGCCGTTGGTCGTATCCTCGACGGCAGACATGTTGAATGGTAACACAAAGATCAAAGACTCGAGGGTCCGAAAAGTTGAAGACCTCTCGGGTGGAGCGACGCTAAGGCCAAGCTTCGAGGCAGATTGAGATCAGATTAGACAAGAGCCGTTGTCCGTAGACGTCATCAAGGTGCCGAAACAAAAGCCATTCCGCTCCTTCTCTGCATACCAGACATCTGCCACTTTCTGATCAACGGAATGAGGCATGATCCTCCGCCCAATTCAATTTCGTCCCGTAAAGGGACGCCCTCTGCCACAACTCTTCTTTAGGAATCCTCTGTTCCAGCGCTCCTTTCACGCCTCGCCAATTCGCTTCGATGACGGAGTTCCCAATCACTATGCAACTCTGGGCATAGACACGACTGCCTCTGCTGGAGACATCAAGAAGTAAGTACACTATATCTTGGCTATCCGCATTGAATCGAGAAGCTGGGAGAATAAAGAGGCGTCCAACTCCATTATTGAACACTCCAAGACCATCACGCTAACAATCAACAATAGACAATTCTTCAAGATGAGCAAGCAGCACCACCCAGACCGCAACCCAGACGATCCAAAAGCCGCCGACCGCTTCGTGAAAATCTCCGAAGCCTACCACGTCCTAGGCAGCGCCGAAAAACGCGCCCGCTACGACCGCGATTTCCTCCGCGCAAACCACCCCCCATCCTCACATCCCCAAGGCTCCTACAGTAGTACTGGTCCAGCAGGAGGTCGTCCAGCCACTGGTCTCAGCCGTCGCCGAACTCAGTTCAAAGGACCGCCCCCTTCATTCTACAGAAGTGGTGGATATGGCAGTTTCAGCCAGAAGCGTTCGGATGCTGCGAGTACAGGATCGCATCAGTACGAGGCTGCTGGTGCCAGTACGGATAGCAGCAGTGCGCAGGACGCACCTGGTACTGGTCCTTCTGGCTTCCAAGCTGGTTTCAACAATGATGTGCCGCATTTCGATCGCGAGGGCCATTTCCGGACTCATGATAATGTCATGAAGAACAGGCATAGATCAAGACGGCGAACGGGAGGTGTCAGTACCGACGACATTTTGAACAATACCAGCATGTTGTTCAACTTCGTCCTACTCAGTGGTGTCTTGACAGTCATCTTTGGTGTCAGCGGCATGCTCTTTAGAAAGACGGATGAAAAGAAGAAACTATAACGTTACGACGCTTAGAAAGGAATCGAATATACAACCAGCATATGGCGGGCTCTTGTCTTCAAGGAGAAAGGGCTTGTGTACAATTTTATACTGGGCTTTATTACAACTGGAGTAGAATTTTTGGATAAAAAAGGTGTGCATAGCGGATGTCGCATGATGCGCTTCTCTTTCTATTTCTCCTCAAAAATACATGACACATGTCTACATGAGCGATTTTTCGTTTAACCCTCGAAGACGAAGCTGGTGCCGATCTTGTGGCCAGCCTCGTTGAGCTTGTTGGTGTCGAGCGAAAGACCAACACCGAAGGTGGTGCCAGCGTTGAGCTTGGTGTTGTAGGCGAGAGCAGCAATACCGCGGTCGTTGATCTTGGCCTGTAGAGTGGATCTCTGTCAGTAGGTGTCTTTGATAAAAAAAAAAGAGTCAGGGGTAAATCTCACCTTGGCGAAGGAAAGGGGGTCGAGCTTGTACTTGGAGGCAACCTCAAGACCGACGCTCTTACCACCCTGGAGGTCGTAGGTGGCCTTAGCACCAGCCTCGACGTTGGAGTTGACCTTCTGGTAGTAGGAAGCGGCAAGAACGCTCAGGTTCTGCATGGCAATAAGGGAGGCGGTGAAGGTAGGGGCCTGGTAGCCGAGACCAGCGCTGTAGCGGGTGATGGCGGCCTTGGAGACGTCGTAGCCAGCCTCAGCACCGGCAACGAAACCCTCGTGGCCGACGGTAGCGTCAATGAGGGCGTTGATGTTGCCAGCAGCGCTGTGGTCGAGGAAAGCGCGGGCGTGGAGGTTGGGCTGCTTGAAGGTCAAGTTGAGCTTCTGGGCGGCCTTGCTGGGAGCGTTGGGGTTGAAGAGGTTCTGGAACTCGGCCTTGACGGGCTGCGACATGAGGCTGGCGAACTCGACCTTGGTGTCGAGGAGGGCGGCGGTGGTCCAGCCCTGGGTGACGGTGATACCTGATTTAGAGCGGTAAGTAAGATAGACGTGATGTTGCGATGAGTCGTTGGGGGCAGAGCTGGTCTTCTTCTGAGCAACAGGCACGCTGACAATCATCAGGTACAGCGACTGGCGCGCAGAAACAGGCAGCGGGAAGAATAAGCGGCTCATTTGCAGAAAGTGCGTACCCTGGGGCTTGAGAGTGTATTTGCCCTCGAGCTGTAAGGCTTGTTAGTAGGCATAACGAATGCGAGCGGTATAGAGCAACGCACAGAGGCAGTGGTGGCACCGTCGAAGGCCTGCTTGCCCTTGACGGTGACGTTGGCGCCATTGGGAGCCTTGAGCTTGACCTCAAGGTTGGCTGTGTCGCGCTTGTTAGTCGTGCTTTTCTCACGTTGCGCCGATGCGATCCAACATGCCGGCCTGAGTGTGGTAGAAGTCCTTGTTGATCAGCTGCACACATGTCTGTTAGCCTGTGTTTCTCTGGCACTCGGATCAATGGCACAACTCACGTCGTTGGCGGCCTTGCTGAGGTCACCGTAGGCGGGGAGAGGCATGACAGGGATGACTCTCTGGGCGCCGATGCGGCCATCGAGGGGCTTGCTGATGTCGGAGAAATCGGGAGCGGCCATTGTGTAGATGTGGGATGGGGAGGGGTGTGTAGAGGTATAGACCAGAATGTATCTTGGATGCCGAACAGAGGAGAGATTGTTCTGTTTGGTCCGAGCTCCCCCGTTCTCTCCGATTCCGTCCACGTGTGAGCCTTATCCAGCGCAACATGTTTCCTTACGAACCGCCAACTCAATCCTCCACAAACAATGGAAGGTTGATCATCCCTAACAGCAATCACTTTGTGCCTCTAACTTATTTTTCCTGGTCTGCTGCACTCCCGACCCTCGAATGGATATGCTGTCAAACTAAACATTGCACCTTCCGCCAACCCGGTTTCAAGAAGCCTGCACTTGTTACATGGCCAATGATTTGACTAAGATCTCATGGCCGCCCACGGTAAAGACGAAACAGGACGCTTCACGAGCACTCGGAGAGTCGCACGAAGAGTTGCGTGTGATTGCGCAAGCATCACCCTGACCAAGATATATGATCACCATTGGTGTCCAAACCTGACGCACATACAGCCTTCAGGATCACGAGAAGAGAGAATTAGCAGAAGGCAAGGAAATTAGATTGAGAAAAGGAAACGACACTATTGAAAGTAGTGAATGCTACAGTTAGAAATGCCAGGATATTGGCCGGGATCCTTTTGTCCCGCATGCGTGATTCTTCCAATTGACCCGATCAATGGTCTGCCCTCCATCTGCGAGTCTCACCCTCGGTATCACGACTAGGGTGGAGAGCCGAATCAGGCCTTGCAATCGACGTGCCGTACTGTGCCTCAAAGTCGTAAGGTGCTGAGATGTTGACAGGCAGCGGAGGCCCGACGCTGTCCTTCTTGCGACCAAAGAACTTTTTCTTGCTGCACCATGTAGCGCGAGAATAAAGTGATGGCGAGACAGGCATTCTTTGTTGCTGAGGCTCGGGTGATGGACTGTGATACGAGGGCAAAACATACTCCTCTTTTGTGCTGACGCTGGTACGGAACTGCTTCAACGAACCGTCAGAAGTAGTGCGAGATGACACTGACTTGGCAGTGCTGGCCGAAGTATTGCTACGGTGGATAATAGCCGCCTCTGCTGCAGCGTCAGCTCCTCGGGCCCGCACTTGACGTGCTGTAATGCCCTGGCTTCTGTCTCGGAATACAAAGGTCTGCTTCAAGTCAGTAATTAATCTCACGTTAGCGTCCAGGGTCAACTTACTGCAACGAGATTGAGGAATCCGAGGTTAAAGATGAGGATGCCAGCCATGATGACGACACGCCAGAATGCCATGCCTAGGTGTTCCTGGCTATTGCTTGGCTTGTTCAGGCATGCGAGGACATGGATACCGAGAATGATCATGATTGAGGCAAGGCCGACGAAACCGTGTTCCAGACTGAGCATCGGCCAATTGCGTGAAAAGTAGCCACTGAAGATACCGACTTCTGAGATGATCAGGAATATGGCCACAGATGCTACCACAACATGGATGACGGCATCGAAGAAGAAGAACTGTTTCTGGTCAGCGAATCCCATACAGTACGATGATTTTTTCTTACGCTTGAATCAGTGGTTGTCTTGATGAGCATGAGGACGCTTGCAGCAATGACGGCAAGCAATCCAGTAATGTTCATGCCTTTCAACACGTTGAGAATGACATAGCCCGAGCCAGCCAGTGACTTGGAGGAAAGTGCCATTTTTTCGGTGGTTATGGTACTGTGAGTTTTGGAAAAGGGTAGATAAATAGATCTTTTGCACGTTAGACAGGAGCATCATGAAACAGGTTTTCAACACTTACAACTTGGTAGGCCAAAGTCTAAGAAACATTCGTGTACTTGGTGAAGTGGTGCGATCTGGCCAGCAGATACTTGATGGATTGAGCTATTGCAAGAAAGAGTCGTCAGGTGAATAGCAAGGAAGGAAAATGGTCAAGGAGAGACAGAATCGAAGGAGCTTGAATCAATTAAAGAAGGGGAAGAGACAATGCAACGCAATAGAGACAAAGAGACAATGCAACAATAGGAAATATGAACGAGGAAGCACGACAATGGAAGAATCGAGGCTGAAGGGGAAGGCTCTGCTTTTCTTGCCTTCCCTTGAGCGCCGTCAAAGCTCATGACTCCCTCGGTGCAGCTGAAACATGTTCTCAGACGCTGTTTGTACGACTTTTACAACAACCGTAAAACACTCTGTGGCAGCTTCCTCTTAATCCAGATGTCAGGGAACAAACCATTGGTCGAGATTGTTTTTGGTGTAAGCGCCGCGTTGGCGCTTGAAGGTAGGTGAAGTTTCATAAACGGCGCCTGGCAACATGCCATTCTCGTGGTCGTCGCGAGGACCTCAAGCTAAGGTAGCTGGCCATAAAAACCTTTGATAGTGAGTCTGTCAAGTCGCAGTCATCCTCAATCTCCACGTGAACATGTGTACAATGAAGCCTTTGTTCCGCGAGTCTTGCACACTTCACGCCAACGACAATGATGATTGTCAACTATCATACTGAGTGTGATTGACTCTGCACCATCTTTGTCCATCGATCAATTTCATTGTGAAAGCCACCAGAAGTGTCTGCCGATGCCATTCTTTGGGACATCAGCAAAATGGTGGTGCATACCGACTGACCGCAAGCGTACCGCTTACTTGGTGCAGAAGAGCCCGCCGAGCACGACTGTCTGCAGCAACGCTCGGAGTTTTGTTGCTCTCTTCTGGAAAAAGATTTGCGCAGTCAGGTAGATGAACAATCACCAAAAAGTCGTGGGCTTAGATAAATCGAATGGAACGAAGTAGTCGAGTCGTGTTGTTCTAGAAGCTTGTGATCGTTCGGTGTCCATGGGCCCTGGGGTTCGGGCATGCAGCGGCGAGCCGCGCGATAGTAAAGTGTCTTGGCGATGTCTGGAAGCGTGCTAAAGTGGTAAAAAGGGTCTATTCTTTCTGCCGGAGTTGTCCAACGCTTTTTCCTTGACCAGCGCTGCCTTTCTCCCTTTCCTTGCTTTGCAACATTTATCCCAGAAGCACCACACATAATCAGTCAAAATGGCTCGCGGTAACCAAAAGGAGAGAGCTCGTGAAAAGACCTTGAAGGCTGCTGGCAACGTCGTAAGTTTTTCTCAACAGTGATCAACAATTTTTGAGGGGTGACCGCTTTGCTGACTCTTTGCCTTGTCTAGAAAAACAAGAACAACGTATGATTACGTCGCCCAACTCATAAATACAACATTCCCTAACGATGTGACAGATGTCCGGTGCTGAGCAGGCCAAGGCCAAGGACGATGCAGCCGCCATTATGCGTGCAAAGCAGGCCGCAGGTTCGTTTCCGTGGTGGTGTTTCTATCTTATGGATCTGACATGTTACAGCCGACGCCAAGAGAGCCGCTGAGGGCAAGAAGTAAACCAAATCTTCTTCCCTTTGCATATCAACACCCCCTGGCGTAATCAAGGCTGCCGGCGAGCAGAAGTCAACAATTTATGGGCCATCACGACAACATCCGTTTGCCGAGCGTTAAGCGATGGAATTGGTCTTTCCGGCGAGGTCTAATCGTCTCAGTACTAGAGGATATTATAAAAACACGTTTTCTTTTCCGGTTCATTTGATCTCACTTCCTTCCAGGGTTGCACATCATCAGACATTCTTGGAAACGAGACTTCGGAAGACGGCTTTCGAGATTGAATTCTATCAGATAACAGCATTGGGCAAACAGTCGTCTGGCCCCTGTTCATGGCTAGGCTCCTGAAAAAATTAACCTGGTGCAGGGTAGACAGAGCGAAGCAGGTCAAAGGGTTTCGTTCGCTACCAACAGTCGTCCCGAATGGCTCTCGGGCGTCGTGGTGGGTAGGCACCTTCGCGCTGGGAAGATATGCGTATGCTGCTCCCTGGACCGGTGCTTCAACTGTGCCAATTATGTCATTGCTAACGAGCATTCTGTGCTATCGGATAGTGTATGTGGTATCGACCAGGCCTGAACCCTCTCTGGAACGGCACGTCCAGTCCTGCCGACAGTGGACTATTGATGAAGAAGTAGAGACTCAGATTGAGTCAATCAGGGAGCTGGGTGATTTTGAGCTGCCTGGGCCTGAGCCTGTTGCTTCCCTTCGTAGAGGCCAGTGTAGTATCCTGCAAAGTACCAGGATGTCATAAGTGCTTTCAGACCTTCATCTTGGACTATCTTTGTCAGTTCTGCATCAGCATGTTGACCATGTTTCTAGACTTACCAGAGTCGAGAAGAACTTGTGGCGGAGGGGGCTGTCGAGTAACAGAGGCTGACGATTCTGCTTGTGCTTCGATATGTAGAGGTGCTGAATCTGCAGTAGATTCCTGGACAGGCATCTTGTGTTCTTCGACGGATTCCCAGCGTGGCAGACCAGTGGTTTCGTCGATTAATTCGTTCTCCAGATTAGTGGCAGATCTACTCGCGTTTATTAGCTTCTGATCAGAAAGGGACAAGGCGATGTTTCTGACTGTGCCTCTTCTTCCTTCTCAACAGCATCTAGAACATCCTCGACTCTCTCACCCCGTGCAGACATGCTATGGTATTTCTAAACAGATAGTAAGCACGTGATACTCATCAAGCGTATGTGAATAGTGACCTTGTATTCCTCCAGCGCTTCGTTCCATGATTGAACTAGAGCAGAGTCGTCCCAAATCTCACTCTCGGCGGGCTGATGTTTCGTCATGACTGTTGAGAGGTTATACGGCGAGCGGACTGTTGTCGGAGGTGGTTGGAGAAGAGCAAGCGGCTGATCGGGGGAGATGTCTGGCGCCCCGGATTTCTCGAAACTTTTTGGCGGCAGGCTCGTTCGTTCGCTCGACTTTTTTGTTACTCTTTTCTACCACAATTTTTATTACACAAAATACTCCAAAATGTCCAAGGTTGATAGCAAGAGCAACAAGCGCAAGGGTACTTGATTGAATTTGTGACAATTCCGCTGGTCTGACACTAATACAACTCATCAGGCGCATCCGAGCCCAGCGTAACAACCAAGAAGGTCAAGACAACTATCGTCGAGAAGCCTGCACCCAAGTCGGCCCTCAAGAAGACAGAGACCGCAAAGCCTAAGAAGGAAGTTGAATCCACCGCCGCATCAACCAGACCCTCAAGATCAACAAGAAAGCGCGCCGAAGACTTTTTGGAGCCGGAAGAGAAGCCTGTAAAGAAGACTACTGTCAAGGTCGCCCCTGGAAAGGTTGAGAAGGTCACCGTCACCGAGTCCGTCAAGCCCGCCGCAGAGAGTGCTTCATCAAAAGTCTCAAAGGCAAAGGCCAAGGCCGCCCCCAAGGCTGTCGTTGAAGAGGAGGAGATTGCACTTGCCAACGAGTCAGACAGTGAGGCTGAGGCTGAGGAGGATGACCAGACCGCTGCCCTGCTTGCCGGTTTCGAGAGCAGCGATGACGAGAACGACCCTCAAGACGACGGCATTGCCCTGGAGAAGCTCCCCGCCGTGCCCAACATGAAGGAAGTTCGCAAGCAGCTAAAGGACGCTCAGCAAGATGACGAGAATACACCTGGCGTTGTCTACATTGGGTACGTTGCACTTTTGTCAAGCATTGTCTGTTCATGGCTAACTAACCATCTAGACGTCTGCCGCACGGTTTCTTCGAGGCGCAAATGCGCGAGTACTTCAGCCAGTTCGGCGACATTACCCACCTCAGAATGGCACGCAACAAACTTACTGGCCGCTCCAAGCATTACGCTTTCATTGAATTTGCATCAGGCGCAGTCGCCGAGATTGTGGCAAAGACCATGGACAAGTACTTGCTGTTCGGACATCTTCTGCAGGTCAGACGTATCCCCGCCGAGCAGGTTCACGAGAAGCTATGGAAGGGTGAAGGTGGTAGATTCAAGGTTATGCCCCGCAACAAGATCGAGGGTGGTATGTTGAAGAGAGGCACCACAAGAGAAGGCTGGGAGAAGAGAATCGAAAGAGAGAACGAGGCCAGAAGCAAGAAGGCTGCACAACTCAAGGAGTTGGGCTACGAGTTTGAGATGCCCGCCCTGCGCGACGTCAAGGAGGTGGCTACCAAGGAGGTCCGCGAGGCCGAGGCTGCACCTCTAATCACCAGCGCCGACGTGACCGCCGTCTTAAACAAGGAGGATGAACAACCAGAAAAGAAGGAGACCAAGAAGACGACGCCCGTCGAGAAGGCAGGTGCCAAGCGTGTCAAGGGCAAGGCAGACGGCAAGAAGACATCAAAGAAGGCAAAGGTTTCGGCATAGGTCATTTGGGTGAACTAGGCGTTCTTTTCATGGTCAGATACCACGTCTGCAATTGTTTTGTATGAACTTTGTCAAAAGTTGGACAGTTGCACTCCCACTTGCGAACGAAAACGTGGCCCTGAATAAGGATCGTGAGATTTTGAAAAGTTATCTCCTTGCGAGCTATGCTACTACCATGTGCCATTTCATATCGACAGCCCTCGAAGCCAGCTTTTCCCGAACGCCTTTCGCTAAACCCCTTGTCAAATAGTCTTGCGGTTGTGGTAGTCGAGTTTATTTCACGACCAGGGCAGCACTAGGTACAAGACCAGCCTCTTTCAGTGTCTGGCCAAAGTCCGAACTATCGTACACCTTCCTGGGGAAGTTCTGGACAAACTCGGAGACTTGAACACCAGGCTCCTCGCTAAGGGCTTGGGCGACCTCGAAGAGCGTTGTGTCGACAGGGAAGGTTTTCTGGACAGTACCAGCGGATGTCTGGAGTCGTAGTCTTGCCTCGGTGTAGTTACCGGCAGTCTTTGGCAGGGTGGGCTTTGCCGCAGGTGTAGGGTCGGCAACAGCAGCAGACTGTCCAGCACGAGCAGCCTTCTCTCTTTCAGCTTTGAGGCGGCGCTCCTCCTTGTCTGCAGCGATCTTTGCTTGGATACGCTTCTTAGCCTCGACATCGGCCTGCTTCTCGCGTCTCTTGGCCTCAGCCTCCTTGATCTGTTCCTTCTTGGCCAAGTCCTCCTTGATGTCTTGTTGCTCCTTTGTGGCCTTACGGCGGATCTGGTCGTTGCGCTCCTTGTCCTTCTTGTCTTGTTCGGATTGACCAGCGCGTTTGGCAGCAAGCTTTTCGCGCAGCTCTTGGAGTCTGGCAGCCTTCTCCTCCTCGGTCAAAGGAGCGATCTCCTCGGTTGACTCTTCGAAGTTCTGGTGCTCACTTAAAATTGTCAGCATGAGTAGAGAGGCGGGAACAGTCAGTGGGCATACGTCTTGTTGGCGTGAAACTCTGCTTGGGCAGTTGATCTGAACTTCTTGCCGCAGTCTTTGCAGAGTAGACTTCTGGCTTGCTCGCCAGGCTGTAGTGACAGCGGTGACTCCTCCTCGCCTTCGTCTTCCTTGAGTTCTTCGATGGATTTGTCGGCGTTGTTACCGAGCCAGTCGATGGCAGCTCCCACTGGCATGGTGTCAGTATATGCAACGGTCCTGTTTTGAGATGAATAATCATACAGTTGCCTGCCTTTTTCATGGCGAGGGTAGCCTTTTCGCGGTCGAAGCCCATGTCGACGAGGTTGTCGATGTCTGACATGTTGATTGTTGTATGTGTGTTGTGGTTGTGGTTGTTGGTTTCTATTGGAGAAAGCTAATGGAAGTTCCAAGAGCGAGAGATGAATAGCCGTGTGTAAGTGGACAATAGTGAAAGGCAGCATCCCGCAC
>ERZ794946.696-NODE-696-length-12747-cov-3.749448_pt1 | contig 12747 bp, 14 predicted proteins | sample MGYA00433072_ERZ794946 | MGnify/ENA primary metagenome ERZ794946 (study PRJEB30137, sample SAMN04331413) | food metagenome | isolation source: Y3 must sample point D1 replicate A | place: Australia: South Australia | collected 2014 ...
TTTCTTCTGCCACCAGTACGATTGTTGTGTCTTCGATGTGCTAATATGTGCAGGTAAGGAGAGGAATGAGGTCAGTGATACTGTTCTCGCCTTACACCTCCTGTGATGAAGGGACGATAAAGATATAGCTGACCACATCGTCCAAAACCAGGAGTCATTGACCTGTAATGGTTCTTGGGCATCCGGCTTGCAACACATCCCAGAAACACTATCTGACATAACCTTGCTAAGGCTGTAATGAGCTTTGTGTCCAGAGAGAACCACCGAGATATGGTCGCGGTATGTATCGAATGTCCAGGCAAGACGATCGATATAAATTCAACACTTTGTGTACCCGATCCTGACCCCTGGGATCTCAATTTTCGACCAAACGAACTCGTTTCAGAATCCATACCTTAACAGAGCAACCGGGTGGCACTGTCAGAGTGTACTTGATGAAGGCGATCTTCTTGTTAATGACTATGACAAGATTGGCAACAGCAATATGTCAAGTATCTAGGGATCTCAAGATATTGGCGTGATTGGTGTAAGAGAAAAATTACTTGTAGCGCGACCGAGGAACTTACCTGACCCAAATCACAGCAATTACTCCCTCTAGATCTTCCTCCAAACCACGTTCCCTGTCGGCGGCGACTGGCATGTAACAAGCAAGGACAACTACATGGTTCCAAAGAGCATATGTGAACACCCCTGCGCACGTGAGAGAAATGAACAACTCGGGTCTACGATACCGCTCGGCCCCCTCTTCCATCTCTGATCGCAACTGAAAAGCCCATATCATTGCAGTGACGCAACCGCGATGTCAAGGTAATGTGAAGTGTGAGATACAAATCGGTGTCACTGACCCGCTACCTTAACATTGCGTTACTGCCTGCACTATTCGAACCGTCGAAAAACCGTAGAGGACCGCGACCTTCGATGGACTTTGGCGAGAAAACAATCGCTTTGGGAGTTGGCAGAGCATTGAAGCTTACCAAGGTCCAAGAAACGTTGGTTGTGTCTTATAGTCTAACAGGTCTCATGTGAGAAGGAGGATAAGGAGGAACGATCGGTCGTCGGGAAGGACAGCAACGGTGTTGGATAGAAAAGAGAGTTGTTGGCACAACACGAGGAGAGAGCGTTCCTGGAACCAACAAGGAGGGAACATGTTCCATACTTGGGAAGGCCTGATTCTATGACCTGGTCTCCAGATTGCGGAGCGAGCATGGCAGCAACCGAGATTTCCAGATATGAGCTGAGAGGATGGCAATAGAGCCAACATTGTTGGTATTCGATGAACAGCGTCCCTTGTCGGTGATAGTCACCAATGGTTGGAGTGTTGGACGATTGCGTAGTGGTGAGCAGTAGACGAACAGAACGTCCGTCTGTGACCTCTGATAACACAGTATGGGGAACAGAACAGCTTCGAGGGCATCGTGGTATTCCCTTGCATGTTTCCTGTAAGGGTAGGCGATTATCATAGAACTGATCTCCCTTCTGCGTGTTTCAGTTACTATAGATATTACCAACTTGCAAGAGTAGAGACATAGCCGTGGGCTAGGGATGCATTCTTTTGCGTGTTACCTCCCCTGTGACATAGCTTCCGGTACAATGGTTTGCCCTGGTAATATAGAGGTGCAGGTAATGGGGTTCTGTCACGGACATGCAACGTCGCTGGTTCGCCCTTGTCGAGTTTACATCCGCTTCTTTCTGATCTACGTGCCATAGCTGGTGGCGTGGTAGGGATTGGTGGGGCTGATCGAGTGTTGGTTGTCATCAACCATGAGATGGATGGATAAGATTCCGATGTGTCGGTGTCTTCATCATTGTTGTTGCCATGGTTCAAAAGGCGCCACCGTCGACAACGGTGTTAAAGACGGAGATTGCTATCTGTACTGCGTTAATGGGTTTGTTCGATATATGATTGGGGGCAAGGATTCATACCGATACATTTGCTTTGAGAGACCAAGGCGATGCAAGTCAGGCCGTCTAGAGGCACCGATGCGACTTTCCAAGCATGAATTTTCTAAGGAAAGAGAAAGTGATGCCACAGTTGCAATAGGAAGATATATGGTGCACCACCGTCGGGGAATGACTCACCGGGATCCATCAACAAGAAGTTTGCCGAAAATTTGCTTGAACTCCCGGATGCTATCATGCGCATATTCTATCACCACCGAACGATCCACCATGGAACCTGGCCTGACGATAGTGCACCCATACATCTGATCACACTATGATAGAATATATGTCATTGAACGGGGTCAAAACCTCTTTTATACAAGTAATCTGACGTTTCAAGCTTTGTCATATTTTGCACAAGCTTTTTGTTTTTAGCGTCATGCCTCTGGACACACATAATGGTCAAGTATAGGACCTTGATGGAAGACCATGAGAGAGTGGCTCCGAGGAAGCCTAGCTTTTCGTCGCGATGACTGTCATTGGGTGTATCTCGCGCGAAGCAAGAGCCACCTGGAAATTGGACCCTTGAACGTTGATGGCGGAAACAGGCAGACACGGCCATAATTGAGAGCACGTTCGATCATTTCCAATGAAACTGTCTGTTCGAACGAGCATCTCAGTGTGCATCATGAGTATTGTAGTAGCCAGACTTGCATGACTACAACTGCCAAAGAGTTGTCTGTCGCATTGGAAATTGTCAGTCGTTGTGCATCTTCGACGAGAGTTTTACAAGAAGAATAACTTGCTCCTCCAGCCAAACTGAGGTTCGAGAAGTCGCGAGCGAATTTGATCTCTTCTACACATGGCAGTAAGACTCACATCCCTCGAGGCCCCAGGAAAAATTTGTACATATATATCCTCAACATAGCGCATCTCCTACGTTTGAATCTCATCAACACTTCTTCTTCTCGCAGCTTGTCTTGTATTTTCGTCGGTCCTTCATCCCTCGCCAATACACTACACTACTGGGCCCAAGCCCCATGATCATTTTACGCATAAGCTCGAGCGCAAAGCTGCCTTTTCTCGACAGCCGGAAGACCGTGGTCTGTCCCGCTAGTCTGGGAGTCGCTATGAAATCCTGGGTCTTCGTCGAACCCTCCGAAAGTAGCGCGGCAACCATCCCGACGAGCGTGATCGGTGATTCTCAAAATGTCGAGACTGGCACTGATTGCCCTGCGCACCGAGCGGATCCGCCCACTTCAAAGCTTGCTATCAGGAATCAGCAGGAATCGAGTGCACTTCGTCGATGGGACAGTGGAAGCAGGACCCGGGAACAATCTCGAGGGCTCGGACGAAGTGGGTGTTGCGGCGAGCGCAACGCGACGCATGATTTTGGATGCTTGTGGCTTGACAAGGCAAGTCTGCCGTTGTCTTTTCAAACGATGCTGAAGACTTTGAGTCACGTTCTGGGTTATCTTTTCATCGCCGACGCCTTGCTGACGCTGAGCCACCGGACTCGAGAAAAACTCCACATCAGGCGCATTCTTCCAGAATTCACGCATCTGATGCAGATGGGTCTCGGCTGGAATGTTCGAAATGTTCGTCCTTTCGTCGAGCTCTTTCTTCGTGACTATGGCTTGCATCGGCAAGTTTTCTGCGGAGCAGATCAAACAGGTCAAGATGGAGTTGAGTTCGTCATCGCTTTGGAACAGACGAGCGAGAGGGTGAACCCAAAGGGCTCTCCGGCGCCTCAAACTGCATACAAAGAAAGCATTCCGATGTGTCCAGTTGTAGTCCAGCGTAGCGTTCAGGACAACCCGATCGCACGGCTCAGAGCATGGCTGTCTAAACATTCCGCTTGGCTCGAAGCGAACAACCCGATCCCCAACGGAGAATGCTGGCCTGTCCCCTTTTTCGTTGTAGATAATGACAAATGGAAGTTAGGGTTCGCGGTCCAGTCTGTATGCGGATTTAGGCTGTATGAGGAGTTCGTTGGCAGTATGGGATGGCAAAATGGGGTGCGTAAGATTGTTGTGATATTGAAGCTCGTCATCGAGTCTACGATCCAGCGCCACCAGTTGTTTTGTGACAAAACTTCGCGGAACAACCCAAGTGATGACGAGGATTGGTGCTTGTTATGATCGAATCCAAGTTTGTTGGATTTAATGCGTGGTTCCCCAGTTCTTCCGTACCTAGTTAATATTAATATCATGACCTTCCTGTTGCACTGAATCTTCTTCCAAGGTGTACAACGAGTTCTTCCAGGTGTCCTAAACATGAGAAGGTCCAGTGGGACCATCTGTACGGTGCAATCCGCCCTGAACACGAGAGCAACGTGGAAGGGCGGTTACCTCAACTCATGGCATAAGCACTGTCCTGCTTAGGGGACTATCCGAGAGCTTCAACAGAACACAAGTCTGCGAGACGATGAATCATCCACTATGTAGCACTGATTCCCGTGCAAGGGAATCGGACCTCACAGATGTAGGGTACCAGTCGGCATAAGAAGAGTGCGGAGTCAACGCGCAGTCGTCGACTCCGTTCTTGGTTCCAACCGAATGGAACAAATATCCAAGTCCAGTAGCCCGATGGTTCTAATGTAAGCCATCCCGGTTCGCGATTGACCAGGACTCCATTGCAATTGTATGTGGTCGTCGCACTGCAGAGTGTTTTTGTATCCGATGATCCGCTTCAGAGCCCACCTTCTTGCATAAGAAGAGGGATCAATGACATAGGTCAAAGGGGCTTTGATGAGTACTGTTTATAGGACTGCAATGTCGAGCGCGATGCATCGCACATTGGGCCTACGATTCGGCAGTCAGGTCTTGTGACGGAATACATCCAGCTTGACTTTCCGGCATCATCCAGCACGCGTAGCTCGAGGGCTGGCTCGGCTGAAGATGATATAGACAACAAAGTCGCTTTCATGGGACAAACAGAACTGGGTCCAAGGGAAGTTCGACGGCAATTGGCATTGCTGACGGAAGAGCAAGACGATAATTGCAATTGCGAAGGGGTAACTTCTTGAGTGACGTTGGAGTCGGATCGTCCCATCATCCCGTGACGACGCGGTGTGTGCGCTGCATGCGCCACGAACGCCACAGAGTGGCTTGGGGCTAAGTCACAAGGTTTCTCTTGACCCACTTTTTCGCAATCAGAGGATTTGGTCGCAGGAGTTGCTTCCGTTCGAGCATGTTACCACGTAGCAGTTATCGGCCGTACCACCGAGTGCCACAACAGAGTTCGGTATGCCTGACTTGGATGGGTGCAAAGGGTCGTGGTCAGCAAGGTGATAGGTTCCAATAAAGCTAGCCGGTATCAACTTGCCAGAGACGGCGACACAATAACGATGGTCCGTTCAATTGGAAGTTCGGGGTCTTGAAGTCCGCGCGTCGAACGCAACTTCCTCTGCGCCAGAAGACGCTTCATCAGGGCACAGCTGATTGCCAAGCTGACGACTGACATCATGGGTATGTCCAATTGCGTAGCCATATCAGAAATCGATTTCAGGACAGGTCGTGGAGGAAGACGATGGTAGTTTATAAAGAGCAAAGTGTAGCCATTGGAAAATCACACATCAGACATCGAACAAGCAAGAATCAATCGAGCAAGTCAACCAAGACGACTTCCAAGCAAAGCAAATCACATTCACATTCACAATTATGGGTCTTATTCACAAGATCGAAGAGAAGGTGCTCCACCACGGTGAACAGAAGCAGCACATGTATGTATTGAGTATTACCAAAGCGGGATTTTCTCCTTACTGACCACAACAAGGCCTCCTCAGCAACAGCAACAAGGCTTCGGCCAGCAAGGCTATGGTCAACAGGGCTACGGTCAACAGGGCTATGGCCAGCCTCAAGGTGGTTATGGTGGTGGTGGTATGGGAATGAACGGTGGTCGCCAGGAGTTTGGAGGCCATCACGGTGGTGGCGACTTCAGTGGGCCTCCTCAGAACGGAGGTCAGTTTGGTGGTCCTTCCGGCGGTATGGGCGGATCTCAGGGCGGCATGGGAATGGGTGGTCGTGAAGGTCACCACGGCGGCGGTCATCAGGGTGGACCCCATGGTGGCGGCATGGGAGGACCTCAGGGCGGCATGGGCGGACCTCACGGCGGTATGGGAGGAAACCAGGGAGGTATGGGTGGTCGCGGAGGTCCTGGTGGCTGGTAGAAGATTGCGCTGCTCCAGCTTGAATGCCGCTCACCAGACTCTATTTTGATACCCGCATCCCGAGCCTACGCATGTAACGAATCAACACGCAACTTGAACTTTGCTCGAACGTCCGACAGACGCGGTGAACGCAGTGTACAAGCCGTGCACCTTGACGATTAGGTCCGCTTAAGACCACCTCATCTCGTATCCAAAGACTGTTCGGCGTAACAACTCGTCCTGCAATTGAGTGGTCAGTATCAAGAGAATAGTCGAAATCGCGGAGGATTTACATACACCAGGGTCTTCTTCAAACATGACCTTGTCCATGACCTTCTCCAAAACCTTGTCAACGACAAGCCCGTTCTCCTTTGCTAGATCGAAGAAAGCTAGATCCTTTTCCAGCAGCCAGGGTCTGTAGGGAGTAAAGAATACTAGCGCGGTTCCGTCTTTCTTCAAAGAGTTTTTGACGGTTTGGACAAGCTTGCCGTGTTCGGAGTGGTTGAACAGCAGGTCAGCAAGGATCAAAACATCGAACCCCTCTTCCGGCTTCACCTCGTCAATTAGAGTTGAGGCATCAGCACCCCAGAGATATCCTTTCGCAACAATGGGAAGCTTTGCGGCACAAGCGTCAATGTTGTAAGACAAGTTCGCAATAAGTTCGGCGTCAGGGTAATCGGTCACAACGACACGCTTGGCAGAAAGATGTGCTGAGATGAGAGAGGGCAGTCCAGCACCAGCGCCTAGCTCCAGGACGGTCTTTGACTTTACGAGTTGAGGGTTCGTTTCGAAATGCAAAGCAATCGTTCGACCAGCGTTCCAGAGGAAATGTCCCTGATATGGCCGTCAGTTGAAACTCAGTAGCAAAGATTGAATTATTTGCCAAACAAGACAAGCAGGGTTCGAGTGATGGCCGTAGGTCGTTAGGTCGCCGTCCGAAATCAGACTCTCAGGCGGTGGTTTTCCCAATACTTGACCACCTGACGCTATGGGCAGCCATGACAATGGTAGTCGACAAAGACCTTCTACACACGTTACGTACTGGCTAAGAATTTTCTTGTGCGCCATTTGTTGTGCTGGACCCTGGTCATCGGACGACGCCCACATTGATTGGCCTGCGAAAGCCCAACCGTATATGACCTAGGATGCGTCTCGTGGGAGGAAAAAAAGCTGGAAAACCACCTACCCAAAGAGGATTATGCCCGACCAAGCGTAGAGTCAGCTTCGAACCGCCTTGTAGAGTGTAGTCTACGAAGCTGGGCTCTTTTTCGGCCTCGTAGAAGCCTTCGGGCTCTTCGAAGATACCCAATTCTCCTTCTGAGTCTGACATGTTGTTTGGAGAATGGAGTTGTCTTTTCGTCGAATCGTGGCGCGATATCCAGCCGCCAAGAGTTCCGGCGAACGGACCTTGGCGCGGCAACGCGGGGAATAGCCGTAGCAGATCTCCTCCGCTTGGGCTTGCTCACCAATTCCACCAACGTCTGTCTGCCCACGTCAAGTGTATATCAGAGGCCCTTGGTAGAAAGCTTGCGCTCCATTCCTCGAGACATTCTCCTTGCGAAGGAAATTCTGTCTCTGTGAACCTTGAACCTGCTGACGCCACGATTCTTCGGCTGAAACTACTCAAGGTCGAGAGTTAGTTGCAAAGGCCACTTCCCACGTGTCGCTACCGAATTACCATGGACATAGAAGGTGCGTTCAAGACGATGAGTTCCTTCAGAGTTTTATAAAGCGTGCCCTTCCCCCACCTCCCACCTCCTCAATTTCGCTCTCCATAATCTCAAGCCCCCCGAACCCACAAACCCCCATTCTTCTCTTTTCAACGCTTCGATCTTCCAATATCATTCTCTCATTCACTCGAGCCTTTCAATATGGGCAAAGAGACCGTGAGGCCGACAGCCACCAAGATGCCCAAAACATCGACCGCCCTGACTAAATATCGATTAGCAAAGTCGTCGAAGTCCTCTGAGGAGAAGAAAGACCTAATAACTATTCGAGATGTGAACACTCGACTGAAACACAAGTTCGCATGGTAAGTCATCGCTTCTCATCGTCCGCACCAGTCTTTCCGCTTCGATCTCATCCACAAAAGATGGGACTCGGGTCGTCATCCTGCTTACTATGAATGCTATCGCGCTTGAGGCGGGACTGTTGATCAAGCCCAGATTCTTCGATCACTTGCGATATGTTATCCCCTTTGAACTGTCGTCGCTGAGCGGCTTCTCATCCAAGCGTATACATGTTGGATTTGTATACTAACACACTTCACAGCAACACTTGCATCCAAGGACACCGAGCACCGCTATGTGACCCCAGCAAGCATCGCAACAAGATTCTCTTCAGACGACCCACTCCCGGAAGGCCAGCTAGAAGTTGCGGACATACTCATCTACCTCACTGTGAATGTCGCGCGTCGCGGAAATTGTGTTGCTCTCTGACGAATGATCAATGGGACCTACTCATCGATGGTGGTCTTCCTGAAGCAGTCATGTACGACTCTCAGAAAGCACTTGAAGACGCATGGGCGGCAGCGCAGGCCCCTAGCAACTTCTCCATGTACCCATATGGACAGATGATGCCGTATCGACCAGCACCAAACGTCGGCACACCCATGTGGCCAGGTCCGATGGGCCCATATGGCCAATCTTTGGCAAACCAACCCGGATATCTCGCTTACCCGCCTGCCCTTCCGAGCGTATACCCGCCATCAACACATCACCCTGCCTATCACGTACCTACACCTTGGGATGGGCCCAATAACAATCAAGTCTATGGTGGACAGATGAACGGCGAGCAGATGAATGTGGGACAGATGCATGAAACGCAGATGAATATTGCACAGATGAATGCCGCACAGAGCACTCACACATACACCAACTTCGCAGCCGATACAACAGCATCACTACATCTTTCCGAGGGCATGCCGTTCCTTCCAACGTTCACCCCGTACACAGCCCAAGCGTCTATGGCGTTGCCTGATGAATTCACCATGGACATGATCAACGAAGAGCGGATCGCGGCTCAGCCATCGTCCAACCCAACACAGTCGTGTTGCTCCTCGAGATCGCAGCCTCAACAACCCCAGCAACCTATGATGCAGACGATGCAACCGTCCTACTTTCCCACCGCTGATCCTCGGCATCAATTCCCCTGCATGCGTTGCGCATCTTCCGATTGCACGTGTGAAAATTGTCCTGAGGTCAGACAGACATCAACCGGTGCCTGGTCACAAGCTTGCGGTCGCGGTGGTCACCTCGACAGCACAATTCATCCCAAGCTTGAGTTTACTGCGTACGAGGAATTTCGCGATACTCCTGCAGAGCAAACAAATTTGCCACCAGCCCTCCATCAAGCTATGCCGGACATTTTCGCTGATCAACTCTTCGACAACTTGATGTCTGTGTCTGTTCAAGACCCCATGCTCCCACAATACCAAGGTAGTACACCTGCCCATCTTCAAGGCATCGACCGCGTTGAAGAGCTTCCGGACTCCTCGCCTTGCGTTACCAACGACGGCCCCGTCGATTTCTCGGCACCGAATGGCACCATGGACCCTAGATACTTTGAATTTCACCATCAGCAATGAGGCGCTGGTTAGCTATATCTCTCTTTTGGTTTTACGCATACTTCGAGCAGGGTGTTGGAGGAGTTACTCCGAAGCCGGCGAGCTTCGTCATTCATTATACCCTATGATTCTTGCGACTGTTTTGTTCTGCTTTTGTGGTCGGTTTCGTTGAGTAGTTTATCAAAAAGTACAATATCGACCAGATTGAATTGTAGTTCACGTATGCCGCGTACTTAGAACGCATCCTCGGTGAGCCCTTACATTGTACAAGCAGTCGCATTCAGTATTGCAAATCTATGTGTGGAACACTGATGGGTCGCTGCCAGCTTGATCCACTTTCACAGCCAGATGTGATAGAGTGCATGATTACCATCAGACGTTGTTTATTCTTGGCTGTTCCAGGTTGGCTGTGATGGAACCTGATCTCCAAACTCAGTGGCAGACCTTCAATTACATCTGATGATGCGGTGAGATACTGACACACAAAAGCTTCGCACGATGACCAGAAAGTGGTGGGTCGGCATGCATCGAACTCTGCATCGTCCTAATCAGGCCGACCTCGACTCGAACGTGGCCAGTGTCGTAAGTCACATTCCTCTATACGGTTGACAATCATCTTTCGGGTTCCATCTCGGATGCTTCGTACACACTTCATGGTTCAACACTGCTCAAATCTGATACGCAATCGGGACTCAAAACCCATCATACTGGACTGGAAAGCTTGGAACGGACCCAGTACCACCCTTTACTGGAAATCGAAAGCGCTCGTGCCCAAGCTTAAGGTTTCTGATGTTCAGATGGTCTGCTTTTTCCTTCTACGTTTCACGCTACTCAAGCTTGGCTCTCCATGTTGCTTCGATGGCCTATCGAAGTAATTCGCATGCTTGGAACACACAAAACCTTGCAACATACTTCGGGCCCAACGTCGCCTTATGCATTCTGTTTTTCCAGCTTACAAGATGGCTCTCGGACGTGACGAGTATATCTACGCTAATGTAGATGATGAGAGCGGACAAAACTCAACTAATTCTCACAGGTCTGACTCCCGCAAACCCTTGGCGATTTCTTGACGGCAGGTTCGATCGAGCGAAGCTATCAAATATCACATCGGGGCCTTCTCCGGACTGGGAAGTATCGGTCCATAAGGGCTGGTTAGCTGATACTCAGAACACACCTCACTCTCAAAACGCCCTACGAAAGATCATCCTGTTGGATTTCCTTCTTTGCGCGCGCCCTACCACGTGTGAACCCTGAGTTTATATTAGTACTGGCTAGAGTCGGTCATTGTTTACAGACAGTCCTCTCCCCTTGGACACAGGCCCGGTCCAAGGAGATCTGTTTGCTGTGGATGGTTAGACTGAGCTTTGCGTTGATCATACTTTCGAGGATCGAGTGCTGGATCTTGGATGTCGAACCCGATTTCAGAACACATTTACCTTTTCTTATAGCTTACCCCAAGGGCTTCAAGCTCCACATGATGATCTGCGCTGTTGAAGCTTGTGCCTCGACGTCTCCCCAGTCTACCAGTAACTCGTTTACTGACATACACGCCGTTGTCTACTGAGACGCCAATGCCTACCTCCACATGCAGAGGTCTCTCAACAGAATGTCGGAATTACACCTCGAACGACGCTGTTCGCCCTTCCTTCGCTCGATTCGCGCTTCCACTAGAATATCCATCGCATCCACATTCTCGTCTACACATGCCCTGACCCACTCCCTCCCCATCTCCTTCTATCGCGTTCTCCCCGGCTCCAGGTCTACGCACGTATTTCCTGCGATCTTGCGTTTTGGACTTGCTTTTGTCTTGCAGAAGGTGGATATCTTATGATGCCACACATTGCCATTCGCTGTGATCTGTGGAGACATCAACGTCCTTGTGTCAGTCCTGCTATGGCCGACGTCTACTTCTGGTTTTATGGAGCATCGGTCCTGCGGACTCCTGCCAGGGTCGTCAACAGCCAATTTGGACTAGCTGCGCAATAACAGCTTCTCTTGCATCACGCCACCGTCTTTTTCTGTTGTCATCATGATTCTCTTGTGGTTTGCTGAAACGACGTGTTCAGAGAAGACCATATCTCTCTTTTGTGCTTCACAGTGTATAGGTATCCAGCTGGATGATCAGCACATGTTTGTTGTGAAAAGAAATCAAAACTGAGCTCAAGCATATTCTAGCACAACCGTGTGTGCATGATATCCATGCAAATGCCATGAAACAACACATCCAGCATATTTCCACCTCACCTTCTGTGCCTTTTAGGCTTACTTTTCGGGAGGAGAGAGAGGGGTAAGGCAGCTTTGGGAGGTCGTTGGTCCAGTATGCTGTGATCCCCCATCGAATATCCGAACCCACACGTCAACTTGAGCAAGTTTGAATCGTACACCTGAACATGTTATAAATTCTGCTTCGTCTGTTCATCTGTTTTCCGTTTCCTTCGCTTTCACCTCGTTTTGCGTCTACCTTGTAACCAATTTCTGCAGACACTATTCATCAATTGCAGATATGAGAATCAACCAGCAGATCTGGCTCTATGCCATCGCCAACCTTATCGGCATGGGCCTCGCTACCCCTCTCAAGAGCCCAGCAATGATGGGTTGGGAATCAAACTTCCCCTACACTTACACCCCCATCTACTACACCGCGGAAGATGTAGCCAATTGGACCCCTCCCTCCTCGGACCCTCCCTCAGACCCTTCCTCAGACACCTCCACCGGCGCCTCACCAAACCCCCACCACCTAACCAAACGCGTCTGGCCCTACGACAGCCCCTTCTGGGACGGCACCTTCCCCGCCGACCAACCACCCCCCAAAGTCGGTCAATTGAACTGCGGACTCATGTTGGAAGCATGTTATCAGCAAGTAGACCTACTACCAGAATACTCCGAAGACCACATCAGGGGCAAATTGTGGCCGCATTTCGCTTGCCAGGGTATGCTTTGCATTCAGACCAAGAAGCTTTGTGCGTATAAGGCTGGTTGGTGGTGTGGTGCTCCGTAGGTGTTGGAGAGGGGGAAGGATGGAGGAAGGGGGATTGGCATTGGGATGATGTGGGTTGCTTGATTGGTATGGTTATGAGAGGGGGAAATGGTGATTTTGGTGTGTTTTGTTGTTTCTTTGCTCGGTAGAGGGTATAGTAGTTTCATCTGACCT
>ERZ794946.698-NODE-698-length-12732-cov-4.419894_pt1 | contig 12732 bp, 17 predicted proteins | sample MGYA00433072_ERZ794946 | MGnify/ENA primary metagenome ERZ794946 (study PRJEB30137, sample SAMN04331413) | food metagenome | isolation source: Y3 must sample point D1 replicate A | place: Australia: South Australia | collected 2014 ...
TGGCTCCGACGGTGTAAGCAGTGTTGATGGCACCAATGGTTTGGAGACTCTGTTCGGATGTCAGTCTTGGACATCTCTTGCGTAGATCTCAGGGACAACATACGGGCTTGTCAAAGTAAGCGACCCAGTGCTTGGATCCCTGTACAGCATTGAAGACGGATGCATCATAACCGTAGAGAACCATGCATGATGCTGCTACAAGCGAGATGTACCAGTTGTAGGCACGAGTCTTGCTCATGCTAAACTTGCCCATGGTTGCGGTGGTCTTTCTGTAACGAATGGGAAAGACTATAAAACGAAGGCAGCGGGTAAGAGGCAGAGTTGAGCCTGTGTAGAACGATCGAGGTGTTGTCCAAGGAAAGGTCGTGGTCGCAGAAGGCCCGTGATAGGGTCGTGGTGCTCGGCGAGATTGATCCTTAGATGTACAAAGAAAGAGATACCCAGAAGGAGGGCAGGCCTTGTTAAATATTGCAGATCCAATCTCTCCTCACGAAATGGAACAATATCCCCCCGTATCTTCCTCCCCCACGCCACTCCAGGCCGGCACAGACCATGATATGGGGTCGTTGGTAGACCATGCTCTTTCTGGTAGTCAAAGTTCTGCCCATCTGGGGACCCCAGGCCTGTCCTGCTCAGTCTCCACCTGGATGTCGTTTCTCGCTTGTCCCTCACGGAAAATATATCACATGGAATTGGATTGTTCCGCCAATCAGTGGCGTCTCCGTTTCGACCAGGGCTCATGTGCACTAGAGCCTCGCCGCTGTGCATCCAGTACCAGCCGGTCGCGCCGGAACGCGCTATTGAATCTGGAGTGCAGCATGACGAGATTACGAAGCCTCTTGATTTCGTTGCTTTCTTCTTGCCATGAAGTTTTTGGTTCAAAATGTGGTTGTAAAGATGTTGTTTCGTGGAAGGACAAACATTTGAGTTCTGGTGGCTTTCGCGCCGGCTTCTTGCGGCCGAGGCTTTGAAGGAAAAAAGGCGAGCTTTGTTTCAAGGCGATCTCACGTGCGGCATCTGTTTGTTGTTGTCAGAGACTCGACCTCACGTGGAGCTTCCCAGACTGCATTCATTCGATTAGGGCATGGTAGAAGGTGGGTGGGTGCACCGATGCTTGCAATCAAAAAAAAGAGAGGTCTCAGAAGTCCAGACGTCGAGAAAGTCCCCCCACCGCACAAGCCCTCGCTCTCTCCACGGGGCCCCTCGATGGGTCCACTCTTCGAGAAGGATTGCATGTGCGGATCAATCAATTCACCAAGCGAACAGATTCTTTCATTCTTCCATCTCATGATGTTTTGAAGAAGCTGAATTGGCCATGGAGAAAATCGATTCCATGGTTCAAAGGTGTACCAAAGGACGTCGTTAGTACTTGGGTACTTCACGGATTTGGCATCTTTGCTCAAGCTCCGCCAATGAATGAAGGCGAGTCTTGATCACGACGACTCGCGTTTGCTAAAGAGCCGAGTCCTTGGCTGGCATGTCTTCCTGCTCTCGGTCTTGCTTGGCTATCAGCCATGTCCTCAACGTAAATCGGACGACAGAATCGTCCTCCTGAGTGAATCACCCCATCCTTTGACATGTCTATGGGGGAGGCACCAAAGCAGTAGTAGGCCTATCTATCAGATACAAGTGAAGTACGGCATCCAGTACAAGGAGTAAATTGATAGAAAGATTGCTGTGTGCATCCACCATATGGTAACGGGCTGGATGACAACACCTTCCTCCTGTCTCAAGCAGTCGAGCTCACTGGATGTGGTGACTGCAAGCTGATAGGCTAATTTGCGATACGCGCCGGACAAATAGGGAGGAACGGGAAAAATATGCTTCTTTGCGTAGACAAGATGTCAGCGACCGTGGTCTAGGTCTTGGAATTACATTTGTGTTTTTTCGTTATCGTAAGGAGACATCTACTGCAACATTATGACAGTGACCGATCTTGCCCGTAGGCGTGGTCATGAATCGGTGATGCTTAATCAGTCAACTTGTTCCGAGGATTCATGGACATGCATGTTCTTCAGTCCTTCTGTGGCCGCACTCGCGCCGTTCGTGGCAGGCACCTTCTTCTTCTTGACTGGACGCTTCTTCTTCACGCCCATGCTCAGTGGTGCCTCCTTGATCCAGCGGCAGATTGCCTCAGCTCTTTCGGTTGAAATGGGGTATTCCTTGCCGTCATCTTGTGCCCAGCGTTTGGCCGCAGGGGCGCGATTACCGTGTCCGTCATACAATGGTCCACTTAAACCCTCTTCATCCTCAATCGCTCTACGTTCGCGAGCACGGACGGCTTTCTGAAAGCTCTCTTCGTCGACGACGCGCTCGTCTCCTAGAGCATCAATGATCGCCTCTTGCTTTCTACGCTCACGTTTTTGTTCTTCGCTTTCGGAGACAGTGTTCTTCACGGTCATGGCACCTGCAGATGCACTTCCGTTTTGCGCACCTGCTGTGGCATCTGGCTCCGACTGAGGCGTGAGAGGAGCCGATTGACAGAGCTTCTGCCAAGGTTGTGACAAGCCAATCCAGTTGTTTGCGCGTCGCAAGACCTCGATCCAGTCAGCTCGTGCGGGTGAACGGGCAGCCTGAAAGATGGGATAGCCATCTGCGAGGCGGGCAAGACGGGCAGCATTGTGGGCGTGTCGTAGAAGTTCGGTCGGTGAAGTTTGAATCAAAGCATGCGCTAGTAACAAGGAGTGCAGCGCGTCAGTAAGAAGAGGATGATATGTGATGGCTTCGCGGGTGCTGATTGGCATTGAGCCCTCGCTTTGCGACGAGTGTTCTGCAGAAGGAAATACAGGAAGATCTGGTAGCGGCTTCTCGGCAAACAGAGCCGAGGAAGGATAAATCTTTCGATGAGGGATTCTGGGCCATCCATTTGCATCCCAATCCAAGCCAGAATCCGAAATTTGTGTTGATCGGTGTGATGATATAGAGTCCACCGTCGGACTACTCCTTCCTGATGACGAATGGCTGTTCCATTCTAGCAAGCGATTGCGCTGTATCGTTGTCTGTTTATTACCGTTCGCCAACTCATTGATTCTACGAGTAATCTCCTCGATGATCTCCACAGGCAGGCCAGGTGTGTAATCAAAGTAACCGAGAAAGGCAAGATAGTCCTTTAGGGCCCTTTTGGCATTGGTCTTGACTTTCTTTCGTGCATCCAGTCTGACCTGGTGAGCCTCCTTTTCTTGCGCCGACATGGGAATTGACTCTCCTTGCTCACTTTTGAGCCGTGATTTTTCGAGACCATCCAAAGCAGCATGGACGTTCTCACACGCTATGCTGAGATAGACACCGGCGCGATTGAACAGCATCTGTTGCTCCAAGCTACTTGGCTGGTCTTCTTCTTTCAATTGTGGTACCTGTCTCCAGTCTCTACCACTCCTGTTCCATCGGTCTTGCTCTTCCTTGAAGTGCTTGGCCACGACCAACTGGTCAGTTCCGGGCTTGTGTAGTTTCTTGAGCTCCTGGGCTATCCTGAGGCCTAGAGTCAGATCGCTGGCAGCTCCTTCGTATTGGCCTTTGAAAATCTGAACAAGAGCGCGGGTACGCAATGGAGCACCCTGTAGCTCCCAGGGTGAATTCAAGATGACATCGTCGAGTGGTTCAAGTGGAGTATACTGTTCCATCATCCTTGAAGGAATCTTCTCGTGGAAGAAGTGAACGTATTTGGCCTCGGTGTCCGTCTGGTCGCGCCTTAGAACATGTAATGCGACTTCTTCGAGAGAAGTTGTGGATTGCATTGTCGCGACACTTGCTGCGACCTCATCCAGGGAGTATGCCTTCGCTAGCAATCGCGCAGCCTTCTGCCGTATCTTGTATATGCGTTCCTTGCTCATCTTCGGCGCCTGTGGCCCTCCTTGTCCAAATGGATCCAGATAGTTGAGCGAACTGTTCATGGCCGTCGTCGACATTCCGTTCGAGGCGCGTACCGCATCTTCTGTTGCTTCGTCGACTGCGCGTCGAATTTTGACTACATCGTAGAAGACGGCAGGGTCAATCAACCGAGGGAGCGGTTGTGTATAATTCTGGTGAGCGAGTGAATCCAGAATCTCGGGTGGTAGTTGCAACCATGGACCGTGGAAGGATGATATGTATCGCCAGTGTCTATGGATTGTATGTCAGTTATATGTGTCCCAAGAGCCAAGGTAGAAGGACGCGCGGGAAACAAAGTGGCAGAGAAGATAGCACCTACTCACTTATTGCGGCATATGATCAAAGAAGATGCTGAAGATGCGCCTGCCGCGGTATTTTGCTGGCCATTCTGCGCGTTTGCGCCCTTCTTGTTTGCCATTAGGATGCTGTAAACGAATGTGTCTTATGTCATTGTTGACTTTCGGAATGTTTCAAGCAAACTGACATGAAAACAATCGCTTTAAATCATGGCGGCTTCACCCGCCAAGGTCGACTCGGACTCGACGTCGACATCGATGAGGCTCCCTTGCAGGTGAAGCTCTGGCTTTGGACGAGCTTTGCCATGAACATCACAAGTTCCATGCTTTCTTGTCGGCCATCTTGTAAGCAGAAAGACATGAGGCCTCGTTATTCAAAAGCAACTTTTGGTCAGCCGTAAGGCGGAGAGCATACGGAAACAGCATTACACGTCACAGGCACATGCACGGATCTTGATGGGAAAGATAAATAGCTTGGTTGACTGTGTATGGCACATATGAATAGAACAACATCGGTTCATGAATAGCTTGCTCATCTTGGTTTCCGCTCGACTGGCGTACTTATCTTCAGCACCAACGTAAAGGTGTGAGCAAATCGCTGAAGTGATTTTTTAGACAGGTTGACTCCTGTTCGACTTGCTTGCTCGACTGGTATGCAGTGAAGACACTGTGAGTCAGCTGCTGGTCTCATCAACACTACCGCGGACCCTCGAGGAGTCGACGCCGGGTTTGCGTGCTGGTTCAGGGAGATTCTTGTGAAAGATTCTTGAGAAATTCTTGAAGAGCCTCTACCACAACTAGCATTCTGGAGGGAAGCGGACAGCAGTATACACGTGCTGTCGACGCTGCATCAGAGCCTTGTCGCCGGCAGGAACAGCATCTTCGATTCTTGGAGTGCCATGGGCCTTCCGCAAGCTCTCGTGGTGTCGAAGGGCGGGGCCTTCGCGAGAGCAAGCAGCTCAGCATAACCACTCGATTCTTTGATTCAGGAGGTCGTAACCTCGATTCTGAGACATCTTCGAGGACAGGGCACTCGGCCGCGTACAGCTCCCAGATGCGAAGTGGGTGAGACAGCTCATCTGATGGTTGCTGGCGGCAAGCTGCCCGTGTCCTCTGGGCTTCTTGTCGGAAGCAGATCGGCAAGTGGCCGACTTGCAATCCACTATCCGACGATCTTTGTAGGCAGTAAAGCCAATCCGTTGTACGGAGGAGTTTGTTTTAAGTCGGTTCGCAGTCTCGGCACAGTTTCCCTAGCAAGGTGCGAACTCATTAAAAACGAGCTCCTCCGAAGGCAGTAATGCCAATCCTTTGTAGGCGTAAAGCCAATCCTTTGTGCTGTTCGGATGGGACTCAACGACTCGTAAGCGAACTGGACGTCTCCAGTCGGAAGGAAGTGGAACGGGCAAGGCTGGCCAACGACTTCGAGTGGTCCGCAAAGGTCCTCCAAGAAGATGTCGAGCATCCAAAGGTCACCGTTCTTCCCCGAGTCGGAGTCGCGCATAACCAAAACAACGATCCTGAGCAACAGTGAAGTTGCGATCATTCTTGTCGAGATTTCTCGCGCGAAGACGGTGGTGTCTGGCGATACTCTTCATCGACGACTTCACACGCGGGGTCGGGCAGAACACGCTTACCGAGCCACCCGCGTGATGAGACTGACGCCTGCGTTCCGGTCAAGACGTGCGATGATATGGGTCGAAACCCGCTGTCACTACACACAGTCGAGACGGTCCGACAGGCGTGAGAAGGAAAGAGGGAAGTCGCGAAGCGGAGTCAGGGCAGGTTATATAGGAGACGCCTTGGCGCGTCGAGCAACACCGACCTCCCCAGCCACCAGAACAGTCATCCGACGTGAGCGAATAACAGCTTGAATGGAGGCGTTCCTCGAACAACTTCGCAGCAAGACTACCATGCCTTAAAATTCACATCACTTTAACCATGGAAGTGATCAATTCCCTGTTCCATACGATATGAGTGTGCAAGAGACCGGGAGCATCACTTGCTAGATATTATCGATACCTATTCTCACCACTTGAATACCACATTTCGTGATGACTACAAGCCCTTCACCGAAAGTCTGTCTTTGCAATATTTCCCATGACCATGATCGGTGCAACATGTGTATTGTGCTCAAGGTGTCCAGTTTAGAAGAGTAAAAGTGATGGCGGCGCTCGGACCACTTACCGCCAAGCCCACACAGCTCGCTTGGGCTTTTGACTGAATTTTGCAACCGCGACCTCCAATCCGGCAGCGACGACCAGCGACGACGACAACTTCCCTTCGACACCCCGTCAATCCAGTTATTTCGCCAAAATGAAGTACATTCACTCGAAGGAGACTCTCACCATCCCCGACGGTGGTACGTTTGCGCAACACCCGTCTGCTGTCTGCCGAGACAGAGACCGAGGAGGACATACAGAAAAGAGCGCTTTGGACTGACTCCCACGCAGTCAAGGTCGAGATCAAGACCAGACATGTCACCGTCACCGGCCCCCGTGGCGTTCTCCAGAAGTCGCTCCAGCACTTGGCTGTCTGCTTCTCGCACCCCGAGAAGAACATCATCGACATCGAGATGCACCACGGTGCCCGCAAGAACGTCGCCGCTCTCCGCACCGTCCGCACCATCATCTACAACATGATCGTTGGTGTCACCAAGGGCTACAAGTACAAGATGCGCTACGTCTACGCCCATTTCCCCATCAACGTCAACCTCGAGAAGAACAACGAGACTGGCCGCATGGAGGTTGAGATCAGAAACTTCTTGGGCGAGAAGCTCGTTCGCCGTGTCGTTATGGCCGACGGTGTCGAGGTCGAGGCTTCCAAGAACGTCAAGGACGAGCTGCAGCTCACCGGTAACGACCTCGAGAAGGTCTCCCAGAGCGCTGCCGACATCCAGCAGATCTGCAGAGTCCGCAACAAGGATATCAGAAAGGTGCGCATGCCTCCCCGCGCGCCCCCGACGGCTGTCGCATCGCATCATCTGGAATACCCCTGGCTAACACATACTACAGTTCTTGGACGGTCTCTACGTCTCGGAGCGCGGCAACATCGTCGAGGAGTAAGCGACAACTTGTTTCATCAACTTTGGCGAATGACGGATCAGGGCACTTTGCTGTACGGGCTGCGTAGCGCTTCAATGAAAATGGGCAAAATTTTCGCGGACCAAAAATTCATTAACGACTTCAAAAAGAAAGACTCCTTGTTCTGTTCACTGAACGTCTCTATACCCGCCAACTCGAGCGCCCAGCAGTGCTTTGAATTATTTCGTATTTTGTTCGATACCGAAACTACGCCCCATAAACACCCAATACCCGTTCGATCCACAGCAGCAGACATTCGCTTTGCGCCTGATGTAACATTCTGTACACGGTCGTCAAAAGCAGAAACTGATACCCTTCCTCTTTCCAAATCCTTATTCTGGTGATATCGCTGAATGTTGTGCCTCCCATGCTGAAATACGAAAGGTTGTCAAGTGACATTAAATAAACAAAAGAACGTATTTTCTACCTTGATTTATCAAGGTCAGGTAGGGTCAATTTAGCTTCTGAAGTTGACGGCGGCCTTTGGGGGTGCCTTTGTCACCTCCATGATGCGCTTGCCTCCCAACTCCTTGATTTGTGCAACCAACTTGTCATCCTCGTGGAGGCTTGCGATATCGTCGCCTCCTCCAATGCTCTTGCCGTTGATCAAAACATTAGGGACTGTGCGTCTGCCGGTCGTCTTCAAGAGTGCGGCTTGCAGTTGAGGGCCCAGAGGGTGCAGGTCGAGCTCCTCCACGTAGGGAGCAGGGACAATGTTGTATTGCTCAAGCAGAATAGCCTTTGCCTTCTTCGAGTACGGGCAGTAACTCTTGGAGAAGATGATGACTGTGTGTATGTGTTAGTGTATTTGTAAATGACCTGGCCTCCATATACGTACTCGGGCTCTTCTTCAGGATGGCATTCAATTCAGTCTCGACCTTGTGTTCCTCTTCGGACTCATCATCGGCATCTGCGGCTTGTGTAGGCTTTGCTCCCGTGTTTCCAACCTTGGCCACACCGTCGTCCTTCAATCCCTTCTCTCCCTTGATTATCTTTCTTCCGGCAACGCTCTTCTCGCCGGCATCGACGATTCCATGGACGGCGTCTTTGGCGCCCTCCTTGACGGTATCGGCAACCTCTTGGGCTTTCTCAGCAGCCTTCTCGACGTCAACAGCGAATGGCTTCTGGTCCTTTCCGACCTTCTGACCGGGTACGGCAGCAAGATCGGGGTCGCGGATGTTGGCGGCTTCCTTCTGCTTCTCGGCGGCTTCGTGGACTTCTTGGATCTTTTGGTGATTCTCCAGGTCAAGAGCTTCCTGGTGCTTCGCGTTGAGTGCGGATGATGTGCTGGTGTAGAAAGCGCTCGATCGCGTAGATGAGCCCGCTGAAGACAGGTAGATGAAACTGAGGACGGCCAGAGCTGCCAACAGGGCAAAGACCTTGACTCGGCGTTGTGAAGGCATGATCAGGTGCACGGATGGATAGGGCTTAGGTGAGTCGCTATAGAAATGACAAAGGGAAAGAATTCCGTGGCTGGATTGGTGATGATGGTAGGCGACAGACTCTTCGATTACAAAAGGAAGAGGAGCACGATGGTGGTTGCTGTGCTGTCAGTCTCCGTTAAACCGTCGCAATGTAGTGCAACCGCCAAAGCTTCAAGTCACAGCCGACCCCTGATTGGGCCCCTTCTCCGCACATTCGTACAAAGCTGAAAGCAGCTCTCCTTCTCCTTGAACATACATACCATCTCGTATCTTGTTAAAAGGCTTTACTTCGACGCGAGAGCGTAGTCCTAAAGGTACCTGATCTGGCAGTTGAAGAGTCTCTCAAACGTCCAGGTACAAATCGTGTTTGGACCCTTTGACGATCGACAGCGCGTGCTTCCGAAGCCTTCACCCCTCTAACATCTGCACACGCGCAGCAATGCTGACCTGCCTCATCCATGTACACCGCTCGATTCGACACATCGTTATGGACCTTTCACCGGCCGCGGCTGACATGTGCTTCTATGCCCCGCCGATAACTATCCGTAAGTCTTCTCTTTGTAAAACGCTTTGCTCATAGACATCCTTCCATCCAACCCGGACGAACGTCTGTATCGTGCGCGATTTATATGCCACCTACCGTCTCCCCCCGCGAACATGTCGCACTGCCACCACCACTCACAACCACTGCGTGATTTTCCTACTACCACTATCATGGAACCACAGTGCTGCAGCCGCCTCGTACTGCCTACTCGGTAATCTTGCTGTGCGTCCCACGTGCTGGTCATCTAGTCCGACTCGATAATTTACCGTCATGGCAGATGGCGGGTCTGAAGCCTCTCTTCAGCTTAAGTAGGTGATTGAGCTGCATTCCACATTCCCTTTGTTGTCGTTTTGCCCCTCTTTGTTTTGTGACACCTTCCTGCCTCGAACCCCGCTGCCAAATGAGTGAGAACGGTCACGTACATTTCGACGACAAGACTCTGCAAAGAGAACGGACGAAAGAATCGTCCATGAGTTCGCGCAAGAAGTCTATCGCTGAGAAGGAGGCCGATATCGAATCGGTCTGGTCGGACGAGCCATATGGTTTGGAAGAGCGCGATTACAAGAAGAAACAGGTTCGTGACTGTCACGGTCTCGTAGCTTTATAGTCGCAAGCCTTACTGACCCGCATAGACGTTCAAAGGATGGACTCTACTCTAGTAAATATTGCTTCGCATGCACGTGGTGTATCTTTACTGATATGTCTTCCTCAGTCTCGCCTACCAGTCCACTGGAGTGATTTACGGTGATATCGGAACCAGTCCGCTCTATGTCTACTCATCTACATTCAGCTCTGAGCCTTCGAGAGACGACCTTCTTGGTGCATTGTCACTCATCATCTGGTCTTTGACCCTGATAGTTACCATCAAGTATGTTCTAATCGTCCTAGCCGCCGACGATGAAGGAGAAGGAGGCACATTTGCCATATGTAAGCTACAGCTTTTCTCTCTATGTACTGTTCAATTACTAACACCGATACCAGATACTTTGTTATCACGCTTTGTAGGTTCATTCCGAGCAAGGAGAGACCGATAATATGACCTAATCCCTTGTACAGAGCGATATCATGAAAAGAGACCCACGAACATATCACGCTATCAAGATGGAAAGATACCCCAATGCCGAGCTCAATAGACAAAGTCGTAGCATCAGAGCTTGGCTTGAGAAGAGCAAGGTTGCACACGCGATATTGAAGATCCTGGCCGTCTTCGGTGTCAGTCTGATCATCGCAGACGGTATTCTTACACCCGCACAATCGGTGCTTGGAGCTATCCAAGGCTTGAAGGTAGTCGACGACAGCATTGGTAGCCCGACAATTATCGGTGTCAGTTGTGCAATTCTCGTCTTGCTGTTTGTTTTGCAACCACTCGGCATTCAGAAGTTGGCCAGTTGCTTTGCTCCTATCGTCATTCTTTGGTTGCTGTTCAACATGTCTTTCGGTATCTATGTAAGTTCTGCTCATTCATCGTCTATGACTGCAAGCCTTCTAACAAACACGGAAGAATCTCGTCATGCACGACTGGACAGTCTTGAAGGCTTTCTCCCCCTACTATGCCGGCCTCTACTTCATGCGTCTGAAGGAGGAGGGATGGCAGTCACTCGGTGGCATCTTGCTCTGCTTCACGGGTGTCGAGGCATTATTTGCTGATCTCGGTGCCTTCAGCAAACGGTAAGCTTCAACGTTCAGTCCACGTGAAGCCTCACATCTGACTTTCAACAGTGCTGTCCAGATCTCATGGCTCTGCCTTACCTTCCCCTGTCTTCTTCTGGCATACATCGGCCAAGCAGCATACATCTCTCGCACCCCATCAGCATATGCCAATCCCTTCTTCGAGACTGTGCCTCCTGGCATGTTTTACCCTTCGCTTGTCCTTTCGATTCTCGCCGCCATTGTCGCTTCTCAAGCTCTCATCACCAGTACCTTCCAATTGCTCATTCAGCTCATGCATTCTTCCTATTTTCCGCAGATCAAGGCGACTTATACTAGCACCAAATTCCATGGGCAGGTGTATATACCTCTGGCCAACTGGATCATGATGGTCGGCACTGTGATCGTTACTGCCGTCTACAGCAACGTAAGTAGCCCAGTGAAGAACTGTTCCAAATACCACGAATAGCTAACATGTTTACAGACTACCAAACTCGGACATGCCTACGGTGTCTGCGTCATCCTCGTCACTTTCATCACCACGAACCTCGTAACCCTCGTCGCCCTTATCGTCTGGAAAACGAATCCCTTCCTCGTCTTCGCCATCTGGCTGCCCCTCGTCACCCTCGACGGCCTCTACCTCTCCTCCGCCCTCACGAAAGTTCCAGACGGCGCATGGTTCACCCTCCTTCTCGCCATGCTCCTCGCCTCCTTCTTCAGCCTCTGGCGCTACGGCAAAGAAAAACAATGGACTACCGAAGCCAAGACCCAAGCCCAACTCTCTGAACTAGTAGTCTATTCCTCCAACAACCTCGCCTCCACCACTACGTCTCACGACGTGGTAGCCAAGAAATCCTTCCATCTCTCTTGGCGACACGGCGGTGGCGAACTGACAGAAACAAAAGGCATGGGCATCTTCTTCGACAAATCCGGCACCGACATCCATGTCCCTCAGGTGTATGAACACTTCATCACGAAATTCGAAGCGCAGATGCAAGTTGTGGTTTTCCTGCACTTGCGCGCGTTATCTGAACCTCATGTTCATGAGGAAGATCGCTACACTATCGCTCGTACGCCTTTGCCTAATGTGTATCGTATGACTATACGCTATGGCTACGTTGACAGAGTGGTGACTCCTGACTTGGGCAAATTGGTCTATGAGCAAGTGCGCATGGCTATTGTCAGGGGAACTGTGGTCAGCAGGCCGAAAGCGACGGTGCCGGAGACTGTGATGAGTAGGGCGCTGCACACCGTTGGCGATGGAGAGTTGGATGCTGATACTGCGACTGTTACTACTTTCGCCGCTGATGGACCGGAACCTTCGACCTCTGGTGCTACCGCGCTGGTTACTTCTCATCGTCTGCTGGCGCTGGACAATGCGTTTAAAACACAAACGTTATATCTGGTTGGCAAGCAGCAATTGAGGGTATACGAGATGACCGGATGGGTGAAGAAGACGTTGCTCGGAGCTTTCCTTTTCGTCAGGGAGAACACCAGAGCAAAGGTCGCGCAGCTTGATGTTCCAGTGGAGAAGTTGGTGGAGGTCGGTTTCGTGGGCGAAATCTAGGTGTTGGGAGGCTTGTTGATGAGTGTTACGACGGAAGGTACATAGATTCATGATGCATATGCGAAATTCGTTTATTCGACGTCCTCGGATGAAGCTGCAGCAATCCTAGTGATCATTTCTTGCAGACTGAGGTGATGAAAGACAGATCTGACGGTCTTGTGGAAGGCGCGATCGAGGTGCTTTGGGCAGGGTCACCCCTCTGACGATCATTTTCTGATGAACGACGACATTATTGCGCCCACCACTGGTCGTATACTTTTGCTTCTGTAATTGATAGACTTCTATTCTTTACTAGAGCAGGTTTTAT
>ERZ794946.699-NODE-699-length-12705-cov-3.962925_pt1 | contig 12705 bp, 9 predicted proteins | sample MGYA00433072_ERZ794946 | MGnify/ENA primary metagenome ERZ794946 (study PRJEB30137, sample SAMN04331413) | food metagenome | isolation source: Y3 must sample point D1 replicate A | place: Australia: South Australia | collected 2014 ...
ACTGGGGTAGTGGAGACAGAGAAGTGCTCGAGGACCTGGTTCACCGTACCGAAGGACTGGTCGATCTGCTTGTCCATCGCTTCGGTGAGGCCGCTCCTCCCGAGAATGACTTCCGGAACGACGACCCGTCTCAAGACACAATCGATGATGCTCGACACGGTCTCCCCTGGCTAGGCTGCGGACACGAACCTCAGGCTCCCGATGGTCTTATCTTCAGTGGTGTGGGTGCCATCACACGTCCCTCCATTCGCGACATCTCTGTTTGGGTCCGTGATATATATGCCTATGGCGAGCATGCTTATGGTGTAAAAGATAATCCACACCGTCAACGTCGTAAGAGGCGTAGGCGTCAACCTGTGGGCAACCCAGATCCCGAGTCTGAGACCCCGATCGCTACTGAAGAGGATCTCAAGAAGAAAGCCATCAAGCAGCTGAAGGGCATCCAGCTTCCACCTGATCCTCGTCCGCAGATGCACGATAGAGTCGCTTCTCACGACCACGCGACTGGTGATGCAGGAACTCAAGTCGCTTCGCATCCTGGCATCCCTCCTCCTATCGTCAGCGCTGTGGAGGCCTCACTCAATCGAGCCAGTGCTTCGGCTGACTCTCACACTTCTGATCAACCTGCACCACCTCCTGAACAGTCGTCAGGATGGGGTCTAGGAAGCTCCGACAAGTGGGTTAAGTATCTTAGCTTTGGTTTAGCATCAGGAGGAAAGCGATCTGAATCACCAAAACGACCTGAGGGTCCACGCCGTACATCGACATCCAGCTCAAGGACCGTCAAAGGAGTTCCGTTTTCAAAGTCCAAAGAGGATAAGGACGAACCTCCTATGCGGCACCTCGACCCTAATCCTGACGGCTATGAAGCAATGGCTGCAGTCCAGCGTCAGCGCAACCGAGAAAATAAGGGCCAATTCCTGATCGGCTACCAAGGCGACCTCGATAGAGAACCAGCCGAAAACGATGACGACAGCGACACAACAATCGGCGGCTCCGAAGTTCCTGAAGCTGAACGCAACCTCTTGCGCACCATCAAAGTCGACCTTACAGAAAGTGCGTCGCAGATGGAAGAAATGGACTCTCGCGCCAGCTTTATGAACAACGACACGTCCTCGCGCTTCCGCGTCCTGGTCTATGTGCATAGACCTTTCATTCACGTTTTCCTCTTCGAGCAGAGAACACCTTCCCTCACCATGACAGGCTTCTACCGCGACCTACACAAACACCTCCGACCACTGCACAAATCCCTCCTCAACAGCACCTCCGCACAAAAAGTAGCAGAACGGATAGCAGCAGCACATACCTCTCCCCCCGAACCCTTATCCGTCAACCCGCAAAACCCACCTTACGCACCTCCCCGCAACAGCCCTGTATTCGACCTCGTATTCGACCCCGTGAACTTGACCTGCCACACTTCCCTCCCCAATATCCCCGAGCCAGGGCAAATAACACCACAACATGGAAGTATCGGCACCACATCCAGTGGCAGGGATGCACCTCCCCAATGGACGAGATTGGAAGCTTTGAACGTGCATTCTCACATCCTCTTCACACTCCAGCACTCTTTCCGCAACCCGCAAGAAACCGAACGCACTTCAAAAACCAGCAGGCATTGGTGGATAGTATGGCTCCGCGTGCCTCAACCCGGTCAGGAGGATGGCAAACATCCCCGTCCTGAACATTGCCGTACTGCCTTTCTCGTCCGCAAAGCTCGCGATCATGTTGTGGAAAAGAGGAATATGGGTGGCGCTAAGGGGATGGCTAGTCGCGTTAGCAGTGGCATGTATAATCTTGTCGGGGCCAGGGGAGGAGGTGGGCAGGAAAGCAGTAGTGGTAGTGCAGGAGAAGACAATTCTGGTAATGGATGGGGGAGTGCTGCCGCATTGGCTGGGGGTATTGGAATCGATGCGAGGAAGTATGTTGAGAATCTGTTGAGCCTGAACAGGTAGAGCAGAGAAGGAATTTGAAACGTTGAGTCGTCGTTGCTGACAATATGCTGCTTTGCTTTGTAGCTGGTGATTTACGTTGTTTGCTCTCTCTCTCTCTCTCTTCCCTGTTGTAGTCAAGCTGATATTATGTGGGTTTTTTTCGTCACCAAGTCATCCTGGCTAACGGTATCACCCTGGCTCTTGTTTTACAACTCCAAAACAACATCTGTAGATCTTATATCATGTCTATATCTTCTACTCATTGGTCTTATCCAGTCTCGCAAATACACTCTGAAAGCAATAGGATGACTGGAGTGCCTAATCGCGAAATAGACTTGAACATTGAATTCCCGCCTTCACATAGATATTTAGCACTAAAACCACACCACGATCAAACAAACCTTAGCTCAATGTCTTTCAATCACCCCAACAAAAAGTCCTATGACTGAAACACCTCACAAAGGACACACATGCAACTCGACCAACTGACAAAACAACAATTCTGCAACACCAGAGAAGAGGAAATAGGGATGGATGGGATACGAAAAATCGCAAGAGACTTCAGAAAACAAAGCCAACGAACAACGGATTGATGCACACACACATACATGGCCGATAATGACGAACAATATTCAAGAACCCCTCTCATTATATGCTTTCTTCTGCTATCTTTGCAGTGTTCGAAAAAAAGAAAAACAATCAATGCCCCAACAGACCAAGTCTAAGCCCAACAACACCCGAGAAGAAAAAGAACAAGAACGATGACGAATGACAATGAGGACGAGGAAAACGAAAACCAGAAAGGAAAAAAATACAATTCTTCAAAAAGACGACACAAAACTCGAACATCTCATCTTTTACGCGTTTCCGGGCTTCTCATCCGTATCGATATGCCACACAATATAATTCGGCAATCCGTAAACACCATACCCTGCTCTCTTGGCCATCTTTGCAAATCCTTCTGTTTCGGCTTGGTTTTCGAAAGAGTAGGAGGGGAAGTTGATGCCGGAGCGGTGGACGTCTGCTTTGACGAGGATGTTGACACCACCGATGCCGTCGAGTGGGATCTCGACGTCCTTGTCCTCGCGCCAGTCACCCATTTTGGCCATGTAGACGCGGCCGGTGTCGTATTCTTTGTAGCCTAGGTATGTTTGTTAGTGTTGAGCTGGGGTAGGGCGGGATGAGGAGGCAACATACCTTCTGCCAGGACAGTATCTTTGTCAAGGGTGGCGGCTAGTTTGAGGCCCTTTTCGGACTCTTGCCATGAGTTGTAGTCGAATCTACCCTCAATGTCGCGACCGTTCTCGTAACGGTGGAACCAGACGTCTGTAATCGCAATTAGCGGTCTAGTCGAGTAAATCCAAATTCATGGTGTAAACGCACTGGGAACAAGGACGTCGCGATCATGAGCGATGAAGTCCTCGATAATCTTCGAAGGGCTGTCCTTGATGTCGACGTCACGCCAATAGACCCAGCTGTGTTCAGGCTTCATGGCGGAGCTGAGTAGGTAATTTCTAGCCTTGCCCATAGCCTTTCTGCGAGGACCTTGGGCAGCGAAACCATGTCTGTCCTCAACACTCTGGCTCAAATGAACACCGAAATCTTTCTGAACGACGGTAGCGCTGCGGAAGGGAATCGAGTCGGAACGAGTCTGAATGCGCTCGAGCTCTTTTGCAAGGACGGCCAGAGTGTCGTCGGTGCTGTCACCGACAAGGAAAGCGAGATCGATCAACTCGTGAGGGTAGGTCAATTGCGAGATCAAGTCGAAGTAGTCGTTGATATAGGGAGCGGCGTCGCGCAGAGGGGTGAGAAGAAGTACGCGCTCCTTGTTGTCAATGGCCTGCCTTGTGCTCTTTATGGGATTGAGGTCGACGGTGGTAATGGTGGTGTGGTTGACCTCGACGGGAGCGTGGTGGTTGAAGATGACGGGAGTCTGCAGGCTGCCGGTCCATAGCATCTGCTCATTTGGCGTCATTTGCATGGGCGACTTGGCCGGACCAAAGCAGTAGAATCTGACGGGTCAGCATGGTGCATTGAGTTGAGCGAGAGAGCTGGGGCTACAGCCGACCGCAGACAGCGATTGTACAGACGGTACATGGCATGTCGCATCGGAAGAAGATAAGAGAAGGGAAGGCAAGAGAGTGGCTTACTTTTGCAGGTCTTCTGCCGTGCCTGTGACACCTCTCCATAATAAGATGACGAGGCCGACTATGGCGACGACCAGCAGGAAGCGGGTGCGCGTGAGAAAAGTCCAGACGGCTCTGGTCGGGGGCAGCCTGGCCTTAGCCGCCTTCCATGATACGCCGCTCTTGGGCAACAGCATGGTAATGTGCAACTATGACCAGTGAACGCCAGGCGGCCCTGAAGCAATCTGATGTCGCGGGAAAGTCGATATGACAGCAACCTGCTCCGCGCTGGCTGGCGCTTCGTATGAACCCGTGGAGCGTTGGCGTGCACGCTGCTTCAATACGCTGGAGTTCTGCTTGGCTTGCCAAGATCTGTCGTCGGTCGTGGGAAGGGATGTTTTGCTCGTTCGGATGTCAGCCTCTTCTGCCTTATCACAAGAGGATTGCGAGTTTCGTCTGGAGTCGTTGTTTCTGTTGCGACGGCTGGCCTCTCGTCTCTGCCACATAGTCGAGCTTTCCCCATCTGGAAATGATGGACCGACCCCGGCATCCCGAAAGCCACCTAATTATTGCGAACATGTCCAGCCTGGAGGAACCGACCCCTGAGTCAAGCATCCATCACGACTTTCTGCCAATATTCCAACGTGCTTCCTCGATTTGATCATCTATTCATTAATTAACATACAATATATGCTGTAGAGTTTGATAAATATGCTGCCGGAATCTCTTGTCCTTCGTCTAGATGAAACAACTTTTCGAAACTCTCCAGACCATACAAAACATAACAAAAAACAGAGGGTATTCGTCACAATCATTAAACCGTCCCATGAAACAATTCGCCTTTCCTTTTCTCGCTCAAAACTTGGCCTGAGACTCCCTAGGTCTGTAGCACATTTGGTGCAGTACCTGTTTGCCGATGTTGTTGGCGATAGGCATCACTTTCTCCTCGATGATGTGGAGAAGCTCGTCCATGCTCTGCACGTTCTTCAATCCAAGCGGCTGTGATGCCTCTGCAATCACCTCGACCCTTGCTGCCTGACGCTTGAATTCATACGTCTTGTCGTCGTCTTGCGGATCCCTCGCCACCTGCATAGGATGCACCTCTTCGGGCTCGAAACACTCAAGTATACTGCCAATGTGCTGCATGCCTTCTGGTCCAAAAAGCTGTTGCAAAATGAGGATGGCGAATGCGTTGAACTGTGTACTGGCTTGGAGGAGTTCCTTCTCCTCGTACAGCATACCACTGCTTCTTGCATTGACCTTGGTCTGAAGCTTTTGACCTCTCCAATTGATGCCATTCACAAGAAGACGCTGAAGTGTCATCCTGGACCCTCCCTTCTCAGCTCGAAGGTAGGTTTGAGCGACATTGTGTCTAGTACTTGGGTCGCTGCTCCCAGTCGTTGACTTGGCACGTTTGGCTCCACGAGGGACATGCGCATGGTCAAACCGAGGGAACGACTGGCTAGCGTTGACTCGGCTTGAAGCGGTACCGGGAATGTTGCCATCTCGGTAAGGACGGTGGACTTCATCAACGCGTCGGTTGATACTCTCGTCCAGCGCTTCAGCCATGGCCGACATATCCTTCCGTTTTGTGCACTTGGTCTTCTTCTCGATTCGAGATCTTGAAGGAAGTGGGGCACGTCGCTTGGTGATATTGCAACTGGAGAGGGTAGCTGCGGAGATAGTGGGCGAGACAGACCCAGACCGGCTCAAGGAAACCACAGACTCAGGAGGTGAGTTGTAAGTCGACTCCATCTTGATGAGCGGTACCGGGATGTACTCCGACCCGACCGAAGGAGACCGCATATAGTGCAAGTTCGACTGATCGGCAACTTCAGCGAAACAACTGAATGGCGGAAGAGACACTGTTGCATGAGCAGGACTATGCCAAGGTGTCGGTGCCTGTCTCGGGGGAAGACCAGTTTGGTGATGCAGCATGGCAGGAGAGCCGACCACGTGCTGTATTTGTGACCCAATCACGTTGTGCCGGGCTTGCACAGGGTACGGTGGTAAGTGGTTGCTGAAATGCTCGACGCGATTTCTTGCTGTTTGTGTAGCAGCTGTGTGGTTGTGTCTATATCGAATTAACTTTCTGTCTTTGCAAACCCATATTAAGTACTTACACCTGAGGAGCCATCTTGAACTGCTCAGTATTGGTGTAGAATTGGAGAGCAAATTTCGACGAAGATATTCGAGTTTCTGGTGAATGGATTGATGGTTGAGATCTTCTGGTTTGCTGTCTGTCGGCTGATGATGCCTTATGTTGACTCTTGTTGACCTGATAGAAGATTCGTTCCAAAGATGCAAAAGTCAAAAAGCCCAACCCAGATGATATGAAAGATGAACAACAAGAACCAAGCCAAGGAATGTAACGCAGTTGTGAAGTGAGATGGAAGAAGAATGAAAGTGAGAAGGGAGGTATCTGCCGACCTGATATATAGCCAGAGCATCTCCAGGCATGGTCAGTATTACACCCTCGATCATGACATTTTTCCGGCCGCCGGGGAACTGTGCACAACATGAACGCTAGTGTTAGTACCGCAGCCATTGCCGCTCAGGGCAGTTACAGATTGTGTCCAACAGGAGGAATTTACTGGTGCGAGCGTCAGACGCTTGAGCCTGTCTGCAGGGACAGCGTTCGCAAACCTGGTCAGCTCCCTTCCAGATCTTCTTCCAGTCACGCAACTGCCCAAAATCTTCCAGTTTGAGCACCGGTGGCATGCGTCATATCCTTCACCGCTGCTTCTTGGACAATATACTCTCATTCAGAAATCTGTAGGCTCTGCAGAAACAGACATGAAGATCAAGGTGAGGCGCTTCTTCTGCATCCCGATTGCGAACAAAAGTGTCAAGGGGTATGTCGTGTCTGAAGACGCAACTAGTATCGGCAGAAGAATACCGGCATCCGGCGGTAAAGATAGCGGGTCCAAGCCGATGAGATGGACAGATCTATCCCTCTGATTCGTCTGTTTAAGCGGCGCAGCCGGGGCACCGAAGCATGCTAGCAGGGCACGAGCAGTAAGGAAAAACTGATATATCAAAGTCTTGAAGGATCGAGGAAGACCGAGAAAGCTGATTAGTTGGTGGCTTGAAACAAGAACGAGCGCCATCCCGAGTTGTTAGAGTGCTCTACCAGATTTCAAGCTGCACGGCTTTCATTAGGCAGTTGTAACTTGTCGACGTGAGGGTCCGGCATCCAGGTTCTGACTCCCTTGCGCGCGCGGGGAAGATCCGATGCCCACTCCGAGGCTCTTGTTGATGCTAGAGTGGGGACTCTGCGCCGCATCGATCGGAAATACTTCCGTGAGCGCAGACTGACACCTTTGATACACCTGTAACTGCGTGCTGTATGTATGTATGTATCATGCGGTTATCCCTTGTCTGGCAGATGTCATGGCAAACAGACAGTGTATACCGCTCTTTTGCATATCATCACATTGTTCAACGGATAGCTGCTTCATTGTCAATCTGCCATGTGAGCGGCAAGCGGAAATGCACACCAGGTTGATTGTCCTACAGCGGGTGCGTGCACCAGTTCGAGAGCATCAGACGAGCACACCCTATATTGATGGGCATCAAACGATATCCACAAGGCGTCCTCTGTTGGTCGAGATTGAGATAGAGAGCCTGAGATGAGTCGGGAGATATGCAGCAGCTGCCTGACCGAATTGTGGGAACATGATCGGATGAGTCGTGCTTTGGGCGAGCGAGGACCATACGATGAATTCGCGATGTAAGTTGCTTACAGTACGGGAGCGTGCAGGTATGGCTGCCCCAATCATCAACGGGTATCGGTCAGTTGATGCGCGAAAGATCTGACTGCCGGAAGTCAATCGTCGGTCTACGAGAGCGGCTGCTGGATGCTGGACTCAGGTTACACGGCCTTGACTGACTCTCTGAGAATCGGCTCTTTGCATCCGCAAGCCCCGGTTGGTTCGCAGCCGCAGCTTCGCAGAGGAGGCGTCCTGCTCATGCAGGTCGCGAAAGACTTGGCTCCACTTTCCCAATCAACAAGCTCATGCGGCGAATGCTGTGCGACAGTCAATTGAACAGGCGCGGAGGATAATGCCAGGACGTTGTGTCGTGCAAGTATTGAAGACCGATGAAACAAGTTCCGCGCGGTATACCACATGATGCATGTTGTCATGAGTCGACAATTGTCCCGTCCTTGCTATATCGAGATGTTGCAGACGCAGTTATTCGCCGACCTCGTGTCGAAGGTCCCCGAATATATGCACAGAATACACGAGTAGCATAGTGGATTAAAGTCGATGGAGATTGCCCGTCACCCAATCGACTCACTCATGGATCATGTACCAGGGAAACTCGAGAGGTCATGTTATTCATGACAAGGGGTGACGTTCAGAAAAGCTCAGAGCCTCAGAGTGTGGTCTGCATTGTGTCAAAATCAGAGTTCCACGCTTGAGACATCTTGTCGGCTAATTATGCACTGAGCGTCTCAGGTTGACGACAACCTACCACAGAGCGGCACACTTATCATTTCTGAGGAAAAGAGGTGATGAGATGAACAATTGTTTGAGAAAAGTATGAACATGAAGAATCTCATACGATAAGAGAGTTATTACAATAAACCCCGTCCGCCTAACTCGTTAGAAGCCATTAGAAGAAAAAAGGAAATAAACTTTGTGAGTAAAAGGACCATTCGATGCACGCTATCCTGTATTTTAAAAGAATGCTTTCGCTCAAGTGAAACCCGAAGCCGGTATGTGGGTAGAGTGAACCTTCGGGGAATTGAATAGATTGAGAATGTCCCGTCGATTAGTCTACGCAAGACAAAGAAAATGAAATCGAACGCCATGCAATTTGATCAACACCAAGTCAAGAACTGACCCGTTTACAGAAGACCGAAGAGAGCGGCGACGACACCCATGACACCAGCGGCGGCAGTGGGGACGTACATGGCGTTGGCAGCACCGGAGGCGGTGGACTTGGAAGAGCTGCCGGAGCCAGTGACGCTGGGGTTGGAGCCAACACCGGAGGGCTTGGCGACGGTACCGTTGCAGAAGAACTTTCCGCGGATCTCACCACCAGACTTCAGCTTCTGGAAGGCGTCGCAGCCGCCGAGGACGCTGGAGGACTGGATGTTGAAAGCACCGTCAACCTCCTTGAGAGCGGGCATGGTGACGCTAGAGCATGTCAGTCATGTGAAACGAGCAGGAAGTTGTTCAAGGGGGACTTACTTGGCAAAGTCGCCGTACAGGTCGAAAGCGCCAGTAATAGTGGCAAGCTTGGGGAAGCCGTTGACGGTCATGAGGTCGGTGTTGTTCTGGATGGAGAGACCACCGCCAACCTTGGTGAGCTGGGGGAAGGAGACGTTGTTAAGGTTCTGGTTGGAGACGATGGTCAAGTCACCCTTGTTGGAACCGACAGTGGTAAGGTTGGCGCACTGCAGCGACTCGAACTCGTTGGCGTAGAAGCCGAGGGAACCGTTGACGGAAACGAGCGAGTTCAAGGCAATCTGGGAGACGTTGCGGAAGGTCATGTTGTTGGCCCAGATCAAGTTGGGGAAGATGGCAGAGACGTTGCCACCGTTGGACTCGATGGTCAGCGAGGTGGAGATGTTGCCGAGCTGCATAGAGATGTCGTTCAAGTAGTTGTTGTTGGTGATGAAAACGGTGTCGACAACAGCAAGGTTAATACCGTCAAGGGTCTGGAGCTGAGTGTTCTGGATGTTGAGCTCGTTGGCCTGCTGAACACCAGTGGTGAAGGAGAGCAGCTGGAGACCAGCGAGGGCGTTCCATTGGATGGCGTCAACCTGGGTGAGCTGGGGGAACGACAGGGTCGAAAGAATCTGCAGGTCGTCGAGGTGGAAAGCACCGCCGATGATCTGGAGGCTGTCGGCCGAGATGGAGGGGATCAGGGAGTTGTTGGTTGCGACAAGATCACCTGTGATTCTTCTAACACCAGGGATTGAGACAGCCTCACCGAGACCAGTGGCAATGGCAATGGAACCGGAGAAGGTGGAGCAGCCAGAGAGAGCCGAAGCATCAGCAGCGGCGTTGATGGTGGTGGTACCAGAAACGCTGCAAGAGCTCTGGGCGTAGGCACCGCCAACAGCGGCGAGTGCGGGGACGAGGTACTTCATCTGTGAGGCCGCGCGTCAGTATGGATGATAAGGCTTGCTGTGATGTGTACAGAAGAGGGGTTGATGTGCGACTGCGCAAGTTGACCGGACTCCAAGTGCGACTCAATCCTGGAGTCACAAGGAGGATCGCGTGAATGGGCGGCGCAGACAGGCGGATTGATGTCGAAAAATTCAGATGCTTGTTGGAAACGTACCTTGAAAGTGTATAAACTGTTGCAGGTGAGAAAGCGCTGGGATAAGTGTAGTGCAAGTGGAAAAGTCCAGAAGCAACAGTAATGGAGAGCGAATGTGAGAAAAGAGAAGCGGCCTTTTGCGGTATAAAAGCACTCGTAATGAAATCAACGAGAGGAAGGTGCGAAGGTGCTTTCAAAAAGAGAGGGCCGGGCAGGGGGTTGTTTTGAAAGATGTCCGCCCTGGGTTGAGCTTTAGCCAAGTCCTTAGTGCCATTTTAGTGGCAAACATCGTTACGCGGCTATTTCCTGCACAAACACCACCACCAAACATCAGGTTTCCCCAGGCTCTGGCCACTCTGAAGCGCCGCGGAATGAAACTCTTCTCTTTCTTTAGCAACCAGACTGCGTGGCGAACGTGTCTTGGTCGGCATCCAGCTCCACCCAAATCCAAGCCTCTAGGTCTTCAACACAACTCTGATATCAAATCCGACCTCTTTGCTCATCCACAATCCGTCGCCAACCGAATGGTCGATCTCTTGATTTCGCTCTGTCGTTGGCCAGACGCTTTGACATGTCCCGGTGCTCGAACTGTTTCGGCTGGATGTCATCCCTGCAGCCACCGCAATCTCGCATCGTTCTTTTGGTCCATTACATGTCCGTTATCAGCAACGATTTGATTGCTCAACTAAAGCTCCCCAAATTGCTCTCGTACTCCTCCCAATCTTGATAGCTACCTGTATTTCTTTTGCATCAGGAGGAGATTCTTGTTCTATTTCTCTCCTCCGTCGTGGCTCAGATCAACGGTCGGGATGCCTTCCCGTCCCCAAACAAACAAGATTTGCCCTAAACTGCTTTCGTGCTTGGTCGTGGTGGCGAGTTCGCGATTGATGTGGAGCACACCAACCATTCCAGCTCGCCGAAGGTGTTGCCCTCTCGACCAGACTTGCATGCTGTATGCTCAAAAAGGCTGACACCCAGCCTCCGATTGCTGGATGTCGCGTCAAGGTTCCGGCAATACGAATCACCTCGCAAAAGCTTGCTCTTTTGACATCATGCTTTCAACGACCGATTTCTCTTCGACTCAAGCTCAGCGGGTCCCGTGATACCCGTTGTTAAAGCCTTTGGAACATACATGATCGTCATGAAAATGTGGCTGCTTCCTCGGCCGCTCGATCGAACCCTCCGACTTGGCATCTCCGTCAAGAAAAGATCAACTCCAGCTTCCGTGGCAGGAAACAGTGCTGCATCCCTCTAAAAAGTTAAACAACCTCTGCTCGGTGTGCTTGCCTGTTGGGAGTTATGTTTCAGGTTGCCAAAATCGTCTTCGTTCTAGCTGCGGCTCGACAGGAATCAATTTGCACTTGGCGACGATCGTACCCTATCGCCGGCTTGTCCGGTGTTTTCAGCAGATTTGGTGCATGACTACCTCTCGCACAGAAACGTTAGCTGCTCATCACAATTCATGTCGCAATAATATTGGAAGTCCAGCGTGCTTCACAGTCCTTGCTTCCAAGGAGCAATTCGCTGGCAAGTTCACGTCTCCCAGCCGATAACATGTTGTGCGACGCTTTCGGAGTATCAGCCTCTCATGCAAGTTTATATTGTACATTGCACACCTCGCTAGAGTTCATTGAGATGCACTACTTGCTCGATGTACATTGTACTCAAAATGCAGTGGTATCTACTCCGCGACCTTCGGACATGATTGCGAGTCGAATGTGTCAGCGCCGGACTTTGTACAAGGCTACATGAAGAAGACTTCAACAAGACTTGCAAGGTCCGGGACAAGAAGCTGTCAAGCCCCCTGGTCGCCAAATTGGCTCTCCAGAAGATCATCCGCAGCCAACTCCATGATCACCAAATATTTGTGGGCTTTCTCTCCCACAGACCAACAAGCTTGTCATGGCATGCAGAGAACAGGACTTTGATATCATCATCATCAGCCAAGCAACTTGACAATTGTTGGAAGCATTTCAGAGAGTCAGGTCTGCGGGATGTTATCCTTGGCTGCCGTTACTCTGATTCATTCAAGCCCAACTCATGACTTGAAGCTTCGTTTCATGTTGACACAACCAATAGAGTGATTTAAAAATACACCCACCGAAAAGGAAAAAGCAATCATCGCTCTCGGCTGCCCGCGACGGTTCTTCAGAAATCGACCTCACCATCACCAAGCAATCAAGAATATAAATACACGGCCGAAGCCACGGCGATTTGTTCTTCGGACCACCGTTTCGCATGCGGATAGGCAAAGCTGTATAGATGTAAACAGTTCACACCGTTCGCTGACATGAACCGGCCGGAACAGTCTTTGAAAGAGCAAGTTCCGATATGACTTACTTCCTAGCATCTACAATGGCCTCCACTCT